>Ga0181537_10003387_pt1 | contig 13653 bp, 14 predicted proteins | sample PEATcosm2014_Bin_39_FD_119765 | JGI IMG/M metagenome (GOLD analysis project Ga0181537, IMG submission 119765) | Peatland microbial communities from MTU Mesocosm Facility, Houghton, MI, USA - PEATcosm2014_Bin23_10_metaG | ecosystem: Environmental > Terrestrial > Soil > Wetlands > Peat | place...
AGCCGAGCTCGTAATACGCCCAGAAGCTCCCCAGCGCGATCCCGCAGGTGAGGAACGCCCACGCCCAGGTGGTCCACTGCCGCGTCCAGCGCGCCCAGCCCTGGTCGAGCCTGCCTTCGAGCATGGCCGCGCAGGCGAAGGCGAACGCCACGGCGAAGCCGACGTAGCCCGTGTAGAGGATCGGCGGGTGCACCGCGAGCCCCGGGTCCTGCAGGATCGGGTTCAGGTCGCGGCCATCGGGGGCCGGCGGGTCCAGGCGCGCGAAGGGGTTGGAGGTGGCGAGCGTGAAGAGGAGGAAGCCGAAGCTCACGAGCCCGAGCACCCCGAGCACGCGCGCCGCGAAATTCGGTGGCAGGGCCGCCGAGCGCAGCGCCACCGCGACGCTCCACAGCGCCAGCAGCAGGATCCAAAGGAGGAGCGAGCCCTCGTGCGCGCCCCACAGCGCGGTCACGCGGTAGAAGAGCGGCAACGCGGAGTTGGAGTTCTCCGCCACGTACAGCACCGAGAAGTCGTTGCTGACGAAGGCATTCACCAGGCACACCACCGCCGTGACGACCATCACCGCCTGGCCGGCGAGCGCCGGTGTCACCGCGTGCGTCCAGCGTTCGCGCGCGAAGGCCGGGCCTGCGATGCCGAAGAAGGCCTGCAAGGCTGCCAGCAGCAGCGCGAGTATCAGGGCGAAGTGTCCGAGTTCAGGAAGCATGGGTCAGGATCCTGTGGTGCCGGGGGCGGGGGCAGGCGCGGCACCTCCCGCGTCACCATTGCGTGACTCGCCGTGGCGGCGCTTGAGCGAGCGCGCCACCTCAGGCGGCATGTACTTCTCGTCGTGCTTGGCGAGCACTTCATCGGCGACGAAGGTGCCCGAGGCATCCAGGTGCCCGTGAGCCACGACGCCGGCGCCCTCGCGGAACAGGTCCGGCAGCACCTGGGCGTAGCGCACCCGCACCTCGTGGGCAAAGTCGGTGACCACGAACTGCGATTCGATGCTGCCCGGTGCCCGCGTGAAGCTCCCCTCCTTCACCATGCCGCCGAGGCGAAACGCCTGGCCGCTCTTCACCTCACCGTTGGCGACCTGGCTTGGGTCGAAGAAGAAGGTCACGTTGCGCTTGAAGGCGTTCAGCGCCAGCGCACCGGCGATGCTGACCCCGGCGAGGATGCCCAGCACCAGGACCAGGCGCCGCCTGCGGGTGGGCGTCATGGCTCACCCCGCGCCGCGAGGCGCCTGCGGGCGGCGGCCTGTGCGCGCGCCAGCGAGCGCCGCGCCCAGAACACGTTCAGCGCGACGACGGCGAAGGTGATGGCGTAGGAGGGCCATACGAAAGCGGCATAGCCGCCCATGTCGAGGAACTCCCTCATCGGGCCAGCGCCTCCTTGAGCCACGGGTTGGCGCGCTCGCGCGCCAGGATCTCCGCGCGCAGCCGCACCAGCAGCACCGCGCCGAAGAACAGCGTGAAGCCGGCGAGCATCATGAGCAGCGGCACCAGCATGGCAGGGGCCATGCTCGGTTTCGCGAGCCGCATGACGCTCGGGGCCTGGTGCAGTGAGTTCCACCAGGTCACCGAGTAGTGGATGACGGGCACGTTGACCACGCCGACCACTGCCAGCACGGCGCTGGCGCGGTCGGCGCGCTGCGTATCCTCGATGCCGGCGCGTAGTCCCATATACCCCAGATACAGAAAGAGCAGCACGAGTTCCGAGGTCAGCCTGGGATCCCACTGCCAGTACGTTCCCCACATCGGCTGGCCCCACAGCGACCCGGTGACCAGCGCGGCGAGCGTGAAGGAGGCTCCGATCGGCGCGCAGGCGGCCGCCACGGCATGCGCGACCTTGATGCGCCAGATGAGGCCCACCGCGGCCGACACCGCCATGCTCGTATACACCATGAGCGACATCCATGCGCTCGGGGCGTGCACGTAGATGATGCGAAAGCCATCGCCCTGCTGGTAGTCCGGCGGGGCGAGCACCAGCCCGCCCCACAGGCCTGCGAGTATCAGCAGCGCCGCCGGCCAGGCGAGCCAGGGGGTCAGCCGCTGCGCCAGGGCATAGACGTAAGGTGGTGACCCCAGGCGGTGAAACCAGACGAAGTTCATGGGCGCCGCCTATTCCAGACTGATGCGCACCGCGGCGCCCGCGGCAAGCGGTGCAAGCGTGACGCCCAGGACGGCCAGCGCCGCCAGCAGCTCAAGGGGAGCCACCAGCGAGCCGCCGCCGATCGCCACCTGCGTGGCGCGCGCGCCGAAGATCAGCACCGGGAGCGACAGCGGCAGGGTGAGGAGCGAGAGCAGCACGCTGCTCCTCTTTATATTGAGGGTGAGAGCCGCGCCGATCGAGCCGATGAGGCTCAAGGTCACGCTTCCGAGCACCACGGCGGCGATGATCCCGGCGAGGGAGCTGTTCGGCGCCCCGAGGGCGATCGCGGCCAGGGGCGCCATGAGCGCCAGTGGCAACCCCGTGAGCAGCCAGTGCGCCAGCGTCTTGGCGAAGATGAGCGCGGTGAGGGACTGCCCGGAGAGGGCGTACTGCTCGAGCGTGCCGTCCTGGGAGTCATCGCGGAACAGGAACTCGAGCGCCAAGAGCGACGCCAGCAGCGCCGCCGCCCACAGGGCGCCCGGGGCCACCTGCCTCAGCTGCGACAGCTCCGGGGAGATGGCGAGCGGGAACAACATGGTGACGAGGGCAAAGAAGGCCAGCGGCTGGATGAGCTGGGCGGGCTTGCGAAAGGCGAGCGTGAGGTCACGCCGCAGCGCAAGGCTCGCGGCGCCGAAGGACGTGACGGGTGAGACGTCCGCGGCGTGGGCAGCGCCCGCATCCGGCAGCGTCGTCATGGCCGGGACGCTCACGCTGCCAGCTCCAGGTGGTGCTGCGCCGCGAGGCCCGGCAGTTCATGGTGGACCGCCGCCACGGCAAGGCCCCCGCGCGCGAGCTGCTCGGCGATGAGGCTGCCGACGAGTCCCTGCCCTTCCGTGTCGAGGTTGGTGGCCGGCTCATCAAGGAGCCACAGCGGCACGGCGCACAGCGACAGGCCCGCCAGCGCCACGCGCCGGCGTTGCCCGGCGGAGAGTGTGCGCACCAGGCGCTCGCTGAGGTCTTCCGCGCCGACGCGGGCCAGGCTCGCCCCGAGCAGCGCGTCGCTCACGCGGCGGCGCGTGCCGATCCAGTAGCGCAGGTTCTCGCGCGCCGTCAGGTCTGCCTTCAGCGGCGGTTCGTGCCCCAGATACGCGAGCGAACCCTGGAAGCCGCGCAGGTCCTCGCGTACATCGGCGCCGCGAAAGCGTACGCGGCCCTCTTCCGGGTACATGAGTCCCGCCAGGGTGCGCAGCAGGCTCGTCTTGCCGGCACCGTTGGCCCCGGTGAGCTTCAGGCACTGCCCGGCCGGGAGGCAGAAACCGACGCCGCGCAGCACATGGCGCTCGCCGCGCCACAGGTGCAGGTTCTCAGCCTCGAGGGTGTTCGGCGACATGGGACTTGAGGTCAATGGGCTCGGGCCCGGCAGGAATGCCGGCGCGCAAGTCTGGCAAATTCATGCGGTTAGCGCGAGTGTCTGTCGGTGACGTCAGCGCCGCGGCGCCCGGTTGCGGGGAGCAGGTCGTTCCGGCGCGGCGCTGCCCGCGCCGCGTGACGAGGGTCACACTGCAGCCCCCGGCGCCTGTGCGCGCGATCGTGGTGCCTGGGGCCGGACTCGAACCGGCATGGGGTCGCCCCCGAGGGATTTTCGTACCACTACAGCTTTCACTGCTGCGTGCCGCATTTGTGGTCTGGACTTTACCTTTGCCCTCCCGACCGCCGAAGTACCGGCGGCGGCTTAGGCAGGGGCCGTCAAGTCTCTACACTTTCCCGAAGGCCGCACGTGTCAGTTGCGATGCAGGCCGCTCCTGCACCCGGCTCCCGGGCTTAGCTCGGTATTGCAGGCGCGCGGGCGCTGCTGTTCCACCGACTTTGACCCCATTCACGCCGGCCGTTTCCGCGCCGGGTGCTCAATTTCCTCAAGTCCCTTGCGTCTACCAATTTCGCCACCCAGGCTCTGGGGTTGCGCGGGCGCGATTCTACCGGATATGCGCCTTCAGTCCTTGCAGTCATAGAGGGTCACGCCCTCATCGCGATGCGACACCGCGTGCTTGCCCTGCGCTGAACACTCCGCCTCCGCCTGCTCGAGCTGGCGCGCCTCGATGCGCTCATCGGACTGCGGCCGGATCTCCCCGGGGCTGGAAGGGTTGTCGACGGGAGGCGAATTCACACAGCCGGCCACCACCGCCGCGCAGGTCAGGGCAATCCATTTCATGTTCTCACGTCCTGTCGGAGTTCTTCGTCGCACCCGCCGAGTGTAGTGCGTGGGCGGCGTGGCTGCTATCTAACCTGGCTGAGCCCGGGCGCGTTGCGGGCGCGGGCTCAGGAGCGCCGCGGCGAGGCAGGCAGCTATCGCAAGTGCGAGCCACAGGGGCAAGGCAAACAGGTAACGGTATGCCACGCCCGCCAGGCACACGAACGCGACCAGCTGCGCAGCGGCGCCGCTGCGGTAGTGCCGGCCGGTGCCAGCCTGTGTCGCCAGCTGCCACAGCAGCACCGCCTGCAGCGCGAGCAGCACGCTGATCGCAAAACCAAACCCCTGGTAGAAGTCCCAGTAGCTGCGGCTGTTGCCGGCGGCATCGAAATGCACGCCCTGCATGGCGACCGTGACGCCCTGTGCCATCAGGTCATGCGGCGCCGTCCAGGGGTGCCCGAGCGTGTGTCCCGCGGCGTAGAGCGCCGCGAGGCCCGCGGCGACGCGCAGCCACAGCGCTGCGCTCATTCTCATGGTGCCCCCACGGCGGCGCGGCCGAGCGCCTGGGCGAAGAGCTCGAGAATCCCCGGCCAGCCATTCTCGACCGCCCCGCGCATGCTCTCGCCGCCCTCCTCCATGCGCTCGAAGTCGCGGTGCTCGATGTCGACGCGCGTGTGCGTGTGTCCCTCGGGGGTGAACCGCACTTCGACCTCGGAGGCGAGCGCGGTGCGCGACTCGGGCTTCCATTGGGCGGTGATCTCCCAGCCAAACACGAAGCGCTCACCCGGCTCCCACACCCGCACGTGCCCGACCGTCACCTGCGATCCGTCGGTGAGCTCGGTGTACCAGCGTCCGCCGACGAAGGGCTCGATGACGCAGCGCCTGATCGGCGCGCCGCCGATGTTGTGCGACTTGGGCCACCAGCGATCGATGCCGGCCGTGAAGAACTCGAATGCGGCACGCGGGCTCGCCTCAACGCGGATGCTCTTGCGCACCGGAGCGATGCGGATCGTGGCACTCATGCATCCTCTCCCGAACTTGAGCGCTGCGCCTCGAGCCCGTCCCTGAAGGCGAGCAGCGCCTCGTCCCAGAAGCTGTCGAGCCAGCGACGCAGGCCACCGAGGCCGTGCGGATCGATGTAGTAGATGCGGCGCGTGCCCTCGGGCCGCTCGCCCACCAGACCCGCCTCCTTCAGCGCCCGCAGGTGCTGGGAGACCGCCGGGCGGCTGACCGGCATGCCGCGGGCGAGGACCCCCACGGATTTCGGCCCGCTGCGCAGGCGCTCGAAGACGCGCCGCCGCGTCGGATCACTCAGGCAATCGAGGGCCTTTCCGTAAACCATGGCTTACGGTAAGTCCGTACTTACTGTCTGTCAAGGCCCTGCGCCCGGCGCGTTAAGACTTCGTCATCTGGGGTGCGGATCGCGCCGCGGCGCGTTGCAGGTGGGGAGGCGCCGGATGGAATTTGTAATTCAGGAAGGCGCTTCACGTTCCATTCACCGCCGCGGGACTACGCTCCCGGCAGCTCCGGACAAAGGCAGGGATCATGTCAAAGCCGCTCTCGACTTCTCCTCTTGGCGTGCGCTCGCTGGCACGCGTCGCCCTCTTCGCCGCCGTCAGCGTCGGGGCTGCCGGTTGCACCGTGGCCGTGCGCCCGCTGCCACCGCCGGCCTATGTCGCACCTCCCCCGCCGGTCGCCGTGGTCGCTCCCGCGCCCGTAGTCGAAGGCCAGGTGTACGAGGCGCCCCCGCCGCTGCCGGTGTATGAGCAGCCGCCCTGCCCGGTGGTCGGGTACATGTGGACGCCCGGTTACTGGGGTTACGCGGCGGGCGGTTACTACTGGGTGCCTGGCACCTGGGTGGCGCCGCCGCGTGTCGGGGTGCTCTGGACTCCCGGCTACTGGGGCTTCGTCGGCGGCGTGTACGCCTTTCACGCCGGCTACTGGGGCCCGCACGTCGGCTTCTACGGCGGCGTGAACTACGGCTTCGGCTATGTCGGCAGCGGCTATGCCGGCGGTCGCTGGGTCGGCAACTCCTTTGCCTACAACGCCGCGGTCACCAATGTGAACGTGACCGTGGTGCACAACACCTACAACGAGACCGTGGTCAACAACGTCACCGTCAACCGCGTGAGCTTCAACGGCGGCGCCGGCGGCATCGCGGCGACCCCGACCGCCCAGGAACGTCTGGCGGCGCAGGAGCCGCACCTGCAGCCGACCCCCCAGCAGCAGCAGCACGTGACGGAGGCGGCCAAGAACCCCGCGCTCTTCGCCAGGGCGAACGGCGGCCATCCCGCCATCGCCGCCACCACGCATCCTGCGACCTTCACGGGCCCGGGTGTCGTGGGCGCGAAGTACGCGGCACACCCCGCCGGCGGCGCCCCGATGACGCCGGGCGCGCATCCGGCGCCGGGCGCGAAGCCGGCGGTCGCCGCCAACGGCGCCAAGCCCCCGAAGCCGCCCAAGCAGCCGGTGCACAAGGAGCACCCGGAGCGCCCCGAGGGCGAGAAGAGCTGATCGCACGCGCCTTCCGCGTGACTCGAGGACAGGCCGCCCCTTACCGGGCGGCCTGTTCGTTTCGCGGGCCCGCCGGCGCCTCAGTACTCAAGGTGCACGCGCAGCGCGTAGAAGCGCGCAGGCCCGCGGTCGTGGTTGAAGCCCGGGTTGCGGATCAGCTGCACGTCGGGCCCGAGCTGCATGCGCACCGGCAGGCGCCCGAGGGCATCAAAGACCTGCACCCGGTAATAGCTTTCCACGATCTCTTCGGGGGCATAGTTGAGCCGCCCGTCGTCGAGCAGAAATCCCGCGCCGCCCGCGGCGAGGTAGTCGCGGTGCGGGCCTGAGAGTCCCTCCACCACCAGCCCGAGGCCGAGGCGATCCTGCGGCCGCCACCAGTGGCTGCCCGAGAGCTGGCCGCCGAAGCTGGCCAGTCGGTCGACCTCGGTGAACACGAAGGACTCGGTGGCGCCGTCATTCCAGCCGAGACGCATGAAGAGCCCGCTCTCGCCCTGATCGGCGAGCGGCAGCTCCCCGTTCACGCCAAAGCCATACTTGTGGCGCCCGTTGCGGCCGTCCGCCGCCACGTCCGGCAGGCTGCCGGATTCTGCGGCGATGGCGAGTGCCTCGCGGTAGATGCCCATGCGCGCGGTGTTGCGGTAGGTGAGCAAGCGCAGCACCGCCCCATCGCTGAAGGGTGACAGCGTCAGCTCGAGGTTCTGTCCCTGGGCGCGCTTCAAGGTCTCCAGCGTCTGCGCATTGGCGTAGAGCGGCATGCGGTAGATGCCGTACTTGAGTGTCCACTGCGGGCTCACGTAGCCAAGCACCACCCCGTCGGTGTAGCCGCGGGTGTTGGCGGCGTAGTCCCAGGCCGTGTTGTCCCACAGCGACCAGTTCATGAACTCGGTGCGCGTGGAGCCCGCATAGCGGTTGTGGTCGAAGTCGTCGTTCACGGCCATGAGCCCGGCCTTGAACTCCAGGCGCGTGGCCACCTCATTACCGGCGACCTGGTCCTGCGCGCGCTCCACGTGAGCCACGCTGTCCCCGAGGGGCACCATGAAGCGCGCGAAGGCACGCGCGATGTAGAAGGTCTTCTTCAGGCCGACCACGCCCTCGCGCACCACGTCCCCGTTGGTCAGGCCACCGAGCCCGGTGGCCCCGCTGACACCGGCCCCCATGAACTTCTCGGTGTCGAGGTAGAGCTGCGCCCAGCTCGAGAGCCCCCAGCCGCCGTAGAAGCCGATCGTGTGGGTGGCCTCCGTGTCGCCGGCAGGGTTGAGGCTCAGGCGCCCGGCGTAGGGTGAATCGAGTGCGGTCTGGTGCTGCAGGACGTAGGTGTACTGGGCACCCAGGAGGGAGGGCCAGTAAGAGTCGGGTCCTGCAGCGGGAGAGGCCACGGACGCTGCCGGGGTGGCTTCATCCGCCGCAAGGGCCCCCGCCTGCAGCGCGAGCAGCACCGGGAGCAGCTTCAGCGCCCACCGCCGTGCGTGCCTGCGGCCCTGGGCGCGCCGCCGCCGGGTCACCTGCGGCACTCAGCCGCGATGCGTGCCGCGCACGTGGGCCCCCGCCTTGCGGCGGCTGCCGGCGGCGCCGTGGCTGAGCTCGCCCAGGATCCCGCACGCCTTCTCCTGGCGCGCCGGCTGGCACTGCCGCCGCAGCGACCGCAGTTCGCGCTCCAGCTGCTGCAACTCGGCGATCCGCGCCGCCACGTGCGCCACGTGCTCGTCCAGCAGCGCATGGGCGGCATCGCAGGCATCCTGGGGCAGGTCACGGAACCGCAGCAATTGTCTGATCTCATCGAGCGTCATGTCGAGGGCGCGGCAGTTGCGGATGAAGGCCAGGCGCTCCACGTGAGCACGCCCGTATACGCGGTAGTTGGCCGCCGTGCGCGTCGGCGCGGGCAGCAGACCCTCACGCTCGTAGAAGCGGATGGTCTCGGCCTGGCACTGGGTGCGGCGCGCCAGTTCACCGATCTTGAGCGTCAGGTCCATGATCCCTTGACCTTAAAGTGACTGCAGGGTTTTCACTATACGCCAGCAGGCACACGCGCGCAGCTGAGCGGGCGGCCACCACGCACCGCCCAGGGAGGCGTTCGTTCATGACGGGCACACATTCGCATGCGCACGCGCACGGGACTCACGGCCACCGGCACGATGCGCACCATGGCCATTCCCACGGCAGCTCCGGCGGCCACGCGCACGGGGCGGCCCGCAGCACCCGGCGCCTGCTGATCGCCCTGGGCATCCTCGCGACCTTCACCCTCGTGGAGGGCATCGGCGGTTACCTCGCCAATTCCATCGCGCTGCTCGCCGAGGCTGCCCACATGCTCGCCGACTCCGCCTCGCTGGTGCTCGCCGTGGTGGCGATCCGCGTCGGCCAGCGCCCCGCCGATGAGCGCCGTACCTATGGCCACCGCCGCTACCAGCCGCTCGCGGCCTTCATCAACGGGCAGCTGCTGTTGCTGCTCACCGCCTTAGTCGTGTACGAGGCGATCGTGCGACTGCGCCACCTGCCCGCGGTGGACGGCCGCCTCATGCTCGGCGTCGCGCTGCTCGGCGGCGTCGCCAACCTCGCCGCCTTCCTCGCCCTCTCCGGCGCGGACTCCCTCAACGAGCGCGGCGCGCGCGCCCACGTGCTCAGTGACCTGCTCGGCTCGGTGGCGGCGAGCTCCGCCGCGGTGCTGATCCTCGCGTTTGGCTGGCGCATCGCCGATCCCCTGCTCTCGCTCGTGGTCTCCTTCCTCATCCTGCGCTCCGCGTGGGCGCTCACCCGTGAATCGGCAGACGTGCTGCTCGAGAGCGCCCCGGCGCGCTTCGACGTGTCACAGGTGGAGGCGTGCCTCCTCGGGCACGTGCCGGGTCTCGCCGGCGTGCACCACGTGCACGTGTGGTCGATGACCGGCGAGCGCCCCACCGTGACACTGCACGCCGACCTTGAGCCGGGCACCGAGCACCGCACCGTGATCACTGCCATCCACGCGCGCCTGGAGACGCAGTTGCGCGTCGAGCACTGCACGGTGCAGATCGAGGAAGGCGAATGCGCCACGCCAGCCTGCGTCGAGGACGGCAAGAGGCAGCGGCACCGCTAGCACGCGGTGGCACTGCGGGTTTGAGTGCCCTCAGCAACAAGCGCACGGAATGAGCATGACAGAGGAACACGCGGAGCACCCGGACACCCCCGAGATCATCGATCAGCCGGCCACCCCGCGCGGCCGCGCGTTCCTGTGGGGCGGACTCCTGCTCGGGCTGCTGCTGGTCCTCATCCTGTACACGCAGGGTTTCGGGCTGCTCGCCGCGCGCCCGGCGCCCGAGGCCCCGCCGCTCCTGGAGCACCGCGGCGAGCGGCTTTTCGTGCCGGAGACGTCCGCGCTGCGCTCGCGCCTCACGGTCGCACGGGTGGAGGAAGTGCCGGTCAGCGGCCGCCTGCTGCTGCCGGCGGTCGTGGAATCCGACCCCGCCCGGACCGCGGCGGTCCTCACCCCGCTCGCCGGGCGCGTGGCGGAGCTGCGGGTGCGCCCGGGTGACCGCGTGAGTGCCGGCCAGGTGCTGGCGGTGATCGACTCCCCCGATCTTGGCCAGGCCTACGAGGATGACCTCAAGGCTGAAGACACCTTCAACCTCACGAAGAAGAACCTCGAGCGCCAGGAGGGGCAGGCGAGGATCGGTGCCCTCTCGGAGCGCGACCTCGACCAGGCACGCAGCGATCACCGCCAGGCGGCCGCCGAGTACGCGCGCACGCAGGCACGGCTGCGTGCCATCGGCGCCAAGGGCGAGCGCGGCTCGCGCCTGCTCACCCTGCGCGCACCCTTCGCCGGCAGCATCACCGCTTTGAACGTCGCGACCGGCAACATGATCAACGACCCGACCCAGCCGGTGCTCACGCTGGTGCACGTGGGCACGGTGTGGGTCACCGCGCTCGTGGCCGAGAAGGACGTGCCGAGGGTGAGCGTCGGCCAGGAGGCGCAGGTGCGCCTGGACGCGGCGCCCGGGGAAGTACTCAAGGGCACGGTGATGAGCGTCAATGACGTGCTCGAGCCGGACTCGCACCGCAACAAGGTGCGCATCTCCTTCCCCAACGAGGACTTCAGGCTCAAGCCCAACATGTACGCCAGCGTCACGCTCGCCGGCGCCGCGCGGCCGCAGATCGTGGTGCCCACCTCCGCGCTCCTGATGAACAACGACCGCACCACGGTATTCGTGGCAACGGCGCCCTGGACCTTCGAGCGCCGCGCCGTCGAGCCGGACCTGCAGGAGGGTGACTCGGTGCCGATCCTCGCGGGCCTCAAGCCCGGCGAACAGGTCGTCATCAAGGGCGGAATCCTGCTCAATGATTGACCAGTTCGTAGGCTTCTGCCTGCAGCACCGCATCCCGGTGATCGTGCTGGCGGCGCTGCTCGCCTGCTTCGGGGTGTACGCCTGGGAGACGCTCTCGGTCGAGGCCTACCCCGAGCTCGGGGACGTCGCCGCCCAGGTCACCACGCAGATGCCGGGGCTGGCCGCCGAGGAGGTGGAGCAGCTCATCACGGTGCCGCTCGAGCGCCAGATCAACGGCACGCCGGGGCTGCTGCTGATGCGCTCCTCGAGCACCTTCGGCCTGTCGCTCATCACCGTGCTGTTCCGCGACGGTTACGAGGACTACTGGGCGCGCCAGCGGCTGCTCGAGCGCATCAACCAGGCGGTGCTCCCGGCGGGGGCTGCGCCCTCGCTCGACCCGGTGGCAGGCCCGGGCGGAGAGATCTACCGCTACACCCTCGAGTCGGGCACCCGGAACCTGCAGCAGCTCTCCGAGATCCAGCGCTGGACCGTGATCCCGGCGCTCAAGTCCGTCCCCGGGGTGGTGGATGACACCAACTTCGGCGGCTTCACCACCGAGTACCAGCTCGACCTCGACCCGCAGCAGCTCGAGCACTACGGGCTCGGCATCACCGACGTCATCAACGCCATCAACAACAACAACCTCAACGCCGGCGGCGGGCGCGTCTCGCGCGGCGAGCAGAGCTACGTGATCCGCGGCGTCGGCCTCATGCGCAGCCTCGAGGACATCGGCGCCACGGTCGTGACCCAGGTGAACGGCACCCCGGTGCTGGTGCGCGACCTCGGGCGCACCACCCTGAGCCACCAGGAGCGCGAGGGCATCGTCGGCAAGGACCGCAATCCCGACACCATCGAGGGCATCGTCCTGATGCTCAAGTACCAGAACCCCTCGCAGACGCTGCGCGGGCTGCACGAGAAGGTCGCGCAGCTGAACCGGGAGCTGGCGGCGCAGGACGTGCGCATCGTGCCCTACATCGACCGCGACAACCTCGTGCATGCCACCGTGAGCAAGGTCGGGCGCACCATCGCCGAGGGCATCGCGCTGGTGTTCCTGGTGCTCATCGTGTTTCTTGGCAGCCCGCGCAGCGCCTTCGTGGTCGCGGTGTCCATCCCGATGGCGCTGGTCTCGGTGTTCTCGTTCCTGAACCTGACCAAGGTGTCCGCCAACCTGCTGTCCCTCGGCGCCCTGGACTTCGGCATCCTCGTGGACGGTGCCATCGTCGTGACCGAGGCGGTGCTGCGCCGCCGCGAGGCCACCCCCGAGGAGGAGCTCTCCGAGAGCGAGGTCAAGGCCGCAGCGCTGCAGGTGACCCGTCCCATCTTCTTCGCGAGCCTCATCATCATCACCACCTACCTGCCGCTGTTCAGCTTCGAGCGCGCCGAGGCGAAGCTCTTCACGCCGATGGCCTACACCATGGGCTACGCGCTCTTCGGCGCCCTCCTCACGAGCCTTGCGCTCGTGCCCGCGCTGGCCTACTACGCCTTCCGCGCACCCGGGCACGTCTACCACAACCGCTGGCTCGAGCGCCTCACGGTGCACTACGACCGGCTGCTCGCCAGCTGCCTGCGCGAACCACGCATCATCTACGGCATCTCGCTGTTCGCGCTGCTGGCCGTGATCGGCCTTGGCATCACCATAGGGCGCGACTTCCTGCCCGACCTCGACGAGGGGGCGCTGTGGCTGCAGGTGCAGATGCCTACCGGCATCGCGCTCAACCAGGCGAGCGACATGGCGAGCGAGCTGCGGCGCACGATCCTGAAGTACCCGGAAGTCTCCTACGTCGTCACCCAGACCGGGCGCAACGATGACGGCACCGACCCCTGGACGATGTCGCACATCGAGGCCCCGGTCGGGCTCACCGCCTACGACAGCTGGCCGAACCACGAGTCCAAGAAGGCCTTCGTCGACCGCCTCGCCGCCGACCTCGACAGGAAGCTGCCCGGCTACTCGATCGGCATCAGCCAGCCGATCATCGACGGCGTCAATGACCTGCTCGGCGGCGCCCACAGTCCGCTGGTCGCCAAGATCTACGGCGATGACCTCAACGAGCTGCGCGACATCGGCGGGCAGATCGTCACCGTGCTCGAGGGCATCCAGGGCACCTCCAGCGCCTCGATCTTCCAGGAGCCCCCGGTGCCGCAGATCGAGATCAAGCTCGACCGCGCCAAGGCGGCGCGCTACGGCATCAACATGGCCGACGTGCAGAACGTCATCCAGACCGGCGTCGGGCAGGCGCCGGTCTCAACCGTGTACGTCGGGGAGCGCACCTACCCCCTGACCGTGCGCTACCTGCCCGGGGCGCGCAACGACCCGGACGTGCTCGGCAACCTCACCGTGCGCACCAGCTCCGGCATGAACGTGCCGCTCGCCCAGATCGCCGACATCCGCGTGCGCCAGGGCGAGAGCACGGTGACGCGCGAGAACGGCCAGCGCAACCTCACCATCCGCATCGACAACCGCGACCGCGACCTGACCTCCTACCTCAAAGAGGCGCAGGAGAAGATCGCCCGCCAGGTGCATTTCGACCCGCACCGCATCCGCCTCGAGTGGGGCGGGCAGTTCGAGAACCAGCGGCGCGCGGAGTCGCG
>Ga0181537_10003388_pt1 | contig 13653 bp, 14 predicted proteins | sample PEATcosm2014_Bin_39_FD_119765 | JGI IMG/M metagenome (GOLD analysis project Ga0181537, IMG submission 119765) | Peatland microbial communities from MTU Mesocosm Facility, Houghton, MI, USA - PEATcosm2014_Bin23_10_metaG | ecosystem: Environmental > Terrestrial > Soil > Wetlands > Peat | place...
GATCGCGGTCAAGCCTGCGCGAATGGCTTGAAAATCTTCGGCAGACAACAGCCCCTGCGCGTTCAGCATGTGGGCGTGCGCGATCGAGGCCCGGATGTCGTAGCCCACCAGGCGATTGTCGAGCGCGTAGTCCTCTCCCGCCGTATAGGCGAGGACCCGGGCGTCGAGCGGCGTGCCCTTGTCCCATAGTCTAGTCATGAGTGGGCCGGGTCATGAGTGGGCAGGGTCATGAGTCGGGGCGCGTCATCGAGAGTCGTACGTACGTCAGGCGCCCGCCGCCGCGCTCAGCTGTTCGGCCGGGCTGAGCGCCGTCAAATCCGCGATCACGAGCGTGCCGGTGCCTTCGTTGGTGAAGATCTCGGCCAGCAGGCTGTCGCTGGACTTGTAGCTGATGACGTGCACGCGGCGCACGCCGCTGCGGATCGCGCTTTCGATCGCCGCCGCCTTCGGCAGCATCCCGCCTTTGAGGGCGCCCTCGTCGCGCAGACGCTTCAGGCCCTTGATGTCGGTGTAGGAGATCACCGAGGTCGGATCCTCCACGCGTTCGAGAATTCCCGGCGCGCCCGTGCACAGCACCAGCTTTTCCGCCGACAACGCCCCGCCGATCGCGGCGGCGACGGTATCCGCGTTGATGTTGAGCAAAACTCCGTTCGAGTCCGCCGACAACGGGCTGACCACCGGCATCAAGCCGTTCTCGAGCAGCTTCTCGATGACCCCCGCATTGACCGAATCGATATCCCCCACCAAGCCGTAGTCCACGGGGTCGCTCGAACCCCCATCGCTCGAACCCCCAGGCACGCGCACCGGCGGACGCTTGTGCGCGCGCACCAATCCCGCATCGACGCCGCTCAAGCCGATGGCTTCGATGTCGAGTTCCCGGCAGATCGCGAGAATGCGCGTGTTGATCAGGCCGTTCAGCACCATCGAGGTGACGTCGATCGACTTTTGATCGGTGACGCGCCGGCCATTGACCATGCGGGTCTCGATGCCGAGCGAGGCCTGCATGCTGTCGAGTTGCGGACCGCCGCCGTGAACCAGCACGGTCTTGATGCCCACCTGGTGCAGGATCGCCACCTGTTCGATCAGGTTGCGGGTGGATATCTCGTCGCTGAATACCGCGCCGCCGGCCTTGATGACGAAGACCTTGTTCTTGTACATGCGGATGTACGGCGCCGCGCTCTTGAGCGCACGCACGGCGACGGAAGGATCAGGTCGACTCATGATCATTGAGAGTACTCCGAAACAATGAACCGATCAGGAGAGCATGCGGTGCAGCACGGCCATCTGCACGGCCAAACGATTGAATGCCTCCCGCTTGACCACCGCTCGCGGGCCGTCCAGGACTTCATCGGCGACCGCGACATTGCGGCGCACCGGCAGGCAGTGCATGAGCTTCGCGTCGGGCGAGGCGCCCGCGAACCAGCTCTCGCGCACGCACCAATCCGACAGATCTGCGCGCAGACGCGCGTCCGCCTCCGTGTCGCCGTAATAGGTGGTGGTGCCCCACTCCTTGGCGTACAGCACGCTCGCGCCGGCCATCGCGGCGGCGCGATCGGCGCTCTCGGTGAGCGATCCGCCGGACGCGGCGGCCGCGCGCCGCGCCTTGTCCATGATTTCGCCGGGCAGCGCAAACCCTTCGGGTCGCAGCACCACGACGTCCATGCCGCGCGCCGCCGCCATGTGCACCGTCGCGGCCGGGACCGCCAGCGGCAATGCTTTCGGGTGATAGACCCAGCTCAATACGAACTTGGCTCGGCGCGGCACGTCGAGCTCATCCAAGGTACGCCAGTCGGCGAGCGCCTGGCAGGGATGATTGACCGCGGACTCCAGATTGATCAGCGGCTTGTCGCACAGCTCATCGATCATTCCGAACAGGGTCTCGCCGAGATCCTGCTGCAGATTCTTGCCCTCGGCGAAGGCGCGGACCCCCAATGCGTCGCAGTAGGAGGCGAGCACCGGAATGCCCTCGCGGATATGTTCGGCGGCAGCGCCATTCATGATGGCATGCGGCCGGGTTTCCAAATTCCACGTGCCCTGGCCCGGCGTGATCACGAAGCAACTTCCGCCGAGACGCGCCATGCCGGCCTGGAAAGACGCCAAGGTGCGCAGCGAGGGGTTCATGAACACGAGACCCAGGATTCTGCCCGCCAAGGCTCGCGGCTGCGGTTTGTCCTGCAGGGACTGCGCGAGCGCGAGCAGGTCCTGGACCTCATCGCGCGTAAAATCGTCCAAATCGAGGAAGCGCTTCATGTGGCCAACCTCATACCATCTTCATCCGGCCACCTTCATGCGGAGAGCCTCGAGAGCGCATCGCTCAACAAATCCACGTGGCCTTCGTTCAGGATATACGCCGGCAACAACCGCAGCACGTGCGGATCCCCGCTGGTGCCGGTGAGAATGTTCTTCTGCAGCAGCGCGGCCTGCACCTCCTTGGCCGGGCGCGAGGTCTTGAGCCCGAGTAAAAAGCCGGCACCCTGCACACCGGTCACCGGGCCTCTGATGCAGCTCGAGCGGATGTACGCGGACACCTGGCGCACATTCGCGAGCAGCGACTCCGATTCGATGGTGTCGATGACCGCTTCGGCAACCGCGCAGGCCATGGGACCGCCGCCGAAGGTCGTGCCCATGTCATCGTACTTGATCTGCGCGGCCACGCGGCGCGACAACAACAACGCCGAGACGGGAAAGCCATTGCCCAACGCCTTGGCCGCCGTGATCATGTCCGGCGTGACGCCGTAGAAATTCGCGCCGAAGGGGGCGCCGGTGCGGCCCATGCCGCATTGGACCTCGTCGAAAATCAACAACGCGCCCACCTCGTCGCAGCGCCGGCGCAGCGCCTGCAACATCGGTTTGCCCACATCGTAGGCGCCCCCCACGCCCTGCACGGGCTCGACGATGACCGCGGCCGTGTCCCGGTCGATGAACCGCCCGACCGCGGCCGGGTCGTCGCGCGGCGTGAAACTCACGTCGAACGGCGTGCGCGGAAAACCGTACCATTTCTCGATCGCCCCCCAGGTCACCGCGCCGGCGGCGGCGGTCCGGCCGTGCCAGCCTTGCTCCAAGGCCACGGCCTTGGTGCGCCCGGTCATCTTGAAGGCGAGCTTGAGTGCATTCTCGTTGGCCTCGGCGCCGCTGTTGATCCAAAACACCGTGTCGAGGCCAAGGCCCGCGAACTTCGCCAGGCGGGCGGCAGCGCGCTCGCGGATCGCCATCGGCAGCGCATTGGTCTGGAACGCCATCTGGCGCGCCTGGCGTTCGAGGGCGGCCAACCAGCGCGGATGCGCGTAGCCCAAACCGGCGACCGCATGTCCGCCGTAGAAATCCAGGATCTTGCGGCCGTCGCGGGCGTGCAGCCACACCCCATCGCCGTGCGCGATCTCGATCGGGTACTGCGCGAAAACTTGCGCCAGATGGCCCGAATAGGCCTTCGCCGCCGATGCGCCGGCGTGCTGTGGGACCGTGGGTAATGGGCCGCTCGCAGCGGCGGCCGGCGGCGCGGCGTCAAATGGATTCGTGATCGCCATGGATTTTCCTTCAGGTCCGGCCGAGAGCTCAGGTCCAGCCGGGAGCGGGAGCGGTGAGGCCGGTGACTTCAGGCACTCCCAGCAACCGGTTCATCCACTGCACGGCGCCGCCGGCGGCACCCTTGTTGAGATTGTCGAGCACCGACATGACGGCGATCGAATTGCCGTTGGTCACCGCGCCTAAATTCGCATAATTGCTGGTGGCCACGTCCTTCACGCGCGGCGCGCCGTCCCCGACCCGAACGAAAGGGCAGTTCCGGTAATACGATTTCAGCGCCTCCACGGCCTGCGCGGTGCTGAGCGGCTGTTTCAGGGCGGCCTGAACCGTGACGTGGATGCCGCGCGCGAAGGGACCGGAATGCGGCACGAAATTAAAGTCCGCCTCGACCCCCGATGCAAGCTTCGCGCACGCGATGATTTCCGGAACATGGCGGTGACTCAATGCGCTATAGCTGTAAAAATCGCTGTGCCGATGCGGATGATGCGTGCCCTCGACCGGCTTGCGGCCCGAACCGGTGCTGCCGGTGACGCCGGTCACGAACAGGCGCGTGTCGGTCAAGCCGAGCGCGAGCAGCGGCACGCTCGCGAGCAGCGCGGCGGTTGCGAAGCAGCCGGGATGGGCGATGTGGGCGGTGGGCGGCTTTTGCAGATGTTCGGGCACGGCGCAGGTGAATTCCCGAAGTCTCGCCGGCGCGCCGTGCGCGTGTTTGTAAACCGATTCGTAGGCGGCCGCATTCGCATAGCGAAAGTCAGCCGAAATATCCACACAGTGCACGCGCGTGCCCGCGGTCTCGGCTACGCTGAGCAGCCGATCGACGATGGCGGCGGACACGCCATGGGGCGCCGCCGAGAATAACGCGCACGAGGGAGCGCGACGGATGACCGCGTCGAGCTGCTCGAGATCGGCGAACTTCTCCTCCGGATAAGCGCTGCGCAGGTGCGCGAACGCCGCGGCCACCGGCGCGCCCGGTTGACTGTCGGACAGAATGCCGGCCATCTCCAACAACGGGTGGCCCGCAATCAGGCGCAGCAATTCGCCGGCGACATAGCCGGTACCGCCGAGCACGAGGGCCGGCGTCGGATTCATTCGCCGGCCACGGTGGATTCACCCACGTGGCCCAGCTTCAAGCGGCTGATCACGTGGTCGCCGAGATCGGCGGGGTGGCTCACGGCGTTGAACGCCTCGACGTTCATCTGTTCCCGAATGATCTCGACGCCGACGAGATTATCGGTCGACGGGCCCGTGACCACGCACGGCTCGATGCCGAAGCGCTCGCGCAAGAGTTTGACGCCGCCCCAGGCGGCGACCGGATCGTTCGCCGACAAGACCACCGCGGTGAGCGCCGCCTTGATGTCGTCTTGGCGGAGAATGGACTCGACGCCGTAGGTCCCGAGCAGGCCGTCGCCCAGTTCGAACACGATGACGTCGGGTGACCCTGAGGCCATTTCCGTGAGCATGGTGCGGGTGAGCGCGGGACCGCATTTGGCGGTCGTGGTCACGATCCCTAAGTCGGTAAAGATCATGGTGCGCCTGGCGCCTGAATCTTCGAATGCCAGGATGTCCCGGCGCAGCGATACGCCGGTGGCCTTGAACGCGTCCACCACCAACCCACGATGGCGCATCCGCGCGATGATGGCTGAGGCGGCCGCGGTCTTGCCGGCTTCCATGCAGGTACCGGCAATCGCCACCACCGGCACCCCGCGCGCATCGAGCACCGCCTCGTAATCCAGCGCCTTGTATCCGGTTTTGGCGGGAACGCCGATCCGCTCGCCGAGATACGGGAAGGTCAGTACCGAGCCCAAGACCTTGCAGTCGAACGGCTTGCCCTTGTCCTGGGTGGCCGAATCGCAGATGCCGAGCACGCCGCCGATATTGAGCATTTGCACGACGTCGCCCGGTTTGAGCGTGGCCGGAATGTGGCCCGAATAGCCGAACAAGGCCTTGCGATGGCCGAGGGCGCCGACCACGACGTCGCCGCGGGTAATCTTCGCCATGCGCCCGCTGGTCAGTTCCAACGTGTTGTAGGTCGACTTGGTATTTTGGATCTCGACGACGAGCACCATGCCTTCTTCGCAGACGATGTCCGAGGCGATGCGAATCTCATGCGACAGTCCGCAGGCCTGGGTCACCGACGCAATTTTGTCGACCACCACCGAACGCATGCCGCTCATGACTCGCCGCCTCCGGCAGCGGTCGCCGGAACGGTGCCCGCCCGCGCGGCTTGGTGGCCGCCGGCGCGCTGGTAGAAAACGCCCGTGAGGGCGAGCATCTTCGAAAACCCGAGCGCATCGGCGGGGGTCCATTCGCCGGCGGATTCGCCATAGACGCCCTTCGACGCCGCCATCAAGGAATGCGGCGAGGTGACCCCTTCGACGAACACTGAACCCGGCCGGAACAGCACGCGGACCTCGCCGCTGACCCGAGCCTGCGAGCACACGAGCAGCGCTTCGATGTCGCGGCACACCGGATCCAGGTGCTGCCCCTCGTGCACCAGGTCGCCGTACGGCTGCGCCACCGACTCCTTGATCCGCGCCTGCCTGCCCGTCAACACCAGTTTCTCCAGTTCGCGATGCGCCGTCAGCAGCACCTCGGCCGCCGGCGCTTCGAACGCGACCCGTCCCTTGGTGCCGATCACCGTGTCTCCCAGGTGAATCCCGCGCCCGATGCCGAAGGGGCCGGCGAGACGTTCGAGCTGCTCGATGATGGCGACGGCGGACAGCGCCGTACCGTCGAGGCGCACGGGAATGCCCTGCTCGAAGCCGATGGTGTGACGCTCCGCGGCGCGCGGCTGGGAGAAGGCGTCCTTGGAGAGCACCCATGCGTCGTCCGCGAGGCTCGCCTCGGAGGTCAGGGTTTCCCGGCCGCCGATGGTGACGCCCCACAGCCCGCGGTTCACGGAATACGCCCCGCCGAACGGCGGAATCGGCAAATGATGCTCTTCGAGATATTTGAGCTGCTCGGGACGCTTGAAGGCGCGGTCACGCACCGGGGCGATGACCTCGAGGTCCGGCGCCAAAGTACGCAATGCCACCTCGAAGCGCACCTGGTCGTTGCCCGCCGCGGTGCAGCCGTGCGCGACCATCCGGGTGCCGAGCGTCAGCGCCATCTGCGCAATGGTCTGTGCCTGCAGGACGCGCTCCGCGCCGACGCAGAGCGGGTAAACCCCGCCGCGCCGCACGTTGCCCATGATCAGGAACTTGAGCACCTGCTCGAAATACGCCGCGCGCGCGTCGATCAACCGATGTTCGACGGCGCCCAGCTGCGCCGCGCGCTGCGCCAGCGACTGTGCCGCCGCGGCGTCGATCCCCCCGGTATCGACCGTCACCGTGATCACCGGGCGCCGATATGTGTCCTTGAGCCAGGGCACACAGAACGAAGTGTCGAGGCCGCCGGAAAAAGCGAGCAGGATGGGCTCGCCACCCGGTATGGAGTTCGCTGTCATGGTTTTTAGCGTCCGAAGATCGCGAGCAGGCGTTCGTTCAGCCGCCGCTGCTCGCGCGCGCCGGCGGTGGCGATGAATATGGTGTCATCGCCCGACAGGGTACCGACCACCTCGGGCCATCGGGCGGTGTCGATGGCGACCGCCACGCTTTGCGCCGCGCCGACCGTGGTCTTCAATACGGTCAAGTTGGTGCCCGCCGTCAGGCGCGCGCTGACGAAAGCCTTGAGGCTCGAGAAATCGTTCCTGGGGCTCATGGCCGCTTCCGGCAGGACGTAGCGATCGCCCATCTTGGCGACGCCGAGCTCGCGCAGATCCCGGCTCACGCTCGACTGCGTCGCGGCGAGCCCAAGTTTGCGCAGGATCGAGACGAGCTCCGTTTGCCGTCCCACCGCCCGTTCGCGAATGATCTTCGCGAGCATGCTGCGGCGCGCCGGCGCGCTGCCGGGGTCGGGTTCGGATCGGATCATGTCGGGCCTATGCATAAAGTTGCGCGCATCCTGCATAAAAATGCAGGGCCTGTCAATGAGACTTTTCACGGTCCGAGCCAAAGCCCGGAGGGCAAACGCCGCGAGCCGGCGCCTTGATAATCGCCGTTGCGCTCCCAGAACATACCCATGATTCCTTTTTCCGTCCTCGATCTGTCTCCGGTTCCGGTGGGCGGCAGCGCGGCGCAGTCGCTCCGCAACACCCTCGATCTCGCACAACACGCGGAAAAATGGGGCTTTGAGCGCTATTGGCTGGCCGAGCATCACAGTTTTCCCGGCATCGCGAGCGCGGCGACCTCGGTGGTGATTTGTCACGTGGCCTCAGGCACCAAGACCATTCGGGTCGGCGCCGGCGGCATCATGCTGCCGAATCACTCGCCGCTCGTGATCGCCGAGCAATTCGGCACCTTGGAAAGCCTGTTTCCCGGCCGCATCGATCTGGGGCTCGGCCGGGCCCCGGGATCGGATCAGGCCACGGCAATGGCCCTGCGGCGCAACCTCGCCACGGATCCGGATCATTTCCCCCAAGACGTGTTGGAGCTCATCGACTACCTCGGGCCCGCTTCACCCGACCGGCGCGTCATCGCCTTCCCCGGCGTCGGCACTCAGGTGCCGATCTGGATCCTGGGATCGAGCCTGTTCGGCGCCCAGGTCGCCGCGGCGCTCGGGCTGCCCTTCGCCTTTGCGTCGCACTTCGCGCCCGCATTGATGACTCAGGCGGTGGACGTCTATCGCGCCCGCTTCAAACCCTCGCGGCAGCAGGAGCGTCCCTACGTGATGCTGGGATTCAATATTTTTGCGGCCGATTCCGACGCCGAGGCGCGATATCTGTCGACCTCGATGCAACAAGCATTCGTGAATCTGCGCAGCGGGCGGCCGGGACAACTGCCGGCTCCCCTCGAAGGATACGAGAGCGGGCTCCCGCCGCAGGCGCGGGCCATGCTGGCCGAGGTGCTCGCCTGCTCCGCCATCGGGGCGCGCGAAACGGTGCGACTCGCGGTCGCGGCATTCATCGAGCGGATGCGGCCCGATGAACTCATGATCACGGCGCAGATATTCGATCACTCCGCGCGGCTGCATTCGTATGAGATCGCCGCCGACATACACGCGGCTCTTCAATAGCCCGCGGAATCCATTCCCGACAGTCCCAGGAATGTGCGCATTCGCGCGAGCTCCGCCTCGAGCCCGTCTCGAAACACGCGCCGGCGCGGTGCACGGCCGCTCGAGTATCCGAAGGAACACTCGAGGCTCCCGGCGGCGACCGATAAATTCCCCCAGCCGATCACCTCATCCCGCCACAAGAGCGGCAGCGCGTAATAACCGAGTTTGCGCTTCGCCGCGGGCGTGTACGCCTCGAAACGGTAGGCCCAGCCCCACAGGATCTCGAAGCGGCGCCGGTCCCAGACGACGGGGTCGAAGGGCGTGAGCAGGCGCACCTCTTCGTCGGGCTGCCAATGGGCCGACACCGGCCGATCCGCGGCCGGCCAGTACCAGTCGATGCCTCCGACGCGCGAGTGGGCGAGGCGCTGCTTGGCGCGGGCGAGTGCGGCCGCGCGCTGGCCGGCCCACTGCGGCGCGCCGCCGCGCAACTGACTGACCAGCCGGCCGAGGCTTGCCGACGGCAGCGGCGCGTACTTGTGGACGACGATGTCCACCAGGGCGTCCATGCGCGCGGCGCCGGTAGCGGCGTCCGCCACCGCCGCGCCGCCCGGCGCCGTCATTTGCGCGTCGCTGCGCGCGGCGTACAGGCGCGTACCGCCCTCGCGGCGCGCCACGCGCAGCAGCCCGCGATAGTGCATGACATCGAGCAATTGCGTGCTCGCATTCGAAGATCCGCCAAACCAGTTGGTCACTTTGCCATGCGCAAAATGCGCGTCCACCTCGCGCGGATGCACGATGCCGCGTTCGCGGATGAATTCGAGCACCGCCGCGGCCTGCGCGCGGCGCGCGGCCGTCCATTCGGTGCGCGCCGTGCGCGGATGCATGAGCCCATGATGCGCACGCGGCAAAAAGCCGTAGTTGACGAAAAAGTCCTCCTCCACCGGCAGTGTGGGGTAACGCCGCTCGAGATCGCCGGCGCGATAGTCCGCGACGCGATGGCGCAGCGTGAGATCTTGGGCGCGCGCCGGTGCGCGAATCGGGTCGGCCTGCACGAAGCCGAGTTTGTCGATCGCTTTCCTGAGCGTGGTGGGCTTGAACAAGGACCGCGCGATCGCGTAGCGGCGCAAATGATCCAGGGTGACCGGCATGGCGCGATCATATTCCAATGGCGTGGCCGCAACCGCATGACTTTCCCCGCGAGAAGGGCTTAAGTCACCCTGTGTTTCCGGGTACATTAAGGGCCATGCTGGAGACCGTCGAAGTAGAAACCGCCGCGAAACCGGACGCGGCGGTGATCTGGCTGCACGGCCTCGGCGCCGATGGGCATGATTTCGAGCCCATCGTGCCCGAGATCGTGCGGCGCGGAGAGCGGGCGTGGCGCTTCGTATTCCCGCATGCCCCCGTGCGTCCGGTGACCATCAACGGCGGCATGAGCATGCGTGCCTGGTACGACATCAAGGGGTTGAATCGACAGGCCGCCGAAGACATCGCCGGATTCCGCGATACGGATGCACAGATTCGGCAACTGATCGTCCGGGAAACTCAGCGTGGAATACCGGTGCAGCGCCTGGTGCTCGCCGGTTTCTCCCAGGGCGGAGCCGTGTCGCTGTATACCGCGCCGCGGCTGCCGGAGAAATTGGCCGGTGTCATGGCGCTCTCCTGTTATTTGCCCTGCGAGAGCAGCTTCGCGGTCGAGCGGACCCCCGCCAACGACGCAACGCCCATCTTGATGGTTCACGGCCAGGCCGATCCCACACTGCCGATGGCGATGGGATTGCAAGCGCGCAATTTTCTCGTGAAGCAAGGATACGCCGTCGAATGGCACGACTACCCGATGGGGCATGCCGTGTGCCCCGAGGAAGTTGCCGACATCCGCCGATTCTTGTTTCGCGTTCTGCCGTAACCTCCAGATTCGTGGCGAGAACCCAGACAAGGGAAGCTGCTGCGGCGCAACGACTGCAAATCGATGCGCAGAAGGCGGCGGCGGCCGCCGCGGCCGCCAAACAGCAGGTGCGGGCGGCGAAGACGGCGCTCAAGCTTGCTCGAAAATTATCGAAGGTGGCCAAGAAGGCCGCCAAGCTGGCCCGAAAAAAGGCCGACGCGGCGGCGGCGGCATTGCGGATTCACGAGCAGAGGCAGTCAGCCGCGGCTGCGAGAGCCGCCGAGGCATCGAAGCTCGTGCAGAAACCTTCCAGTGCCCGCAAGGCCGCCGCACCCGCAAAAGCCGCGGCCGCCGGAACCACGGCCGCGGGTGTCATGGCGGCACCGCACAAGGCGCGGCGCGCGGCGGCGCCGAAAGCGGCGCCGGTCTCGCCGCCGGATGCGGACGAGGTACGTTCGGCGGCGGAGGTCGCCCGGTCGGTGATCGAGCGATTGGAACGCGCGCCGCCCAAGCTTCCACCCACCCCGACCGCGACCCCAACCCCACACGCCGACATCGGCTCGGAGGAGCCGACGGCGTAGGCCGCGTTCAATGCGGCACGATGCCGGGAAACAGGGTGGCGATCACGACGCTCAGGAAAATGGCGGCCAGGAGTCCGACCAGTTGCCCGAGTACCCACACCCAAAAGGCCTTGCGGGTGGCAATGCCCTGAATTTCGCTGAAGCCCATCACTTGCAGCACGACGCTCCACAGCAGCAACAGCACATAGGCGATGAACTGCGCATCGAGCAGCAAGATCACGAAGGTCTCGACATCGGCGCCGGGCGCCTCCACGAAGGTGGATTCGCCGGCCAGCAAGGCGGTCAATATCCAGATCCCGAGCGAGGCGACAACCGGTACGCCGCCAAAGCTCAGCACATGGATCACCTGGTTGCGCGTGGACTTGCCTCCCGCGCGATTGAGGAGGCGCCCGTAGATCGCCGCAAACAGGAAAAGACCGACCACGCCCCCGATCGGACCGAATAAAAAGGATTCGCCGAGAATCTCCGCGACGCTGCTGTGCGCCCCGGCACTTTGTGTACGGAACAAGGCGAGAAAATTCACCACGCCTTGCGCAGCAGTCAACACATAGTCGAGCGGCCCGGCGGGACGCGCCGCCAATTCACGAAACACCGCCCGGGGTCTCAACCAGACATCTCGCAACGGGCGAATGGGTTCTGTCGGCAACACTTTTGAGAGCCTACGCAATCCATGTGACTGACTCCAGCATCATGCACAGATGACAGCGGACTTTTTCGGGGCTACTCTCACACTGAGTTCGTACGACTCCTCAGGAGAAGAGTGACCATGGCAAAGAAGAGCAAGTCGAAGAAGAAGCGTCCAACGGCGAAAGCGAAAGCCAAAGCCGGCCCGGCGAAGCGGAGCGCCAAGAAAAAAGTCGCGAAGAAGGCGGCAGCGAAGGCGAAGAAAACCGTCAAAGCGGTGAAGACCGCGAAAAAGGTCGTCAAAGCCGCGCCCGTCAAAGCAAAGCCCAAAGCCAAGAAAGCGCCGGCGCCCAAGAAGGCCGCGGCGCCGCTCGCGCCGGCACCGATGACGCCTCCGCCCGCGCCGTCCGAGGAGGCGCCGCTGTCGACGCCGACTCCCGGCGCCGAGCCGTCAGCGTTTTAGACATTCGCCGGGAGCTTGTCCCTGAGACAGGCTGCTGGGAGCCTGTAGGACGTGGGTCCATCTGCTGCGGCAGGCTCCTGGCTAGGCGCGAATCAGTCCGTGCAGAGGACGCGCGCCGCTGCTGTCGGGGAAGATCCGGGTGGACAGGGTTTTCGCATCGACGTGCAGATGCTCGTCGAGCACGGCCTTGAACACGCTGCGCAAATCGAGGGTCGGTCTCAAGTCCCGGCCATCGAGCAGGGCCGTGCGGGAAAGGCCGGGCCAATCGGCGATCACGCGCCCGCCGCGCACCGCTCCGCCGGCGAGAAAGGCGCAGCCCCCCGTGCCATGGTCGGTGCCCCGCGTCCCGTTCATGGCGGCCGTGCGGCCAAACTCGGTCACAACCAGCACCGCCGTTTGTCCCCACAGAGGCCCGAGTTCCTCCGCCAGCGTGCGCAGGGCCCTGTCGAGACCTGCGAGGCGCTGCGCCAGCGCGCCCTTGGCACCTCCCTGGTTGGCGTGGGTATCCCAGCCGCCGGCCTCGATGACCGCGACTTCAGGCCCCCCCTCGCTGCGCATCAACGTCGCCGCCATGCGCGTCACGCCGCTGACGCGGTCGGCGCCGGCGGCCTTCTGGACGTTGGTGTCCGCGCTCGCCGATTGCATGGCGGCCTGGGTCGGCGCCATGGCCGGTGCATCTGTGCCGCCGTCATGCTCGAGCTTCCCGGTCTGCACCGCCTCGCTCAAGCGGGCGGAAAACCAATCGTCCTTCGAATACAGGTCCGCGAGGCGCGCGAGCAAATCCTCATCGACATCCGGAGTGGCCTGCGGCGATTTCGACAGCACCGGCGCTTCGCCGCGCAGGATCAGCGGAATATTCTGGCTGATCGCGACCGCCCGCTCGGCCGGCCGTGCGGTGCCGCGCGGCAACTCAGAGAGTGCGCGATTGAGCCATCCGTCGGCCGTGCCGATGGGCTTGGTCAGTCCGTTCTCGAGCACATTCTGTCCGTCGAAATGCGAGCGGTCGCGGTACGGCGAGGCGACCGCCTGGAATACCACCAGCTCACCGGCGGCGTAGCGCTCGTGCAGGAACGCAAAGGAGGGATGCAAGCCGAACGTATGATCGAGCGGCAGTGCGCCGTCGGCGACGCCCGGAGCGGCGATCGCCAGCTCACGATGCAAGCCTGAGTAGTCAGGATCGGCGTAGGGCGGGACGGCGGCGAGACCATCGAGCGCGCCGCGCAAGATGACGACCACCAGACGCGACGAGCCGCCGGTGTGGGCGAACAGGGCATTGGGTATTGCGGCGCTCGCCGCCAGCGCGCCGGTGGCGAGGAGAAAGCGGCGTCGGGTGAAAGCTTCGGGGAGTCGGGGCATCGCTCATCTCCGTTGAAATTCGGGACTCATCAAGAGCAGCGCCAATGCCTGGCTGCCGGAAGCCGCGCGCCGCACTGCCGTCAGCGTCTCCGGCCGTGCGTAGGCGCCGAGACTCGATGCGGCGAGATCCTGGGGATCGATGCCCTGTTCATACTTTGCGGCGACTCTCGAGGCCCACAGCACGCGGTGCATGA
>Ga0181537_10003390_pt1 | contig 13643 bp, 11 predicted proteins | sample PEATcosm2014_Bin_39_FD_119765 | JGI IMG/M metagenome (GOLD analysis project Ga0181537, IMG submission 119765) | Peatland microbial communities from MTU Mesocosm Facility, Houghton, MI, USA - PEATcosm2014_Bin23_10_metaG | ecosystem: Environmental > Terrestrial > Soil > Wetlands > Peat | place...
AGCACCGCGATTTTCAGCGGCACGAATTGCTTGGTTTCGTCGATTCCGGGCATGGATACACCGTTACTAACGCCGTTATACGGAGCAAGCTTAGTCTCTTCGGCCCTCGCCTGCCAAGCAAACCTTCGTGTCGAGGCATCGCTACAGTGCGCCGGCATTAAGCGTGTTGCAGGCCTGGACCTGGCCGGTCTCGAAGCCGGTCGAGAACCAGTGCTTGCGCTGCTCGGATGTGCCGTGGGTGAAGGAATCCGGCACGACATAGCCTTGCACCTCTTTTTGCAGGCGGTCGTCGCCGATGGCCGACGCCGTCTGCAACGCCTCATCGACGTCGCCGGGGTCGAGGAAGCTGTGCTTTTGCTGGGCGCGGTTCGCCCACACGCCGGCAAAGCAGTCGGCCTGCAGCTCGACGCGGACCTGAAGCTGGTTGGATTCGATTTTGTTGGACGACGCCTGCTGCGCCTGCATCACCTGCGGCAGGATGCCGAACTCGTCCTGCACGTGATGGCCGACCTCATGGGCGATCACATAGGCCTCGGAGAACTGGCAGGCCTTGCTGTCGGTGCAGCCGCCGAACTTGTTCTGCAGATCGGCGAAAAACGATGTGTCCAAATAGACGCGCTGATCTTGCGGGCAATAAAACGGCCCCATCGCGGATAGGGCGCGCGCGCACGGCGTCGGTTCGGAGGTCGCGAACAGGCGCAGCCGCGGCGGGTGATAGGTCTTGCCGGCGGCGGCGAAAATTTCGGTCCAGCGGTCCTCGGTGTCGCCCAGCACCAAAGCGACGAACCGGCCGGTCGGATCGGTCGGCGTCCCGGCGGTGACCTCGGGAGCCGGAGCGGCTTGCTGCGTCGAACCGCCGCCGGTGAGGATTTGCGCGCCGTTGAGGAGCACGCTCGGGTCGATGCCAAAATACCAACTGATCAGCCCGATGATGATGACGGCGCCGATGCCGAGACCGCCGGTGCCGCCCGGCAGGCCGCCGCGCGACGCGCTTTGCTCGCGATCGTCCTCGACATTGTTGCTGGGGCGAAAATCATCGGTACGCATGGCTTGTTTTCCTTCGCATTTCTCTTTGGCGATTTTACTCGCCGATTTCTTTGGCCGATCGCCACGACCAAATCCGGCCCGCATGGCGGCAATTCGCGCCGCCAATACAAGCACGGTTACGCACGATTAACCAAGTGTTTCCCGGCATTTATTGCCTAGTGCAAGCGCTTTTTCGATTAAGCCGATTTTTACCTTAGACCGGCATGATCCGCGTCGTCGGTTGTAGGTCCCGCGTCGCCGGCCCGCGTCGCCTGAGTCAGAGTTCTGAGTCATGGTTGTGTCGCGTAGCGGGGCGTCCGTAAGGGCGCCCCGCATGAGTTTTGAGTCCGAGGCGTCGCCAGCAGGTTCGCAAATCCGCGTCGGCGATTGCATCGCCGAGATGGCGAAGATGCCCGCGGCTTGCGTCGATCTGGTATTCGCCGATCCGCCGTATAATTTGCAGCTGGCAGGCGACCTCAAGCGTCCCGACGATTCGCGCGTCGATGCGGTCGACGACGATTGGGACAAGTTCGCGAGCTTCTCCGCTTATGACGACTTTACCCGCGCCTGGCTCACCGCCTGCCGACGCGTCATGAAGCCGAGCGCCACGCTATGGGTGATCGGGTCCTACCACAACATCTTTCGCGTCGGCACCGTGCTCCAGGATCTCGGCTTTTGGATTCTCAACGACATCGTGTGGCGGAAATCCAATCCGATGCCGAACTTTCGCGGCCGCCGCTTCACCAACGCACACGAGACCCTGATCTGGGCGGCGCGCCAAGCCAGCAACAAGAATTACACATTCAATTACGAGGCGCTCAAGGCGGGCAACGACGATATCCAGATGCGCTCCGATTGGCTGTTTCCGCTGTGCACCGGGGAGGAGCGCCTCAAGGGCCGCGACGGCAAGAAACTCCATCCGACGCAAAAGCCGGAAGCCTTGCTGGCGCGGGTGATGCTCGCGGCGTCCCGGCCGGACGATCTGGTGCTCGATCCGTTCTGCGGCACCGGCACCACGGGCGCTGTGGCGCGCCGGCTGCGCCGCCGCTTCATCGGCTTCGAGCGCGATGCCGATTACACCGCAGCCGCGCGAGCGCGCATCGATGCGATCGAGCCGATGGCCGAACCGGCGCTGGCATCCTTCATGACCGCCCGCGAGGCGCCGCGCGTCGCCTTTTCGGTACTGGTGGAGCGCGGCCTGGTTTCGCCCGGCATAAGACTCGTCGACGCCAAACGGCGGCATCGCGCGCTGGTGCGCGCCGACGGTGCGCTGGCGCTTGGCGAGGCGGTCGGCTCGATCCATCGCATCGGCGCCCTGGCGCAGGGGCTGGAAGCCTGCAACGGCTGGACGTTCTGGCACGTCGAAACGCCGCAGGGGCTCACGGTGATCGACACGCTACGCGCCCAGGTGCGCGCCGAGATGGGCGCGGCTAGCTAACTTTTATCAGCCATTGCATGCGCCACGACCTTGCGCATGACACTCGGCAAGGCCTCGCCGCCAAGCTCTGACAACGTCACCCAGCGCGTGCCGGCCGGCGCCGGCGTCTTCGCCGGCAGTCCGGCCGTATAGACCGTGAGTTCGAGCGGGAAATGCGTGAAGACGTGCCGCACCGCGCCGGCAATCTTGCGCCAGGCCACGCGGCGCCTGGCGAATCGCGGCGCGCCATCGAGCGATCGTCGCGCGTCGAAATCCGCCGCCCACGCCGTGGTCGGCACTTCGGTCATGCCGCCGAGGAGGCCTGTCGGCCCCCGCGTCCGCAGCAGGATAAAACCGTCGGTTCGCCGCGCCACGAACGCGGCGCCGCGGCGTAAGACGCCTTCGCGTTTCGGCAACCGGCGCGGCAACGTCTCGGCCTCGCCGCGCCGATGCGCGACGCAATTTTGGCTCCACGGGCATAAGGCGCAAGCCGGACGCTTCGGCGTGCAGATGCTCGCCCCGAGATCCATCATCGCTTGGGCGAAATCTCCGGCGCGCCGCGGCGGTGTGAGCGCGCGCGCCAGCTGCGCAATTTCCGATTTCGCCGCCGGCACCGGCGTCGCCACGGCGTAGAGCCGCGCGATCACGCGTTCGATATTGCCATCGACCGGGCTTGCGGATTCATCGAAGGCGATCGCAGCGATGGCGGCGGCGGTGTAGGGGCCAATGCCGGGCAGTTCGCGCAACGCGGCTTCGGAGGGAGGAATTTCGCCGCCGTGCCGCTCGACCACGGCGCGCGCGCAGGCGTGCAGATTGCGGGCGCGGGCATAATAACCAAGACCGGCCCAGGCCTTGAGAACATCGTCGAGCGGCGCCGCCGCGAGCGCGCCGATGTCGGGCCAGCGCGCGAGGAAGCGTGCATAATAGGGTGCGACGGCCTTCACCGTGGTCTGCTGCAACATGATTTCGGAGAGCCAGACCCGGTACGGCTCGGCGCATTGGCCCGGCAGCGCGCGCCACGGCAGCACGCGGCGGTGCCGGTCGTACCAGGCCAACAGCTCGGCGGCTTGCGGCGCCGAAAGAGGGGCGCGGCGCGGGTACTGTCGCCCGGTCCGCTTCGCTGCTACCGTCATTCGAGCCAAATCACGCGATTCAAGTAAGATCATATTCCAGCCGAGGGATGACAGAGCGGCGCAGCATGAACAAGGCCTCCCGCCCGTTCGCCAAGCCGCTGCGCGACCTCGTCGGCAAGGTCGTCGGCGAGACGTTTACGCGGCAGGGTTTTGCCTCCGCCGAATTAGTGACGCGCTGGACCGATATTGTCGGCGTGGAAATCGCCGCCCATAGCGAGCCGATAAAAATCCAGTGGACGCGACCGGCCGATGGCGAGGAACGCGAGCCCGGAACGCTGGTGTTGCGGGTCGAAGGTCCGGCCGCGATCGAAATCCAGCACCTCGCCAACGTGGTGTGTGAGCGGGTCAACCGTTTCCTCGGCTGGCGCGCGGTGGACCGCGTCGCTTTGCGCCAAGCGCCATTGCGGCGCGCCGCCACCAAACCGGCCCGCCGGGCCGACCCGGTTGCGGCGGCGCGCATTGCCGAAAACCTGTCTGACATCGGCGACGACGACCTCAAACAGGCGCTGGCCCGGCTCGGGGCCGCCATCAAGCGACCGTGACCGTCGTGCCGCACAAGGACTTGGCGCCGAGGACTTGACACACCGAGGACTTGGCGCGATGGCGCCGTGATGCCACATTGCTATAGCTCAATGGCCGAACAAGGAGCCGCCTTTGCCGCTTAACCGTCGCGACATGCTCATAGCCGGTACGGCTTTCACCGGCGCCGGCGTGGCGGCTGTGTTGTTGCCAGCCCTCACGATACCCGCCCTCGCGGACGACACCGCGAACCCGACGCCGGAAGACCTGGCGCAGGCCGGTCCCGAGGGCGATGTGGTGCTCGGCTCCGAGAAAGCGCCGGTCACGATCATCGAATATGCCTCGATGACCTGCCCGCATTGCGCGCATTTCTCGGCGACGACATTTCCGGAACTGCAGAAGCGCTATATCGACACCGGCAAGGTCCGCTTCATTTTTCGCGAGTTCCCGCTCGATGCGCTCGCCGCGGCCGGTTTCATGCTGGCGCGCTGCGCCGGCAACGACAAATTCATGCCGATCGTGGAGACGCTGTTCGCCAAACAGGCCGATTGGGTGGTGCGAGAGCCGATCGAACCGCTGAAGTCGATTGCCAAGCAATTCGGCTTCACCGAGGAATCCTTCAATCAGTGCCTGGCGAATCAAAAGGTGCTCAACGCCATCGAGGAGGTGCGCGACCGCGCCGTCAAAAAGCTCGGGGTCAACTCCACGCCGACCTTTTTCGTCAACGGCAAGAAGCTGGTCGGCGACGTCACGATGGAGCAAATGGTCAAGGAAATCGAGCCCTATCTCAAGGAAGGATAAGGGTTTTTCGCTTTCATCGGGACGGTCCCAGGCGCCGCCGCGGGACCGTCGGGCCCCCCCGAGCGACGCGAAAGTCTGGATAAGTCCTAAGCCCTGTTGCGCCCGGCGGAACGGCGATTCATTGTCCGCGCCAATGCGGCACCCCGCGCTCCGCGCCAGATGGCGTGAGCCCCCCGTGACCCCCTTGTCCGCCGCGGCAAGCGATAGGGATGTATCGACCGAATGAAGCTCACGCGGCTGCGCCTGATCGGATTCAAATCCTTCGTCGAACCGACCGATTTTGACATCGAACCCGGGCTGACCGGCGTGGTCGGACCCAACGGCTGCGGCAAGTCCAATCTGGTCGAGGCCTTGCGCTGGGTCATGGGTGAAGCCTCCTACAAAGCGATGCGCGCGTCGGAAATGGACGACGTCATCTTCTCCGGCAATGCCGGCCGCCCGGCGCGCAACCACGCCGAAGTCGCGGTTTCGATCGACAACAGCGAACGCCGGGCGCCGGCGACCTTCAACGAATTCGAAGTGCTGGAAGTTTCGCGCCGCATCGCGCGCGAACAGGGTTCGGCGTTCCGGGTCAACGGCCGCGAGGTGCGCGCGCGCGATGTCGCCATGTTGTTTGCCGACGCCTCGACCGGGTCGCGGTCGCCGGCTTTGGTGCACCAAGGCCGCATCGGCGAGATCATCCAGGCGCGGCCCGACCAGCGCCGCCGCGTACTCGAGGAAGCCGCCGGCATTTCCGGCTTGCATGCGCGCCGCCACGAGGCGGAGCTGCGGCTCAAGGCCGCCGAGCAGAATCTGGCGCGGGTTGACGATATCGTCGGCCAGCTCGCCGGCCAGGTTGCCGCGCTGAAAACCCAGGCGCGGCAAGCGGTGCGCTACCGCAACATTTCGACGCAGGTGCGCCGCTCCGAGGCACTGTTGTTCCATTTGCGTTGGATCGCCGCCAGGACGGAAGTCGCCGACACGGCGCGCAGCAAGGATGAGGCCGTGCGCGTCGTCGCGGCGCGCACCGGCGAGCAGGCGCGGGCGTCGACCCGGCAGGCCGAGGTTGCCGCCGGCCTGCCGGCGTTACGCGAGGCCGAGGCCCGCGCCGCCGCGGCGTTGCAGCGCCTGCTGATCGCCCGCGAAACGCTGGAGCGCGAGGAGACGCGCGCCAAAGAGCGCATCGTCGAACTCGATCGCCGCATCGAGCAATTCGCGGCGGATTTGGCCCGTGAGCGGGCCCTGGCGGCGGACGCCGAAACCGCCCTCGGCCGGCTCGACGCCGAGGAAGCGGCGCTGAAGGCCGCGGCGCATGAAAGCGACGCGCGCCTTGCCGGCGTCAATGCGCGGGTCGCGGCGGCGGATGGCGCGCTCGCCGCGTCGGAAAAGTCGTTTGCCGAACTCACCGGCGCATTGGCCGATCTGACCGCGCGCCGTCATCAGCTCCAGACAACGTTGCACGACCATGAGGAGCGCGCCGCCCGGCTCGAAGCCGAGTTCACCAATATCGAGGCGGGCCTCGCCGCGACCGACAGCGGAGCGCCGGATTTGGCGGCGTTGGCGGCCACGCTTGCCGGCGCCCAGTCCGCGCTCGCGGCCAGCGAGGCGGCGGCGCGGGACGCGGAGGTCGGCCACAGCCGCGCGCGCGAGGCGATCGACGCCGCGCGCGCTCCGCTTGCCGCCGCCGAGCGTGGTGTGCAGCGGCTGGAGACCGAGGCCAAGACCATCGGCAAGCTGTTGGCGGTCGAGAGCAAGAATCTGTGGCCGCCGGTCATGGATGCGCTCGCCGTGACCGAAGGTTACGAAAAAGCGCTGGGCACAGCATTGGGCGACGATCTCGACGCGCCCGTCGATCAAACCGCGCCGATGCGCTGGGCCGGCGCGATTGTCGATCCGTCGGATCCCGGCCTGCCCGAGGGTGCGGCCGCGCTCTCGCATTACGTCAAGGCGCCACCCGAACTGGAGCGCCGTCTGGCCCAGATCGGGGTCGTCGAGCGGGCCGACGGGCCGCGGCTCGCAGCGCTGCTCAAGCCGGGCCAGCGGCTGGTGTCGCGCGAGGGCGATCTTTGGCGGTGGGACGGCTTTGCCGTCGCCGCCCATGCCCTCACCGGCGCGGCGCGGCGGCTCGCCGAACGCGGCCGGCTGCAAGCGATCGAAGGCGAGCTTGCGGCGGCCCGCGCCGAGGTCGAGGCCAAGCGCGGCGTGGTCGAGGCGGCGGACGCCGCCGTTACCGCTGCCGCGGCGGCGGAAACAGAGGCCCGCGCACAGTGGCGCGAGGCCCAGCGCGTGACCGACGCGGCGCGCGAGGAGCATGCCGCCGCGGAGCGGGAGATCAGCCGCAACGCCGCCCGCATCTCGGCGCTTGCGGAAGCACGGCAGCGCATTAGCGCCAGCCGCGATGAAACCGGCCTGGCGCGGGCCGAAGCGGAACAGGCGCTGGGCGCCTTGCCGCCGGCCGCCGAGATTGAAAGCAAGCTTGCCGCTATCAACGACGTCATCACCAATGAGCGGCAGGCCAGCGCCGAGGTGAGGGTCGAAGCGCAGGCGCTCACCCGCGAAGCCGAGCTCGCCAACCAGCGCCTGCAAGCCATTGCCGGCGAACGGCTGGCCTGGCGCGAGCGCAACGAGCGTGCCGCGGCGCAGATCGCCACCATTGCCCAGCGCAGCGACGAGGCCGCCGCCGAACGAACGGAGCTTGCCAACGCCCCGCAAAAATTCGAGAGCCAGCGCCAGGCGCTGATCGGCGAGATCGAAACCGCGTCGGCCGAACGCCGCGCCGCCGCCGATCGGCTGGCCCAAGCCGAGACCGAGCTTGCCGCCGCCGACAAGGACGCCCGCACGGCCCTCGAAGCGGTCGGCGAAGCGCGGGCCGAGGCCGCGCGCGCCGAGGAGCGCTGCGATTCCGCGCAGCGCCGGCTGGCCGACATCGAACACGAGATCCGCGACATGCTCGACGTCGAACCGGCCGCCGCCGCCGAAGTCGCCGAGCTCAAATCGGACGCGGCGCTGCCGCAAATCGCCGAGGTCGAAGCCACGCTCGACCGCATCAAGCGCGAGCGCGAGCGCCTCGGCGCCGTCAATCTGCGTGCCGAACAGGAACTCCAAGAGGTCGAGGCGCAGCACGAAAAACTCGTCGGCGAGCGCGACGACCTGGTCGAGGCGATCCGGCGGCTGCGCCAGGGCATCCATAGCCTCAATGCCGAGGCGCGCGAACGCCTGCTCGCGTCGTTTACCAAAGTGAACGAGCATTTCAGCAAACTGTTCACCGGCCTGTTCGGCGGCGGCAATGCCGAACTGCAACTGATCGAAAGCGACGACCCGCTCGAAGCCGGGCTTGAAATCATGGCGAAGCCGCCGGGCAAGAAGCCGGCGACGCTGTCGCTGCTCTCCGGCGGCGAGCAGGCGCTCACCGCGCTGGCTTTGATCTTCGCCGTGTTCCTGACCAATCCGGCGCCGATCTGCGTGCTCGACGAGGTCGACGCGCCGCTCGACGATTATAACGTCGAGCGTTTTTGCGACCTGCTCGACGAAATGACGCGCTCGACCGATACCCGCTTCGTCATCATCACCCACAATCCCATCACCATGGCGCGCATGAACCGCCTCTACGGCGTCACCATGGCCGAGCGCGGCGTCTCGCAATTGGTCTCGGTCGATCTGCAAGGCGCGGTGAAATTGCGCGAGGCGAGTTAGCTCGCCCCCGATGCGGCTGCCGGGCGCCGGCCGATGTCCGCTTTGCCCCGATTGTTTCGAAGAACTACCTTTTTGCGATAAAAACTTTTCGGTGGCGCTGGACGACGACGACGGCGCAATTTCTGCTTAGCCCCTAACATGACGGCATGGCCGGTTACGCCGCGCGACGACGGCGCAGCAACCATACCAACGTCACGATCACCGCGGTGACAAGCCAGATCCCGAGCAAAGTGGTCCCCGTCGGCAGCGTCCAGAAAGCGAGATAGCCGAAAAACACCGCGTAGATCAGGCCGTCGGCGAGATCAACGCCCATGAACAGACAGGGCTCGCTCCCAGCAATCGGCATGCTGCAGCCGAGCGCATCCGCGACGGCGCCGCCGAGCAGCAACGCGGCCAATGGCCCGTAGGAAAATAAAAGGATCATTCCGAGCGGCACGCCGAGCCAAACGAATGGATAGCGCGGGCGCGCGGTCATGACGCGCGCGGCCCCGTCGCTGCGGCGCACTTTAGCCGAGCCGCGACCGCCTCGTCTGTCGAGCGGTAGCTAAGAAACCAGCGGCGCATGCAGGACCGCGCCAATTTTGGCTGTCAGATTTAGAGTATCAAAGCAGAAAACCGCGACGAGCGGAACAGGCGTGGTACGCTAAACTGCACCGCACCAAAGTCTCGCAACCAACGTCGCTTTTGGGTCCCAATAGCGGACTTCCAACCACGATTCCGCAAGTCCACACTCAGCCCGCTTATTCCTTGCCGAGCCTGAATAGCTTCATCGCATTGCCGCGGCCAATCTTGATCCGGTCGTTCTCGGCGATCGGGCAGGCGTCGAACCAGTTCGCGGCGTGGTCGATGTTCTCGAACGGCCAATCGGTGGAGAACATGATGCGGTCGGCGCCGATTTCCAGCATGGTGTTGAGCAGCGCCGGGGTATGAAAATTGCCCGACGTGGTGACAAAGAAATTTTCGCGAAAATACTCGCGCATCCGTTTCTTCGCCGGGTAACTATGCCGGTTCGGAATCCAGGCATTGGCATTGTCGATGCGCCACATCCCGAACGGCAGGTTCTCGCCCATGTGGCCGAGGATGACGTTGAGCCGCGGAAAAGCATCGAACAAGCCCGAGCCCATCAGCCGCAGCGCATGCACCGCCGTTTCCTGGCCGAACGCCCAGACCGGGCCGAGCAGCCAGCCGTGGCCTTCATAAATCTTGGCGTCGCGCGGCAGCGGATTGCGCGGATGCAGATAAAACGGCACGTCGAGACGCTCGACCTCGGCCCAGAACGTCCGGTATTGCGGCAGGTCGTAATAGACGGCGGTGTCGGCATCTTTGATTTGCGAGAAGCCGTTGACCAGCGCGCCGCGAAAGCCGAGTTGCTCGACGCAGCGTTTGAGTTCGCGCGCCGCACCGTCGGGATCCTGCATGGCCAGCGCCGCCAGGCCTTGAAAGCGATCCGGGCGCTTTTGCACCTGCTCGGCGAGAAAATCGTTGGCCCGCTTGGCGATCTCATGGGCCTGTGCCGGATCGGGAATGGCCTGCACCGCCGGCGCATTCAGCGACAACAGCAGCATCTCGATGCCAAACTGGTCCATCAAGGCAAGCCGCCGGTCATGCAAGTCGAGGATGCGGCTTTTGACCTCCGCCCAGACGCGGTCGGGAAAGTAGCCGCGGGAATCCTCCAGCGTCTCGGCGATGGCGAAATGCTCTTCGAGTGCGATCTTGCCCTGCATGGTTCCTCCTGCATCGGTCCGGCGACGCCCGGTCCCGGTTGGCATTAATCCTAACACGGCCGGCGAGCTTTGCGCTTCTTGTCCGACGGCATGGCTGTGGCGCTGGCACGGTTCTCGCGACTTGGCGATGCGACCTCCGGCGTTGTCCCATTTTGGGGCGGTGGCGGATGCGTTCGCCAAAAGGCAACAGCCGAGCGGCCGCGCCGATGAACACGCATTCCAGCTCCACGCTGGCGACCCCCGCCGAGTCTAGCCGCATCCTGCGCGGCTGGGCGCTCGTGTCACGCGGCACCTTTGCCGGCGCGGTGTTCCTCATCGACGTCGCCCTGATCGTCGCGACGTCGTGCGTCACCGGCATGATTTATTATCTCATCGTCTATGGCGATATCGGCAAAGTCGTCTCCTATATCGAAGTCGGGCTGTTGGCCGCGAGCATTTTCGCCGTTTCCAACGTGTTCCGCGGCGAATACCGGCTGCCGAATTTCTTCGCCTTCAAGCCGCATGCACGGCGCACCATTCAATTTTGGAACGTCACTCTGATTTGCCTGTTGATGCTCGGCTTTCTGGCGCAGATCAGCGTCGATTATTCGCGCGGCTGGATCGTGCTGTTTTATTTCACCACGCTCGGCGGCCTGATTGTGCTGCGCTTTCTGGTCGTGCGTATCACCGCGCTGGCGCGCGCCGCGGGCCTGATTTCGGCGCAGCGAATTTGTCTGCTCGGAACCGGCGCGCATATCGGCGCCTTCATCCAGCATTACGAGCCGTGGACGCTCGGCCTCAACATTGTCGGCTGCCGCTTTTTCACGCCGGTCGCTGCCACCGCGTCGGCGGAGACCCGCAGCGCCGTGCTCGACCGCGACCTCGCCGAGGCGGTCGCCAGCGTGCGCCGTCTCGAACCGGACGCGATCTATCTGCTGCTGCCGTGGTCGGCGACCGACATCATCGATCGCTGCGCCGAGACCTTTCTGGCACTGCCGGTCGAGATCCATCTCGGACCTGAACAAATTCTGCACAAGTTCGAGGAGGTCGAACTGGCCAAGGTGGGTCCGTTGGCGAGCTTGCAGCTCACGCGCTTGCCGCTGTCGCGCGCCGAGATCGTGCAAAAACGTTTCTTCGATTTGCTGTTCGCGGCACTGGCTTTAGTGGCGCTGACGCCGCTCATCATTGCCGTCGCGATCTTGATCAAAGTGGACTCACCCGGCCCGATTTTCTTCGTGCAACGCCGTTACGGCTTTAATCAGCAGCCGTTTCGCATCATCAAGTTCCGCACCATGCGCACGCTGGAAGACGGCGCCGTGATCCGCCAGACCAGGCGCGACGACCCGAGATTGACCAAAATCGGACGGTGGCTGCGGCGCTGGAACATCGACGAAATCCCGCAGCTCTTCAACGTGCTCACCGGGGACATGTCGCTGGTCGGCCCCCGCCCGCACGCCTTGTCGCACGATCACGAATATGAGCGCCGCATTTCACTGTATGCACGCCGCCACAACGTTAAGCCGGGCATTACCGGCTGGGCGCAGATCAACGGCTACCGCGGCGAAATCGATAGCGAGGACAAGATCCGAAAACGGGTCGAATACGACCTGGTCTATATCGACAATTGGTCGCTCTGGCTCGACCTGAAGATCATCGCCCGCACCGTGTTGTCGCCGGAGGCCTACCGCAACGCCTATTAGAGAAACGCCGTGGCTCTATGTCTTTTTATTTTTACGTGCTTTCGTTCGACTACCGGCGGACGCCTTCTTCTTTAATTTGCTCTGATTGTAAGTGATAGCGGCACGGACGAGATTTTTAAGCGCCCGCTCGTTGATCTTATCATCTTCGAAAAAATCGATGGCCCGTCTCATGTTGCCTTCGAGGCCGGCGTTGAAGAGCTTGTCAGGATCTGGAAGCTTCGCCCCATAGGCAAAGGTAAGCTTCACCTTCCCTTTATGGGCGTTGGCGACCGCGATTAATCCGTCGCGAGACCACACCGGGCTTCCCATCCACTTCCATTCCTCGATTATCTCCCGGTCGGCCTCGAGAATGCTGTTGCGGACGCTGGCGAAGGTTTTGCCACGCCAGTCCGTGAGTTCAGCGATCAGCCGGTCGATACGCTCGGACGGGTTCATGAATCTCTGTACCTCGATCGCTCGCCACGGCGCAAATCTGAAGAAAGATTTACGAAGTCGACGTGAGCTCCACGCCGAATACCGGTCGAAGTCGATCGATGATGCCGGGATTACCTTGGACCGCAACCGATTTACTTGGATTTTTATCCTATCCGGCAAACGATGCGACGACGACGACCGCTCCGGCGGTGACCAGCGCCGTCGACAGCCACAACACGCCGATCAGAAGCCACAGCGAACGCGGCTTGGCGATGAGCCGCCGCGGCGGGTTGCGCCGGGAGTCCGGCGTCGGCGGCGCTTTTCGCAGCGCCAAAGTGGCGCGCTCGATATCGGCATATTCGCGCGCCAATTGCTCCGCCACGTTTTGCGCCGATGGGACGGCTGCGCCCGACAGTTCCCGACGGCTATCACCGGGCGTGCCGCCAGGGGGGACGGCGTCGCTTGACGATGACGCTTTGAGATTTTGCTCCGACATGGTGCACCCTTTTGTAGCTGGCGATTCTAGACATCGGGCATTGCCCACGCGACGCCGATCGGCGGCTAACCTTAACGGGCGTGGCTATCGCCAATTGTCGGGAGGGGCCCGCGCCGCTCGCCCCGCCCGGCTTGCCGCCGCTCGCGGCCGCACTATCTTGCGGTTATGCTAGCGGTGCGGCGATAAAACCGATTGCGCCTCATGCTACGGCTGCGGAGACCTATCATGGCCACTTCGACCATCATCGTCCTTGCCTTGATCGTCGTCGTCATTGTCTGGGCGATCTCGGTCTACAACGGCCTTGTCGCCCTGCGGCAACGGGTCAACCAGGCCTTCGCCGACGTCGACGTGCAGCTCAAACAGCGGCATGACCTGATTCCCAATTTGGTCGAGACGGTGAAGGGCTACGCCGCGCACGAGAGCGGCACGCTCGAAGCGGTGGTCAAGGCGCGCAACGCGGCGATTTCCGCGCAGGGGCCGACGCAACAGGCCGCGGCCGAAAACATACTCTCCGGCGCGCTACGCCAGCTATTCGCACTGTCGGAATCCTATCCCGATCTGAAGGCCAGTACCAATTTCCAGCAGTTGCAGGCCGAGCTTACCGATCTCGAGAACAAGATCGCGGCCGCCCGGCGTTTCTTCAACAATGCGGTGCAGGAATACAACACCGGCATCCAGCGCTTCCCCGCCGCCCTGTTTGCCGCGTCGTTCGGGTTTGCGCCGAAGAGTTTCTTCGACCTCGGCGAAGACCGCGCCAGCGTC
>Ga0181537_10003391_pt1 | contig 13642 bp, 15 predicted proteins | sample PEATcosm2014_Bin_39_FD_119765 | JGI IMG/M metagenome (GOLD analysis project Ga0181537, IMG submission 119765) | Peatland microbial communities from MTU Mesocosm Facility, Houghton, MI, USA - PEATcosm2014_Bin23_10_metaG | ecosystem: Environmental > Terrestrial > Soil > Wetlands > Peat | place...
CACGATGCTACTCTCGACGGCGATCAATTTGCGGCCCGAAGGCCCTGACCGAATGCTTCTGCAGAATACGACGACGGATCTGCAGGGTGACGATCTAACGCCAACGATTCCCAAGGAAAAGCTCGACGAGTTTCTTCTCGCGCCCGCACGCAAGGTGGTACGCGGCTTCGATGGCGTGCAGATCGAAAACGCAAAACTCGGAATTCGCGCGATCCCCGTAGACGGACATCCCGTCGTCGGTCCTGTGCCGGATTGCGAGGGCCTCTATGTGGTTTGCAGCCACAGCGGCGTTACGCTCGCCCCGTTTTTTGCGCGCGCCGTGATGCGCGAGCTGCTCGATGGCGAAACCGAACATCGGCTCACTCCGTTCCGTCCTGAACGATTTTGCACGACAACGACGTCGTCGTAATCGGCGCCGGCGTCATCGGCGCGTCGATCGCCTATCACTTGGCGCGTGAAGGCGCGCACGTGACGCTCTTCGATGATGCCGATGCTCCATCATCGCCGAGCGCATCATGGGCAAGCGCGGGCGGTGTTCGCAGCCAACGTCGCGATCCACGAGAATGGCCGCTCGCGGTAGCAGCCGCCGCACGCTGGCCTTCGCTTGGGGAGGAGTTGCACGCACGAACGGGTTTTCAGCGCGGCGGACATCTTCACGTCGTCGAGCATAAAAGTGACGTCGGCGAACTGCACGCGCGCATCGAGCGCGAACGCGCTGCCGGCATTCAGGTCGAATATGTCGAGCAGTCCGTTTTGCGCAAACTCGCTCCTGCGCTCGCACCAGGCGTCATTGCTGCCGCATACACGCCGAGAGACGGGCAGGCGGATCCGCGCGCGACGACGTCGGCGTTTGCATCGGCAGCCGTGCGCGCCGGCGCGACATTCACGCGAACGCACGTCGACGGCATTGCACTGGATGGAAAACGCGTTGCCGGAGTCATCGCCAACGGGACGGTTCATGAAGCTGGGACCACTGTTCTGGCGGCCGGGTCATGGAGCGTTCGGCTCGCGCGCGCCGTCGGTCTTAATCTTCCGATAAGGTTGCGCGCATATCAGATGCTGCTCTCGATGCCGCAACGTCCTGCGCTGGATCCGACGATTACCGCGACCAATCGCGCGCTCTCACTGAAGCAGCTACGCACCGGCGCGTTCATGATCGGCGGTGGATGGCCGGGCGAAATCGACGAGCAAGCTCACACCTGCAGAACAACCCAGGAGAGCATCGACGGCAACTGGGCAGTCGCCGCAGCAATCGTTCCTGCGCTTGCGCCGATGCGACCGGCGACGAGCTGGTGCGGACTCGAAGGCGACGCGTTCGATGGCGTACCGCTGATCGGCTCGGTGCCGCGCATGCAAGGTCTGTATCTCGCCGCGGGCTTCAGCGGCCATGGCTTTCAGCTTTCGCCTGCGGTCGGCGAGGCTGTTGCGCAAGCTATCCTTACAAAACACGAACCCGCATCGCTACGCGAACTCAATCCCGCCAGGGAGGGCGGCATAGCATGAGGGATAGTGCGGCATGGAATCGGCACTGGCTCAAAAGTCATGCACGCCCTGCCGGGGCGGCGTGCCGCCACTTACTCGCGATGAAGCGGAGACCTTACGTGCGCAAGCTCCGGAGTGGGAGCTTGCCGACGAAGCCCGGCGAATCAATCGCACGTTTCGCTTTGAGAATTTTGCCCAGTCATTGGCGTTCGTTGACAAAGTCGGTGCGCTTGCGGAATCCGAAGGCCATCATCCCGACATAACCTTCGGCTGGGGCTATGCAACTGTAACGTTGTACACGCATAAGATCAAAGGTTTGCACGAGAACGATTTCATCATGGCCGCGAAGATCGATCGACTGACATGAGATTGTACTTCCTGCGGCATGGCCAAGCCGGCGAGCGGGAGGACTGGCACGGGGACGATTTCGACCGGCCGCTCACGACCGACGGCATCAAGAGAATGGAACGCGAAGCCGACACGATTGCCGAGCTCGATCTAGCGCTGGAAGCAATCGTCACGAGCCCGCTTGTTCGCGCGCGTCAAACGGCGGAGATCGTTGCGAAGCGTTTGAAGTTGCGCAAGAACCTGGTCGAAGACGAGAATGTCGGACTCGAGTTCAACGTGCAGCGCCTCTTGAACGTTCTCGAGCACTACCCGAAGGCGGCTGCGATCATGCTCGTCGGACACGAGCCGAGCATGGGCCGCACGATCGGACAATTGATCGGCGGCGCACGCATCGATTTCAAAAAAGGCGCGCTCGCCTGCGTCGAGTTGACCGATGCTTCCGCGCCGGCAGCCGAGCTCGTGTGGCTGATTCCGCCGCGCGTCCTCTCCCACTAACCCGGTGCTGCTGCTCGGGATAGAAACGTCGTGTGACGACACGGCGACTGCGGTCGTTCGTGACGGAACGACCGTGCTTTCCAACGTCTCGACAAACCAAGACGAATTTCACGCGCGCTACGGCGGGATCGTTCCGGAGATCGCGAGCCGCCGGCATACTGCGCTGCTGTCGGCAGCGATCGAAGACGCACTGACACGCGCGCACGTATCGCTTGACGAGCTCGACGGCATCGCCGTCACGGCAGGACCGGGCTTGATCGGCAGCCTCGTCGTCGGCGTTGCCGCAGCCAAAGCACTTGCCTTCGGCATCGAGCGTCCACTCTTCGGCGTCAATCATCTGCACGGGCACATCTTCGCGGCATTCTTGGAAGATGCGCCGGCGCCGCGCTATCCGTTCCTGACCTTGCTCGTGTCCGGCGGCCATTCGCAGCTCGTTGCCGTCGATAGTCCGGTAGAGATGCGCATCTTGGGCAAGACGCGCGACGATGCTGCCGGCGAAGCGTTCGACAAGACCGCGCGGCTGCTGGGCTTTCCATACCCGGGCGGTCCGCAGCTCGATGCGCTCGCACGCGAGGGCGATCCGAGTGCGATTCGCTTTCCGCGCCACAAGCCGGATCCCGGGACGCTCGACCTTTCGTTCTCCGGGCTCAAAACGTCGGTGCGCTATTTTTTGGAATCGGATCGCGGGAAGAGTGCACGGCCGGCCGACGTTGCTGCCTCATTCCAGGCTGCAGTCGTCGACATTTTGATCGACCGGTTAGATCGTGCGATCGCGCTCGAGCGATTCGAACTCTCCGTTCTTTCCGGAGGCGTCGCCGCGAACTCCGCGTTGCAACGCGCGTTTCGCGCATGGGGCGAGCGCAATGGGATAACCACGTTGATTCCGCCCCTGCGCTATTGCACGGATAATGCGGCGATGATCGCCGCCGCAGCCGAGCGTCAAGGCGATGCCGTTCGCGTCGACGCCGAGTCGCTCGGCGCCGATCCGAACCTTCCGTTCAGCGTTCCGCGATAATCCGGCGAATGGCCCCGATCAGTATCTTGTGCTCGAAGGGATGGAGCGCAGAAAGCGCAGCATCTTCGTCTTCTTCGAGGAGCGGCAACGGTACGCGCATCAGGACTTCACCGCGATCGACCTCGGCGGTGACGTAGTGCGCGGTTGCGCCATACCAGGGCGACTTCGCGCGTAGCGCGTCGCGGATTGCATGCGCACCGCGAAAGGCCGGAATTACGGCGCCATCGGGCATCGCGATCTCATCGGCGCGCGGATCGTGTGGAAGAAACGCCGGATGGATGTTCAGCGCCTTGGGTAACCGCTCGAAGAAGTCGTTCGATACCAGATGCATCCACCCCAGCATCAAGATCAATTCAGGTTGCGTGCGCTCGATGAGCGCGATCAGCTCCTCGTCATATTGCGCGCGTGGCGTGCGTTGACGGTCCCAAACGTGAACGTGCACCGGTAACCCGGCACGCTTTGCGCGCTCGGCGGCGAATGCATCCGGACGATTGACGACAAGCGCTCGAATATCGAGGCCGATCCCCTCGGGAAGTTCGTCCATGACCGCTTGAAAGTTCGTCCCGGCCCCCGATGCCATAACGGTCGTGCGAATATCGGGCGCGACGCGTGTCATCGAAAACTGTTCGACGGGCTTTCCACCGGTCGCCGACACGAGCAGGTCGAAAAGCGGTTCGGTTACGGCGCCGATCAGCGCTTGACGATATCCAAGCTCTCGCATCCGTCCAAGCGCAAGCGCGATCAGATTCGGTTGCAGATTTGCCCGCTGATGCGCGGGGACGATTCCGATCGGGCCGAGGATCCCGACGTCTTTGCGCCCTTGCCACGCACGTAGCCAATAGAATTTCAGATCGCGTGCGCCATATGCGGCAAATCCAACCGGAGCGCCGTCGGAGTCACTCGTCAGGACAGTCGCTGAGGCGGCCGCCGTCTCGCTCGACCACGATCCGTTGAAGACGAGATCGATCCACGACAGATACCGTTCGTCAACGCTTGCCAAATCGGTAAAACCGTAGCCATGCTCGCGAATGCGCGCAATTGCATTTTGGGTTCGCTCAGCCGAGAAACGTTCGTCGAGATCGACTAAGAGGTTGACGAACTCGCCCGGTATCTCCCTAGCGCTCACGCGCGGGATGTACCACGACCGCAGGATCGCCGTCGCTACGCGATTCGATCCAACCCGCAACGAACGCACCCGGAGCCACCGCGAGAGCTTTCGGCGCATCGCTCAGCGCCACGATCAGCGTGTAGCCGATTCCCATGTTGAACGTGCGATAGCGTTCTTCGTGGCTCAAGTTGCCGCGTCGCACGAGCTCTCGCATGAGCGACGGTATTTGCCAGCGCGTTTGCTCGAAGATGGCTTTGCAATTCGCCGGCAACGTCCGCGGCACGTTTTCGAGCAAACCGCCTCCGGTGATGTGCGACATCGCCTTGATGCTTACGGCTTGGCGTATCGCCTTGACGGTTTGCAGATACGATGGATGCGGCGCAAGCAACGCGTCAGCGAAGCTTTCATGTCCGTCGGGAAGGAGCGAACCCCATTCGTCTTCGGGTACGAGTGTGCGCGCCAATGAGTATCCGTTTGTATGCAAACCAACCGAGGGCAACGCCACGATCGCGTCACCGGCGACAACGCGGTCCGTTTTTGGAAGATCGGCGATCCTGACGATTCCGACGATCGTTCCGGCAAGATCGAAATCGCCGGGCTTGTAGAGCCCAGGCATTTCGGCCGTCTCGCCGCCCAGTAACGCCATCTCGTTCTCGCGGCATGCGCGATGGATGCCGCCGACGATTTCGGCGGCCATCTCGGGTACGAGCTTGCCGACCGCAACATAGTCAAGGAAAAACAGCGGCGTCGCGTTCGCAACCAAGATGTCGTTGACGCAGTGGTTGACGAGATCCGCGCCGACCGAATCGTAGCGGCGCAGTCCGGCTGCGATGAGGATCTTCGTTCCGACGCCGTCGGTTGACGCGACGAGCGCCTGGTCAGGGTCGCCGGGCAGGCGGAAAAGCCCATTGAACGCGCCGAGCTCCCCGATCTGATCCGGGTGTTTCCAGCCTCCGGTCAGCTTTTTATAGAGCGAAACCGTGGCGTTCCCGGCGGAAATGTCGACGCCCGCCGCGGCGTACGCATCGGTTGCGCGATCCATCAGCCAGGGCTTCGCTTCGAGCGGCAGAAACGACTGCCGCATGCAAGTAACGGTTTCGGGTGACCTCGCGCGGAGCGTTTCCTCCGGCGCGCTTGTCGTTCCAGTCTTTTCAGATAAGAAACTCGAGGGCGCAGCGGCCGACGTTGATCCCAAGCTCGGCGGCGTCATCGCGGCCGCGCTCGCCGACGGCGAACATCAAGGCAAGAATAACGAAGTCGCGCTGTTTCACACAGCCGGCACGAGCGATCTCGGCGTGCGCCGCGTCCTCGTCATCGGTCTCGGCGACCGGAACAAATTCGAGCTCTCGCAGCTCGCGCACTATGCGGGGACCGCCGTTCGCTACCTCGGCAAACGCAACGTTCACGATATCGCAATCACGTTGCCGTACGAAGCCAAGGATGCCGCCACCGCGGCATCCTTCCTGGTCGAGGGCGCGTTCGTTGCGACGATCGATACGACGATGTACCGCAAAGAGCAAGAGCGTCCGATCGATATCAACACGTTGACGATCGTCGCCGGAGCGCTCGATCGCAGTGCGCTCAGCGCAGGCGCCAAGCACGGTCAGATTCTCGGCAAGTCCGTGAACTACACGCGCCGGCTTGCGCTCACGCCCGCCAACGACATGACGCCCCGCATACTGGCCGATCGCGCGGAAGAGATCGCGAAGAAAAACGATCTCGGATTCGACGCACTTGACGAAGATCAGATGAAGGATCTCGGCATGGGCGCGCTTCTCGGCGTTTCGCAAGGCAGCTCGCAGCCCGCGCGCATGATCGTGCTGACGTACGAAGGGGATCCCAGCTCGAAAGAACGGATCGCGCTCGTCGGCAAAGGCGTCACGTTCGACAGCGGAGGCATCTCCCTCAAGCCGCCCGAGAACATGCACGAGATGAAGTACGACATGAGCGGCGGCGCCGCCGTGATCGGCGCGATGCGCGCGATCGGGAAGCTGCGACCCAAGATCAACGTTATCGGCATCGTTCCGGCGACGGAGAATCTCCCGGGCCCCGATGCAACCAAGCCCGGCGACATCCATCGCGCGATGAACGGCAAGACGATCGAGATCATCAACACCGATGCCGAAGGCCGTTTGATCCTGGCAGACGCCCTCGCGTATGCGACGATGAAGCTCGGCGCGACGCGTCTCATCGACTGCGCGACCTTGACGGGCGCAATAGTTATCTCGCTCGGCCACTCGGCGGCCGGCGCGATGAGCAACAATGACGAGTTCGTCGATTCGTTCATCGCGGTGGGGAACAAGACGGGCGAACGCTATTGGCGTCTTCCCATCTACGACGATTACCTTACCGCGATGAAGAGTGAGATCGCCGATCTGAAAAACACCGGCGGCCGCGCCGCGGGCAGCTTAACCGCAGGAGCATTCTTGCGTGAGTTCGTCGACGGCAAGCCGTGGATTCATCTCGACATTGCCGGCACCGCGTATGTTGATAAAGAGCAATCGTATCAAGCCAAAGGCCCAACCGGTTTACCGGTACGCGCGCTGGTCGCGTACGTCGAGGCCGCAGCCAACGAAAGCACGCAACCGGAACCGGAGTTCGAGCAAGTCCCGATTACGGTTTAGGCCTTTGGTAGCTCGTAGTCAGCCCAGGCTTCGAGTAGCCGCATCACCGCAGAAAAATCCGCGTCCTCGCCAAGCTGAGACTTCGCAAGCATCCAATTCTCCTCAGCTTGTGCGAGGACCGGCGCAGGGACGTCGAGCTCGCGTGCAAGCCTCGCTGCGATTGAGACGTCCTTCGATATCAGCCGCATGCTGAAGCCGTAGTCGAACGTGCGCGGCAAGACAGACATGACGATCTTCGTGTCGAGCGCGTTCGTCTGCCCGGAGCTGGTCTTGATGACGTCGACCATCGTTTGCAAGTCAAGGCCGGCTTTCGCACCGATCAACAGGGCTTCACAGGTCGCCCAGAGCGATACGCCGGAGAGATAATTGTTCAGCGCTTTGAGCGTGTGACCGGCTCCAACCGCGCCGACGTGACGGATGTTGCTGCACATCACCGCCAATAGCGGACGATAGCGCTCGAAGAGCGTCTCATCGCCGCCGACCATCGTGGTCAACTTCGCACTCTTTGCGCCGCGCGGACCGCCGCTCACCGGCGCATCGATCAGCGGAATGTCCATTTCGGCAAGCTCCGCAGCGAGCCGCTTCGTCGCCGTCGGCGCCGCACTCGTCATTTCGATAACGATGTTGCGCTTGCGCTTCCCGATCGCACCGCCCGGGCCAAGCAATGCCTCACGTACGTGTTCGTCGGTCGGCAAAATCGTGATAACGACGTCACCCGGCAGATCGGCTGCGCTCGCCGCCGTCGGTGCGCCGCGCGCCGCGAACGGCTCGAGCGCGCGCTGCGAAAGATCGGCGACGGCGAGCGGCACGCCGGCATCGAGCAGATGCATCGCCATCGGTCCGCCCATGTTGCCGACTCCGATGAAGAGCACGCTCTCGCCGGTTAGGCTCATTTCACGCCGTCGACCGGCCAAAACCCGTAGAGCGTGCGGCCCGCTTCGAGATCCCAGAAGCGCGTTGCGTTGTCGCTCACACCGTAAACGACGCCGAACGGAACGTCGTGCTGCATGATGGCGCGGACGAGCCGTGCCAAATCGCGGTGCGACATCCAAATCGCGCGCATGCGCCGGCGCTTGTCTTCGTCGCTGATGTTGAGCCACGTTGCTTCGTTCGTCACGTCGCCCGGCGTCGGCGTATCTTCGGGACGGATACCTCCGATGCGCAGGCACGCAACCTGCATGCCGTACTCGTCGCTGTAATACCGTCCCAAATTCTCGCCGAAGCACTTCCAGACGCCGTACAAGCCGTCGGGACGAAACGGCACGGTATTCGTCAGCAGCGTGCCGCTTGCGGCTTCGTACACGTCCGGGGCGAGATCGACTTCGTACATACCCACCGCGTGGTTCGAACTCGCGAAAATAACGCGTTTGCACCCGACGCGTCGCGCCGCTTCGAAGGCGTTATAGGTGCCTTCGAGATTCTCGCGCGTCTCGTCCCACGATGCTTTGACCTTGACGACGCCCGCAAGATGAATGAGCGTCTCGCAGCCCTTGATCGCTTTCTCGAGCGCGTCGAGCTTGAGCACGTCGACCGGCGACGGCACGCCCTTAATGTCGATCCGTACGACGTCGTTGTCGCGCGACAATTCCTCGCACAGCCGGGTCCCGATCGTACCCGCTGCGCCTGTGACCGCTATTTTCATACCGCGGCAAGTTCAGGAATACGCGGATACTTCCCGTTCAGACATCCGAGGCAAAATTCACCGGCGGTGCGGCCTGTCGCGGCAACCAGTCCTTCGATGCTCAAGTAGCACAGCGAATCGGCTCCGATCTTTTCGCGGATCTGCTCGACGGTCAGGTTTGCCGCAATCAATTCTTCGTGCGTCGCCATGTCGACGCCGAGATAGCATGGATTGATGATCGGCGGCGAGGTCACGCGAACGTGCACTTCGGTCGCTCCCGAGTCGCGCAACAGCTTCACGATGCGCGGCGTCGTAGTCGCACGCACGATCGAGTCGTCGACGACGACGACACGCTGGTCGCGCAGGTTCTCGAGGATCGGATTGAACTTCAGCGCGACGCCCTGACTGCGCATCCCTTGATCGGGCGAAATGAAGGTCCGCCCGATGTAGCGGTTCTTGATCAAGCCCTCGACGTACGGCAGCCCCGATTCCGTTGCGTAGCCGATACCACCGGGTATTGCGCTGTCCGGAACGCCGATGACCACGTCTGCATCCGCGGGATGCTCGCGCGCAAGCTGGCGTCCGAGCTCATGCCGTGCTTTATAGATCGAGCGCTCGTGCAGCTTTGAGTCGGGGCGCGCGAAATAGATGTACTCGAAGACGCACAGCGCAGGCGGCTCGTTGCGCCCGGTCTGCAGCGAATGCAGGCGACCCTCAGCATCGATACGCACGATCTCGCCCGGCTCTATCTCGCGTAAAAAAGTCGCGCCGACCGTAGCCAGCGCGCACGTTTCAGAGGCGATCATGTACGCACCGTCGTCGAATTTACCGATGCACAGCGGACGAATTCCCCAGGCGTCGCGGAAACCAAAAAGCTCGCTTTCCGTACCGATGACGCACGAGTACGCGCCGTCAGCGCGCGACATGACGTCGGCAATCCGATCTACCATCGCGTCTTTATTGCAGTCGACGATCGACTTGGCAAACACTTCCGAATCGCTGGTCGCGATCAGCGTCAATGCCGGCGAAAGCTGCGCGCGCAGCTCGTCGTCGTTGGTCAGATTTCCGTTGTGCGCGAAGACGAATTCACCGATCGTGCTTTGTTCGAGCAGCGGCTGCGCATTGACGACGATCGATCCGCCGCTGGTCGAGTAGCGCGTGTGTCCGACCGCCAAATAACCGGTTAACTTGCTGAGGATCTCTTCGTCGAAGATCGCGCCGACCAAGCCCATCGCGGCGTGCGAGACCATTTTGCCGCCGTCGGAGACGGCGATGCCGGCCGATTCCTGGCCGCGATGCTGTAGAGCGTATAGCGCGAAATACGCAAGCCGCGCTGCGTCTCGCCCGGGGGCGAACACGCCTACTACGCCACACATAAGCTTTAGCCTTCGCTAGTCGCGGCTCCGGCGCATCCCCATTAGCTCGAGCAACGCCAAGAAGATGTTGATGCCGTCGAGATAGATTGAGATCGCAAGATCGACGGCCGTCGCCCCGCTGCCGCCCGCGCGAATGCGTGCGAAATCGACGAGCGTGAGCAGCGTAAAGACGCCCAGAACCATCCAGTCGTACACCGCGGGCTGGATGAAGTGGAAGAAAATCGAGACAAGGCCGACCAGTACAAGCGCGATCAGCGCGCCGAACGCAAACGACGAAAGGCGGCGCCAATCGAAGCTGAACGTGAACGCGACCATCCCCAGGCAAAGCATGCCGAGCGCCGTCGTCGCGGCGGCATCGAACACGACGTCGGGCCCGATCGTGTTGATGTAGCGCGTGAGCGTTGGCGCCAGACCGATTCCCCACAAAAACGTGAAGACGTAGAACAGCAAGAGTGCGATACCTTGATTGCGACGTACGGCCGACATGACGAACAGCAACACGAAGCCGGCGATCATCGCGAAGAGGCCGACCCCAGGCGAGACTTCACGGAACATGTACGCGGCGAGGGCCGTGAAGATGAAACCGATGCCGGTGATCCCGAGGACCTGGCCAAGAAGGCCTGCGCTCGAGACTGCGTAACCCGGCGGCTGATATGACGGACGCTGCTGCTGTTGTAAGTACATCTCGTCTCCTACTACCCGGGATGACCCGGGGAGAGTTTCTGGCCGGCGCCGCTGCGGTTGCGGCCGCGCCCGGGGGCGCCGGGTCGCCGCTCCGCTTCGAGCTCTACGCCAATTACTTCTCCGGCCGGCTCCAGATCGTGCCTGCCCTGGACCCGCAGGTCTTCGTCTCCGATCCGAGCGTGCTCGTCGGGGGGATCGGGTTGCAGAACATCGAGCATATCGCGGGCTTGCGGGCACTCAAGCTCGACGATCCCGACGTGCCGCTCTACACCGCGGACGGCGTGCGCATGGGCTTCACCAGCAAGCGCTGGATTGGAGCCGGCGGGACCGGCACGATCGGTGACCTCGCGGACGGCTCGCAACGCCTTACGCTCGAGTTCGAAAATCTTGTTGTGTTCGGTTCGTACACGCTGTTCAAACACGTCGTCGGCGCATCCGGAGTCGCGCTCGTTCCGCTCGATGGGACGGGACGCGCAAGCGGTTTCACCGCCGATGCTGCGGGGTTGGCGAAGCTCGAGATTCACACGCCGCAAGCGCTCGACCCGAACGGCGCAATCACGCTCGTCTATAACAGCGACGGCAAAGCGCATCGAGAAGCGCCGGGGCCGCTCGGCCTTTCCGCGCACGATCACTTGATCGCGGTTCTTGGGAGTCAGCCTGCCTGACGAGACGACTGCCGGAGATCCTCGATTTCGGTTTGCACCGAGACGAGCTGATTATCAAAAATCTCTCGCGCGGAATCGAGCAGACGCCAAATCGCGGGATCGCTAATCTGGTACCGGATCGTCGTACCGCTGCGCTGCGTCACGACGAGCCGCCGCGAACGCAATACTGCTAATTGTTGCGAGAGGGTCGACTGCTCTACACCTAAGCGCTCGCGCAACTCGTTCACGCTGACCGGCCCTTGCCGGAGCGCTTCCAGAACACGAATGCGGAGCGGATGTGAAAGGGCTTTGAAGAACTCCGCCTGGAAGGAATATCGCATTATTGTGATATTACTATATTGCCCGGTCAAGACCAGGGACCTTCCACAATCATTCTATCCACTGCTCAATACCTTGGGCGTTTAGTCACGGGTGAAATTTCACGTTGCAACGTCGTTCAGAGATCATACAGGCACTCGAGCTTCTAGCCGACGTTCGCTTTCAATATGACACGTGGGTTCGGCGCGTCCCCTCGCAGGTTGCACCGAGCTTCAATGATTTGATTGCAGACCTCTATGACACCGGCGACGTACGCGGTCTCTTAACGCAACCGGTCAAGACTTCGGGCCTGACGAGCAAGGAGCATCACGCGCTGGCAAACGCCGTCGCAATCATCGATAAGCTGCTCGAAGATCATCCCTCCGACGAAACGGACGAGGCGATCTTGAAAGATTCGCGCTGGCCGCAGATTCGCATCGCCGCGGGGCGCGCAGCCAAAATTCTCCGCGAGGGCGAGTAGCCTAGAAGCCCTTCGCGATATCGCTGCGATAGTTGACGCGTACCATGGGCGCCAACTGCCTTGCGACGCTCGACGCCGCTTCATACGCGCGTAAACGCGCTTCGCCGATGTTCTGACCGGTTTGCGCAATCGTTAGGACTCGGCCACCACCGACGTTCACGACACCGTCTTTTTTTCGCGACGCTCCCCAAAATGCGAGCGCGCTTGACGGCAGATTCAAGTCGACCGGCAATCCGTTCGCGGGCTTGCTGACCGCGGGATAGTCCTCGGTTACGAGCGTGACGCACACGCACGAATCGCCGGCAACCCGCGCCGCATCGGCTTCCAGCGCTCCGGTCGCGGCGCTGTACAGCAGGCGCGCAAAGTCGCCTTGCAAACGCGGAATGAGCGCCTGCGTCTCCGGATCACCGAAGCGCGCGTTGAACTCCAGCACTTTGGGACCGGCGGGCGTCCACATCACACCGCAGTATAGAACGCCGATGTACTCTTCGCCGTCGACGCGCAGCCCTTCGAGTACCGGACCGATGATATCGCTTCGCACGGCGTCGATGTAATCGCTCGGAAATCCGGCCGGCGGAGAATATGCGCCCATTCCGCCGGTATTCGGACCGCTATCGCCGTCGCCGGCGCGCTTGTAGTCGCACGCCGCTGCAAACGGCAACATTGCCCGGCCGTCGCAGATCGCAAACACCGAAACTTCACGGCCTTCGAGCCGCTCTTCGAAGAGAATGTCCGTACCGCCGCCGGGCACGCCGGCGTTTGCGTACCAATCCGCAACGACGGCGCTCGCATCTTTTGCGTCCGGCGCGACAACGACGCCTTTTCCCGCAGCTAGACCATCGGCTTTGATGACGATCTCGACATCCGGCCACTCATCGATGACCGTCAGCGCCTGCGGGAGCGAATGCGCGACGCGCGCACGCGCCGTCGGGATCTTGTGACGATCCAGAAAACGCTTCGCGAAGATCTTGCTCGATTCGAGACGGCCTGCCGAACGATTTGGTCCGAACACCGCTATCCCGGCTTCACGCACACGATCGCCGACGCCGGCTGCGATCGAGCTTTCCGGCCCGAGCACGACCAGATCGATGCGCTCGTCGCGCGCACGGCTTGCGATCGCCTTGCCGTCGGTCGCGGCGATCTCCCAATTTTCACCGCGCGTTGCCGTCCCCGCGTTGCCAGGTGCTGCAAATACGGCTTCGACCGACTCCGAGCGCGCAAGCGCCCATGAAAGCGCGTCTTCGCGGCCGCCACCGCCAACGACGAGAACCCTTACTCCCATTCCACCGTCGCCGGCGGTTTGGAGGTAATGTCGTACGCCACGCGATTGACGCCGGATACTTCGTTGACGATGCGCGAGCTGATGCGTTCCAGCAGTTCGTGAGGTAAGCGCGCCCAATCGGCGGTCATGCCGTCTTCGCTCACGATCGCGCGCACCGCAACCAG
>Ga0181537_10003392_pt1 | contig 13638 bp, 22 predicted proteins | sample PEATcosm2014_Bin_39_FD_119765 | JGI IMG/M metagenome (GOLD analysis project Ga0181537, IMG submission 119765) | Peatland microbial communities from MTU Mesocosm Facility, Houghton, MI, USA - PEATcosm2014_Bin23_10_metaG | ecosystem: Environmental > Terrestrial > Soil > Wetlands > Peat | place...
CCGGAGTCTGTAGCAGAATTCACCGCCGGTGAAGATCGGCGGTCGGCGGCAGTCAAGGTGCACAGAACTTGCGAATGCTAATACTTGACTCGGGCGTCAACATCGCGTAGTCTTACATCCATGGCTGCGAGCGCATCACGGCAGGCGACGGTCGAACATTTCCATCTCCAGTTCTGCCGACTGTTCATGAGCGGACCGGACCGTACTACGTTCGCGATCAAAGGCGGCTGCAACCTGCGGTTCTTTTTCGAAAGCATTCGATACTCGGAGGACATCGACATCGATGTCGTCGGCCACATCGCCGACCATGTCCTCAGAGACCGCGTCACAAAGACTCTCCGGTCGCAACCGCTCGCGTCTGTGCTTCAAAGCCGCGGAATCCGCATCGAACGGGTCACTGCGCCGAAGCAGACGGAAACGACGCAACGCTGGAAAGTGGAGCTTGCGGTGCAAGGCCATGCCTTTCCGCTACACACCAAGATCGAATTTTCGCGCCGCCCACAGAGAGACGCGGCGGTGGTGGAACGGATCTCGCTCGGGCTGGCGCGCATGCAGGGTGTTGTGCCGTTCGTTGCGGCGCATTATCCAGTGCCGGCTGCCGTCAGGCAGAAGGTTCGTGCGCTGGTCGGACGGGCTGCGACGCAGACGCGCGATGTCTTCGACCTGGCCACGCTGTTTGCGCGTCCAGGCGGCGACGCGACGACTCTGCCTCCCGTAAAGGATATGCTGCCTGCCGCGATCGATCTGGTCGCCTCGTTGACGTATGCGCAGTACAAGTCGCAGGTGGTAGGCTACCTAGTGCCGGATCAGGCATCGGCGTACAGCACGCCCGAGGCATGGGAGACGATTCAGCTGGACGTCATCACGGTTCTTGAGGGTGGCCTATGACGTCGCTGGAGATTCTTGCGCGGCTGCGCCGTCTCGGGCTGGACGCGGTGACGACGGCGGACACTGCGGCCGCAATTGGCCTATCCGTGCCTGCGGCGAGCCACGCTCTGCGTCGCCTAGCGGCGGTTGGGCTAGTCACGCCGATTCGCAAAGGCCTGTGGGCGTTGCCGGATCGCGTCGATCCTCTTTCGTTGGCCGACTACGTCACGGCTCCATACCCGAGCTACGTGTCGCTTCAGACGGCTCTATACCAGCACGGGATGATCGAGCAGATCCCAGAGATGACGTATCTGGTGTCCTTGGCGAGGTCGTCGCGCATCGACACGGGTGTAGGCACATACAGCGTCCATCACGTCCAACCCGAGCTGTTCGGCGGCTTCACCGTCGACCGTGACTCTGGAATCAAGATGGCGACGCCAGAGAAGGCTCTCGTCGATTTCCTGTACCTATCGCCGACGCGGACCAGACTGTTCGCGTCGTTGCCCGAGCTGACGCTGCCTTCTGGATTTCGAATGCGTGAAGTCCGCGACTGGCTGAACCGGATCGCGACAAGTCGCCTGCGGACCATCGCGACCGAGCGACTGAACTCTATACTGGCGTCGTCCGATCGTACGCGGGTCTCCGATGCACATCGCCGATGAGGGCTCGGTTGGTCCGGCTTCCAGCGGACGAAGGACCACCCGGCGGAAGGGGCTGTCGCAGTTTTCCGGGCAGGTGTCGCAATTGATGCCTCCGCGAACAGTTCCGCGGCACAGCCCCAAGCGTGTGCGGGCGGTGCGGTGGCCGAGGTGGCTCTTCGACGACGTGCGCGCTGCGGTACGGCTCCATCTCCTTACCGTAGGGCGGAGGGCCGACGGTGGGAAGGAAGCGCTGCGTGTGTCTGAAGCTACAGCGCGAGCAGCGGGAGCGCCTTGGCGGCGTGAGGGGCAACGCTCTCGACCGTACGGCTGACCGTCTTGCTCTGCTCGATGAGCACCCAGCCGAGGATCCCGAGGACCGCCACGCCCGCGATGAGGACGCCCGGAGACGTGGCCTTGTCGATGCCGTGGCGCACGAGGCTCGTGGTGTTGTGCACCGTGCTCTGGAGCGCCTGCGCGCCGTGCTGGGCCACGCTTCGGACCGCTGCGGGCGGCTGTTGCCCGGCGTAGTAGGCACGCGGTCCGTGATGGTGCCCTCCGGTGGGCGGGCGCCGTGCCTGGTGGTCCCAGAAGGCTCCAGCCGCCGCGTGCGGCGCGTAGTGCGCCACCCAGTCCTCGACCGACCACTGGGTGAACGGAATCGACTGCACGGCGGGTTCCACGGTCCCTAGCGTACCAGCTCCGGTGCGCCGCCAACAGGTGGTTCGTGAGCCTCTGTGCTCCGTTGAATAGGTCGCCCGTGTGGCGTACGATTGGCCTCGGATCATGGCCGGTAGCAGTGGTGTTCGCTGGGTGCGGCTGTCGAGGAGCGTGCTCCCGCCTCGGCTAACCTATGCGATCGGGCGCCTGTCCTGGGCGACGGGACGCGGGTTCGCGCACGAAAGCTGGATCGCCGTACTGCCCGAAGCTCTACGGGATCGGTACACGGTCAAGTTGCATCAGAATTTTGATGGTTCGTTCATGGTTCTGATCTGGCAGGACCGTCATCTTCAGGTCGACCCTGCGAACGATTTGTCCTCCTTGCAGGAGGCGAAGGCCGTTGCGGAAGCCGCCATTGCGGCGCTCCTGCGACGCGAACAACCCGAGAGTGCCTACCGCTGACGTGTTCCGCCGCGAGCTGCGTGCTCCGCCTTGAACATCTGGCGATGGAAGTTCGCGTAGCGGCCGGCTTGTTCGACGAGAGCCCGTTCCTTCATCCAGGCAACGTTCTCTCCTTCGAGAGGCAGCGCCGTTCCGGACCATCGCAGGACGACCACGACATAGACCTGGCGGCCGTCCGTCGGCGACGTCGATGCCCAGACGAGCTGCGCCCTGCGCCCGCGGACGTTGGTCTCCTCGCGAAGCTCACGGAGAGCGGCTTCTTCGGGCGTCTCTCCGCGCTCGACCTCGCCGCCGGGGACCACGAACTCGTGGGGTGGGGACGGCCGGCGTACCGCGAGCACGTCGTTCTGCTCGTTGCGGACGATCGCGAGCGAAGCCGGCTTGTGGGTCGTCCTCAGCATCGGGAGTCGCTGGGCGACCTCGTAGTCACGAGGGCGGAGCAGGCGCTTGTCCACGGTGCTCTCTGGACTGAAGTGGCCCGAGCGTTGCCGCATGGGTCCACGATAGCGCAAGGCGACTACTTGCGGCGGGGCATGCGCGTCTGGGCGCTTTTCTTGTCCGCGACCTCTTGCGAGGGTCCCGAGCGGCGGTGGCCGTAGAGGGCGTTGTGTCCGCGCGTCTCTTCGCTGGACAGCTCGATGAGGTCCGGCAACGTGGCGATGTCCTTCCAGTGCTTCGGATGATCGTAGAGCCATCCCAGGAACACCTCGAACATCGGGCAGACCCAGATCCGGTGCTTTTCGAGGTCGGACTTCGCATGCCCGGCGGGGAAAAACATCCCGCCTTCTCCGGTTTGCAGGTCGATGACGAAGACATGCTGCGGCGTCCAGCCACGGTGGCTCAGAAGAGGGAGGCCGTCGACGCGGCTTCGCGCGGCCCATTCCTTCTCGTCGAACCGGCAGGCCATGAACTTGCCCCAGTTGAAGAGATCCGTCAGCTCGACGAGTTTCGTGATCATCGGCGGTGCGCACGAACGCGTACTCCAGGTGTGCCCACATCCGAAGCGCCGAGGACGGGCATTGCCCCGAACACGAACTCGAAGCCGGGGCCTTCGACGGAGCGCACGAAGCTCACGACGCGTCCGCGGTACTCGATGTCGGACCAGCGCTTCTGGCGTGCATCGATCGACTCTTCTCGTGTGGAGGCGACGTCCGTGACGCGGATCTCTTCTCCGCACTGGTGGATGTAGACTGCGTAGCCGTTCTGCTGGGCGCTCGCCTCGGAGTAGAACGCGAACATGTCTTCCTTCGGCATCGTGGGTCCTCTCGTCAGGCGCCTCGGCGTACGTGTCGCGACGCTTCGTCGTACCAGCTGATCGTTGGCTGACCCGGCACCGGTAGCGGCCGCAGTCGCCAGTTATCCACGAGCCACTGGAAGACGTCGCGCTCGTGCTTGATCGTGACGCGCAGTCGCCGCTGTTTGGTGATGTGGTCGTCGAGCACCATGCGCCACGCGGCGCCGGCCTTCTCTTTCGTGACCACCGTGGGCTTCGAGCGGCTGTCGTCGACGAACTCGGTGAGATCGGGCGCGATCAGCCGTTCGATGTACGAGTCGATCTGCGTGAGCGAGCGCTCGTAGCTGCTGAGGGCCATCGCCGTTGCGTCGACCGCCAGCTCGTAGGGCATGAAGCCCACGCCCGTGCAGCGGCCCTCCGCGTGGCCGGTGCCGGGGCGCCTGTATCCGTGGAGCACCATGACCGGGCGCCCGTTCTTGTCCTCCAGCTTGATGTTGCGGAGGCACACGCCACAGGTGCCGCTGTCGGTGTCGGCGACCGTCGCGCGCCGCTGCTGCTCGTTCTGCTCCAGCAGGGCCTTGGCCTGCGCTTGGGCCTCCGTCTGTTCCTTCAGCCATCGGCCGAGGCGGTCCGGCTTGATGCGGTCACGCTTGCGGTTGCGGTCGTACTCCTCGGGTCGGAGGGTGAAGGACAGGCGCTTGGTCGGATCGGTGACCGTCCATGCCTCGTCGACGCGCCACCCATCGAACGAGACGGTGTGTCCGTACATCGTCTTGCCGTACTTGGCCGATCGGATCGAGAGACCAGGCTCGTGCCCTGGCTGGCGGACCTCTTGCGACTGGAGCTTGGCAAGCCTCTTCCGTGCCGTAGCCTCGTCCCGGTAGTCCTCGGTCCCTGCAACCTCCTCCGCGTCGATGGTCGGCTCGATGTGCCAGCCGAGGTGCTGGAGCACGGCGAACAGCTCCTGCCGCTTGGAAAGGAACGTCGGCGAAAAGGCCAGCCCCTTGAGGAGGCCCTTCATTTTCAGCGGGGACATCCCGGCATCGAAGCGCATCGCGGTCGTGTTCATGGCATCGTCCCTCAGCGGCCCGTCTTGGCATGCTGCCGGGCGGCGTCGACCGCATCGAAGGCGTCGAGCCAGCTGTCGGCAGCGCGCTCGATGATATCGCGGCCGAAGCGCACCGAGACATGCCTTCGTGGCGAGGAGCGTTCGACCCATACGGTGACGACGCGCTTCGGCCAGCGCTCGCGCGCCATCCCCTCGACGCGGGCCATCGTGCGCGGCTCGCTCTCGCGGCGTTGGCTCTCGTTGATCTGCTGGCGCTGGACGCTCCTCATTGCGAGGTTGGCTTTGAAACCCGACGCGGTTGATGTTTGCCGCGAGCCTCGCGACGAGGTCGGATGCGGTAGTAGCCTATCGTCGTCAAGGTGAATCGGTCATCGGTTCGTTGTATGCCTAGCAATAGCTCCGAGTTTCTGGATCTCACATCGATGCAGCCCCTGCGTGGCAGCGGTACGCGGAAGGTGAACGGCCGGCTCGACACGTACGCGATGAGCAGCGGCACGCCCCAGATGATGAGGAAGATCAGCACGGCGCGGATCATCGCGAAACCTCGTGCTCTCGATGTGCCGCGAGGCAACGCGCGCGTGCCGCCACGCACTTCCGGCAGCCCTCGTCTTCGCAGAGCTTGTCGGGCTCGGGCGTCCGATTGAGCCCTGCCGCGATACGCCCGCAGTACACCCGACCCGGCCGTGCTGGGTCGTCGATGTGGAGCACGTAGTTCGTGGCGCTGACGCCACCGCGTCGTCCAGTCATTGCGGGGTCATCAGCTCGTCGTAGCGGAAGCCGTTGTCACGTCCGAGCGCCTCGCGGAACGTGACCGTCTCCTCGCTCGCGCCGACGCATCGGGAGGCGTAGATGTAGACGTACTTCGGTACGGCGATCTCTCCGCGGACGAAGGCGCTGCCCTTGTCGGTGATCTTGTAGAACCCCGTCCGCCGGCTGCCGTCCGGGCGCGTCTCGTCGGGCTTCTGCTCGATGAGGCCCCAGTGCACGAGCTTGGCCCAGTCGCCGCCGCGCACGGTGGGTCCCGTCTGGCAGACCTCCATGAGGTACTCGGGCACGTGGAGCCACTCGGTGCGAGATCGGAACGCGTGGAAGATGAGGAGGAGCGCGTACGTCATCGACGAGTTGAGCTTGCGCTTGTAGCGCTTGGCGAACTGCGTGCAGCACGGGCAGATGGCGCCCTTCTTGTGCTGCTGGAGGAGCCACGTGGCGGCGTCGGCGAGCGTGACGGTCGCCGGGTCGATTTCCATCCGCACGAACTTCTGGGGCTTGCGTGTCTGGGCCATGAAACCTCGGGAGAACAGGTGAAGGATGCGCTGCTAGGCGACGGCTTTCTTGGGGCACGAGCGTGCGTCGTGCTGGATGGAGCCGCAACCGCGGCAGCGACGCGCGTGGTCGGTCGTGCGTAGCTCGGGAAGGCTCACGGCGGCCGGATGGGGGCAGTTCTCGCGGACGTGGCCGGGCAGTCCGCAGATCCCGCACTGGATGGGCGTCTGGCAGCGCCGCTCGTTGTAGTCGGCGACGCGGCACTCGGCCGAGCAGTACTTGACGCGAGCCTTCTTCGTGCAGCCCGTGCGCTTGCAGGGCTTCTTGGCGACCCACACGCCCTCGGCGGCGCTGCGGGCCGCGTCGCGGCAGTCGTTCGAGCAGAACTTGACGCGCGCCGGGTTGACGCCGCAGTGAGCGCACAGGACGGGCTCTTTCGGCGGCTTTGTCCGCGATGCGTACTCGTTGGCGTAGTCGAGGCACTCGATGCAGCGGCTGCGGGATCGATCGCGCGCGACGGGTCTCCGGTGGCACCGGCAGCAGGGGTCCTGCACCGGCGTGGTGGGAACCGTGTCGACGGTGGCGGCGGGCGAAGTCACAGCGTGTCTCCTGCGGATGCTTGCGAGGCGCCGCGAACGCGAGGCAGACAGGCCGCGAACAGCGGTCGGTGTCGGATCCAGTGGAGGCTGCTCCGGTCGATGGTGGCGGAGGTTCCTCCGTTGCTTCGGATCCAGAGGGCCAGCCGGCGCAGGTGGCCGAAGTCGTTCGTCGTCGGGAGGTCCCAGTTCCATGGCGCGTTCGAGCAATCGACGGCGCAGCCGAGGTGGGAGTGGCATCGGTAGCACTGGCTCATGTGGACCTCTCTTGGCGATCGGCGTGTTCCTGGCAGGCGCCCTTGGCCTCGGCAAAGGTGCCTCGATTGCAAAGCAGCCGGCCGTTGCCGTTGTTGCTGTTGTCGAGGAGACTCGACGAGTACTCGCGCTCGTAGCTGTTGCCGTCACGAACGCGGGCCTGAATCCAGACCTTGTACCTGCCGCAGCCGCTCAGCCAAACATCCGGCTCGTGCTTCTGCCAGGCAAGCTTCGCGAGCCGCCCGCGCGGCGGCGGTTGACGAACGGCGCGCCGCTTGGTCTTCGTCGGAGAGACCGCCAGGACCAGATGGCCGAGCAGTCGGGGCGATCCGGGATAGATCGGTGTGAATAGCAGCTCGATGAGCGGCGCCAGCTCGGGATGCTCTCTCCGCATGGCGGAGGAGGACCACAACGAAGCGGGTCGTGACGACGTGGGTTTCTGGAACCAGAGGCCGTCGCGGTCGCCGTAAAGCGTCAGCTCGAACTGGCGGAATGCCGGGATGACCATGTGGCGCAGGACTTGGTCGACGAGCACCGCGGTTTTGCGCTCGAAGAGCGCCTGCATCTTGTCGATGCGGGCGGCGAACCGGCGACTGTCGCGAACGAGGTTCATGCGTGCTTCGGTCTCCGCGGCTTGTCGTCCGCGGCGATGATGACGCCCATGTGCGGCGCGCGCCTGCGAAGGCTATCGATGGGGTCCTCGGTGCGCTTGGCCTTCCCGTGCGCGAGCGAGACCGTTTTTCCGAACTTCGCGATCTGGCGCTCGACGTACTTCGGGAGGTAGGTCGCGGCGTCGCGCCGCCCGGCCTTGACGTGCGCGAGGTCAGCCAGCTCGGGGTGCTGCGCGAAGATGGCCTTCTTGATCGCCGTCCGATGATCGGACAGCTCGTGCTGGGCGATCGGGTAGCCGATGACGTGGCTGGCGCATGTGAAGACGTCCTCGATCGGGAGGTGCATGAGGACGTCGGTGACGAGGGTCAGGACGACGGCGAGCGGGAAGTCCTTGCGGGCGGTTTTCATGCGGCGTTCTCCTTGCGGCGTCCTTCCATCGACAGGTGGATGCACTCGGTCGCGCGCTTCTGGCAAAGGGCGAAGACGAGTCGCCTGGCGAAGCTCTTGCCCGACGCGTTGTCGCCGACCATGACGACGAGCGGCGTCACTCCGTTGGATCGTACGAAGGGGATGGCGGCCGGGTCGCCCCCGAACGGACGGAAGTAGGGTAGCGCGAGCAGCTCGTCGAGCAGAGCCTTCACGGTGAGGCGAGCCGACGCTGTTGTGGCGGCGGTCACGTGGTCTCTCCCCGGCGGGGCTTCTTGTTCTTCAGCCACTCGCCGTCGTCGTCGAGCGCAGCTTCAGGTCGAAGCCAGAGCCGCGCCATGCGCATCGGGGCATCGGGGGAGCCCAGGTTCTTGTCGAGCGTCTTGCCGTCGAGCCGCACGATCTGCAAGAAACCCTGGATCGTCATCATGCCGGTGTGCATCCAGACCTCGGGCGCGTAGAGCTGGATCCAGTCGGTGCAGGGCGGGTTGCCGCTGTCGTCCCAGTCCCAGGCGTGTACCTGGATGTCGACGACGCGCCCGTACTCGTGGTTTCTGTCGCGGAAGGCAATCTCCGCGTTGCGCAGCTCGACGATTGTCTCGGGCTTGGCCCTGTCGAGGTCGATGTACGCGGCGCGCACGCAGTAGGCCGAGACCTTCAGGCCGTGGCGCTTGGGGGTCGTGTGTTCCTTGCTCACGTAGAACCGCCTTTCTGATCGTTCGGGGAACCATCGGCCGACGAGAGCCCCCATTGCGCGAGAATTTCCTTGGCCACGCGCTCGATGTACTCACGGTCGAGCGGGTCGAGTCGGGAGAGAATTGTGCGTGCCGACTCGGCCTCGCCGGGGAGCGGAAAGGCGAGCGCGAGCGCGTAGAGCGCCGCGAAGTAGTGCGGATGGTCGCGCAGGATGAGCGCGATGGCCTCTTGCCGCGTCGTCGGGCGCGTCGTGGCGGTCACGACGCGCTCTCCTCGTCGCTCTCGGAGGTCTCCGGGGTGACCGCCTCGACCGCGGGCGCCGCCTTCTCCGGAACGTCGGCCGGCTCGGCCGCCGGGCAGCGGCCGATCTGGCGGTGGTACTTCCGGCAGAGGCGGATCGCCATGGCCCACTGCGAGTCCGTGAGCCCGTACTGCATGTCGATGGACAGGAAGTGCCCCTGGCCGACGTCCGACTTGCTGAAGCCGATGCCGTTGTCCTCCTGCGCGAAGTCGGGGTCGTCCGCGGCGAGCGTGACGAGCGCCTGGGCGGCCCACTGCTCGCGCGCCGTGCGCGGCGCATGGCGGCTGGGCTCCTCCGCGGGCTGGAGCCAGCCGCGGGCGCGGGCGCGAATCTTCGCGGCCTCGTAGCGCTTGGCCTTCTCCTTGCGCTCCTTGCGCTCGTTCTCGGTCTTCTCCTCCTCTTCCTTCCGGGCGACGGCCGCCTCGGCGCGCTCGGCGGCGACGCGCTCGGCCTCGGCGCGGGCCTTGTCGGCCTCTTCGCGGCGCGCGTTGGCCTCGGCTGCGAGCTTGTCGAAGTCGACGTCGAGCGTCGTCTCGGGCAGGGGCGCATCGATCCGCGAGGCGGCCTGGACGCTGGCCTCGATGATGTCGGTCTTGGCGGCGAGCAGCTCGTTCACGCGCGCGTCGAGCGCGTGCTCGGCCTCCAGGGTCGTGATGAGGCAGCCGCGGTTCTGGCCGATGCGGCAGATGCGGTCGGCGGCCTGGTCGTTCAGGGCCGGGTTCCACTCGCGGTCGACGAAGAGCGCGAAGGCCGACTTGGTGAGGGTGATGGCGACGCCGCCGGCCTTGATGGTGGCGCCGACGCCCTTCAGCTCGCCGCGCTGGAACGCTTCCTCGATGGCGGTGCGCTGGTCGTTCGGGGTGTCGCCCGTGATGACCTTCCAGCCCGGGCGCTTGGCGAGGAGGTCGATGGGCGCGCGGTGGGCCGAGAAGACGACGAGGGGCTCGGCCTGCTGCTCGAAGCTGTCGACGACCTCCAGCATGGGGCCGATCTTGGCGCTGGCGAGCGCGGCGCGCGCGGCGGCGATCTTCTCGAAGCCGGGCAGCGTGAGGCGCGCGAGAGCGGCCTCCGTGACTTCGCCCGAGAGGTCGACGCCCTGCTGGCGCAGGAACTCCTCCGCCTCGTCGCAGAGCTTGCGCGCGGCGGCGCCGATCTCGACGGGGATGGTCTGGTAGCGCTTGGTCGGCAGCTCGGGGAGCACGTCCTTGCGCAGCCGCCGCAGGCAGACGCGCTGGAGCCGGCCGGGCACTTCCTCGCTGATCTCGCCGCCCCACTCGATGCCGAAGCTGCCCTCGTGCCCGCCGAAGAGGCGCATGAAGTTCGGCCAGCTTCCGAAGGCCTCCTGCGCGATGCCGCCGGCCTGGAGGATGCTCCACAGCTCGGGGGCGCTGTTGAGGAGCGGCGTCGCGGTGAGCAACCAGGAGCGGCCCTTGTTGGCGCGGACGTCCTCGCTGATGGCGCGGAAGAGGCTCGTGCGCTCGGCCTTGGGGCTCTTGACGAGATGGGCCTCGTCGCCGACGAGGATGACGCCCTCGGGGGGGTCGGACCAGGTGCGCCGGGGCTTGAAGCCGACGCCGAAGGTCACGGTCGTGTTCTTGCTGTAGACCTCCCAGCTGACGCGCACGTGGCTCACGTTCCTGGGGACGGCCACGCGCCGGTCGGCGGAGTCGAGCGACATGCGCGAGCTGTCGTTCCAGGAGGCGAGGGTGCCCGTCGTCGTGCCGTCGTCCTTGCAGCTCAGCACCTGCACCGAGAAGTCGTACCGGAACGGCGCGCGGCGCCCGAGGCCCCCGGCGCGGTGCGCCCAGTCGCTCATGGCCATGATGCCCCGGTGCACCGCCGCTGCCTCGTCCGCGGTTGTCGCCGCCGTGCCCACGACGCTGTGCACGACCGGACCCTCGATGCCCGCGACGCGGATGCTGAGGGGCTTGCCGGCGTTCTTCGGGGTCGCGTTGAGCAGCTCCTGGCGGTACGTGGCGAGCGCCTCCTGGAAGTTGCCCGTCATGGTGATGGGCTTCCAGGCGCCGTCCTTCTGCTGGCGCTGCACGACGTAGGTGCCGGCCGGGACCTCCATCATCAACGTCACGATGTCCCCCATCGCGACGGGCATCGGGGCCGTGGCGCCCGTCGTCTCCTGCGTGGCGGAGCGCGGCATCTCGGCGACGATGGGCGTCGGCTCGGAGCGGAGGATGTCGTAGTTCGTGATGAGCACCTCGCCGGGCTCCGGCCAGCGGAAGGTCCCGATGCCCGAGAGGACGTTCGGCGTGAGGTCGGGGCGCCACTTGCGGCACTCGCGGGCCCAGACGCCCTTGGCGACGGCGGGAGCGACCACGAGGGCGCGGCACCCGCGGGGCAGGGCGGCGAGAGTCTGGATGGTCTTGCCGAGACCCATCTCGTCCGAGAGGAGGGCGCCAACGCGGCTCGCCAGCCACGCGGTCCCCTGCCTCTGGAACGGGTAGAGGCCCATGCCGCGTTCCCGCAGCATCGCGTCCACCGCGTCGGCGTTGGCGGTCGCGGAGGCCACGGCCGAGCGGTTGGCGTCCACGACGGCGAGGACGGCCTCGGAGACGGCGGGATCGATGTTGAGGGTGAAGCCGGCCTCGCTGAGGCGCTTGATGATGCCCGCAGCCTTGTCCATGTCGGCCCGGTTGAGGCCCTCGTCTCCGGACCAGCGCGCCCCTTCGATGGCGCGGCGGTAGGTGCCGAAGAGGTCCGGCTCCATCCGCGGGCCCGTCGTCTTGATGGTGATCTGCTTGCCACTGAGGGCGATCGTCACGCCCATCGGCTCGGCCACGATGCCCGAGCACGGCTCGCACTTGACCTCCCAGCGCTTGCCCCGGAAGAGGTACCCCTTGCGGGCCTCGACCATCTCCCCGCAGACGGCGCAGTTCTGGGCGCGGTCGTTGCGACGCCCGGAGGCGGCAGCCGGTGCAGTGGCAGGCGCGGCGTTGTTCATGGAATTGTTATACGCCGCGTATGACACGCACGCAAGCGGCGGCTAACGATTTTTGCGCATCGTGGAAGCGACCGACAACGCTTCGTTTTTCTGCTCCTCGAAGAGGACCCTGGCGATTCGTTCTACAGCCTGGACGGAAATCGGGCGGGTGCTGACGGTGAAGCCGTCTGCCTCGGTGCTGACGGCTCCGTCGAGGATAGACGCCAGCTCGGGGGCCCGGCGCCGCAGCTGACGCAAGGCGCGCTCGTTGGCCTTCTCGCGAACGATGGCGGCGTTGCGGACGGCGTGTGCACCACGCGTGGAAATGACCGCCTCTGCGATGGCGACGGCGATGCGCTCGAAGTCGAACCCGTCCTTCGGCTCGCGAAATTGTAGGGGCCTCGCGGGTCGTGGCGGCCGAACGACGATCCGTAATCCACGCGCCTTGGGGATCTGCCAGTAGACGCTCACGGCGGGCCATAAGTACGTGAACTCGACGCCGTCGATCTCTTTGATGCGTCTGGCGTCGTCGCGCTCTCGTTTGACCTTGAGGTCGAGCGCTTTCAGTGCAGTGGTCAGCTTGTCCCAGGTCTCTCTCTCGCGACGCTCCAGCTGGCGACGCTCTACGCTTGCGGCCACGACAAATCCAAAGCGGTCCGAAGTGTTTGTCATGGCCTACTCGCTGTCCATGCCGCGTACCATGGCCTCGCGGAGAGCGGCACAGACCTTGTTGTAGAGATGGATGCCGAGTCGACGGCGCAGCGTCTGCGGCGACATGTTCTGCTCGTAGCGGCGTCCTCCGGACTGCTGGTAGCTCAGTTCCGTGAAGATGCGGTCGCCCATGAAGGTCCACCGGATCTCGACGTCCCCCAGCACTTCGCTCGGACTCAGCTGGAGGTAGCTCATGTTGAGGATGGGGGACGGCGTGTTCATGGTTCTTTCACGTGGTGCTGGTCTTGGTGACGCGAGCGCTCAGCTCCCGGCGGACGCGGACGGTGAACGTGTGCGTGGCGCCCTCGGTGTCGAGGACGAACACGGTGTACGTCTTCTCCTGCATCCCTTCGGGAACGCCGCGTTCGAGGCCGTACAATTCGGCGGCGAACACGAGTGGCTCTCGGAACCAACCAGAGGGCGCCGTCTGTCCGTGCGCCTTGTCGCCTGAGGGCATGGGCTCGTCGCTCGCCCATATCTTGTCGGCGATGAGGTCGTTCAACCTGGTGTGCATCGGCTCTCACCTCCCGCGCGCGGTCCGTTGGCCGGGCGCCGACACACGCCGCTGCCGTCGCACGCGTTGCACGTCTGCTCCCATCGCCGGTGCTCTCCGTGGAAACCCATTCCTCCGCACGCCTGACACGGCGTCTCTTCGCCGATCTTCTGCGGTTTCTTCATGGTTCTCACGGCAACACGGGAACGGCTTCGGCGTTCTTGTAGTGCTTGCGGGCCTCTCGGAGCATTCGGTCCGGGTCGCGTGTCCATCCCCACGCCACCCAGGTGGCTGACCCGGACCCGCGCAGAGGATGTGTGACGTCGGCTCGCGGGATGACCACCGCGTGCGTGTACATCTTGTGCGTCGAGCGCGAGACGATCGTGCCGTCCGGCGCCTTGGCGAAAATTCTCCGAGCCA
>Ga0181537_10003393_pt1 | contig 13638 bp, 10 predicted proteins | sample PEATcosm2014_Bin_39_FD_119765 | JGI IMG/M metagenome (GOLD analysis project Ga0181537, IMG submission 119765) | Peatland microbial communities from MTU Mesocosm Facility, Houghton, MI, USA - PEATcosm2014_Bin23_10_metaG | ecosystem: Environmental > Terrestrial > Soil > Wetlands > Peat | place...
CAGCCCGAAAACGTGATCCCGGGTCGTCCAATGTTCTACGCGACCGCGTTCACTCTCGGGGGCTACGCCTCGCCCGTCCTGGTCGAGAGCAATCTTTTCCGCCCAACGAAAATTGAAGGCAATCCGGAGCATCCAGCGAGTCTTGGCGGAACCGACATATACGCCCAGGCTTCGATTCTTGATCTCTACGATCCCGATCGCGCTCAGAACATCACTTATCTTGGCGACACGCGCTCGTGGAATGCATTCATGGAAGCCGTTCGCGGACCGATGAGCGTCGAGAAGGGCATCGCAGGCGGCGGCGTTCGTATTCTGACGCCCACCGTTTCATCGCCGACCTTGGTAGCGCAGATTCGCTCCTATCTTGACTCCAATCCGCAAGCCAAGTGGCACGTCTGGGAACCGGTGAATCGCGACAACGTCTATGAAGGCGCGCGTATGGCTTTTGGCGAGCCTGTCGAAACGCGCTACGACCTTTCGAAAGCAGATGTCATCGTTTCGCTGGATGCGGATTTCCTCTATGCCGGATTTCCGGGTTCGACGCGCTACATCCGTGACTTCGCAGGCCGGCGCAATCCCGATGCGAACATGAACCGGCTGTACGTGATCGAGAGCACGCCGACCTCGACGGGAATGAAAGCGGATCTGCGGCTGCCATTGCGCGCAAGAGAAGTTCAGGCGTTCGCCGCGGCTTTGCAGAACGGTCTAGGCGGCAGGGAGACCGGCGCGCCAGCTGCCCAGCAACAACTGGTGGCCACGATTGTGAAGGATCTCGCATCACATAAGAGTTCGAGTGTGGTGATCGTCGGCGATCATCAGCCAGCTGCCGTGCACGCTCTGGCCCATGCGATTAACGCCGGATTGGGCAATGTCGGTACGACTGTTTTTTATACCGAGCCAGTGGATGCCAATCCGGTCAACCGCAACGAGTCCCTGCATGCCTTGGTCGAAGACATGCGCGCCGGTAAAGTGGATTTGCTGCTGATTCTCAGTGGCAATCCGGCCTACGACGCACCTGCAGAGCTTGAATTTGTATCCGCGTTGAAGTCGAATGCAGTTGCCCTCAAGGTTTATCTCGGCAGTCACCGCAATGAGACCGCGGAACTCTGCCAGTGGCATGTTCCCGAGGCGCATTACCTGGAGTCTTGGAGTGATGTCCGCGCCTACGATGGAACGGCCACTCTCATTCAGCCGCTGATTGAGCCGCTCTACAACGGCAAGAGCACGCACGAGATTGTCACTGTTCTGGCGGGCCAGTCAGGATTAACCGGACGCGAGTTGGTTCAGCAGTATTGGCAGAAGCAGCATACCGGAGCCGATTTCGAAGCGTTCTGGCGTAAGTCGCTGCACGACGGATTCGTTTCCGGAACGACATTCGCAGCAAGGAACGTTTCGGTCAAGATCCAAAACATTCCCTCGCCGGCCGCCGACAGTTCAAACGGTTTCGAGTTAAATTTCCGCCGCGATCCCTCCGTCTACGACGGACGCTTCTCGAACAATGGCTGGTTGCAGGAACTGCCGAAACCGCTCAGCAAGCTGACCTGGGATAACCCAATCATGATCGGTCCGGCGATGGCCGAGCGCCTCAAGCTGAATTTCAAGGATGTCGCCGAACTCGAGTTCAATGGCAAGAAGTTGAAAGGCCCCATCTGGATTCAGGCCGGACATCCCGACAACGCAATTTCTGTTTTCTTGGGCTACGGACGTACGCGTGCCGGGCGCGTTGGCACTGGGGCCGGTTTCGATGTCTACCCGCTGCGCACCAATCAGGCTCCTTGGTTTGCCGACGGCGCGAAACTTACGGGCACCGGCGAGATTTACCAGCTCGCGAGCACCCAGGGCTATCAGACGATGGAGACGCCGAATGGCAGCGAGCGTCCTCAGGTCCAAGAGCGCAATCTTGAGGAGTACAAAAAAGAACCGAACTTCGCGAAAGAAGGCGAGCCTGCGGATAGCTTGACTCTTTATAAGCCGCAGCTTTTTGATTACGCGAAGGAAACATACTCCTGGGGCATGGCGATCGACTTGAATGCCTGCGTAGGATGCAATAACTGCATCGTCGCATGCCAGTCCGAAAATAACATCGCCGTCGTGGGCAAGGAGCAGACTCTCAAGGGCCGCTACATGCACTGGCTCCGCGTCGACGCCTATTACAACGGCCCACGCGAAAATCCGAAGGCGTTTTTTCAGCCAGTGCCCTGTATGCAGTGTGAAAACGCGCCGTGTGAGCTTGTCTGCCCAGTACAAGCGACCGTTCACAGTTCAGAAGGCCTGAACGACATGGTCTACAACCGCTGCGTGGGTACACGATACTGTTCCAACAACTGCCCCTATAAAGTTCGTCGGTTTAACTTTCTTTTGTTCCAGGATTGGGAAACTCCCCAGTTCAAACTGATGCGCAATCCCGATGTCACCATCCGGAGTCGCGGAGTGATGGAAAAATGCACATACTGCGTGCAGCGTATTAGCGAGCACCGCATCGACGCCGAGCGTGCCGACACCTTGATCAAGGATGGTGACCTGCAAACCGCATGTCAGCAGTCGTGCCCGGCGAACGCGATCGTCTTTGGCAATCTCAATGACCCCAGTAGCCAGGTCAACAAGTGGAAGGCGCAGGCGAGAAATTATTCCCTGTTGGGCGAATTGAATACCCGGCCGCGTACCACATATCTCGCAGAAATTCGCAATCCTAATCCGGAATTAGCAGAAGCGGAGCGCAGCTAAGGCATGGCGACGAATACCCAAATCCCCGTGGCTGACAGACGAGTGCCGGTTATCGCGCCGGGCTACACTTTTACCACCATCACGGAGAAGGTCAGCAATATCGTCCTGAAGCGGCCATTGTCGCTCGGATGGATTTTCGGCTTCCTGATCGTTTTCGGAATGCTGAACATGCTGGCTGGCGTTCTGGGGTATCTGTTCCTGAAGGGCGTCGGGATTTGGGGTATTAACATCCCCATCGGTTGGGGGTTCGCCATCATCAACTTCGTGTGGTGGATCGGAATCGGCCATGCCGGCACCCTGATTTCCGCGATTCTCGCTCTGTTGCGGCAAACCTGGCGCAACTCCATCAATCGTTTCGCCGAGGCCATGACGCTCTTTGCTGTCATGTGCGCCGGGACCTTCCCGCTCGCCCACATGGGGCGGCCGTGGCTTTTTTACTGGATGTTTCCCTATCCGAACACCATGCGTTACTGGCCGAACTTCCGCAGCCCGCTGGTGTGGGACGTGTTCGCGGTTTCGACCTACTTCACGATTTCGCTGGTGTTCTGGTTTGTCGGATTAATTCCCGACCTGGCCACAATGCGCGATCGCGCGGAAAATCCGTTCGTCCGCCGAATTTACGCATTGCTTGCCATGGGATGGCGTGGGTCAGCCCGCCACTGGCATCGGTATGAAACGGCCTATCTGCTCCTCGCCGGGCTCGCCACACCACTCGTCCTTTCTGTTCATACTGTGGTGAGTTTTGATTTCGCCGTTGGCATCGTTCCCGGATGGCATACCACGATCTTTCCGCCCTACTTCGTGGCGGGCGCAATTTATTCCGGATTCGCCATGGTGCTTTGTCTCGCCATCCCGATTCGCGTGATTTACCGCTTGCAGGATTTCATTACTGAGCGGCATCTCGAGATCTCGGCCAAGGTCATGCTGGCCACAGGGCTTATTGTTGCCTACGGCTATGGCATGGAAGCGTTCATGGGCTGGTACAGCGGCAACCAGTTTGACTCGTTTCTGTTGTGGAACCGTTTCCACGGACCTTATCGGTTCTGGTACCTCGCGTTGCTTGCCTGCAACATTTTGATTCCCCAGGTTCTGTGGTTGAAAAAGTTCCGTGTCTCCACCGGGTGGCTCTGGCTCATCTCGTTCATCGTGCTCGTCGGAATGTGGCTAGAGCGTTTTATTATCATCGTGGTCAGCTTGAGCCGTGACTTCCTGACTTCTTCCTGGGGAATGTACTACCCGACGAAGTGGGATTGGATGACATTCGCCGGAACCTTTGGGTTGTTCCTGACGGGTATGTGGCTGTTCATGCGCCTCTTGCCCTCGATTTCAATCTTCGAATTGCGCACTCTGCTGCCGGAGGCACATGTGCACGAGGCAGAGGAGGTGAAGCAGTGAGCGACTTCTCAACCAATGGCCCGGTGTATGGGCTGATGGCCGAATTCGATTCCGCGCAGGAGCTTGTCGCGGCCGCTCACAAGACCCATGCCGAGGGATATCGGAAGATGGATGCTTATAGCCCGTTCCCCATCGAGGGTCTGGCCGAAGCCATCGGCTTTCATAAGAATCGCGTGTCTCTCGTTGTCCTCATTGGCGGACTTATCGGCTTGATTACGGCCTATTCGCTGCAATATTGGGTTGCGGTGATCACCTATCCGACCAATATCGGTGGACGTCCCTATCATTCGTGGCCCTCTTTTATTATTGTGACTTTCGAGCTGACAATTCTTTTTGGCGGAATTTCTTCCGCCGTTGGCATGCTGGCATTGAATGGCCTCCCCATGCCGTACCATCCCGTGTTCAACGTAGCCGAGTTCGCCAAGGCCACCGAGAATAAGTTCTTCCTGGTGGTGGAATCGAGCGACCCCCAATACGACGCTGCTCGCACGCGTTCGTTTCTTAGCAGTCTGGCGCCGCGCATGGTTGCGGAGGTTCCGAGCTAGTCATGCGTCCGACTTCCAATCTTCGAAAGGTTCTGCCGGGACTGATGGCGTTGCTCGCGCTCACCGTCGGATGTCGTCAGGACATGCACATACAGCCGTACTACCGCCCCCTCGCGAAAAGTGATTTCTTCGCCGACGATCGATCGGCCCGTTTGCCGGTCGAAGGCACGGTAGCTCGCGGCGATCTTCAGGCTGACCAGTATTTCTATACCGGAAAAATCGGCCCGAATCCCGGCGACTATATGCCGTTTCCCGTAACCGCTGAAATCCTGGCTCGTGGCCGCGAGCGTTTCAATATCAATTGCACTCCCTGTCACGGACGTGTCGGCGACGGCAACGGGTTTATTCCTTCTCGCGGATTCAAGCGTCCCCCGTCCTATCACATTGAGCGCCTGCGCAAAGTTCCAATCGGATATTTCTTTGACGTAATGACCAATGGATTCGGCGTTATGCCGGAATATGGTACGCAGGTGGCCCCGCGTGATCGCTGGTGTATCGCAGCCTACATCCGTGCGCTTCAGTTGAGCCAGGATGCAAGTTCCGCGGACATTCCAGCGGGACAGAAGGTTCCATCGCCACCCCCGCCATTCCGCGACATCGGGAATGGAGCGACGCTGCCGCAGGTTGTGCCCGGCGCGCCCACGGATGAGGAGCCCAAATGACCACGGTCGTCCGCAATCAAGCCGAATTCGCGGCGCCACGGGTGGCCCATGTCATCCAGCAACGCTCGCTCTTTATCGGCCTCATTGGCGCATTGGCGTCCGTTGCTGGTGCTTTTATTGTGCCTCAAAGTTTCTATCCGGCTTATCTCGAAGGCTTCATCTTCTGGCTTGGTCTGTCTCTTGGCTGCATGGCGGTCCTGATGCTTTATCACATGGTCGGCGGTGCGTGGGGCACTGTCATTCGGCGTATCGTCGAAGCGGGCATGATGACCTTGCCGATGATGTTCGTCCTGTTCCTCCCGATTCTGTTGAACTTGCCGAGGCTCTATTTCTGGGCGCGGCCGGGTTTAACGGATCCGAAGATCATCGACATTCACGAAAGTTATCTCAACTTCAATGGCATCCTGCTGCGCTACATCGTGTATTTCGCAATCTGGATCGGGATGGCATATTTCCTGAATCGCTGGTCGACCGAGCAGGATTCCATTGCCGGACAGAGCACGTTGCGTTTCCGCGCCCTGAGTGGCATTGGACTCGTTGTCTACTCGCTGACCATTTCATTTGCCGTGATTGACTGGGTCATGTCGCTGCAGGCGCGCTGGATTTCGACCATTTATGGACTCCTCTTTATCGCGGGTGAAGCGCTTTCGGCATTCTGCTTCTGTGTGATCGTCGAAACCATCCTCAGTAAGCGCAAGCCGATGTCGGAATATCTCACCGACACCGAGGTCCACGACCACGGCAAACTGATGCTCGCCTTCGTCATGGTCTGGGCGTACTTCAATTTCTCGCAATGGCTCATCATCTGGGCAGGTAACCTGCCGGAAGAAATTCCTTGGTATATGCGCCGTTTGAGCGGCGGATGGGAATGGGTTGGCCTGTTTCTGGTCGTATTCCATTTCGCCGTGCCGTTCGCACTGCTTCTATCGCGGCAACTGAAGCGCAAGACGCGTACACTGGTTCGCATCGCCTCATGGCTGATCCTCATGCGTATCGTCGATATCTTCTGGCATATCGAGCCCGCCTCGCATGAGACGTTTCATTTGAGCTGGGTCCATTTCGCCGTTTACGCCGGCATCGGCGGTCTGTGGATGGCATACTTCTTCTATAACCTCAGATCGCGCCCGCTGCTTGCTTTGAACGCGCCGCAAACCCTGAGAATTCTGGAGCCGTCGCATGAGTGAAGAGATGATGAATCACGGTCATCCCCACCAGGACACCGAGTTTGAGCACGAAGACCTGGGAACTCGCGGTATCTTCGCATTCATGATCGGGTTGGCGGTGGTTGGCATCGTCATCTATTTCATCATCGTCGGCATGTACTCGTTTCTTGACCGCTATGAGCGATCGCGGATGGCCATGTCGAGTCCGCTGGTGACTGGACCGGGAGCTATGTCGCGCGTGATGACTCAGGACGAAGTCGACCAGATCTTCAAGGACAACGGTGCGCCCCTGCTTGAGACCAACGAGCGCGGCCAGTTCCGTAGCTTCCTCTTGAATCAGGAAGACCAGTTGAATAGTTACGGTTGGATCGACGAAAAAGCGGGCGTTGCCCACATTCCGATCGAGCGCGCGATGGCGCTGATCGTGGAGCGAGGATTGCCAGTGTGTCCGCAAGGCTGTGCGAACATAACTGTGGCGCCGAGCGGCCCAGCCCCGCAGAACAAAGCAGTAGCCGCAAAACGATAAGCGCAGCGGCGATAACGCCGCGCGTGATTAGACCGACCGTTCCGGCCGTTAGCCGGAGAAGGAAAAGGCAGTGCGCAGTAATCGTAGTTCCGCCAATTCGATCGTAGTCGCTGGCTTTGTGCTTTTGTTCTCGATGTCGCTCCTCGCCCAGGCCCCCCGTGGCCCGATCATGGGCGGCGGTATCATGAGTCCGCCGGCGAATCAGCGCCCTCCAGGACTTCAATTCGTTGGCATCGACCAGCACCTCAACGCCGAAGTCCCGGCGAGTCTCGAATTCCGCGACGAACTGGGTGATCCTGTAAAACTCGGCGACTACTTTGGCCACGGAAGACCGGTCATCCTCAATCTGGGCTATTACCAGTGCCCGATGCTGTGCAGCGAATTGCTGCAGGGGTTAGTCGGCTCCATGAAGGCCCTGACTTTCAATCTCGGACAGGACTACGACGTCGTCACGTTGAGCTTCGATCCGCGCGAAACAACCGAGATGGCCGCCGCCAAGAAACGCGACATCATGAAGCGCTACGGCCGGCCGAATTCCGACCAGGGGTGGCATTTCCTGACCGGCAAGCAGGATCAGATCGAAGCCCTGACGAAAGCCGTCGGTTTTCAGTTCCAGTTCGATCCCAAGACCGAGCAGTATGCGCACGCTACGGCCATTGTGATGCTCACGCCCGACCACCATGTTTCTGGGTACTTCTACGGCGTCGAGTTTTCTCCGAAGGACTTGAGGCTCGGGCTGGTGCAGGCATCAGAAAACAGGATCGGCAATATCGGCGATCAGGTCCTTTTGTATTGCTATCACTATGATCCAAGAACCGGGAAATATGGCGCGATTGTTGCCAATATGCTCAAACTGGGCGGTCTGGCGACCATGCTGATCCTCGGAACTTTTATGTTCATCATGTTGCGGGCGGATCGACGCGGAGCCCACAGTACCGCCGCCAAATTGGGACGAGTTACGTAATTATGTCGAAATATCTACCATTGTGGCCCGATCAGGCCTCGACCATGGCCGGACAGGTGGATGCGCTTTACATCTATCTGCTCTTGGTCGCCGGCGTGATGACGGCTGCCATTTTTCTCGCCATCGCGGTGCTGGCCATCAAGTATCGCCGTCGGCCCGGCCACGTGGCGCACCAGATCGAGGGTTCGACCATTCTCGAGCTGTCGTGGTCCATTATCCCGTTCTTCGTAATGCTCACTTTTTTTATCTGGGGCGCTGTCATTTTCTTCAAGGAACGCACGCCACCGGCGGATTCGACTGAAGTCTACGTTGTCGCCAAGCAATGGATGTGGAAGATCGAACACATGGAAGGCCAGCGTGAGATCAACGAACTCCACGTCCCCACCGGACAGAACGTAAAACTCATCATGACCTCGCAGGACGTGATTCACAGCTTCTACATCCCCGCGTTCCGCCTGAAGCAGGATGTATTGCCGGGCCGCTACACGACACTTTGGTTCAAGGCAACGACTCCGGGCCGCTATCACCTCTTCTGCGCCGAATATTGCGGAACGAATCACTCCGGCATGGGCGGCGATATCGTGGTCATGGAGCCGCAGGATTACGCGCAGTGGATGGCCGGCGGACCGGCCGCATCGTTGCAGGATACCGGCAAGCAGTTGTTTGTTTCCCTCGGGTGCGCAACCTGTCATCGTTTCGACGTCCAAGGTCGCGGTCCTAACCTTCAAGGCATCTACAACAAGCCGGTTTTGCTCGAGGACGGCCGCACCGTGACAGCTGACGAGAATTACGTTCGCGAGTCGATCCTGAATCCAACCGCCAAGATCGTAAGCGGATTTAAGCCGGTCATGCCGACATTCCAGGGAATTGTCAGCGATGAGCAGTTAAACGCGCTCGTGGCCTACGTGAAATCATTGAGCCAACCGCCCGCCGGAACCGCAACCGCGCAGAACCCCGGGCCATCGGGGCAACCCCAGAATATGCAGGTGCAATAGTCATGGCGAGTACAGCAATCACGGCGAATCAGACTCCGAAATTGAACTACCTCAATAACGGACACAGTCTCAAGTCCTGGCTGTTGACGACCGACCATAAGCGGATCGCCCTGCTTTATCTGATCTCGGTTACCTTCTTCTTTTTCCTTGGCGGCTTCTTCGCCATGCTCATCCGGCTCGAACTGCTCACCCCGGAAGGCGACCTGATGCAGGCCGACACCTACAACAAGGCGTTCACCATGCACGGCATGATCATGGTGTTCTTCTTTCTGATCCCGGTTGTGCCTGCTGTGCTCGGCAACTTCTTAGTCCCGCTCATGATCGGGGCCAAGGATCTCGCCTTCCCGCGCATCAACCTATTGAGCTGGTACCTCTACATCATTGCCGGAACACTTTTTCTGCACTGCATGTTGAACGGCGGCGTCGACACGGGCTGGACGTTCTATACGCCTTACAGCACGGTGGGCAGCAACACCAACGTTATTGAGGCCGGACTCGCCGTCTTTATTGCCGGTTTTTCGTCCATCTTCACCGGACTGAATTTCATCGTCACCATCCACCGCATGCGCGCGCCCGGCCTCACGTGGGATCGTTTGCCACTCTTTATTTGGTCGAACTATGCCACTAGCCTGATCATGATTCTCGGCACTCCCGTTGTGGCCATCACCATCGTGTTGGTGGCTGTTGAGCGACTTTTCCATCTCGGCATTTTTGACCCGCGCCTGGGTGGAGATCCGCTGCTCTTTCAGCACCTGTTCTGGTTCTATTCCCATCCTGCGGTCTACATCATGATTTTGCCGTCGATGGGCGTGATGAGCGAACTGATTACCTGTTTTTCGCGCAAGCGTGTTTTCGGATATAACTTCGTCGCGCTGTCGAGTATCGCCATTGCCGTCATTGGATTTCTCGTCTGGGCTCACCATATGTTCGTGGCTGGCATCTCGCTCTACGCAGCCATGATCTTCTCGTTCCTGACGTTTTTCGTCGGCGTCCCCTCGGCTGTCAAAGTTTTTAATTGGACTGCGACTCTCTACCGCGGCTCGATTTCCTATGCCACCCCGATGCTCTACGCCTTCGGCTTCATCGGTCTTTTCACCATCGGCGGCCTAACCGGGCTCTTCCTGGCCACCCTGGGCATCGACGTCCACGTCACCGACACCTACTTCGTCGTCGCTCACTTCCATTACGTCATGGTAGGGGGCGTCTTGATGGGGTATCTGGGAGGGTTGCATTTCTGGTGGCCCAAGATCAGCGGTCGCATGTATCCCGAAGGATGGGCCAAGCTGTCAGCACTGCTGGTGTTCGTCGGTTTCAACCTGACTTTCTTCCCACAGTTCATCCTGGGCTATGTTGGCATGCCACGACGCTACTGGCAGTATCCACCCGAGTTCCAGGTGCTCAACGTTCTCTCGACCGCCGGCGCCAGCGTGCTCGCCGTCGGTTACCTGCTGCCGATGATTTATTTCCTCTGGTCGCTGAAGTATGGTCCGATTGCCGACTCGAATCCCTGGAATGCGGCTGGTTTGGAGTGGAAAACGAGCTCCCCGCCCCCGACTTTCAACTTCGACGAGACGCCGGTCGTCACTTGGGAAGCCTACAACTACGACGAGATTCCTGAGAAGGAACTGGAGGCTCCCGTTGCAAGATAGTCAAGCAACCAACGGGTCGGCGACGCTCACCGCCTACGACCACGAAAACCCGGCTCTGCGGCACCACTTCGCCGACGCGCAGCAGCAGAAAAATGCCGCCTCGCTAGGGATGTGGCTTTTCCTCGTAACGGAAATCATGTTCTTCGGCGGTATGTTCTGTGCCTATCTGATTTACCGTCTGGCGCACTTCAACGCCTTCGCGGCGGGAAGCCAGCAACTCAGCATTAAGCTTGGGGCGTTCAATACCGCTGTCCTGATCGTCAGCTCTGTCACGGTTGTGTTGGCCGTCAAAGCAGCCGAGGCAGGCAAGCGCAAATTGCTGACCGGTTATCTTGTCGTTACCGTTTTACTGGGCATGACCTTCCTGGTAGTCAAGGGCTTCGAGTATGCGGAGAAATTCGAGAAGCACCATGTGCCCGGTCCGACTTTCAATTTCACCGACAAATTTGACGACAACGGACAGCAAATCCCGGTCAACCCCAAAGAAGCCGAACTCTTCTTCTCGCTTTACTTTGCCATGACCGGAATGCACGCGCTGCATATGATCATCGGTTGCGGCCTTTTCAGCACACTGGCTGTGTTGGCATGGAAAGGCCATTACACTCCAGGCTATTTCACCCCAATTGAAAACGCGGGACTCTACTGGCACTTGGTCGACATCATTTGGATCTATCTGTTCCCGTTGCTCTACTTGATTAGCCGTCATTCCTGAGAGTTGAGAGTTTTATATGTCCGGACACGAAGAGCATTCGACGCATTCCCAAGGATTCTATCTACTAATCGGTGCCGTCCTGCTCATCTTGACGGCTACCACCGTGGCCGCGGCATTCGTGAATCTCGGCCCTTTTAACCCCGTGGTAGCGCTCCTTATCGCGACCATTAAGGCGACGCTGGTCGTCCTGTTCTTCATGCACGTCAAGGGTGCGAGCGAAAAGCTCACCGGTGCGGTGGTTGTCTCGGGCTTCTTTTTCCTTGCGATCCTGATTTCCCTTTCGTTGGCCGACTACATGACGCGCGCCTGGCGCTAGCGCAACCGCTTTTCCCACTGAATCGGCCGAATTACCGTAATCCTCTTGCGTCGGCTGGTCACATCCTCGAATATGTTATGTGCACTCGATGCCGCCCGAGCCTGCAGCTCCGCCGCTGAACGACCCCGATGCGCGTGCGCACGCTCGCCGTTCTGAGCAACTTGACGCCGTCTCCCTCGAAGCCGCTCTCCGCCGCCATCTTCGCGGGGAGGTCCGGTTTGATTCGGGGAGCCGCGCTCTTTATGCCACTGACGGCTCCAACTACCGGCAAGTTCCGATCGGTGTTGTCATACCCCGCGATAAAGAAGACGTGCTCGCGACTGTTGCCCTCTGTCATGGCCATCATGCGCCGTTGCTCGCCCGCGGCGGGGGCACCTCGCTCGCAGGACAATGCTGCAACTCCGCCGTCGTCCTCGACTTCTCAAAATATATGTCGAATATTCTCGAGATCGATCCCGCCCGTCGGGTCGCTCGCGTCGAGCCTGGAGTCGTCCTCGACCAACTGCGTTACGCCGCAGAGAAACACCATCTAACCTTTGCCCCCGATCCCGCCACGCACGATCGATGCACACTGGGAGGAATGATCGGCAACAACTCCTGTGGCGTGCACTCGATCATGGCCGGCAAAACTGACGACAATATTGAAGCGCTGGAGATCCTCACCTACGACGGACAACGCATGCACGTCGGAGCGACCAGCGACGAAGAATTGCATCGCATCACCCGCGACGGCGGACGCCGCGCACAAATTTACTCTGGCCTGAAACAGATTGCCGACCGCTGTGGCGATCAAGTCCGCCGCGAGTTCCCAAACATTCCGCGCCGCGTTTCCGGATACAACCTCAACCACCTGTTACCCGAGAACGGATTTCATGTCGCCCGTGCTCTGGTTGGTTCTGAAGGTACTTGTGTCACAGTACTTGAGGCCGCTTGCCGCCTGGTCGAAAGCCCGGCCGAGCGCGTGCTTGTCGTCATCGGTTGGCCCGACATTTTCATTTGCGCTGACCATGTACCAGAAATCATGGGACATCGGCCCATCGGCCTCGAAGGTCTCGACGACATCATGGTCGCTGCTAGCCGCCGCAAAGGGGTCAACCTCGAAGGCCTCTCGCTCTTGCCCGAAGGCGCCGGCTGGCTGATGGTTGAATTCGGTGCCAGCACCGCCGGCGAGGCCGAGGCCCAGGCACGCCATCTGATGGAGATCCTCGACCGCTCCTCTGCCCCGCCCGACATGCGCTTGTTTACGGACACCCGTCAGGCGCGCCGCATCTGGGAAGTGCGGGAGTCGAGCCTCGGTGTCACCTCGCACGTTCCCGGCGAACCATTGCGTTGGGAGGGTTTTGAGGATTCCGCGGTCGCCCCCGAAAAGTTGGGCGCATATCTCCGCGACTTGCGCAAACTGATGCAGGCTTTTCGCTACGAGGGTTCGTTTTACGGACACTTCGGTCACGCGTGCGTCCATACCCGCATGGACTACGATCTTGAATCTTCGGAAGGTATCCGCAAATTCCGCCAGTTTATGGAAGAGGCGGCAGATCTCGTTGTGCGTTACGGGGGCTCGCTTTCCGGCGAGCATGGAGACGGCCAGGCCCGCGCCGAATTGCTGCCCAAGATGTTTGGACCTGAACTCATGCAGGCCTTCCGCGAGTTTAAGTCGCTCTGGGATCCCGATTGGAAGATGAATCCCGGTAAGCTCATCGATCCCTATCGGCTCGACGAAAATCTGCGCCTCGGCGCCGACTACGATCCCTGGGAGCCAATCACAACTTTCAAGTTCCCCGACGATCATGGTAGCCTCGCGGCCGCGACACTGCGGTGCGTCGGGGTCGGCAAGTGCCGCCGTGAGGAAGGCGGCCTCATGTGCCCGAGTTATCGCGTCACGCACGATGAAGAGCACTCGACACGCGGCCGCGCTCACCTGCTTTGGGAGATGACGAAGGGTGACACAATCAAAGGTGGCTGGAAGAACGAAGCCGTCAAGGAATCG
>Ga0181537_10003395_pt1 | contig 13632 bp, 13 predicted proteins | sample PEATcosm2014_Bin_39_FD_119765 | JGI IMG/M metagenome (GOLD analysis project Ga0181537, IMG submission 119765) | Peatland microbial communities from MTU Mesocosm Facility, Houghton, MI, USA - PEATcosm2014_Bin23_10_metaG | ecosystem: Environmental > Terrestrial > Soil > Wetlands > Peat | place...
AGCCACGCCTCGTCGAGCAGGAAGAACTTGGGTGTGCCGAGTTTCTTGGGGTCAGTGATCTCATTCGATGCTCGGTGCAAAACATAAAACAGCAGTGGTTCCAAGACTTCCGGCGCATCGTTCCAGCCGTGGAAATTGAACGTCTGAAAGCTTTTGAACGAAAGCGTGTCCTCGGCGTTGTCGAAGAGAAAGCCGTACTGTCCACCGCGAGTCCAGCGGTGGAGGCGCTCCTTCAACTCTCCAATGATGTTGCCAAAGTTCGAGACTGTGCGCTGGTTCGGCTCCAGTACGTAGATGCGCTCGATCGCGTCCCACAATCGGCGTTCCTCTTTGAAGTCGATACGGTAACGTTGCTCGTTGCCCTCGATGAGCACGCGGAAGAAGCTGAAGAGAAATTGTTGGTTCTCCTTGGTCTGAGGCAGCGAGAAGGGGTTGATTGTGAAGTCCCGTGCTTCCTGCCCCACATTGAGGTACGAGCCCTCAAATATCGTCGTAAGCGACTGGAAGCTGCCGCCGATATCAAAGATGAAAGTCAGCGGCTTGTACTTCTGCGCGTTCTGCAGGAGAAAAACGCAAAGATAAGACTTGCCGCTGCCCGTCATCCCGAGAATTAGCGTATGAGCAACGTCGCGGGAGTGCAGATTGAGGAAATAGGGCGTGCTGTTGTCGGTTTCGACGACTGCCAGGCACTCCGTGCCGAGATGAGCGTTCGTCTTTTCACCGGGAAGGATCGTAAACAGAAACGACAGGTCGGCGTAATTCGTGTTCAGCAGATACAGTTGGCGGAGGTTGAGCGCATAGTTGCCCGGTACAGTGGCGAAATAAGCGTTCAGCTGGTTGTAGGTTTCCGCAAACAGATTGCCGTCCGCATTGGTGAACACACCAGTAAATTCCGCCACGAGCTGATCGAGTTCCGTTCGTGACCGGCCATACAGCACAATCGTGAGCGAGAAATCGCCAAGCGATTGACCGTCACCCAGGGCGCGAAGGCAATCGCCAAGATTTTCAATGTCGGCCTGCTTGGACTCGTCCACCAGCACGTCGCGTGGGTTCGTCTTCGTGGCATCGTTGCCCATCTGTGAAACAAATCCTGTTTTGGACATATTGAAGTGGCGGCGGCGCTTGTTCACTTCCTTGCGGGCCTTGTCCGCGGAGAGCGGTGTCCACTCCGTGACGACGTAGAAGTTGGCGGGAATCTTCAGAAGCGCGTCCAGCACCAGGGGCTTTGTCTCTGTGATGGCTTCTTTCATCGTCAGCACCCGGACGATGTGATCGCCAACACGCAGATGATCGCGTTCGGCTTCGATGTCGGAGTTGACGACCTGATAGTCGAGAAACTGCGTGGACTGCGGCCTCCCGGTAACACGAAAATCGTCGTAATTGAGCAAGCGGCGGAAAAACGTGAATTGTCCTTGTTGATTCAGAACCTCGATTTGCATGAAATCTGCTAGCTGGCGAGCGAATGCCTGCACGTGCTGGTCAAGGCGTGCGACATCGCGTTCGATGTGCGCACGCAACAGGGTCTTCATGTTGTCGTTGGTGAACTGCGACTTCAGTTCGACAATCGCGCCCTCTGGATCGTGTAACAGGCGAGCTAGCGCCGTGCCGACGCCGGTTTTCGACCGCGAGCCTTCGAGCAGCACGCAATAGAAGATTTCAATCTGATAAAGGTGGTCGCGCTTGGCTTCAAAGAACTTCCGTCGCTGGTCAACAGCCGCTTGGACAATGGGGTCATCATATGTTGCGAACGGTATGTCGGGCCGGTTCGATTTGAAGAGGTATTGGTAAACATGGAAGCCTGGGCCAAAGGTTTTCAGCGCCGCCTCCAACCGCTTCACCGCATACTCCTGCTCTGAGCGGTCAAGACTTTCGTAGTCCACACCGGGAACGCTGAGAATCATGCCCAGATCGCCGCTTTTGGTAAGGAAGGCCGTCTCTTTCCAGAAGCCGTAGAGATTGATGTGGTCGTTGAGAGCCGCGCTCTCTTTCCACGGCTTGATGACTTTATCGAGACGCAGCATCACACTACCTCCACGCGTGGAACTTGCTGCTTTGCGGCGTCATAGCGCAGTTTGTATCGTTCGGACTTTGCGAGGATGCGGAGGAGTGCCGGATCGCTGTTCGTTACCCAATGGCCGAAAGCAAAGCCGCCAATGAAGACGGCGATACCGGCGAGGATCGAATTGAAGAGGTTAAAGGCGCCCACGGCGGCCACACAGACAAAAAAGAAAAGCGTGCGCTCAACGCCCAAATAGGTGAGCGGCTTATGCAGGCTCTTGAAGACTCGATTTGTGCGATGCTTCTGTTGTGCTTTGTCTGGCATAACTCTCTCTCTAAATCGCAGGTTGAAGGTGGCTGGGAATGGCGCTATACGCCCCAGAGCCAACTCAGCACATTCACCGCAAGTACCGCAATGCCCGTTCCAGCGGCAACGCCGGCCAGCGCTTTTTTGGCTCCGGGTTCGCCGTGCGCAAAGCCGTAGCCGCCGATCACGATTGCAACCAGACTTGCGACCTTCGCGATAGTGCCCGTGAAAAGGCTTTGGATGGCGTTGAAGCCGGTGTCGAACGGTGAACCCTGTGCCAGCGCATTCACAGGCATGACAAGAAGCAGGGCAAGGACAGCGAGGACTGGGCGCGCCCACTTTGAGCGAGCGGCGGGCTTGATTTGGCGGATGACACGGACTGGGAACCAACGCGGCATATGCACCTCCGGGAGCACCTCAAAAGGGACTGCTCTTGGCGCAAAACTAACCGCACTCAGTGACCAAGTCCAACGGCCTTTCTGCGGTCAGGTATTCGTCGAAGGATGGCTGACGTAGATTAGAGGCATTCGCTCGACAAACATCTTGTCCAGATCGGCGTGAAACAGTTCGGTAAACAACTCGCAATAAAGAATAAAGGCATGACAGATCGCTTAGGCCCCTAGTCTTCGTAAGCACCAGGGAAAACTCGACATTTTTTTCTGCCCTGAGAACAACAAGGGTGGTGACACCTCGAAGAGAGAGTCGGCGGCCATTCATCTGTGATAGCTAAGACTTGGCTTGCAGACTGTAATGTCGGGTCGGGCTGCGATCATCAGACCTGTTCTGGACAGTTGGAGCATTTGAGCGTGGTAACTTGTTCTTTGAAGGTGGAATGGCCGCGCGCGGCCTACTACACTCGGTCATTGCGATTCGATTCGGCCCGCCACGAAGGAGAGATCCCTGTGTCGCTTCAAAAGCATCTGCAACGCGTCCCCGCAGAATATCTGGGCAAGCTCATCTCGCTCAAGCATCGAAGCGGTTTTCTTGAGGCCGCCAAGGCAGGAACGTTGGCCGATTATTTCCATAACCTGACCCACTTTCCGATTGCCGCCGCATCGGATCTGGGACTCGATGACGAGGGGCGCCTGTATGAAGCGAAGATCGATTTTGAGAACAAGATCTTGAGCGCTCCTGAAGTGGTGATGGACAACAGCCGAGAGGTTCATCTATTCAACTGTATCGTCCTTGGAGATCTCCATATCGGGGGCAAGGAATCTACCCATAAGATCACCCTAGACAATTGCATGATTCTAGGAACGCTGTATATCTCGGGGCATGATCTGGACCCAACTCTGAAGGTGTCGATCTGGAAAACCAATTGCACCGTATTGAAGATTGGTAGTAACGAAATGCAGGACCTCGATGTAGCCGGTTCGAATATCCACGACTGTCACCTTTACAATGCTCGATGCGAATCGCTCCACATGACATCGAATCGAATGCGATTCTTCAGGCTTGAGGGCTTCGAGGTGACGCGCTGCGATTTCTTCCACGGCCAGGTAGAGTTGTCGGATTCTTTTCCCATTGAACCAGTTCGCGGTACGCGTGAAGCCAAAGACATCGCCTGGGACGCCCGCGCCGATGTATTACTCGATTTCTCGCTTGGAGCAAACCTGCAGTCCCAATCCACTTTCGAAACCGTCGCCTTTCTCCGCAACAGAACTTTCATCGGCGGGGACCAGCGCAGTCTGTCGGATTTGCGTTATCGCGCCGCATTACTATCACAGAGCAAAATATCTAAAAGCTTTGTACGACTGACGCGCGGATTCGAGAGCCCGTTGCGTTTCGCAATATGTGCGGCGGTGATACTGTTGAGTGCCGCGTCGATTTACACAACGAGATTCTGTGGATTTGTGCACAACATTGCCTTCCAGAACGGACACTACCAAATTAATACTTACATATCCTGGGGGCTCCCATTCCGAGAGGCGCTCTATTTTTCAATCATCACCTTCACGACAATAGGATACGGCGACCTTGCTCCGTTAGGAATCACCAGGCTCTTCGCAGCGTCAGAAGGGCTATTAGGGGTCGTCGTGGCAAGTTCATTCTTAGTGTCGCTCGTTAAAAGGTACATCGAAAAATGACCGGCAACGCTCCTGCTCTCACCCAGCAAGAGACAAGGCTCAAATCAGATAGCACGTGCGATGACTGGCGAAATGTCTCTATGTCAATTCCACCGATTGTCGTTGCCCAACCGTCCGCTATCGCCCTGTGACATTGTTCCGCGGCAGGCAGGAAGGTGCCCAAAAAATCCGTTCCCCTTAATATTGCGTTTGCACTTTGGGCAAGGTCTAACCACGAGCGCCTGTTTCTGCGAAGGCGCCACTAAGCAGGTTCGCATCGTCGTCACTGTTTTGAGACCATATTCATCAATGAGCCACTCAGCGACGGCTGGATCCATGAGGCCGAAATTTAATTCTGAGCCGTGCTGGAGACAGAATGCCTCGAATGCTCGGTCGGTCACCGAGGTATCCATTACCTTGAGCTCCCCATCGGCGACCCATTTCCCCACTTCGACAGTTGTGACACCCAAGAGTTTCGCAACTCGTCCCCAAGAGTAGCCCTCGTTCTTGTTACACATGGCCGCATCGGTGTCTGCCTCCATACCCGGTAGGGGCATGGTTCCATGTTTGCGACAGAATTCAGACAGGGAGATTGCCGAGACCCGCGGATCGCGGACTCTTAGAAGACCCGCACCAATCAAACGCTGCAGCCGGCGATGGCTTACGTGCAAGGTTTGCTGGATTCTTCGCAATGACCAGCCGTCTGTAACTCTCGCGCTTATGGCCCGGCCTTTAAGCCGGAATCGGACCGATTGTTCTGAGCGCTTGAGCTTTTCGGCGATGGCTTTGACCGGTTCATAACCGGCACGCGCAAATAGTTCTTGTTCCTCTTCCCTTGTCCATGGTCGTCGATCTCCCTTTGGTTTGTCTGCTTGCTCTTTGTCCAGCCAACCTTGACTTCGGGCGAATCTCGACACTACGTATCCCGCGAGTCCCGGATAAAGCGCCCTTACGGTCTTAATTGCTTCGGTCTTTTTCCGGCCTCCGCTTAGATAGCCCTCGCGAAGAATCTCAATCGCGGAGTCGCTCCAATCGACCGCTGTCGCACGCTTGCCGAGCTCCTTCTCGCGCAGGTGTCGCATGCGGTGCCAGACCTGAGCAGGTACTAGCTCCGGGGTCAGCTGCCGTACCCTTTTGACGGCCGCTTGAGTACCTGTGGGACCATATTTCATCCCGACGACGAGAATCTGGTCTATCTCGGGGAACCAACGGAAGGATTGGCTTTGCTTCTGTCTGTCGGGGTTGATTCCATCTTCCATCGGCAATCGACCGGTGCATCTGGCTTCTGCTTCCGAGAATCACAGTCGCCCCATACTGATAAAAGGAACCAAAACAGTACCGACCCTATCGAAAATATTTTCGCTACTTTCTCCTCTAGCTCGGGTTGTTCTTGACATCCCTTTCTGTCGGATGGCACGCTTGCGTTATCCCTCTGGCCGGGTACCACGCAATAGGTGACGTGAGGCGCTTGGTATGCCAGCCCCCGAACCCGGTCACGAGTGGGTCCTTTCAGGTGTCAACCCTCGTTCAGACTCGGTCGCCGAAAGCGAACTCTTGAAAGCGGCTAGATCAGCGTGGCCGAAAGCATTGGCCCACGTCCGACAAGTTCAATCACAAAGTCCATTCAATGACGACGGACTCTTGGTCGCTGAGGTCTGGGAGAGCGTTCTGCAATCTGTTTCCATGACGCTCGAACGGATGAATGGAAGGCGGGGTGAGATCGGGGATTTGGAGGCTTATCTTCTTGGAAGTTTTTACCATCGGCTTAACCGTGCTCTGAGGAAGGAGCAACGCCGCGAAGAAATGATCCGTCTTGTGTCTTCCGTTGAGGAGTTGGAGGTTCTTGGTGCAGCGAATCAGACGGAGCAGCAAGACATTGAAGGCGACCTGCATGCTCAGGAAATTCTTGATCGAATGGACGCGTGGAGCCGCAAGGTCTGGGTTGCGCGCGAGTACGGCTATACCTGGAAGCACATTGGCCGCGTTCTGGGAATTCCCGGCGATAGCGTTATGCTTCGCTTTCGACGCCGCATGAAGATCCTACGAGCACGTTTGTCTGGCCGTAGATGAAATGCCAATGTGTCGTGGAGCCTCTATCAGGTACACTTGGGCTGTTTTCTGATTGAACTGTAGCGAGTGGACCCTCTCTGAGCAGAGAAAGCCAATCCAACGCGGCGGACAAGCGCTTGCTTGATATTCTCCGGCAAGGCTTAGCGACGGAGTTCCCTAATCCCGAGAGGATCGGCTGTCCGGGCAATGCCCTACTCAAGGGCATAGCGCAAGGAAAGGTGTCCCTCACCGAAGCAGAGCCTTGGCTCGAACACCTCGGCTCTTGCAGTCCGTGCTTTCAAGAATTCAAGGAGAATCGTAGGCAATCGGTCATGCAGCGCCGACGAGTCCTGACTTTGGTGGCCACTGCTGCCGTTCTGCTTTTCGCTGTGGGCGGATGGTTGTGGGTACGAGCTCGACACTCCGTGCAAACGACTGAGACCGCTGTTTTGGATCTTCGTGAGCGCTCAGTGGCCCGTGGGCACGACCCATCTGACGCCGGTCAGGCGCCTTTGGAGATTCCTCGCACGGCGAAGCACCTGGTTCTTGATCTTCCGATTGGGAGCAAGGAAGGACCCTACGATGTCGGGCTGATCACTAACACCGGCGACGAGCTCTTGCGCGCGACCGGGATGGCGGAGATGCGTGATCACATTACCGGTCTGCGGGTCGATATTGACCTCAGTAGCATTCGGCCCGGAGACTATTCTCTTGGGGTTCGACAGCCAAATCTTGAGTGGACGCGATATCCCATCCGGGTTTTTTGATCCTATCCTCTGTCGAGTCGCCAAGTTGGGGCTGCCCTTCCGTCTATTGGGTGCCAGCACTCAAACAAGGCTGAGGAGCCACTGATCGATGGGAACGCTTCGATCCCTGTAAATCTCGACCCGTGTTCTTGAGGTGAGGAGGAGCGGCGCGTAACGCAATTGGTTGCTCTCTTCCGTCACGTAGAGGTCGCAATACGTTGCCTGAAGGACATGGAGCATGTCATCGGCTAGATCCAACCGGTTAACGCCGTCTTTTGCACATTTCCAATTGGAGTACAAGTCGGCATGCACCGTGCCTCTCGATGCATCAGCCAGCGGAAAGCTCAGCAAGCCGTGGACATATTCTGGCGTTCGACTAGGTCCCGCTCGTAAGAGAAAACGCTGGTAGAGTGTGCTGACGCCGGAGGCGGTTAGAGTTTCCTTCGGCATCCATGTCGCGAGCTCGTCTTCGGATATTGCGTTTAAGTATTCTCTGAGTTTCTCACTTTCGATGATCCGCGCTGCCTGCTGAGCCTTTGTGTCTCTCGCAAACTGTCTTCGCTTTTCAAGAAACGTTTTTACGGGTCCCTCGACGATGCCATTGGCCAGTTTCTCTACTTCACGCTTTTCAATCGCTGACTCCTGCGATGTCGCTAACGGATCAATAACCGACAGATTTTTCTTGAAAGCCTCGTCCTCGGCCATAATCAGTTCCCACAATTGTTTGGTGGAAGGGATATCGAGGTCGAGATATTGCTTGAGATAGGAAAACAACTGCTGGCCTCGCTCATTACCGGCTGCATCGTCACGTTCGAAATTGCGGGCAAGCTCGTAAACCGTGTGAAAACTGACGACGAGGGTGAATCCCTTAGCGCGGAGTGAGTCGAGAAGTTCCCGGGGATTAATGTTTTGGTCACACAGCAAATTCCAAATGATCGTGTCCGGGTAAATGAGCCGCAGCCGCTGAGTCAAGCGGTAACCTCTTCGGGCGGCTTATTTTCCACCTGACAGATGTAGTTCATCTTCCTTCGAAACGCGGCTCGTTCTTTAGTTGATTCTGGTGTTTTCAACACATCCGAATACTCGTGGATCGTCTTTTGCAGTTGGGCATGGAAAGCCCGTGCGTTCACGATGACGCCCTTATGGTCTTCTGTGAAGGAGATGAGCGGAAGGGTCGAGCTGCGCTTGACCAAAGACGACTTAGCTTCGCCCTGGTGAAGAAGGCCACATCTGATATTCGTGTAAAAGAGGCTTGCCTGCTCTGCGCTGATGTAATCCTTGAACGAAGTGCCCCTCAAGAAGGAAACGAAGTACTTCTCGCCCTGTTTCCAAGGGGTTTCTTTTGTTCCTTGCCTAAACTGCTCTAATGTTTCGATGAGGGCACAGTCAAGAGTGAGTACCGCAAAACCGCTGGTCCTGTGTCCAATTATCCTTTCGATGTGTTCTAAATACCGCGTGTTAATCCGGTCCTGAAATATTGCAACCGCGGTCTCCCAGTCAGCCTCGGACTTGAGAGTCAGCGCCCCCCAATGCTTGGCTTTGTATCTTCTTGAAATAAACATGACTAAAACCGCATTTTATCAACATCAGCCCGGCGGGGACAGGCTTGACCGTTGCACACTCAATAATTTTGAACTGAGAACAACTCGGGTGGTGACTGTTTGTTACCGTTCGGTCCAAGGGCACGCGGTGCCCCGTGATACAGCAGTCGCGAGCTATGCGCTACGACGCAATTGGTTACCCTCGTCCAGCCGATAAGGAACTGGCTGCGCTCTTCGAAGCCAGTTCGCCAACTCATGCGGATCGAAACGAATTGCACCAGCCAATCGAAAGGATGGGAGTCTCCCGCCTGCCGCCATTTTATAGATATGTTGGGGCGTGACTTGGAACAATTTTGCAACGTCTCGTGCGCGCAAAACGCGGCTTTCTTTTTCCAATTGATCTATCAGACTCATTTTCGTGCACCTCAACAGAAGACGATTCTGCCCCTGACGCGAAGGCGATTCTCGATTGTTTAAAACAGTCCGAGGTTTCCGTCAAACGGCTTCGAGGTCCCGAGTCTCCGCAAGTCATGTATGACATCCTAGCCTCGTCACGCAACGTACCTGGCCAACGCTCCAGCGTTGACTTTGGCCAGCGCGTCTTTGGATTGCACGCCTTTTAGGTAGACCATCGTGGACTTAATGTCACGATGGCCCATCCAGCTTTGCAGTGTCCGAATGTCAACGCCGTGCCGCAAATGTTCTGTTGCGAACGTATGGCGGAACTTGTGGAGGAAGAAATGCCGGCAGTACGGCCCTTGGACGCACTTGTTTCCATGCTTGGTGACGCACTGCCCGCAGTTCAATTCGGCCCGTTCGGCCACGCGCTTGACGATCATGTCGTTCTCACTGTCGGGATTCCCCCTTGAATTGGGAAAAACCAGTTGTGACGGGAGTCCGTTCCTGCGTTGTCGAAGGTTTTTCAACTGCTCTACGAGGGCACTAGGCAGAGGAACGGCGCGTTCTTCCCAGTTTTTCGGCCCGAACCCCCAAAGCGGTTTGGCGGTCACGCGCACCAAACTGTTACGAAAATCCATGTCACGCCAGGCAACATGCCGAACTTCACGATCACGGAAACCAGAAGCCAGCAGGAACTTGAGAAATATCGCTTCATCTTGGTCCGCGTGTTCTAGCATGGCCCCGATTTCTTCCTCTTCGTAAATGGGGCGAATGGTCTCGACGTAGTGTGGCCAATCACTCGGCTCAATCAGTTTGGTTCTACCGTAACGTTTGAAAAGCTGAAGGACGACCACTAGCTTGTCGTAGACGGTACGTTTGCCTAAACCATGTTTGTAGCAATCGCTCATGAACTGCAAGATGTCCTCGCGTGTGACCTGGTCAACAAAAGATTTCCGGCACCATTCTTTGAGGAGTTTGTCTAGCGTGTAGCGGTAGGTGACGTAGGTTCGCTGCTTGCGGTGGGCTTTAATGAAATCGAGATACTCGTCAATGGCTTGACTGATAGAGACGCGCTGCTGCTCATGTTCCGGGCTTGCGTCAATAATCCCAGCCTTCTGGGCATTGACCTCGATCGATTTGCGGCGTGCAGCGTCGACAACTTCGGAGAAGTCGCGCACCGCCTGGCGCCTTCGTTTTCCCTCCTGATACCACTCTAAGTAGTAGCCTCCTTCAGGATGGTGCTCATCGTGGCCGGAAATGAGAACATGGTCGCGGACGATCTTGCCGTTTCGTTCGAGAACGGAAACGAGTTTCCAAGACCCGCCGACTCGAACCTTCTTGAGAATATTGACCCGTTCAGCGTACCGTTTGGTGCGAGCCATCGTCCTCCCTCAATGGGGGAGGACATTATCGTGGGTTGGAAATTCGGTCAAACGGAGGAGAAATGGACACCAAAGCGGACACCAAAGGAGGTAAGTGCTTGAAAACTAGGGACGGCGGTTAGAAGGCAGCGTTCTAACAGACTCGTCCGTTAGTCGAGCCCGGGGTCGCGCTAGCGAGGGTTTGGCATTTCCCAAGCCGTCCATCTGATCCCCTCTGGGCCATACCGAGCAAGTAAATGCCGGTCTCACCGAGCGGCCAGAAGCCAAGCCGAGACCAATACGCCCTCAGCTTGCGGATCGCCTCATCTCTTCCAACGTTGGGTGCTTTCAATCTGTTCGACGCTTTCCGATCGCGGGCGAAGACAGGAGTAAATTGCAGCGGCCAAGGCTTGCACGCTACCAATCCACAGACTGGACCGAAGACGTCCATGATCCTGCCGACGGCAATTGGGCCTACTCCAGTTCCTCGAAACTTCGGACTGATCTCCACGCAGTCGATGATTAGCAGGTCACATCCGGAGGCCTCATACTCATCTTGCACTTCCTCCTTCCAGCACCCGGTATCCAAGTCGAATAGGAGTTCCCAATATTCGGCAATATTCCCGTCGATGCCGTCTCCCAGCCTCTCAGTGCTAATGCCATGATCCATGGCCTCACCGAATTGCACCAACGACGCTTTTATGTAACCGACGTTCTCCTCGTTTCCCCGATCTTCAAACTTAGCGGAAATCTTCCCGAGAATGGAATGGACGAAGTCTGCGTCAACGTATTCTTCGTGCAACAAGGCGCGCACTGCGAACTCGATGCTCGCAACGATGTTTCTCTTAGGCTCAATTGTCTCCGAACGGGCGGTTGTCTTTTCGATCTTCATGTCGCACCTCATCCCGCTGTTTACCGTAGTGTCCGGAATTCGTCAAATGGGACTGAAGTGCAGTCTGCTTTCTGGGCGAATTGGCGAACCCTGCACCGAGCAATCAATCGCGCATCTAATCGGTGCGACTTTTCAACTGAGATCGCTACGGGTGGTGACCCAATGAGCCACAAATCGAATCCTTCCGAGGCACACGTGCGGCTCCTGGCGCAACCGGGACATTTCAAAGCAGTTAGGAGCATCACGTAACGGATGCATGAGCCCTTTCATAGATCTGCAGTCACCCAGTCACCGTGCCATCAGAGGTCTTCGATGCAACGCCCTAAATGATTGTGCGGCAAGCGTTTACTTTGCAGGCATCACACGACTTGGTAAATACGCGAGAGACGACGCGTAAAGCCGTTTGACCAATATTTGCTTCCAGTTTAGAACCCGATGATTGGCTGGGAGATCAACTGGACTTTGACCCAGCACAGCGGTGTGAGGTGGTGCCCAATGTTAGAGAGCGCGAATGAAACTATCGACCTGGCAACCGAGGACATTAAAGAGCGAAAACAGGTTCAGAGTCAGAGAGATTTTGAGCCCCTGCTAGACACCGAAGAAGCCGCGAGGCTTCTCAGAATGCACCCTCGAACTCTTCGCACGAAAGCACGGCGTGGATCGATTCCCGCCGTCCAGGTTGGGAAACGTTGGCGCTTTCGCGCCTCCACTTTGGATCGTTGGCTCGGCAAACTCGCCAGCTGATCGTCGGCTCGGTGACGAACAAAAAATATCTCGACCGAAACGAATCGCCGATCTATTCTGACGGTGTCCGCCGACACCGTTTAAGCAAAGGAGAAACTTTGTTTAGACGGACACGTTACCAACACGGAAGCGTCGAACGAGAAGAGCGGAAGAAGGGACCCGCAGTGTGGGTCTACCGATGGTGGGAAGAAGACATCAACGGGAAACTGATGCACCGCAAAGCCCAGGTTGGGGATGTGAAGAAATACCCGACCGAATCTGCGGCACACTCAGCAGCAGACGCTCTTCGGCTAACCATCAACAATCGCTGCGAACACAGGAACCTGCGGCGAACCACAATCAACACGCTTTGGGAGCACTACTCTCAAGAGGAATTGCCTCTCAAAGCCTTATCCACACAGGATGCGTACATAATTTACGCAAAGAACTGGATTGTTCCACGCTGGGGCAATCTACCACTAGAACAAGTCAAAACAGTAGAGGTAGAGCGTTGGCTACGGGCGACCGGAGTTGCGGATGGAACCAAAGCCAAAATCAAGTGTGTGATGTCGGCTATGTTTTCGCACGCCGTTCGGTGGGAGTTTTGTGGCCACAATCCCATATCTTCAGGGATACCGGTAGGGAGTGGAGGAAAGCGAGGCCCGAGCACTGGCGTACGGATCAGCGCCAAACGTCAGAGATCCCCCTTGGTTTTGTCACCGGAGCAGGTCAAGCTCGGATTGGCAGAGCTAGAGTTTCGGGATCAGTTGCTGGTGTTCCTCGAAGGAGCCTTGGGTATACGTCAAGGCGAACTCGGGGCGCTACGCTGGCTGTCGTGCGATTTCGACAACATGAGCATCAGCGTCCAACACTCTTATTACTGGCGTCGGGGGGGAAACCTGAAGAGCACAAAAACAGAAGCGTCTGCAAAATTGCTGCCGATGCATCCAAGCCTAAAACATTCCTTGCAGGAGTGGAGATCGCAAAGCCTCTACAACAAACCGGAAGATTTCGTGTTCCCTTCCGAAAGACTGCAAGGCAGCAAACCGTTAGATCTAGCTTCAGTCCTGAAGAAAAAAATTCAGCCCGCTTTCAGACGGATCGGAATCACGGGTGTGGGCTGGCACACCTTTCGGCACTCGGTTGGAACCATGCTGGCGGAGATGGGCGAACATCAACTCACCATCCGCGACTACTTGCGGCACAGCAACCTTCATGTCACGAACAAGTACCTGCAGGCGACATCGAAGACCAAACGTTTGGCACAGGACAAATTGGTCGACGCGATTTTGCCGACAGGTATTTTGCCGAAGACAAACCTAATCCAATGAGCGCTGTCTGGAACCGTTTTCGGATGGGACCATTCTCGTTCGGCGCTTATCGTCCCCTAACATCCCCTGATTTGCCGGACGTTAGGGTTGCAAGTGCTTGAAAAGAATGGCGGGGACGACGGGACTCGAACCCGCGGCCTCTGCCGTGACAGGGCAGCGTTCTAACCAACTGAACTACGTCCCCACTGGTGCGCAGCCGATCGCGGGCCGCATCTGGCT
>Ga0181537_10003396_pt1 | contig 13630 bp, 9 predicted proteins | sample PEATcosm2014_Bin_39_FD_119765 | JGI IMG/M metagenome (GOLD analysis project Ga0181537, IMG submission 119765) | Peatland microbial communities from MTU Mesocosm Facility, Houghton, MI, USA - PEATcosm2014_Bin23_10_metaG | ecosystem: Environmental > Terrestrial > Soil > Wetlands > Peat | place...
CCCTGGCGCTCCTTGCCCGGGTCGTACCAGGTGTCGACCCACACCACCTTGGTATGGATCTTCGGGTTGACGCTGCGGGCCCCCAGAGTGAAGGCATCGATGTTGCGGATCACCTCGGGAATCGGGAACGAGCCGATGTAGCCGAGCGTATTGGTCTTGCTCATGCGTCCCGCCAGCACGCCCAGCAGATAGGCACCCTCGTAGAATCGCGACTGGTAAGTGACCACGTTGGCCGCGGTCTTGAAGCCGGTGGCGTGCTCGAAGCGTACCTTCGGAAACAGCTTGGCCACCTTGAGCGTGGACTCCATGTAGCCGAATGAGGTGGCGAAGATGACGCCATAATCCTTGGCCGCCAGCTGGCGGATGACGCGTTCGGCATCGGCGGTCTCGGGCACGCTCTCGACGTAGGTGGTCTCGATCCTGGGGCCGAATTGTTTCTCCAGCGCCAGGCGCCCGAGATTGTGCTCATAGGACCAGCCGCCATCGGATATCGGACCGACATAGACGAATGCCAGCTTCAGCGGCGGGCTCGCGGCCGCGCACACAGCCGTCAGAGCGGCCAGGCCAATCGGCGCGAGCGCGGACCAGAAACGGTGCTGCATGAAATCGTGCCTCCGAAGTCGAGATTGCGCGGCCAACCGTGACGGGCATGCAATCCGCATTCCATAATGCCGTATCAATCGCATCGAGGTCACGGATGATGAATGCAGCGAATCTGAATGCAAGCGTGGTCGGACGCGCCTGGCGCGGCGCTTGGCTGCTGGGCGCGACGTTCGCGCTGCTGCTGGCTTCCGGCACAGGTGTCGTTGCGGTTCGCGTCGCGTCGGCCGCGACGACGCCTGCCGGCCCGCTCGCGGTCAAGGTGCTGGTCATCAGCATGTTCAAGCTCGAGGCCGCGCCCTGGCCGGCGGCGCTGCACCTCGACCGCGAAATTCGCGTGCCTGGGCTACCCAGCGATTATCCGCTGGTTCGCTGCAACGCCGAGGCGGTGTGCCTGATGACCACCGGCATGGGTCATGCGAATGCGGCGGCATCGATGATGGCCGTGCTCTACAGCGGCCTGTTCGATCTGCGCCGCAGCTACTTTCTGGTCGCCGGTATCGCCGGCATCGACCCTGCCCGCGGCACTATCGGCTCGGCCGCATGGGCGCGTTACGCGGTGGACCTCGGCATCGCGCATGAGATCGACGCGCGCGAGCTGCCGCATGGCTGGAGCAACGGGTATTTCGGCATTTTGACCGATGCGCCGGACAAGAAGCCGAAGCTGGAGTATCGCACCGAGGTATTCCGGCTGGATGAGGCACTGCTGCAGCGCGCACTGGCCTTATCGCACCAGGTACAGCTCGAGGACAGCGACGACGTTCGCGCCTATCGAGCGCACTACCAGCACGCCCCGGCCAACCTGCCGCCGCAGGTGACACAATGCGATACGGCGACCAGCGACACCTGGTGGACCGGGCAGCGGCTCGGCGACCATGCGCGGCGCTGGACCGCGCTGCTCACCGACGGGGAGGGCATCTACTGCACGTCGCAGCAGGAGGATAACGCCACGCTCGCCGCGCTGACGCGCGCCGCGCAGTCCGGGCTGGTTGACCTGAAGCGCGTGGCGGTGCTGCGCAGCGGCTCGGATTTCGACCGCGGCTACGCACACCAGAGCGCGGTCGATGCCTTGGGGGCCCAGTTCGCACTGAGCGGCGCGGCGCGCATCGCCACCGATAACCTGGTGCGGGCGGGGTTGCCGCTGGTCACCGATATCGCACAGCATTGGGATCTGTGGCGCGATGGCGTACCGGCGAATCGCGCGCCTTGAGGGACCGCTTGCACCAAGTTCGCCGCGCCGCCGGCCGGTTGCGGCCAAACGGTGCAAGCCGGATGCGGTTCAGGGCAGTGCACGATGCGGCTGTGTCGGGCATCGGCGCACGCAGGTTATAGTCGCCGCAGGATGTCCCTCGACCGCATCACGACCGCCGCCCCGCCGCGCCTCGCCTTGCACGGCATCACCAAGCGCTATGCGGGCGTAGTCGCCAATGAGCACATCGACCTGAGCGTCGCTGCCGGGGAGATCCACGCACTGCTGGGGGAGAATGGCGCCGGTAAGAGCACGCTGATGAAAATCGTCTACGGCGTGACGCATCCGGACGAGGGCAGCATCGAGTGGGAGGGCGCGCCGGTCGAGATCCGCAGCCCGGCCCAGGCCCGGCGCCTGGGCATCGGCATGGTGTTCCAGCATTTCTCGATTTTCGAAACACTGACCGTGGCCGAGAACATCGCGCTGGCGCTCAACGAACGCCTGCCGCCCGCGGTGCTGGCAGCTCGGATCGAACAGGTGTCGCAGCGCTACGGACTGCCGGTCGATCCGCAGCGCCTGACCCACAGCATGTCGGTGGGTGAACGGCAGCGGGTCGAGATCGTGCGCTGCCTGCTGCAGTCCCCGCGACTGCTGATCATGGATGAGCCGACCTCGGTGCTGACACCGCAGGCGGTGCGTGTGCTGTTCCAGACGCTGCGTCGGCTGGCGGGCGAGGGTGTCAGTATCCTGTACATCAGTCACAAGCTCGATGAGATCCGTGAGCTGTGCGACGTCGCCACCATCCTGCGCAATGGCCGCGTCAGCGGCGCCGCCGTTCCGCGCCAGCACAGCAACAGCAGCCTGGCCCGCATGATGGTCGGCGCCGATCTGAAGGAGTGCAAGCTCGAACCGCGCCAGCCAGGCCCGATACGGTTGGAGCTGACCAATCTGTCGCTGACCACCGAGGATCCGTTTGGCACCTCGCTGCGACATATCAACCTGCGCGTGCGCAGCGGCCAGATTGTTGGCATTGCAGGCGTATCGGGCAATGGTCAGAAGGAACTGCTGGCCGCGATCTCGGGTGAGCGGCTGTGCCCGCAGCGCGGAGCGGTACGTCTGTGCGGACAGGACGTGACGCGGCTCGATCCGGCGCAGCGCCGCGGCCTGGGTCTGCGTTTCGTTCCCGAAGAGCGCCTGGGGCGCGGTGCGGTCCCCGGCATGTCCCTGGCCGACAACTGCGTGCTGACCGGGGCGAGCGCCGGCCTGGTGCGCCACGGCCTGGTCAGGCGTCCGGCCGCGCGCGCATTCGCGCGCGCCACGATCACTGAGTATGCGGTGAAATGCGACGGCGAGCTGGCCCCGGCCGACAGTCTGTCGGGCGGCAACCTGCAGAAATTCATCGTCGGGCGCGAGATTCGACTGCTGCCGACGGTGATGCTGGTGGCGCAGCCAACCTGGGGAGTCGATGTCGGTGCCTCGCTGCTGATTCACCAGGCACTGATCGACCTGCGCGACGCGGGCAGCGCCGTGCTGGTGATCTCCGAGGACCTGGATGAGCTGTTCACGATCTGCGACTGCCTGGCCGTTGTGGCGGGCGGGCGGCTGTCGCAGCCGGTGCCGACGGCGGGGCTGGCGCTGGAAACCGTCGGCGTCTGGATGACCGGCCAATTCGATGCCGCCGGGCTCGCTGTGGAGGCGGCCGATGCCGCGGTCTGATCGTATCCCGTGGCCATCGACCGCGTGGCCGTGGCGCCTGGAACGGCGCCAGAGGCCCTCGGCCGCCATGCGTATCTGGTCCTCGCCGCTGGCAGCGCTGGCGATGCTGCTGACCGGCCTGCTGGTATTCGCCGCGCTGGGCAAGAATCCGATCGCAGCGTTCCAGGTTTTCTTTGTCGAACCGCTGAACTCGATCTATGGCCTCGGCGAACTGCTGCTGAAGGCAACGCCGCTGATGCTGTGCGCGCTGGGGTTGGCGCTCAGTTACCGGGCCAATGTGTGGAATATCGGCGCCGAGGGGCAGCTAACGCTAGGGGCGATTACCGGCGGCGGCGTTGGTTTGCTGTTCGGCGCCTCACTGGGCCATTGGGCACAGCCGGCGGTGCTGGCAGCGGGTGTGCTGGGCGGCATGTCGTGGGCCGCGATTCCGGCATTCCTGCGTACGCGTTTTCGTACCAGCGAGATTTTCGTCAGCCTGATGCTGGTCTACATCGCGCAACTGCTGCTGTCCTACCTGGTGCACGGGCCCTGGCGCGATCCGGCCGGGCAGAACTTTCCGCAATCCCGGCCATTGGCCGACAACGTGCTGCTGGCGCCGTTGCTGGACGGCACGCGGGTGCACGTCGGTTTCATCATCGCACTGCTGCTGGCGGTGCTGTGCTGGTGCTTCGGTTCGATGACCGCCGCTGGCTTTCGCATGCGCGTTGGCGGCCTTGCCCCGGCCGCCGCGGCCTATGCCGGCATCAGCGAGCGCCGCAACATCTGGCTCGCGCTGATGATCAGCGGCGGCATGGCGGGCCTGGCCGGTGTGTGCGAGGTGGCGGGCCCGATCGGCATGCTGCAGCCGGTGGTGTCACCCGGATACGGGTTCGCGGCCATCATCGTCGCGTTCGTCGGGCGCCTGCATCCGCTGGGCGTGGTACTGGCGTCGCTGCTGATGTCGGCGCTGTACCTGGGAGGCGAGTCGGCACAGATGGAACTGCAGCTGCCGGCATCGGTCAGCGGCCTGTTCCAGGGCGCGTTGCTGTTCTACCTGCTCGCCGCCGAGCTGTTCATCGGCTTTCGGCTGCGCCGCGTGCAGCACGCAACCGCCGCGCTGCCGGCGGCCGCCGCCGTGGCGCGCGCCAGCGGGCATAGCGCATGAATCTTGCGGTTTGGGTGACCATCGCCGCCAGCGCCGTCGGGGCGGCAACGCCGTTGATCTTCGCCTCGCTCGGTGAGCTGGTGGCCGAGCGCGCCGGAGTCCTCAATCTGGGCGTGGAGGGCATGATGCTGGTTGGCGCCATGAGCGGTTTCGCGGTCGGTGTGTCCACCGGCAGCCTGTGGCTCGGTTATCTTGCGGCGGCACTGGGCGGTACCCTGATCGCGTTGCTGTTTGGCGTACTGACACTGAGCCTGCAGACCAATCAGGTGGCCACCGGACTGGCACTGACGCTGTTCGGCGTCGGACTGAGCGCGTTTGCGGGTCGCGCCTTCGTCGGACTGCCGATCCGGCCGCTGCAGCCGCTGCATATCCCCGGCCTGAGCGAGCTGCCGATCGTCGGACCGCTGCTGTTTCACTACGATCCGCTGGTGTATCTGTCGCTGCTGCTGTGCGCGTTGCTCGCATGGACGCTCAAGCGCACGCGCGTTGGATTGCGGCTGCGGGCGGTCGGCGAATCGCCTGCCATGGCGCACGCCCTGGGCGAGCCGGTGACGCGCATTCGCTACCTTGCGGTGCTTTTCGGCGGGGCGATGAGCGGCATCGCCGGTGCTTATCTGTCGACTGCCCTGACGCCCATGTGGACCGAAGGCATGAGCGCCGGACGCGGCTGGATCGCGCTCGCGCTGGTGGTATTCGGCACCTGGAAGCCGTGGCGGGTGCTGGCCGGAGCCTACCTGTTCGGCACCGTCACCGTGCTGCAGCTGTATGCGCAAGGCCTGGGCGTGCGTGTGCCGAGCGAGTTCCTGTCGATGCTGCCCTATGCCGCGACCATCGTCGTGCTGGTGGTAATCTGCCGCGACCCGAAGACGATCCTGCTGAACCAGCCGGCCTCGCTCGGGCGCAGTTTTCATTCCGGGTATTGAGCGTAGCGCCGCGATGATGCTCGAGCCCCGGACGGCGCATTGCGGCTCGATCCTGCACTTCCATGCCGATCCGGGGCTGCACGACGACCCGCAGGCGTACGACTTCTGGGAGCAGGGCGCACTGATCGTCGCCGAGGGTCATGTCGAGTCGGTCGGACCGGCCGGCGCGTTGCTGGCCGCCGCAGGCAATAACCTGCGCATCGTCAACCATGGCCAGCGACTGATCATGCCCGGCTTCATCGACACCCATATCCATTATCCGCAGACCGACGTGATCGCCTCCGGCGGCCACAACCTGCTCGACTGGCTGGAACGCTATACGTATCCGGCCGAACAGCGCTTCGCCGATGCCGATCATGCGCGCGAGGTGGCGGAATTCTTCCTGGACGAGCTGCTGCGAAACGGCACCACCACGGCACAGGTGCTGGGCACGGTCCACAAGCAGTCGGTCGACATATTCTTCCAGGCGGCCGCGGCGCGCCGGCTGCGCATGATCGCCGGCAAGACGCTGATGGACCGTCACTGCCCGGTCGGGCTGTGCGACAGCGCGGCCGACGGCGAGCGCGACATGCGTGAGCTGATCGAAACCTGGCATGGCCGCGAGCGGCTGCACTATGCAATCACGCCGCGTTTTGCCGCGACCTCCTCGGTGGCGCAACTGCAGGGCGCCGGACGGCTGGCGCGCGAGTTTCCGGACGTCTATATCCATAGCCACCTGGCGGAGAACCGCGACGAAGTCAGCTGGATCCGGCGGCTGTTTCCCGACAGCCGCAGCTACCTCGATGTCTACGATCGCTACGGGTTGCTGCGCGAACGGGCCACGTATGCGCACTGCATCTATCTGGACGCCACCGACCGCGAACGGCTGGCCGCGAGCGGCGCGGGGGCCGCGTTTGCGCCCACCTCGAACCTGTACCTGGGCAGCGGCCTGTTCGACATCGCGGCCAGCGATGCGGCCGGCATGCGTTTCGCGCTGGCGACCGACGTCGGCGGCGGCAGCAGTTTCAGCATGCTGCGCACCATGGCGGAGGCCTATAAGGTGGCGCAGTTGCTGGGCCAGCAGCTGTCGCCGCTGCGCGCCTTCTATCTGGCGACGCTGGCGGGCGCGCGCATGCTCGGGCTTGCCGACCGCATCGGGCGCTTTGCGCCGGGCAGCGAGGCCGATTTCATCGTGCTCGATCCGCAGGCGACACCGCTGCTCGCTCGACGCATGGGGCAATCGCGCTCGCTGTCCGAGCGGCTGCTGGTGTTGATGACCCTGGCGGATGATCGGGCGATCGCGGCCACCTACGTACTCGGCAAATGCCAGGAGAGCGAATGAACTCGGGAGACCGCATGAACCAACGAGCGGCAGCGCAGCCAGGTGTGCGGTCGCTGTGCGCGCTGCTGCTGATGCTGCTGGCGGTATGCGGCGGCCTCTGCAGTGCGCAGGACCTGGGCGCGCGGCGCAAGGTCATCATCGACCAGGATGCCTTCGGGCCGGCGGGGTCCAATCTGCAGGCCATACTGATGCTGCTGCAAGCCAGCAACGTCGAGGTGCTTGGCATCACGATCCCAAGCGGAGACGGCTGGCGCGACGAGGAGGTCAGCCACACGCTGCGCCTGCTCGAGATCGCCGGACGGACCGAAGTGCCAGTGCATCCTGGCGCGGTGTTCCCGCTGTTGAATACGCCGCAGCGTACCAAGGCATGGGAACAGCTGTACGGCAAGCTCTTCTATAAGGGCGCCTGGACCGAGACCTGGCCCGCCGAAGGCACCGTGCGCCGCTCGCCCTATCATGCCGACCCGTTCCTGGTGCCGCCGTCGCCGGCCGGCGAACCCCGGATCAAGGCCTCGCCCGAGCCGGCCGCCGCCTTCCTGGTGCGCGCGGTGCGCGAATATCCTGGGCAAGTCACCATCATCGCGGCTGGTCCGCTGACCGATGTGGCGATGGCAGCGCGGCTCGACCCGCAGTTCGCATCGCTGGCGCGCGAACTGGTGTTCATGGGCGGCAGCTACAATCCGGTAGCGGCTGACAATGCATTTGCGGAAGAGTACGTCAACGCGCCGCGGCGCGAATTCAACATGCGCTTCGACCCCGAGGCCGCCTCGATCGTGCTGCACGAGCCGTGGAAGAAAATAACCCAGGTGCCGATCGATCCCACCACCCGGACCTTCTTCCGTCCGGAATATTTCCGTCAGCTGCGCTCGGGCCGCGCGCCGTTCGATGGCTACCTGGCCGACTACGGCCAACCCTATCCGATGTGGGATGAGCTCGCGGTAGCGGTGTGGCTCGATCCCTCCCTCGTGACTCGCAGCGCGACACTGCTGGTGGACGTGGACACCAGCTTCACGGCCGGCTACGGCGATTCGCTGAGCTGGTCAGTGGGCGCCGGCCCTGGCATGGGCGAACGCGCGGCGCTGGTGGTTCAGGATGTGGACGTGCCCAGGTTCGAGCGCATGACCCTTGATCTGCTCAGCAGGCCGACGCCCGCGCACTGAAAGCGATTGAGTGTCGACACGAAACGCACAAAATTTTTCGGGTCATGTTGGTGCAGCAGTAGCACATGATTTGCGACACCGTCGTTGCCGCCGCGCAACGGGTGTCGCTGGCGCAGCGGTGGCGATGAACCGCCAGTCGGTCGCCGAGTAACGTGCTGCTCCGAGCTGGTGCGCGCAGCCGTTTTTTCCGCCATTTTTGCACTAGTTTATGCACTTGACTCGTCGAGGGTGGCTGCTACGATCGATCGCAGACAACAACAATTGATGAGGTCACGCTTGAGACTAGGGAATCGTGTTTCAGTAGTCACGTTGCTCTCGACACTCATCGCTGCTCCTGCGGCGCTGGCGCAACAAGCGCAGCCGCCGCAGCAGACCACTGAGCCGGCTAACGGCGTGGTCGTGTCGAGCGCCGCGCTCGGCGACCTTGATGAAATCGTCGTCAACGGCATCAGGCGAGGAGATCTTATACTCCCGACCACCGTGTCGTCCGATTCGGCCTATGGACTGGATCTTGGCGTCATGGACACGCCACGTAACAATACGCTGCTGTCAAAGGCGCAGCTCGATGCGCTCAACGTCCAGAATCCGGGCGGGTTTTCCTACCTGACGTCGAGCAGTTATTCAGACGCGTCGTTCGGCGAGCCGAACATTCCGCGCATCCGCGGCCAGTACGCCGACATGTTCTTCAATGGCATGCGCGACAGCTTCACCCTCAACGGCTATGGCGCCCCGATCAGTTTCAACAGCGTGGATTCGATCGATATCGTCAAGGGCCCGGCCAGCGTCCAGGCGGGACCTGGGGCCGGGGTGGGAGGCGCGATCGACGTCACCACCAAAATGCCCTCATTCGTCAAACCGATTGCCAATTTCAATCTGGAGTTCGATACGCAGCAAAAGCGGGTCGCCTCATTCGATCTCGGCGCGCCGCTGAATTCGAGCATTGCCGGGCGCGTCAGCTTCACCGAAGACGACAGCGGCAGCTATTACAACAACATGTTCTTCCATCAGCAGTCGCTGTTTGCCTCAGTGATCGACCAGGTCACGCCGCGGTACTCAGTGCTGGTCACAGGCGGTTTTGAAAACACCACCTACCGCGAAAACGACGGCGTCAATCGGGTCAATCAGCAACTGATCGACGATGGCACCTATCTCACCGGTGGTGTCGTGGGCGGCCCAGCCAACATAGAGGGCTTCGGCAGCGAGATCGACCTCACCGGATCCACGCAGCTCAATCGGAAGATCATCATCGACGAGCCACCCGGCACCGGCGCCCACTCGCTGCACATCAAGGGGCAGATCATCCAGACCTTCAAGGCCACGGATGATTTTTCCATCGTGAATAATACGTTCTACGATTACATGAACCGTTACAACCAGACCGAGGACTACTACGCCGACACCGCCAAGGGCAGCTTCACCATTGAGAACAAGACTGACTTCAAGATCAAGTTCGCCACCGGCTGGCTCAACCACGATATCGACGCCGGTTTCACCTACCGCTACGCGCATGTGCTGGATATCCAGAACTTCGTCAACGAGCCGGTGAGCATCTTCGATCTGTCCGGACCCTCCAGCAGCTGGGTGTTCCCGGCGTCCCTCCAGGCCCCTTCCGGCACGGTCCTCTACAACGCAGCCTTCAATCATCTGCAGTGGGGGGCGCCGGGACGCACGGGATTCGGCTTTGAGAACGGCACCGCCGATTCCAATCTGAAGGACGCGGCGATTTTCCTCGAACATCGCATCCAGTTCTCGCCGCAGTGGAGCATGCTGTACGGCCTGCGCGGCGATGCGGTGCAATTGGACTATTCCGATCCGCTCGGCGGTGCGGCGCCTTTAAATGGCTTTGCGCAAAGCGCGTCCACTGCCTGGTATGGTCTGTATAACGGTAACGTCAGTGTGGTGTACAGCCCCTCCTCGCATGTCTCCCTGTACCTGACCTACAACAAAGCGCAGTACGTGGACCCAACGGCCAATGACGGCGCGATCGCCGTGTGGGGGGTGGCCCCGACCGAGTATTTGCGGCAGAACACCCTGTTGGAGGAAGGCGGCGTGAAATTCGACCTGTTCGACAAGCGGCTGTTCATCTCCGCTGCGGGTTTCTACCAGGAAAAGACCGTCAGCACCGGGGTGGGGGGCCTTACGAGTACCCCGGCTCACATCAAGGGCGCTGAAATCGAGGCCAACTTCCAGCCCGATCCGCATTTCTTTGCCACTGCCAGCTACTCCTATCTGCACACCACAACCGAGTTCCCGTCGACCTTCTACAACTTTCCGGCAACGCCGGGAATCAACTATGACGGCGCTGGCCTGTTTGTTTCACCAAGTCCGTTTGCGCCGAACCAGACGTTCCAGGACCCCGGTGTGCCTCAGCAACTGTTCAACTTGCTTGCGAACTACAAGCACGAGTCCGGCCTGGGTGTTCAGGGAAACATTCAAGTGACCGGACCCATCGATGTCACCCAATCGGGTTATCTCGACCTCGCCACACTCGGGCCAGACTTTCCGGCGTACCTGTTCCCCGGCAATTACTACAAACCGCCGATTATCCATTGGCAATACACGTTGAATACGGCGGTGTTCTACAGCTTCCAGAAATACACGGTGAAGTTCTCGGTCTACAATGTGACCGACCGGCACAATCTCACCAACGACATTCCGTTCTACGGCAACGATTTCCTCACCCGGCAACCACCGACGGACTTTGATTTGAGTCTAAGCGCAAAATTCTAAGCGCTGGATGTCGCACGCCGGCGTCGGGGCTGTCTCCGCGGCGTGCGCTCCCCTAAAGTCGTACAATTAGGGTTGACACTTTTGTGTACAACCTTGAATTGATTGGCATACACTCAACGCGGGCTGCGGTCATACAATACTCAGACGTTGCTCACTCGCCGCTAGGCAATCGGTCGTTCGCAGCGTTGGGATCATTGCAATGGGGCAACTGACGACTCACGTACTCGACACCAGCGCCGGTGTGCCGGCCGCCGGAATCAGGATTGAACTGCACGAACTGGCCGCGGCGGAACCGAAATTGCTGGCGACCACGGCCACCGGTCAGGATGGGCGATGCGCTGCCCCTTTGCTCACCGGCAGCGGCTTTCGCAGCGGCCGCTACGCCTTGACCTTCCACGTCGCCGAGTATTTCCTGGCGCGCGGCGTGAAGCTGCCAGTCCCGGCGTTTCTCGAGGATGTCGTGGTGCGCATCGGTATTGCTGAGCCGTCCGAGCACTACCATGTGCCGCTGCTGATCTCGCCCTGGAGCTACTCGGTGTACCGGGGAGGCTAGAGGGGCGTGACCGCAGCGGTGCCCCAAAGCGCATCGAACAGTATTCGCTTCCTGCTCGATGGCGAGCAGGTCAGCGCTTCAGGCCTGCCACCCACGATGACGGTGCTCGAGTACTTACGCGAGATTGCCCACCGTACCGGTACCAAGGAAGGCTGCGCGGAAGGGGATTGCGGCGCCTGCACCGTAGTGCTGGGGGAGCTGGCGCCTGATGGCGACCGGATCGATTACCGCGCCGTGAACTCCTGCATCCGGCTGCTGCCGACCATCGACGGCCAGGACCTGGTCACGGTGGAGAGCCTGCAGGGCCCGGACGGGTCCCTGCATCCAGTGCAGCAGGCCATGGTTGACAATCATGCCTCGCAATGCGGTTTCTGCACCCCGGGGTTCGTGATGTCGCTGTTCGCGCTGTACCTGCGGCATCAGTCTCCGGCGCGCGAACAGGTGCTCGAAGCGCTGGCAGGAAATCTGTGCCGCTGTACCGGCTACCGCCCTATTATCGATGCCGGTATGCGCATGGGCGCTTATCCGACGCCGGTCCATTGGAGCTGCGGGAGTGCTTACTCCGCCGCGCGGCTGGCGGCACTGCGGGCACTGCGGCGCGCGCAGTCGCTGAAATTTCGCGGCTTCCAGGCGCCGCGCAGCTGCGACGAGCTGGCCGCGGCGTTCGAGGCCGATCCGAGCGCGGTGCTGCTGGCTGGTGGCACCGATATCGGATTATGGGTCACGCAGCAGCTGCGCGAGCTGCCGTCGATCATTTATATCTGCGAAGTCGCCGAGCTCAAGTGCATCCGCAGCGATGCGGCCGGCATCGTGATCGGGGCCGCGGTGCCGCTCACCGAAGGCTGGGGGGCGATCGTGGCCGCGTACCCGCAATTGGCCGAGCTGGCGCAGCGCTTCGGTTCTCCACCGGTGCGTAATTCAGGCACGCTGTGCGGCAATATTGCCAACGGCTCGCCCATCGGCGATGCCATGCCGGTGCTGATCGCCCTCGGGGCCGAGATCGAACTGCGTCGCGGTAATCACACCCGCCGCCTGCCGCTGGACCAATTCTATCTTGGCTACCAGCGCAAGGAGCTTGCCAGCGCTGAGTTCATCACTGCGGTGATCGTGCCGGCGCCGCGGGCCAATCGGCGCGTGGCGAGTTACAAAATCTCGAAACGCTTCGATCAGGACATCTCTGCCGTGTGTGCGGCATTCGTCGTGGACCAGCGAGGCGATCACATTACCGCCGCGCGCATCGCGTTCGGCGGACTGGCGGCAATCCCGGCCCGCGCACGCGCGACTGAAACCGCGTTGACCGGGCAGCCGTGGACTCTGGCAAGCATCGAGAGCGCGGCGGCGGCGCTGGCCGAGGACTTCCGGCCGCTGACCGATCTGCGCGCCAGCAGCGCCTACCGGCTGCAGGCCGCGGGTAATCTGCTGCGTCGTTTCTATTTCGAAGCCGCGGCAGCGGCTAAGGCCGTGCGCACCGCCGAGGTCGCGGCCAATGCGCGCTAGCGTCGTGGCGGACCCGGTAGACACCGCCCCGCGCCACGAAAGTGCGCACCTGCACGTCAGCGGCCGCGCCCTGTATGCCGACGACATCCCGCTGCCGGCCGATGCCCTGCACGCCGCCTTCGGCATCAGCAGTATCGCCCATGGGCGTATTGAATCGCTCGACCTGGGCCCGGTGCTGAAAATGCCCGGGGTCACCACCGTTGCGGAAGCAAAGGACATCCCGGGCGAGAACAACTACGGCTCGGTGCTGCACGACGATCCGATTTTTGCCGACGGACTGGTGCAGTACGCCGGTCAGCCGCTGTTTGCCGTGGCCGCCAGCTCGCATGGCGCGGCACGCAAGGCTGCGCGTCGCGCGCGCGTCGAATACCAAGCGCTGCCAGCGATCCTCGATATTCGTGCGGCGCTTGCAGCGCAGAGCTACGTGCTGCCCACCGAGCGGCTGGTGCGCGGCCAGCCGGAGCAGGCGCTGGCGGCCGCGGCCCGGCGGTTGCGCGGCACGGTGGTCATCGGCGGGCAGGATCATTTCTACCTGGAGGGACACATCGCCATCGCCATACCGCAGGAGGATGGCGCGATGCTGATTCACAGCTCGACCCAGCACCCGAGCGAAGTGCAGCTGCTGGTGGCGCATGCGCTGGCCAGGCGTTCGCACGACATCACCGTGCAGTGCCGGCGCATGGGCGGCGGCTTCGGCGGCAAGGAGACCCAGCCGGCATTGATCGCAGCTGCGGCCGCCGTGCTGGCGCACAAGACCGGGCGCGCGGTCAAGCTGCGCGTCGATCGCGACACCGACA
>Ga0181537_10003399_pt1 | contig 13628 bp, 15 predicted proteins | sample PEATcosm2014_Bin_39_FD_119765 | JGI IMG/M metagenome (GOLD analysis project Ga0181537, IMG submission 119765) | Peatland microbial communities from MTU Mesocosm Facility, Houghton, MI, USA - PEATcosm2014_Bin23_10_metaG | ecosystem: Environmental > Terrestrial > Soil > Wetlands > Peat | place...
CAGCCGCCGCAACGCATGGCTTCCTCGTCGGCGTCCATTTCCGGCAATTCGGTGTAACCGCGCATCCAAGTCCGGTCGATCCACTGCTTCAGCCGCCACAGTCCCGCGCCCTCGGCGGCAAAGGCGCCGCGCGAGGCGACGGCACGACCGTCGCCGGTCGCGATCAGCGCCAGCGCCCGACGCTGCGGCACTGCGCGCCGCAGCGGCCGGGCGGCGAGGGCCCGGCGCAAATTCTCGGCGAGCTTCGGCCCGGCGCGCACCGCATAGACACCGCTCTTGTCGCGGGGATGTCCACGCATCGCGGCGACATCGCCAGCGGCGAACACCGCGGGATCGCTCGGCGAGCGCAGGTATTCGTCGGTCGCGACAAAGCCATCGCCGTCGAGCGCGAGGCCGGTTTCGGCGAGCCACGGCGCGGCCGCTGCCTCGGTCACCCAGAGCGCTTCGTCAAACGGGATGGCGTTGCCGTCGGCGAGGATCAGCCGCCCCGGCTCGACCCGCTGCACCGGGTTCCCGGTGACGACGCGGATGCCGCGCTCGGCGAGGATCCGCGCGAATTTCGCCCGGACACGCGGATTGTGCGACGGCAGCAACATCTCGCGCGTCGCCAGCGTCACCTCGGGCGACTCGCCGAGCAATCCGGCGAGCCGGTGCCGGGCGGCCAATGCCAACTCGACCCCGGCCGCGCCGCCGCCGACCACCGCCAGCCGCAGATGGCCGAGCAATTTGGCGCGGTCGAGCAGCTTTTCCCAGCGCTCGGCAAACCGGTCGATCGGCTTGACCGGCACGGTCTGCTCGGCCGCGCCGGGAACGGCATCGCGCCGCGGCGTCACGCCGATATCGAGCGAGACGATGTCGTAACGGATCGGCGGGTGGGCACGGCACAGCACCTCGCCGCGCGCGCGGTCGAGACCGACCGCCTCGTCATGGATCAGCCGCGCGCCGGCAAAGCGCGCCAGCCGCAGCAGATCGATATGGCATTCATCGAAACGGTAATGCCCGGCGACATAGCCGGGCAACATTCCCGAGTAAGGGGCTTCGACATCGCGGGCGATCAGCGTGAGCCTAACCCCCGGCACGGGCTGCATGCCAAAGCGCTTCAGGACATGGACGTGGGCGTGCCCGCCGCCGACCAGCACGAGGTCCTGGACGATCGTTGGGGCTATCGGCATGGCGGGCGGCATCGCGCCCACTATGCCCGAGCGCTCCGGTTAGGCCAAATCCCCAGCCAAATCCCCAGGGCAAATCCCCAGCCAAATCCCAGGGCACGCCGACCGAAGCCGGCGTGCCATCGCAGCAGGGGTTAGTGGCTCCCCGCAATGGTTGGCGAGTTCTGCGTCGCCGGATTCTGCGGGGTCATCGTTTGCGGCGTTCCCGGGTTCTGCCCGCTGATGCTCTGCGAGGCGCCAGCGCTCGACCCGCGGGTCAGGCGGCCAAGTGTCTGCGGGTCAAGCTGCGCGGTCCGCGGCAGGCCCTGTTCCCTTTGGAACTGCGACAAGGCGGTCTCCGTTCGCGGACCCATCACGCCATCGAAAGCGCCACGATAAAGGCCGGCCGTTTTCAGCTGCTGTTGGGCCTGCTCGATCGGCGATCGCGAGGGAGTTTGCGTGGCGGGTCAGCGACTTGCCGGCATCCGCCGCTAGCCGCGAAAATCGTAGCGGTAGGCGCCGCCGTTGCGGTGAATATGACCGCAGGTCGGGGCAGGAAAATGCGCCGGCAGGATCAACGTATCGCTGTCGGCATGCTCTTCGAGCAGCCGCGTGCGGCTGACCCGGGAAGCGTCGGCGTCGGTGCAGGCAAAGGTCGACCATTCCGGTTTCAAGCATTGCAGCGGATGATGCAGCACATCGCCGATAAACAGCCCGCGCGCCCCGCCCGAGCGGGCGTGGATCACGACGTTTCCCGGCGTATGACCGGGATAGGGCTCGAACCACAGCCCGTCATCGAGCGCGTAGTCGTCACCGACCAGAAGCGCCTGCTTGGTCTTGATCACCGGCAGGATGCTGTCCTCGAAGGCGCGCGCATGCGGCGAATCCACGCCGCTCGCGTGAAAATCCTGCCAATGATCGTATTCGCGCTTGGCCATGACATATTTGGCGTTAGGGAAGGTTGGAACCCAGCTGCCGTCGACAAGCTGCGTGTTCCAGCCGACATGGTCCCAGTGCAAATGCGTGCACATCACGTAATCGACTTCCTCGGGCTTGACGCCGAGCCGGGCGAGATCGTCGATAAACGGCGTGTGCATCCGGTGGAATTGCGGTCGGTTCGGCCGCTCCTTGTCGTTGCCGATGCAGGAATCGATCAGGATCGTGTGGCGGCCGGTGCGCACGACAAAGCTGTGAAAGCTGAACATCAGCTTCCCGGTGCCAGGTTCGAGCAGACGGGGGCCCAGCAGGGCGGCATGTTCCTCGACCACGGCGGGGTCGAAAGCGGGGAAGAATTCATTGGGGGCGAAGAACGGGCCTTCGTAATCGGCGATGCGGTCGATCGCGAAATCGCCGATGCGGGTCGGTTGCATGATGTCTCCTCCAGCCTTTGATTGGAGCTTAGCGCCTGATAGGGTTTCGCGCGGCAATTTTCCGCACGCGCCGCGAAGGGAGCGCCCGATGCCCGATGACGTCAAAATCCTGAGCCAGAACGTGAATATGCCCGTCACCGTGACCGGGCTCGACCATGTCGTGCTCCGCGTTCAGAGCCTGGAGCGCGCGGTCGCGTTCTACGGCAAGGTGCTCGGCTGCCCGATCGAGCGCGAGCTCGAGACGCCGCGCCTGATACAATTGCGCGCCGGGACATCGATGATCGACCTGGTGCCCTGCGCGCCGGGCGAGGAGCCGGGGATGTCGATCGCCGGCCGCAACATGGATCATTATGCCGTGCGCGTCGCCAAGATGGACCCGGCGGCGATCACGGCGCATCTCGAAGCGAACGGCATCGCCGCCGGGCCGGTGCTGCGCCGCTACGGCGCCGAGGGGTATGGCTCGTCGATTTACATCAGCGACCCCGACGGCAATACCGTCGAGCTCAAGGGCCCACCGGAAACGAATTAAGTCGTCATTGCGACCCTGGATTTGATCCGGGGGACGCAATCTCGATCCGCCTTGGCCCTCTACGGAGGGAGATTGCCGCGGCGCCTTCGGCGCCTCGCAATGACAATCAAGCGGGAGATAGCTATGCCTGACTTCTTTCCTGGCTTTCAGCAGCGTCGGGTCGAAACCTCGGGGGCGACGATCAATCTGGTGACCGGTGGGAGCGGGCCGCCGCTGCTGTTGCTGCACGGTTATCCGCAGACCCATGTGATGTGGCGCAAGGTGGCGCCGCGCCTGGCGCAGGATTTCACCGTCGTCGTGCCCGATTTGCGCGGCTATGGCGACAGCTCCAAGCCGGCGGCCGGCGACGATTTCACCCGTTACTCGAAGCGGGCGCTGGCGCTCGACCAGGTCGAGACGATGGCGGCGCTCGGCTTCGATAAATTCGCGGTCGCCGGGCACGATCGTGGCGCGCGGGTCACGCATCGGCTGCTGCGCGACCACGGGGAAAAGATCACCCGTGCGGCGACGCTCGACATCGTGCCGACGCTCTATCGCTTTGAGACGATCGACCAGAAGGCGGCGACCGGCAGCTGGCATTGGTTTTTCCTGATCCAGGGTCGCGGCCTGCCGGAGCATCTGATCGGCAAGGACCCCGAATTCTTCCTGCGCCATATGTTTGGCACGTTGCTGCGCGACCAGGGCGCGATCGAGGAAGCGGCGTGGGCCGAATATCTGCGCTGCTTCGCGAACCCGGAGACGATCCGCGCGACCTGCGACGAATACCGCGCTGGCGCGTCGATCGACCTCGTCCATGACCGCGCCGATCTGGCGCAAAAGGTCAAGGTGCCGATGCTGGTGCTGTGGGGCACGCTGAGCGGCCAGGGCAGTGGCTACGATCTCCTCAAGGTGTGGCACGACCACGCCGAGGATGTGCGCGGCCACGGCATCGAAAGCGGGCATTTCATTCCGGAGGAAAAGCCCGACGAGGTGTACGCGGCGCTGAAAGGATTTTTCTCCAGCTGACCCGACCCTACAAATTCGCCTTCAGGAAGGCGGCCATGCGGTCCCAGGCGAGATTGGCGCAGGTGAGGTCATAAGCGGGGCTGCGCTCGTTAAAAAAGGCGTGCGCGGCGTTGTAGCGGTGGATTTCCGGTTTTGACCCTTGCATCGCCGTTTCCAGCGCGTCGACCGCAGCCGGGGTGCACCAATCGTCCTGATTGGCGAAATGGCCCTGGAACGGGATCTTGATCTTTGCCGGGTCGGCGAATTCCTGGGGCGGGATGCCGTAAAAGCAGATGCCGGCGGTGGTCTCGGGGATGTGCACCGCGGCGGCGACGGTCAGCGCGCCGCCCATGCAGAACCCCATCACCGCGATCTTGCCGCTCGACCCTTGCAGATGCTGCACCGCGCCGCGCAGGTCCTGATGTGTCGCGTCGGGGAAATCGAGGCTCGACATCAGATGGTTGGCCTCGTCGGGCACCGTGGTCAGCCTTCCCTTGTAGAGATCGGGCGCCAGCGCATTGTAACCGGCGCGCGCGAAACGGTCGGCAACGCCGCAAATCTGATCGTTGAGACCCCACCATTCCTGGATCACGACGATACCCGGCCGGCCATTGCCGGCATTGGCGAGATAGCCCTTGCTCTTGCCGCCGTCGGGCCGGGCAAATTCGATCATCGCGCCCATGTTCCGTCTCCCCCTTTTTGCTGTTCCTGCTGATATCTACAGGGAATCTACAGCCAGCACCCCGTTCGCTCCACCGATCCCAATGGCTCACCATACGACGCGATTGCGGTGATTATCGGGGTATATCTCCCACCGCTTCCCGGCGAAAGCCGGGATCCACGCATCGATTGTCTCTGGCGCCAAAAAATGGGTCCCGGCTTTCGCCGGGAAGCGGAGGAAAAGCTAACGCCGCAAAAAGATCGCGACGAGGTGTTCGCAGCCGGCGCGGTCCGCATCGTCAAAGCGGGCAACGCGCGGGCTGTCGAGGTCGAGCACGCCGACGACATGCCCGGCTTCGATCAGCGGCACGACCAGTTCCGATTGCGAGACCGGGTCGCAAGCGATATGGCCGGGGAAGTCGTGCACGTCGGGCACGAGCACCGTCTCGCCGCGCGCCGCCGCGGTGCCGCAGACACCGCTGCCCCACGCGATGCGCACGCAGGCCGGCTGGCCCTGGAACGGGCCGAGCACCAGCTCGCCGCCCTGGGTAAAATAAAACCCGGCCCAATTGAGATGCGGCAGGCCGTGGTACAGCAGCGCCGCCATGTTGGCGGCGTTGGCGATACGGTCGGGCTCGCCCTCGATCAGCGACGCGAGTTGCGCGGCGAGGTCGCGGTAGAGCGATGCCTTTTCTCCGCTCACGGGGGGACGCTAAGCGACGGTAAGGAGGTGTACGGACGGCGATGCTTTGCGTAGACCTTCAATGATTTGCAATACCCTGAATGCCGGGTTATTTGCTTCGCCTTTCCAGTTTTTGGCGCGGTCCCGTAATTTTTCTATCGCAGAAGTGTATCTGCTATTAATAAAAAGTTTCAGACTATCAATCTTCCCTAATTCAGCCGCCACCCCTCGAGCGACAATTGGCGACCAAAACATGAAAGTCGGTGAAAAATTTTCCAAATAGTTTTTTGCATAATTCCGTTGCCATAGATGCTTGCTTTGAATTTTAGACAAGGTCGCTACCGATTCTTTGCCGACAAGAAGACCTTTAAGGTGTGTGGTAACCTCGCAGAGATAAACTTGCCGATGCTTAAAATCGAAGCCGATTACGTCAAGTTCGTTAAGCCCCAATAGACCGTGATCAGGTGATCGAACATTATAGTCCACGACGTCACAGCCAAGCTCGAATTTCAGATAAGCGCCCACAAGATACTCTCCCATCTCGGTAGCCATGTTAGCCTCCTAGCTTAGAGCGCTAGTAAACCATGGGAGACAGCATCAAGAACGTCCTCATCTTGAGGTGCGAGCGAAGCGAGCCTCGAAGGACACAAAGGCGATCATTCGATTTTATTCATGTGGTCTGTCGCCGGCGAGTTGGACGCGGCGCATGACCCGCAGATAGGGGCCGGCATCGTTGATCGCGAGGTGCTTGACCGCGCGGTTGTCCCAGAACGCGACCGAACCGTTCTGCCAGCGGAAGCGGCAGGTGAATTCGGGCCGGTTGCCGTGCGCCAGCAGATAGTCGAGGAGGGGTTTCGATTCGTCCTCGGTCATGCCCTCGAAGGCGATTGTGTAGGCGGCGTTGACGTTGAGGAGCTTGCGGCCGGTTTCCGGGTGGGTGCGCACGACGGGGTGCGTGTTGATTGTCTCGCGCCAATCGTCACCCTGGCGCACCTTGGCGGCGCGGTAGGCGTTGCGGTTGGCGGCCGGCCCCGCGACCTTGCGGTCGGTGTGCACCGCGCGCAGCCCCGACAGCATCTTTTTCATGCCGTCCGACAACGTGTCGTAGGCGAGGTATTGGTTGGCGAACAGCGTGTCGCCGCCATAGGGCGGCACCTCGAGCGCGTAGAGGATCGCGCCCATTGGCGGCTCCTCCATCATCGTCGTGTCGGCGTGCCAATCCTCGCCGACAATGTGCTGGTCGCCCGGCTCGCGACGGATCATGACGATCTCGTCGTCGTCCTGCATCCCCTGGTAATTCGGATGGACAAAGATCTCGCCAAAGCGGCGGGCGAAGGCCTTGTGCTGCTCGGCATCGAATTGCTGGTCGCGGAAGAAGATCACGCCGTATTCGTTGAGCGCCTGGCGGATTTCGGCGATCACATCGTCGTCGAGATCGTCGCCAATGGCGGCGCCGTAAATCTCGGCGCCCAGCGCGCCGGCGATCGGCCGGGTTTCGATGCGGCTGTTGCGCATGTTTGTGGCTCCTTTGCTGGGCGAAGGTTAGGAGCGTGACCCCACGCGGTCAATCGAGAGCGCTGCATTGGCGGCTTGCATCTTTCGAGACGTGCCCTGCGGGCACGCCTCAGGACGAGGGAGGTTTGATGATGGCCTCAGGAACAATCCTCGTCCTTAGGAGATCGCGAAGCGATCGTCTCGAAGGACGCAAGAAAGTTCTCCAGCTACACTAGGTGGTGCTTTACCGCCGGACGATCCTTGCCGCTGTCTCGATGTTGCCGCTGCCGGTATCCGCCATGACTTATGCCGACCTCGTCTACGAGCAGGGAACGCTGTCCTGGCCGGGAGGGTCGGCGCGGGCGGCGTGCGGCAAAAGCGGGGTGCGGGCCGACAAGCGCGAGGGCGATCACGCGAGCCCGGCCGGCATTTTCCCGCTGGTCAGCGTGTTCTACCGGCCGGACCGGCTCGCCGCGCCGCGAACCGCTCTGCCTTTGACGCCGCTAAAGCCGCAGGACGGCTGGGTCGATGAGTCCGCCGACCCGCGCTACAACACGCTGGTCACTCTGCCTTATCCGGCGTCGCATGAGGAATTATGGCGCGATGACGGGCTTTACGACCTTATCGTGGTGATCGGCTACAACACCGCTCCGGTCGTGCCCGGCAAGGGCAGCGCGATCTTTCTGCATGTCGCGCATCCCGATTTTTCCGGCACCGAAGGCTGCATCGCGGTGGCGCGCGACGTGTTGGCGCCGCTGTTGGGCTTGCTTGGGCCGGGCAGCACGATCAACATCCGCGCCTGAGCGACCAAGGAGGGCAACATGGGTCTGGCGGTGGCGATCCAGATGGATCCGATCCACACGATCAATATCGACGCCGATTCGACCTTCGCCCTCGCGCTCGAAGCGCAGGCGCGCGGCCATGCGCTGTTCCATTATCTGCCGACGGCGCTGACCCTGCGCGACGGCCGGCTCTACACCAAGGGCCGCAAGCTCGAAGTGTTTCGCCAATACGGCGCGCACCACAAATTTGGCGATGACGAGGAGCTCGACCTCGAAGGCGTCGACGTGATCCTGATGCGCCAGGACCCGCCCTTTGACATGGCCTACATCACCGCGACGCATTTGCTGGAATTGCTGCCGCCGGAAGGGCCGCTGGTGGTCAACGACCCGGCCTCGGTGCGCAACGCACCGGAAAAACTGTTTGTGCTGCGCTTCAAGGAGCTGATGCCGCCAACCCTGTTGTCGCTCGACCGGGACGAGATCAAGGCGTTCTGGGACAAGCACGGCGAGATCATCCTGAAGCCGCTGTTTGGCAATGGCGGCGCCGGCATCGTTCATCTGCGGCCAGGCGATGACAATTTGAGTTCGCTGCTGGAAATGTACGCCTCGATGTACCGCGAGCCGGTCATGGTGCAGCGCTACATCCCCGAGGTGCGCAAGGGCGACAAGCGCATCGTGCTGATCGACGGCGAGCCGGCGGGCGGCGTGCTGCGCGTGCCGGCCGAGGGCGAGGCCCGCGCCAATCTGCATGTCGGTGGGCGCGGCGTGAAGACCGAGCTGACGCCGCGCGAGCTGGAAATCTGCGCGGCGATCGGCCCGACCCTGAAGGCGCAGGGTCTGTTGTTTGTCGGGATCGACGTGATCGGCGATTACATCACCGAGATCAACGTGACCTCGCCGACCGGCATCCAGGAGATCGGCCGGCTCAACAACGACAATCTCGCCGCCAAGATCTGGGACGCGATCGAAGCAAAAGTCGCCGCCCGCGCCGAGCGGCGGCCGGTGTGAGCGTCCCGTTTCTGCCCGCTGCCCGGCGAAAGCCGGGATCCACTTTTCAGCGTCGCCAAAGGTTGATGGATGGGCCCCGGCTTTCGCCGGGGAGCGTCAAGAGGGAGCGAACAGATGCCTGATGCTGGTGGTTTTGATCCGGAGCGGCGGCGTGCGGCGCCAAAAAATGTGCTCGGCGAGACGCTGGTCGAATGCTGCGCCAAGCCGCTGACCGGGTTCTACCGCGATGGCGCGTGCAACACTGGCCCGGAGGATGTCGGCGTGCATACGGTTTGCGCGCGGGTCGACGCGGAGTTTCTCGCGTTTTCGAAGGCGGCGGGCAACGATTTGTCGACGCCGGTGCCGCAATTCGGTTTTGATGGGCTGAAACCGGGCGATTGCTGGTGTTTGTGCGCTGCGCGCTGGAAGGAGGCGTTTGACGCCGGCCACCCGCCGCGCATCCGGCTCGCCGCGACGCATGAGGCGACGCTCGGCATCGTGCCGCTCGACACGCTGAAGAAATATGCGATCGATATAAGCTGACACTATGCTAACCGCGCTCGCCCGCCTCTTTCGCCCAAAGCCGCCGGAACCCGCCTGGGAACCCGCGTGGCTCGATGTCGCCACGCTGCGGCGGCAATTGGCGAGCGCGGTGCCCCCGCTGGTGCTCGACGTGCGCGGCGCCGATGAATTCACCGGTCCGCTCGGTCATATCGAGGGCGCGCTCAATGTGCCGCTCCCCGAGCTTGCCGGGCATCGCGACGAGATCGTCGCGGCCGGCCGGCCGATTGTTTGCATCTGCCTGACCGACAAGCGCTCGTCGGCCGCTTCGGCGCAGCTCGCGGGCTGGGGGATCGAGGATGTCACCGTATTGCGTGGCGGCATGAAAGCGTGGCGCGAGGCCGGCTTATGAAGATTACGATCTGCGGCATCCCCGAGATCGGGCAGCATTGCGAGGCCGGGGTCACGCATGTGCTGTCGATCCTCGATCCCGCCTGGCCCGACCCGGAAGCCTTCGCCGATTTCCCGCCGCATCATCGCGAAGCCTTGAGGTTTCATGACGTGATCGCGCCGGCTCCCGAGATCGTCGCGCCGACCGAAGAGGATGTCGCGCGGCTGCTGGCGTTTGGCGACGATGTCATGGTCGCGGGGGCGGCCGCGCATCTGCTGATCCACTGCCATGCCGGGGTTTCGCGCTCCACGGCGGCGGCGGCATTGCTGATGGCGCAGGCCGACCCGACGCTCCCTCCCGAGGCGATTTTCGCCGAGATTGGCCGTCTGCGGCCGCAGGCCTGGCCGAATTTGCTGATGCTCGAATTTGGCGAGGCCGCGCTCGGCCGGCGCGGCGAGATCGCGCCCGCCGTTGCCGCGCAATACCGCCGCGTGCTGCAGGTGAACCCGACATTTGCCAAATTCATCAGGGAAACCGGGCGCGGACGCGAAGTCACGCTGGCCGAAATGGATCTCAGCGCTGATAGGCGACCTTGAGCACGACAAACCACGGGTAGTCGGTGTCGATCACGGTGCCGCTCGGGCCGACCATCCGTCCCTCGGGCGCGACAGGCACGTGCTTCATCGACACCGCGTTATCGACATTGCCGCCGATCACGTCGAGCGAACCCGGGCGCATCGCCACAACGATGTCGCAATGGCCGGGAAAATGTCCGGCCGGCAACTCGTCATAGGTGACCTGGTGACCGGCGCGCCACATGCAGATCAGATCGCCGAGCTGCGGGGCGTATTGGGTTAGCGGCAGCGCGGTGACGACCAGGTTCGGCTGGGTGCGCGCGGCGTTGATGTAGTCGCTGTGGCTCGGCGAATACGGGAAGCGGAAGCCGGCGCCGGCCATGCGCATCACGTAATCCACAAACGCCGCCGACCAGGCGAAATTGCCGTCGTCGCTGCGCGGGAATTCGACCCCATTCTCGTCATGCTTGCCGGTCCAACGGCCATCGGGCTGGCCATAATCGAGACCGAGCCACCAATATTCGCCGACCCGCTGCCACAACCCCTCGTCGCGTTCCTCGCTGTCGGGGCTCTCCAGCTCGTTTGGCGAGAGCACGACTTGCTGGCCAAAGGCGCGCCACTCGCGATAGGCGATCTGCACCGCCGCCTGACGCGAAAACGGCTCGTACGGCCGTTTCGCGAAAGGCGGGATCTGGATATCGAGCGAGGTTACGGAAGCGGCGGCCGGAACTGGCCCGGGCGTGCCGCACGCGGCGAGCGTTCCGGCGGTAACGACGAGCAATCCCGCGGCGATAACCCTAGAAATCATAAAGCCGCGCGGGATTATCCACGAGGATCTTGCGGCGAGTCGCGGCGGTCGGCGCCCAGCGCGGCAATTGCGCCAAGGCGAGCCCGTCATCGATGTCGAAGGACGGGGTGAGTTCCGACACTTCCTTGCCCGGCTCGGCGTGGTGCGGGTGCGGCCAATCGCTGCCCCAGACGATGCGGTCGGGATTGGCGGCGATCAGCGCGCGGGCAAGCGGCGCGACATCGTCAAAAGCCGGCGCCTTGGTCGAGCTGCGGTAATGGCCGGACACTTTGACATAGGCCTTGCCGGCACGAACCAACTCCAGCAGCGCGGCAAAACCCGGCTGATCGACCCCGCCCGCGGCCTGCGCTCCGCCAAAATGGTCGAAGACGATCGGCACGTCGGCCTTCATGACGTCGTCGTGCACCGCTTCGACGACCGAAAGCCGGGTATAGACCTGGACATGCCAGCCGAGCGGCGCGACCCGCTTGATTGCGGCGGCGAGGTTGCGGCGCGACAGGCCGGGATCGGTCTCGCCGGCGGTTTCGAGATTGACCCGCACGCCGCGGATGCCGGCTGTGTGCATGTCCTTGAGCGAAGCCGCGGTGGTCTTGTCGTCGATCACCGCGACGCCGCGGGCGCGCTCGAGCCCGAGCCGGCGGATGCCGTCGAGCGTGCAGGAATTGTCGGTGCCGTAAACGCTCGGCTGGACGATGACGACGCGCGACAGCGATAGCGCATTCTGCAGCTTTAGCAGTTCGTCGGCATTTGCTGGCGGCGGGGTATAGCCGCGCGTTGGAACAAACGGAAATTCGGCCGCCGTGCCAAAGACATGGACGTGACAGTCGCACGCGCCCGGCGGCACACGGAACCCGACGGGTGTCTTGGGTTGCGAGGCGATGATTGTGCGGCCGGCAGCGGGTGGCGCGGCGCGCGGTTTCGCGGCCGGCCTGGGGCGCGGCGCGGCCGCAGGCTTTGCGGTTTTTTCGGCCTTTTCGCGTTTCTCCGGCGGTTTCGCGGGTGCCGTCTCGGTCTCGGTGTCGTGCCACAAGCGGATGCCGCCGGTCAGCCCGTCGCTGTTTGGCACCACGCTGACATCCGGCGGCAGCTCAAAGGTCAGCTTTTTGGAATTGCCGCCGCCGAGATAGAGATGGTCGAAATTGATGACGGTGCGCAGCATCTCGATCGTACGCGCGACCCGCTTGCTCCATTTCTTCTTGCCCTTCGCCTCGAGCGCGGCGTTGCCGAGGTACTCGTCATAGGTCTTGCTGCCGTGCAGCGGGTGATGCGCGAGTTCGAGATGCGGCAGGATCCGGCCATTGTCGAACAGCGACGTGCCGGCGCCGGTGCCGAGGGTCAGCACCATTTCGAGACCCTTGCCCTCGATCGCGCCAAACCCCTGGACATCGGCGTCGTTCATGACACGCACCGGCTTGGCGAGTTTTTTGATCAACTCGCCCTGCAGATCGAACCCGGCCCATAATTCGGTGCCGAGATTGGGCGCGGTCAACACCTTGCCGCCGCGCACCATGCCGGGAAACCCGACCGAGACGCGCTCAAACCCGCCGAGCGTCGCCGAAGTCTCCGTGATGATGCCGACCACCTGCTCCGGGTGGACCGGTTTGGGCGGGGTGGGGACTCGCGCCGGCTCCCCGATGATTCGGCCGGTATCGTCGAGTGCCGCGATTTTGATCCCTGTTCCGCCGATATCAACGGCGAGTGTGCGGCATTCGCTCATACTTGGCCTCTGCCTTGCGAGTTCTTGCGATGACGATAACGCAGGCCGCGAGGTTCGGCCACCGGCTCGGGTCGATTAGCTCTAATAGTTTGCGCCATGACGTTGAGCCACTACATAATGCGTGCAATCGCCGCGTGGGTTGAGCGCAGGCTCGAGGAGGAACAGTGGAACGGCCACGTGCTGCAGATGATTTTGACGTGATCCGCGAGCGCCTGGAGGAATTACGCCGGGAACGCGGCGACGGTTCCGCGACCGAAACGACGAAAAAAGCCCCGGGGGATGGCGCGGACGATGCGGCAGCCGAACAACAGCGACAGGAACAGTGCGAGGGTGCGCCGCCGGCCTGGGTCCCGACGATTTTTCTGCCGCAGCCGACGGATTAGCGGGATCAGCTCAAGTCGAAGCACTTCAAATTAATCGCCTCCCCGGCCTGTCCAATCGGAAGGCAGGTCAAGCGTCATGCCGGCTTGGGCTGAGCCGTCCGCGGGTCCTCGACATCGGCTTCGATCATCTCGCCGCGAAACGGTGTCGCCGCCATCAGCGTTACCCCCTCCGACGATTGAAAGCGGTGCCACGCTCCCTGCGGATTGACCGCGATCATTCCGGCGCTCAGCGCAAATGATTTGGGTGGCCCTTTGTCGCACACGATGTCCAATGTCGCGGTACCGTCGAGGATGTGGATCAGCTCGTCACCGGCCAGATGGGTTTCCCAATGGCCTCTCCCGGCAAACTTGGTGATGCTGAGGCCACCATCGCGGTAGGAGCCCAATCGCGCGGCGCTCCCCTGGCGATCCGCCATTGTCGATTGCGGTGTGCGGCCGCGGAACATCGTCAGCTTCGCGAGTTCCGCGGTCAGATCGATGATGCAAGGCGTTCCGCCCGCCCTGGCTTTCTCTGGCTCCGCCGTCCGTGGGTCATCGACATTGCGCTCGATATGGTCGCCGGGCAGTGTCGCGCTCCAGCTCGTGGCGCCTTCCGGAGAGCGAAAACGGTGCCACGC
>Ga0181537_10003400_pt1 | contig 13627 bp, 15 predicted proteins | sample PEATcosm2014_Bin_39_FD_119765 | JGI IMG/M metagenome (GOLD analysis project Ga0181537, IMG submission 119765) | Peatland microbial communities from MTU Mesocosm Facility, Houghton, MI, USA - PEATcosm2014_Bin23_10_metaG | ecosystem: Environmental > Terrestrial > Soil > Wetlands > Peat | place...
ATCGGGTGAACCGTCGGACCGCCGAGATCGGCGTGCGCATGGCCTTGGGCGCTCCGCGGTCGCAGGTGCTCTGGATGATCCTGCGGGACAGCCTGTATCTGGTCGGCGCGGGATTGCTTCTCGGCTTGCCGCTGGCCTGGTTCGCCTCAAGGCTGATGGCCTCGATGCTCTACCAGCTCTCGGCGCACGATCCGGTGAGCCTGTTCTGCGCCGGACTCGGCGTGCTCGTTGTCTCCGTCGCCGCCGCACTCATTCCCGCGCGGCGCGCCGCCTCGGTCGAGCCCATGCGGGCCTTGCGCACCGAGTAGAAACGGCGACGTAAGAACTGCGGTTGAGACTAGCTGGTACGCGCCTTCAACACTTCGACGGCTTTGTTCAGCTGGTCGTCTTGAGTTTTATTGGGCTTGGCGTGCTCGTCGTTTGCGTCGGGCACCGAGTCTTCATCGTCGGGGCCGGCGTTTTCTTCGTCATCGGCGACCACAACGTTGGGAGTGACGGCTGTGTCCTGAATGGCCTTGCCGCTGGGCGAATAATATTTCGCCACGGAGAGAATCAGCGCGCCGCCATCGGGCAGGTCAAAGGTCTTGGGCACGGAGCCGTCGCCGAAAGTTTTTTCGCCGACAACATCTCCGCGGGCGTTTTCGAGAATCGCGGAAGCCACAATCTCGGCCGCTCCGGCGGTGCCGCGATTGACCAGCACGACAACGGGAAGCGTGGTGACGGCTTTGGCAGGATCGGCGTTGTAGGCTTGCCGCGGAACTTTTTGACCCTGCAGGTAAGTGATGGTGCCGTGGTTCAGGAAAAGATTAGCGACGGCGATTCCTTCGCTCTCGTCCCCGGCAGAGGCATAGCGCAGGTCAATGAGCAACTTCTTCGCGCCGGATTTTTCGAGAGACTTGATCTTCGACGAGATTTCCTGAGCCTTGCCTTTGGTCAGCGCGTCGACTTTGATGTAGCCGATTTCGTCCGGCATGATTTTGTCGGTGATCGGCGGGACGACAACGATGTCGCGCGTGATCGTAACTTTCTGCGGCTCGGCGCGGCGGGCCCGCACCACGGACACATTCACCGTAGATCCCGGCACTCCGGCCAGCATGCTGCGAATTTCCGGCAGCGACATTTCGCGCGTGCTCTGGCTCTCGATCGATTCGAAAATGTCGGTCGGCTCAATGCCCGCCTTCTCGGCGGGTGACCCAGGCAAAACCGAAACTACAGCGGCGTAGCCAAAACGTTTGGAGACGGTCGCGCCGATCTCTCCCTTGGCCTCGGCTTTGTGCGCCTTGTAGGCCTTGTAGGCTTCGGGCGTCATGTAACTGGAGTTGGGGTCGAGCGATTCGAGCAGACCGTGCAGGGCGCCGTCGGTGACCTTAGGAATGTTCGGCTCCTCGACGTACTCGCTGTGCACGCGCGAGAGAACTTCGCTGTAGACCTGCAACTGGTGGTAAGCGCCGTCGTTCGAAGAGGCGTGCACTCCGCCCAGCGAACCGACCACCACAAACAGCAATACCGCAAAGGAGGTAACCAGTACCGCAGCCTTCGTTTTCATGGACATCAGATTTTTCATTTCCCGGCAGGAATCGACTTCGGAGGAACTGGAAGCATTATATCTCTTTCGATGCCGAATTTGATGGCTTGGGTGCCCGACCTGTCTCTTCAGTAACTTAGGGAGTACGCTAGGACGGTTTTGTGGACCGGGCAGCCTTGCCCGCTGCTTTTGATCAGACGCGCCAAGATTGGATCGGTTATCGCGAATAACCGACGGCAGGCGGATTCGCCAACATAACAACGGGCTTGCGGAGATTATTCAGGAAAACCTCACCCCCGAGGCCACAGAGGTTCAAAGACTAAGGCCAAGCGCGTCGTCTGAGCCTATGACGCAGGCTTGAAGTTCAGGGTGAGCAGGGTTTGGGTGGAAGCGGGTCGGCCGTTCATCAGATAAGGCTTGAAGCGCCATTGTTTTACGGCATCGATGGCGGTGCGGGCGAAGGCCAGCGAACCTTGAATGAACTTGGCATCCTGAACGGTGCCGTCGCGGCCGATCAAGACTTGCAGGGTTACGCTGCCAGACTGTCCGCGAGCCGACGGAGGATACACGGGCGTGGCCTGTTCGAGCAGCAGACCGCGCGCGGCGGCTTCGGGCAGGTTCACCGGCTCGATCGAAGGCAGGGCGGCTTCCGGCGCCTTGTTGCCGCTGGCCTCAGGAGACATCTGCGCCATTCCGGATTTCAGGCTGGAAGGGATTCCCGCAAGGTTCGCAGGGGACGCATTCGAACTGTTCGCTGACGGAAAAGAAACGCTAGACACCGGCCGAACCGCCACCGGCTGCACAGACGCCGGCTGAACCACCGGCGCGGATTGAGTTGTGTGAACCGCGGGAGTCGGGATTGCGACGCCCGTCGGCTCTGCCGCCGATGAGTTGGGGCGAAATGGATCTGTGGGCGCGCTCGCCGCCTGTTTGGCGGAGCTTTGCGGCTGCGACGTCCGGTTCTGCACCGGGATCGCGGAAGTCAGATTTTGCGCAGCTGGATTTTGCGGAGATTGATTCGGCGGAGTCTGGCCGTCGGGCGTCTGAGCTGGCGCGGCGTGACTTCCCGGAACCTGCCCGGCAGCAGCTTGATTTGCGTCTGTCTGCGCCGGATCGCTGCTGGCTGGGGCAGCGACGTCGGCCTGTGCGGCGGACGGGTCAGCGCCGGCTGTTCCGTTCGCTGGCGGCTTTATGGTTGGGTCGACCATTGGCAACACGCGAATCTGCGAAGGGTCCGTATTGGCGTCGGGAATATTCTCCGCGACCGGGAGTTTGTATTCATCCCCGGCGCGCCCGAAACTCTCATGAGCCTGGGGCGACGGCTGGGTTGGGGCGGGCTGCGGGTTGAGCCAGCTGTGTCCCGCGCGGGCTGCGGAGCCCACCGCCAGCTTTATCTCTTTTTTTAGGAAAGCCTGGGGCACGGTGAAATATGCAATCGAGGCGGCAACAATAACGGCAGCGGCGATCACCAGCTTCTTCGGCCACGGGCGCGGCGCGGATGGTTCTTTCCCGGAATCCTTCTTTTCTTTTTCTCCCGTGATGTGGGCGAACAGAGCGGCTTCTTCGCGCTGGGAATCGGGACGCTGCGCGGAGGAGTTCAGAGAATTCGAACGCGGATCAGCCGATTGCGCCGCGTCGGTTTGCGCATCCGGATTTTCCTCCGCCTGCCTGAGGGACGCCCTCTGGTCAAACCCCAGCAGTTGAACTTTATCCGGCGGCGGCGGCGCTTCGGGCTGCCCCTCTTCGGCGGGCATCGATTTGGCGCGCGATTTCAAATACCAGGCCAGACCGCGAGGCTCTTCGTCTGAGACGGGATCCGGTTCTGGTGCGGGTGCGGGCGCTGCGGCGGCGAACTGGGTTGGCGCAGCATGCGATTGGGATATGCCAGGCCCGGAAATGAGTTCCAGATCTTTGAGTGGATCGATTTGTGCTGCGGCGGCGTGGTCCAGCGTGTTCTGTACGTCGGAAGACTCCGTGTCGAACTGCGCACCCGGGACCGAGCTTGAAGGCCGCAGGAATTCGCCGTGGTGCAGCGTGCTCTGCACTTCCATGGGGACCATCGCGTTCGCAGCTGCAGAACTGGCAGCCGCGGCCGCAGCGGCGGCCTGCGCCGGAGCCTCAAGTTTGGAACGCAGAAGATCACGCGCGGTGGCCAGCGTATCCTTCACCTGGCTGGGCATAAGCGGCTTGCGCAGAACTGAGTTCGCTCCCGCCTGCAGCGCCGTGGGCACGCTGGCATCATCGCTTACAATCGCCAGCGTTAATGGACGATCGGCAGGTTTCCGCTCGCGCGCCGTGTTGAGCAGGAATCCAGCTTCGGGCTGGCTGCTCCAGTCAATAATGACAATCTGAAATGGCCGGGCCGTAACTTTCCCCACGGCTTCGACGGCCTGGACGCAGGATTCTCCCTCGATCTCGAGTTCGGTCAAGACCTGGCCGATCATTCGGAGAATTTCCTCATCCGGGGAAAACAGGAGGCAACGAAGGGGCATACCCCTCAAGATTAGGAGCGGCAGTAACTATCAGCAAGATTACCGAAGTGGATTACCGCGCCGGCGGCCACGCTCGAAGTACATGTACCTCGGAGTTGAGCACAGGGCAATTGCGCTAGAATGCTCGGTCACTTCGGCGATCAAGCATGGGAATGCAGGAACACAATTATTGGCTGACCACTGTGGAGATGCCGCGGGCCGAGTCGTCGCCGATTCTGCCGGAGAGCGTGGATGTGGCGGTGATCGGGGCCGGATTCACCGGGCTTTCGGCGGCGCGCACGCTGGCAAAGCGTGGGGCCAGAGTCGCGGTACTGGATTCGGAGACCATTGGCTGGGGTGCCAGCTCGCGCAATGGAGGAATGGTTTTAACTGGGATGAAGCTGGGCGTGAACCAGTTGATCTCCATGTATGGACGCGAACTGACCGAGCGGATGTATGCCGCGTCGCTGGCGACGATCGATTGCGTCGAGCAGATTGTGCGGGATGAGGGTATCGAGTGCGATTTCTCGCGCAGCGGACACCTTGAGGTCGCCTGCAAGCAGAAACATTTTGACGATTACGCCCGGCAGGCGGAACTGATCGCGCGGGAATTCAATCACGAACTGCGCGTGGTCGAGCGTAGCGAGTTAAGTGCGGAGATTGGATCGAATATTTATTACGGCGGCATGGTGGATGAAGTGAGCGCGGGACTGAATCCCGCGCGCTATGTGGCTGGGCTGGCACGCGCTGCCATGAAAGCCGGCGCGGAGATCTTCGAACACGCCGGCGTCGAGAGCCTGCAACGCGAGTCGCGGCAAGGCGAGGCGGGATGGAAGCTGACCACGTCCCGAGGCGCGCTGTGGGCGCGGGATGTGTTCGTCGGAACCAGCGGATACACCGGGCGCGCGACTCCGGCGCTGCAGAAAAAAATCATTCCCATCGGCTCATTCATTATCACGACGGAAATTCTGCCGGAAAAACTTGCTCGCGAACTCAGCCCGCGGAACCGCATGATCTACGATTCGAAGAATTATCTCTACTACTACCGTCTCACGCCCGATGGCCGCATGCTGTTTGGCGGACGCGCTGCGTTTTTCCCGGAGAACGATCAGACGGTGCGGCGCAGCGCCGAGATTCTGCGGCGCGGCATGATTGATGTCTATCCCCAGCTCAGCGACGCCAAAGTGGAATACGTCTGGGGAGGCACGGTCGACTTCGCCTTCGACATCATGCCCCACGCCGGTCACATTGACGGCATGTATTACGCCGTCGGGTATGCGGGACACGGGGTTGCTATGGCTACGTATCAAGGCCAGAAGATAGCGGAACTGATCACCGCACAAGCCACGGCAGGCGAAAAGCCGGAGAATCCGTTTGTGGGCATTCCGTTTCCGGGCGCGCCGCTCGGGCTGTACAACGGGAAACCGTGGTTCCTGCCGTTCGCGGGAGCTTGGTACAAGTTTTTGGATTGGGTGAGATGAATCAGATCGCTGTCGACCCCGAAGTCCTACTAATTGCGCTGTCATCTGAGCGAAGCGAAGGACTCGTGCAACTCCCGGCAGATTGCATAGGTCCTTCGGCCCGCAGAAAGCGCGGACCTCAGGATGATAGGCCCGCCGCGGGCGACATCATTTCGTAAGGCGCAACGAAATCACCGAAACGGGTTTCGAATCGTCAGCTTGCCGTTAATGATTTGTCCGTCCTCGAGGTCTTCTGAATAAAGTGCGGAGCAATGGGCTTCGAGGGCTGCGGCGACGATTAGCGAGTCATAGATACCCAACCCGTACTTCTGCGCAATCTCGAGCGCCGCCTCGTGCGTTTCAATCGTGATTGCCCCCGGGTAAGGGAACAAGACTCGAATTGCATCCAGCGCTTCGATCACGTCCTCCCCGGGCATGCGCATCTTACGTCGTGCGACTGCGGCAAATTCATTCAAAACTTGAACGCTGATTACTCCGCGTTGCGCTACTAGCTGCTGAGCCCTCTCCCTGCGGGAATCCCCGCTCACCATGGCGTCAATCAGCACGTTCGAGTCGAAGAACGCCTTATCGCTCATTCGCTTCTTCGCGGTCGAAGACAAACCCGGCCGGCAAAGGACGGCTCAACTTGCGCAGGCGGGCGAGCGCTTGTTGGCGGTCCGTGTCACGGCTTAGATCGAAGGTGCGCCTGCCGGCGACCTGAATCTCGATGTGGACGCCTTCTTTCAAGTCAAGCGCTTCGACGACCGCTGCGGGCAACCGGATCGCCAAGCTGTTTCCCCACTTTGAGACCCGCATGGAGTTCCTCTTTCGTGCGTAGATATACCTTGACTATTGTGTATCTACGCCCTGCGAAAGGCAATCATTCCAAACACCACCGGGCCCAACACAATTGCTACTGGGCCGCCGATCATGCCGACGCGGTCGCTGCCCAGGAGAGCGACCATGGCCATCACCACGGGTGCGGCTACGACATAGAACAATCCCAGGCGTCCGCCCGGGATCACGAACGCGCGCGGCATTTCGGAACGGGTGCGGCGCAGCTTCCAGGCCGAGAGCACCGTCAGCACCGTGGTGGCTGAGCGCAGCCAGATGTAGATCGAGATGAGCTGCGTCAGCTTGTGTTGCGCGAGGATGCCGTAGATGACGGCCGAGATCACAATCGCCAGCCAGGGCGTGCCGTAACGCGAATGCTTGCGGGTGAGGGCGGCGGGAAGGTATCCGTCTTCGGCCATGGCAAAGGGCATCCGCGTGGTGGTGAGGACCGTGCTGTTGAGAAGAGCCACGTTGCCGACCATGGCGGCCAGCGTCATCCAGGGGCCCAGCCATGACGTGCCCAACCAGGAGTTTCCGAGCGACGACGTGCCGTGACCCAGCATCCCGCCGATGTGTTGGGCTGCGTCTGAAAAATATCCGGTGTGCCACTTCTGCCAGTCGCCGCCCGCGGCCAGGCCCGCGAGCGTGGGCAGAAAATACGTGGCGATCGAGAGTGGCACTACCAGCGCCAGGGCTCGCGGATTGCTGCGCTGCGGGTTGTCCACTTCTTCGGCGACTGTCGAGAGCTGTTCGTAGCCGGAGTAGAGCCACAGACCCAGAGCGAGTCCCACGCCGAACACTTTGAAGGGCGGCTGGTGCGGCGGCACGAACGGCGCGAACGGATTGTGCCGCCAGTAGGCAAGGCCGATCACGACCATTGTGATCAGCGGCACAAAAATGAAAATCTCCAGCGCGGTGGCGACCTGGCCCACCATCTGGATGCCGCGCACGTTGATCCAGGTGATGACGGCGATCAATGCCAGCGAGACCAGGTAATGTTTCCATCCGGTGAGCGACGGAAAATAGTAGACAAGATAGTCAGTGAAGAGAACGGCGTAGGCTCCGCCCAGCAGAAATGATGCGGACCAGTTCCACCATCCGGCGAGGAATCCCCAGAAGTCGCCGAACGCGGCGCGGGTCCAGCGATAGAAGCCGCCCTCGACTGGCATGGCGGTGGTGAGCTCGGCTGAAGCCAGCGACACGGGAATGCACCAGAAAAACGGCAACACCAGCAGGTAGATCAGCGTGAGCCCCGGCCCTGACGTGGTAACCATGTCTTCGAGCCCGAATGGGCCGCCCGTGGTGTAGGAGAACATGACGAAGACGAGGTAGAAGAGGCTGGCCTTGCGGAGGGCGGAGGATTTGGCTGGAGTCGTCAAAGGGCGGATTTTCAGATTTTAGACTGCAGATCTCAGACTGAAGAACCAAGGCGGGTTGTTCAATCTGAAATCTGCGATCTAACCATGCCTTACGCCGCGAGCGTGCCGGTCAGCGCGCCTTCGAGCTCCAGCAGCTTGCGCTTCACGTCTAACCCGCCGCCGTAGCCGCAGAGCGTTCCGTCCGAGGCGATCACGCGATGGCAGGGAACGACTATCGCGACCGGGTTGCGATTGTTGGCCATGCCTACGGCGCGAAAGGCGTTGGGCTTGTCGACGGCGCGGGCGATGTCGGCATAGGAACGAGTTTCGCCATAGGGAATCGCGAGCAGCGCCTGCCAGCAGGCGAGTTGGAAATCGGTGCCGCGGAGATCGAGCGGGAAAGTGAACTCGCGACGTTGGCCGAAAAAGTATTCGTCCAGTTGCTTAGTGTAGGAGCTCAGGAGGTCAGGAGCTTCCTCGAAGACGAACTTTGCACTCTCGGATTGCCGCGTCGCCTCGCGGCGGAGATCGCGGGGATTGGGACGAATCGACTGCTGGCCGGGCCCGCGGGCGTCAAATTCGAGAGCCACCATCCCGATATGGGACGCGGCCAGAAAAAGCGGGCCTATTGGAGACGTAAACGTCGTAGAATGAAGCGTTTCCATAGAATCCCCCGGGAAGCACCGGCGGCACTTTCCCGGCTGGCCAGACCACAATATCATGACTGGCAAGAACCGTTGGCGCGGTTTTGGCTTTCTACAAAAGTTGACAGAATGAGGTTTTTGCTCCAGAGTGTTCCGGTCCATCGGCGTCTCTATCGGCTTGAGGTTAATTGAATTTGAAAAAAGCGGTCGTCATCGTGATTGCGCTCGTGCTGGCGCCAGTCGTGCTGGTGAGCGTGGTGGCGTTTGCCGCGGGAGACTGGCATCCGATTGGCGAGACTGGGGCGGGAGATAAAGTATCGGTGAGCTCGCTGCGAGTGCGGAAAAACCTTCGGACTGCCTGGGTACGCGTGGAGTACAAACAACCGGTGGAGCTTCCGCAGGGTGGCCCGTTCGTCGAGATGCGCGCCCGGGTTCGGTTCAATTGCGGCAGCGGCGGGGTGGTCCCGACTGCGGAATGGTTTTATTCGCGCGATCATAGCGGAGGGTTTGTAGTCAGTAAGAAGGCCACTCGCGACGACGGGTTCGGAAAAAGTCCCGAGGGCGGCTTCGGAGCTATGGCCAGCCAGTACGTCTGCGGGCAGAAGTAAGTTGGGCCGCGGATTTCGCTGAGATCCGCTGAAAAGAAATCGCCCTGCGGGCGATGAACGAGCAAAAGTGCACCTCCCCACACCAGTCAACCCATCCCCACACAAGCCATGAAGAGCCGGATTTCCACAAGCATGACACCTCGGTAACTGCTGAACCACTTCCTCGCACTTCGATTTCCGCTTATTCTGAATGCGACAGCTGCCGCAGCTGCGGCGAAGCTTTCCTACGCCAGTAAAGAAAAATAAAGATGAGGACCCGTGGTTAGCCTGCCCCTGCGTTCGCTTACCGCATTGCTGTTAGCGTTTGCGCTCGTCGGCTGTGCTGTTCGCCGGGGACCTTCGCGCGATGCTCTCAACGCGGCGGTGGCGCGAGGATTCATCGATCTGCAGCCGGGATGGCGCGTAAAAGCGTTTACCCCGATTTTAAACTCCGGGGGATATCTGCCCGCCTTCGTCGAGCAACAGCAAGCGGGCAATGATGTCAGGCTTGCCGTGCCCGCAGAGGTTGTCGGGTACGAAACCTCTTACTACGTTGTGCAGCGACGAGAAAATCAAAGCCTGCCAGATCACGAGGCAACTGGGCCGGCAGTGAAGGTGGAACTCAATTCCGTCTTGCTCACCAAAGATGGGAAGACGGCCAGGCAGCACCAGCCGGCGCTGGCTTTGTTTGATCTGCCCGATACTACCCGGTTTGTCCGCCTGCTATATCTCGTCCGAGTCAGCGGAGCGGACCATGACATGGCGATCGTGGGAGCGGCTACTCCCGGCGCGTTGGAGGAGTTAACAACGGCGATCGAGAGCAATCCCGCCGAGAACTGTGTGATCGGCGGGCTCGGATATTGCAAGTGGGTGCCCAAGGGCATCGGCGTACAAATCGAGAGCTCAGACACCAAATAAGAGGCTTCAGTTTCAGTTATGGATTCACTGCGAATTTATGGGTTGGCTGCGGCGGGGATTGCTCTGGCAGGTGGGGCGTACGCGCTGGTGCGGCGAAAACCGAAGACGGCGGACGACATTGAGCGTGAGCGGCGGACGTGGCTCAACGGCGTGGGCCGCATCACCGACGGCACCGTGATTGACGTTCAGGAGCTCGACCTCGAAAGCAGCCACCGGGCGGCGACCATGCTGATCTACAAATACGACGTGGCGGGTGTTTCCTACGAGTGCTCCCAGGATGTAACCTATCTGCGGCACTGGGTGAATCTGCACTCATGCCGGCTGGGGCTGCCGACTTCGGTGAAATACGATCCGCAGAATCCTGGGAACTCGCTGGTGGTATCGGAGACGTGGATGGGTCTGCGGCAGTAGGCCGGGTTGGTCACTTCCCTGGCCGTCACGGTGCCGTTCCAGCCGGTGTTGTCCCAGATTGTTCCAGCCGGTAAGGTGACACTACCGGCACGGACAGTAGCGTTGGCTTACCCACCCAACTCCTAACCGGGAGGCGCTTCATGGCATCCAAGCTGTTGCTCGCGAGCGTGTTAGTGTACCTGGCGGTCAGTTCTGCCTGGGCGCAGGACCCTACCAAAGTTGAGCCTAAGCACTACAAGCTGGACTTCGAGAATGACCGCGTGCAGGTGGTTTCGGTGCACTACGGGCCACACGAGAAATCCGTGCTGCACGATCATCCCGGCGGCGTGGTGGTGAGCCTAACGGATGCGCATCTTCGCTTCACCGACGAAAATGGAAGGGTGCGCGAGGTGTACGCCAAAGCCGGCGAGTCGCGCTGGTATGCACCTTTCAAGCATCGGGTAGAGAATCTGGGCGATACCGTCTATGACGCCGTCTACATCGGGATCAAGGGCAAGCTGGCCGCGTCGGCGGGCGCCGACGGTTCGGTCGTGGACACGGATGCGGAAACGCAGAAAATCCTGGCGGAGTATCTTGCGGCTGGCGCCAAGCGCTAGACGTCCTCTGCGGCGCTTCATCTCTGCGACGCTTCATCCACGACCAGCACGGTCAATCTTTTTTCGATCGGCAGTTTCGTTTTCTCGCGCATGGAGGGGCGGACGCCCTCGTCCACCCAGGGAGTGCCTCGCGTCAATATGGTTTTCTTACGCACGCTCCTGTGGCACTGCTCCCCGGAGGAGGGCGTCCCGGGCCCGACTAGAGCTCGCGTCATCGCCTTCCGTGTAAGATAAAGCTTCGCATTCTTATTTCTGATTCCTGAGGAAGGCTATGGCGCACACTGTTTTCTGCGTGAAGTTGAAAAAAGAACTGCCCGGTCTGGACGAGCCTCCGTTCGACAACGACCTGGGACGCAAGATCTACGACAATGTCTCGAAACCGGCCTGGCAAATGTGGACCGAGCACTGCAAGATGCTGCTCAACGAATATCGCCTGAACCCGGCCCGGCGCGAGGATCAGGAAGTGATCGTGAAGCAACTGGATCAGTTCTTTTTCGGCGAAGGATCGACGTTGCCGAAGGAGTACGTGCCACCGGCGCCGAAGTAGGATTTGCGTCTGATGATCTAGAATCGTTTGGCACTGCGGCGCGCGTCTCCTCCACCGTCTCCGCGCTTTCACTTCCCCCAATCCGGCTTCTTCTTAGCGCAAGTTGCGTTTCGATTTCCGTTCCTCATTACGGGCGTTCAGCCTTCGCGTGTTGGGCCACTCGGAACGAAATGAAACGCCGCAACTTGCTGGGCATGTTGATCCTGGCCGCGATTGTCTTGATGGTCGCGGCAGTGGTGATCCCTTGTCTGGCGCCGGCAACTCGGCGGGGTCAATGAAAGGATCGAGTCGGGTGGCCTTGTAAGGGCGGAAACGGTGACAGCACTTTCGAGCTTCGCTCGAATGGACAGCCGGGGGCCGCGGTCCCCACATGAGCCGAGCTGGGTTCGAGGATGTGTTATTCCCGCTATGTTACCCCGCAGTTACCTATGCACCAATATTGATGCACATTTCATCACCCCGTAACATTGCCTTGATAGAACTGAAATGTGGATCTGCCTGGCTACAACACGCTGATCCTTTCCGACCTGCACCTGGGTGCAGAGACCAGCCACGCGCGCGAAGCCACTCGCGTGCTCAAGCAGAATCGTTTCCAGCGCCTGATTCTTCTCGGCGACATTTTCGCCGACCTCAACTTCGCCCGCCTGACCAAAGAACACTGGAAGTTTCTCGGCTATATCCGCAAGCTATCGAACCCCAAGCGCAATGTCGAAATCGTGTGGGTGGAAGGGAACCACGACCACGGCCTAACCGACATCATGTCGCACCTGGTGGGCGTGCGGGTTTTCCAGAACTACACCTGGGAGTATCGCGGGCTGCGGCACGTGGCCATCCATGGACATCAGTTCGATGGCTTTCAGGTGAACCGGATGCGGTTGAGTCAGGTGGGAACGTCGTTGTATTTGCTGCTGCAGAAGCTCGACTTCAAGAGCAAGCCGGTCGCGCGCTTCATTGACCGGCTCAACACGCGCTGGTTGCGCATGTCCTCGAAAGTGGCCGCGGGCGCGCTGGCTTACGCCCGACATCGCGGTGCGGACCGAATTTTCTGCGGGCATACGCACGAAGCCGTTCACTTGGAGCAAGACAACGTTCACTACTACAACTCCGGTGGGTGGGTCGATTCCAAACTTACGTATTTGACGATTGATGAAAAGGAGGTACGCATCCATGAATACTGCGAGCATGAATACGATGAGCACGACGATCAAGCACGCGGAGAACGAGAACATGGCACCGAATTTGCGTCCCGCGGACCCGACGGCCGCGAGCGAGCTGACGATCGTGATCCCGGCGAAGAACGAAGCGAAGCTGATTCCTCGGCTGCTGACTTCGCTGACGATGCAGGACTACTCGAAGATGTCGAGTACGAGGGTGTTGGTCGCTGACGCCAATTCCACCGACGGCACGCCTGAGATTGTTCTTGGCTTTCGCGATCGGCTGAACGTGAGCGTGATTCGCGGTGGAATGCCTTCGGTGGGCCGCAACCTGGGCGCGGCGCGGGCGGAGAGCGATTACGTCCTTTTTCTCGACGCCGACATCGAGCCGGCACATGTTTCCCTGGTGCGGCGCGCCGTGGAGCTGGCCCAGCGCAAACGGCTGCATTGCGTGACCACCAACATTCTTTGCCGCGGCGGCAGTTGGATCGACGCGGCGGTTTACGGGGGCAACAATTTCTTTCAGTATGCGTCGCAGATTCACCATCCTTTTGCCACCGGAATGTTCATGCTGTTCGAGCGGAAGAAATTCTGGGAGCTCGGTGGATTTAACGAGCGCGTGCTTTACGCCGAAGATTATCAGCTCACCCTGCAGGTGGAACGCAGCCGGTTCGGCATCGTGCGCGGCGGCGTCCATACCACGAACCGGCGCTTTCAGAAAATGGGACACCTGCGAGTGGGATGGCTTTTTCTGAAGACCTTCATGAACTACTGGAATCACGACTATTTTCTGCGCGATCACAAGTATTGGGCGTAGTTCGTGTTTCGTGACGATTTTTCCCGTGGCCATGACAGGATCCGGCTTTCGGCTGGATCCTGTTTTTGCCTGGCGTGAAGATCGAATGCTCGGAAACGGGTGAGATGTCCCGGGAGACCGCCGCTGCTTGTTGATTGAAAATCGCCTGCCCGTGGGCAGTTCAATCAGCAATCAAAAATCAACCATGCCCTTCCCGCCAGCCGCCGGGACCAGGGCGCTACCTTCACGCATCAAAAGCGGAAGACGATACCTGTGGACAATCGGAAGTCGTTCTGCGTGGTCCCGAAGAAGCGGGTCTGCACGTA
>Ga0181537_10003401_pt1 | contig 13627 bp, 10 predicted proteins | sample PEATcosm2014_Bin_39_FD_119765 | JGI IMG/M metagenome (GOLD analysis project Ga0181537, IMG submission 119765) | Peatland microbial communities from MTU Mesocosm Facility, Houghton, MI, USA - PEATcosm2014_Bin23_10_metaG | ecosystem: Environmental > Terrestrial > Soil > Wetlands > Peat | place...
ACCATGAGGATGCCCCTTTCAGCGAGCTGGGAACGTTACGCAGCGTGAAGACGGGCGCATCGCGCGAATACGTCTTTGAAAAGCATTACCAGAGAAAGAACGATTCGGATATTTGGGCGAGTGTAACGGTCTCGGAGATGTGGGCGCCGGGCGAGCGCCCCGACTTTTACGTGGCCATCGTCCAGGACATCACCTCACGCAAGCAACTGGAGGAGCAGTTCCGCCAGGCGCAGAAGATGGAGGCGATGGGCACCTTGGCGGGAGGTATTGCACACGATTTCAACAACATCCTCACCGCCATCATCGGCTTTACGCAGCTCGCCCAGATGAAGCTGGAAGGGAATCCCGAGGTCGTCGATTTTCTCTCTTCGGTGCTGAAGGCCGGAAAACGCGCCGCCGAGCTCGTGAAGCAGATTCTAACCTTTAGCCGGCATCAGGCACCTCAACGCCAGGTCATTCAGCTCACAACCGTCGTTGCCGAATGCCTCAAGCTCCTTCGCGCTACGACGCCAGCGACAATCGAGATCGACATATCGCTTGCGACCGATGCGCCCTCGGTTCTTGCCGACGCATCGCAGGTCCACCAAATCATCTTGAATCTCGGAACCAACGCCTTGCACGCGATGAACGGCCTCCACGGCCGTCTGCAGGTAACGCTGGATCGCTGCATTGTGGATGCCGCCCATGCGGCTTTGCAGTCCCGGCTGCGCCCAGGCGTCTATGCACGCGTGTCAGTCGCAGACACCGGCTGCGGAATGGATAAGGCAACAATGCAGCGAATATTCGAACCGTTCTTTACAACAAAGCCGCCGGGCGAGGGAACCGGACTCGGATTATCGGTCGTGCACGGCATCATGGAAAGCCACGATGGTGCCGTGATAGTGTACAGCCAGCCCGGAGAGGGCACGGTCTTCCATCTTTATTTTCCGGCGCACTCCGCCGAGGAAACAATAGAAACTGACGATGCTCCTCCTGTCGTTCGCGGCCGTGGCGAACGGATCCTCTTCGTGGACGATGAGGAGCTCCTCGTCCAACTGGGGCAGAAGATGCTATCCGGATTGGGATACGAGGTTGAGGCAGTGAGACAGCCCGAGGCCGCTCTTGAGCTCTTTCGCATGGAGCCATCGCGCTTTGCGCTAGTAATCACGGATCACACGATGCCGGGTATGACTGGGCTCGTTCTCGCGAGCAGGATTCGGCAGGTGCGGCCGGATATGCCGGTCATCCTAATGACCGGTTTTAACGGGACGCTCACACCCGAGCGGCTGAGCGCTGAGAGGATCCGCCAGATGTTATTGAAGCCAACGACTATACACGCTCTGAGCAACGCCGTGCACAAGGCGCTTTCGGCGGACCCGCAAACGAAAAATGGCTAGAATCCTACTCATTGATGACGACGACCTCGTCCGGTCCGCTTTGAGCCGGATATTGGTGCATTATGGCCACACCGTTATCGAGGCCAGCGACGGAGATGTTGGCCTGAAGCTATTTCCCAAAATCGACGTCGATTTGGTGATAACGGATCTAATCATGCCGGAGAAATGCGGATTTGAAGTTATAAAGGATCTTCGAAAATACTTTTCGCGCGTAAAATTGATCGTGATTTCCGGCAGTGCCCGGGGGAGCACCAAGAATTACCTCAATATGGCGATGTACCTTGGGGCGGACCGTGTTCTTGAAAAACCATTTGTCAGCGAGGAGCTCAATGTGATGATTGAAGAGTTGCTGCCTTCCCAGGGAACTGGAACTGACAAGTAGTCACGGGACTGAATCGGGTTGGAAGACCCTACTGGCTGCCCAGCTAACAGGGAGCCAGACACGGGACGGGCGCGCCCCATATCACCGTCCCTAGTTCGAGTTTGAGCCACCAAAGAGCCACCCAGAAGGCAACGGATGGGAGTCCTGTCCATCCCGCTATTTCTTACTTGAGGGCGGGGCGAATCCGAAGCTGGCGCCAGCTTCCAGGCTGGCCGTAGGCAGCCCTCATTGTCCACGCGCAGGTGATCGCGATAGAAATGGCGGTTTGGGCCTGCGCCCCGTACCTCTTGGAACATGCAACGCAGCGATCATGTCGCAGATTCACCCTCTCTTTGAAAAATTTCCCCTCCCCCGGACGCTTATGCGCAAGAAGCTGATCATTGCTGGAGGGGGAATCGGCGGGCTGACTGCGGCGCTCGCGCTTCATCGCTCAGGGTATGACGTGGCGGTCTACGAGCAGGCTCCCGCATTCACCGAGATCGGTGCGGGCATGAGTCTCTGGCCCAATGCGACACGGGTGCTGCGTTCCCTGGGCGTGCTCGAAAAGGTGCTCCTCAGCGGCGAACCCGTCACTCAGTTCAACCTTTACCGTCCGAATGGAAAATTGATATCCGCAATGGCGATGACGGGGTTCAAGACCCCAGCCCTGTGCATTCATCGAGCCGACCTGCATGAGGCGCTTCGAAGCCAATTGCCGGAAGACTGCCTGAAACCGGGCCTCCGCGTTGAGTCGTTTGCGCAGGGACCCAGCGGTGTCGTCGCGCGATTTAAAGGCGCACCAGAAGCCAGCGCCGATGGCCTGATCGCGGCCGATGGCATCAATTCAGCCATAAGGGCGCAGATTCACGGGTCAGCCGAACCCATCTACCGGGGATACTGCATCTGGCGGGGAATCGCCCCCGGGATCACTGGGGCCGTTCGGGGCCATATCAGCGAAACATGGGGTCCTGGGTGCCGGTTCGGTTTATTGGCCATAGGGCGGGGCCGCGTCTGCTGGTATGCGACGCGAAACAGCGCACCCGCACAATCGGACGCCCCTGAAGGGCGCAAAGCCGAGGTGTCGGCCCTGTTCAAGGATTGGCATCGCCCAATCCCGGAGCTGATCGAAGCCACCAATCCAGCCGATATCATCAAGAACGATGCCCGCGATCGAAAACCTCTCAAACGATGGGGCGACGGCCTCGTCACTCTGTTGGGTGACGCGGCTCATCCGATCACGCCCAACACGGGCCAGGGAGCCTGCATGGCGATTGAGGACGCCGCCTGTCTCGCCAAGTGCCTGCTCGCGTCGTCCGACATGGCTTCAGGTTTCCGCACTTATGAGGCGCTGCGGGGACCCCGAACCGCACGCATAGGCCTACAGGCCCGCCGAATAGGGGTGATCGGACAGTGGGAGAACAGCTGGATCGTCAGAGGCCGCGACCTGGCCACCCGCCTTGTCCTCTCATGCGCGCCGGGCATGCAGCTCAATGCGGTCTATTCCTACGAAGTATAGTCGAGTTTTTTGCTCCCTTTCGGGCATTGCGATCGGGATCTTGTATCCTAGGCCGCGACCCTAGGGTGTGGCTTCCCTTTTCGCCTGGTCCGCTACGAATGTCTGGAATTCCGGCGTGAGCCGCCGCGATTTTCATCCAATAATCACGGCTTCCAGCCGGCGCACCATTCATCAATGATCCGCCGGCCCCGTTCACAAGAGCTTCCAGCCGAAATATCCAGGTGACCAACAGCCACAAAGCGACAGGGGCCCGGTTGCTTGGGATCGACACCCGCGCCCTGGGCATTTTCCGAGTGGGCCTCGCGCTTCTGGTCCTGGGCGACCTCTGCGGCCGCTGGGCGGACATTTCAGGCTTCTACACGGACGGGGGCGTGCTGCCCTTGTTGCTTCTTCAGGTTCCGAGGTTCCGCTTTTCCGTTCACGCGATGCTGGCCGGCGCGCGGGCCGAGGAGGTCCTGTTTCTTGTGGCGGCGATCTTCGCCCTGATGCTCTTGGCGGGCTTCTGGACCCGCATCGCCGCGTTCGGGTCCTGGTTTCTCCTGGCGTCACTCGACGCGCGCAATCCCCTGGTGCTGAACCACGGCGACGAGCTCCTGAAGATCTTCCTCTTCTGGTCCATCTTTCTTCCCCTCTCGTCCCGCGGGGGATCACGCAGGCGGCACCTGTCGGTTTTCACCGCGGCCCTTACGATCCAGGTGTGCGCTGTCTATTTCTTCGGCGCGCTCCTAAAGACCGATTCCGCCTGGAGGGTCTCGGGGACGGCGGTCTATTCCGCGCTCAGCCTGGAGCAGCTCTCGACGGGCCTCGGGCGCGAGCTGCTGAACTGGCCCGGGCTTCTGAGGATAACCACGTTCTTCGTCTACTATCTCGAGCTGCTGGGGCCGCTTCTGATCTTTGTCCCCTGGGGGAACAGAAGGATCCGGGAGATCGCGATCGTGCTCTTCGTCGCGGTCCACCTCGGGATTGCGGCTACGATGAACCTGGGCCTGTTTCCATGGGTGAGCATCCTGGGGTGGGTGCTCATCCTTCCGAGCGAGACCTTGGACGGAATCCAGCGGGTCCTGGGATGGTGTGCGCCGGCAGCCGGAAGCGGTGCGCTGGAGGGTGGCAACGGCAGCGAGACCCCGAACCTGGCCATACAGATTCTTGGCGCGTATCTCCTGGTCGCCGTCCTCATTTGGAATGTCCGGACACTGGACACAAACGCGGCGGAAATCACCCCGGGACCCCTCGACGCACCGCTCCTTGTCGCCCAGCTCGACCAGCGCTGGAACATGTTCGCCCCGTTTCCTAACTACGTGAGTGGCTGGTTCGCCGCGCAGGCGGTCCTGGCGGACGGCTCGCAGGTCGATCTCCTGAATTCCGGGCGCCCCTTCTCATTCAAGCGCCCTGACGACGTAGCGGCGACCTACGCGGACTTCCGATGGCGCAAATACCTGACAAACCTTGGCCGCCCCCAGTTCGAGCGATACAGGCAGGCGCTGCCGGCGTTCCTGATCCGGCAATGGGACGGCTCCCATTCCGGGGCGCAAAGAGTCGAGCGCCTCACGGTCTACCTCGTGTGGCAGAACATGTCCCTCGGGGAGAATCCTCCGGTGACGACAACAGTCATCGCGACCCATTGAAGCCAAGCGAGGGGCGCTGGCGCCATCGACTAGGAGCCAACATCCGCCGAGATCGCATTTGGTTATTTCGCCGGTGGGACGACCGGCGGTCCGCTGCCCAGGTATTGGCCGGAAAACCAACCGAACGGCCCCTCATCAATGTTCTTTATGATATGCGGTCCCCCACCGACGCTCGCGTTGGCCATTTTTGTCACCGGTTGCTGCGAGAGGCGGTCCTGAATCCAAAGAACAGGATTTGAGTTCGGTTGTCGTTCGTAGCGCACCTCATAGGATGCGCCGGGGCTCGCATTGATGATGAAGCTGTGGCCGGCAGTTGAAGTGCCGTCGTAATAGCGAATGAATATCTCATGCAGGCCGGGCTGGAGCTGTTGCTTTTGGCTCCAATTCTTGACCTCGTCGGGAATAGCCCTTCCGTCGATGTCCATGACACAGGCCACCTCGTCGTGGGAGAGAAGCGAGCCCGGCTTGCAAGTCCCCACGATATCCGCAGGGCCCCATGAAACGGAATTCACGCCATTTTGAACAAGCGTGATTTTTCCAATTTGAATGCTCAGCTGGGAAATAAGGTCGGCTATCGGAGTCGATGGGTCGCCTCTCACCATTGTCCCGTACGTCCGCCCCGTCTCGGCCGAGACAACCCTTGCGGCGATGACGATTGATGTGCCAGCTCTCAGGAGGCGCCCGTTTACAAGCGACGTAGCGCCGAGCGCGCGGCCCATTCGCTCTGCCTCCGCGGGTGCGATCGGAACGTCAAAGTCGAATCCCTCCTGGACTGGGCCGCGATCCTTCGCGGAAAGGGGGGCGAGATCCGAGAGGTCGTAGGTCAGTAGCGATGCGGCGCTTTTGCCAGCATTCTCGGTGCCAAAGAAGGCCTCGAAGTTCCCGTCGGCCTGAAAGTCGAATACCGACACGGTAACGCCTTCCGACGCGCTGCACGAGCCGGCGAGCAGGCCGGCGAGCACGACCGAAAAGACGCAGGAGCGGGTCTTCAAAATGGGGGAGCAGGCTTTCGTTGATTCTGCGCGCTCGGGATTTGCTCAGCCCTGATCTGAAGCGTTCTTGCAAGCCCGGTCGAGACCTGGTGCGACCAGAAGAACCCGTCGCCGACCAGCATGACCTGCCCACCGAGGTCGGAGAGCACCATGACGTCCCTGCTCCCGAATCGAACGAGCTGCCCGCTAAACGTGACGACGACGCGGTCGTCTGATCCATCCCTGATTTCGAGCCAGACGGGGTCCGACGCCGCAACGTCCGCCAAATCGGACAGCTGGGTGTGCATGCCTTTTTCATCCTGGATGATGGCCCGCAGACGACCGGGGTACTGAGCCTGGAGCTCACGGAGCACCCGGCCGTCCCTCAAGGCGTCCTGGATGCCGCCTGGCGCAGGCCGGCGATGCCAGATGACGAATCCGACCACCAGGCCGCACGCTGCGGCTGCCGCCAGCGAGACACCTAGCCTCCAGGGCCTGGGTCGCGTAGCGCCCCGCTTTTCCGCCTGGAGCCGGCGGATGACCCGGCTGGGAAACTCGTCCCAATATTCATCGGGGCGCTGCGGCAACCGTGCGCCGCGCAAAAGGGTGTCGACGTCGGGTTCGTTCATGGTGCCTTGTCGCCAGGTCCTATCAGCTTCGCGAGCCGGCGGCGCGCGGCGAAGAGGCGCCACGACAGGGTCTTTTCAGCGCAGCCGAGCATGGATGCCGCCTCGGAATGCGTCAGGCCGTCGAACACCGTCAGGACGACGGCTGCCCGCTGCTCGCTCGATAGGAGGAGCAGCGCCTCCTGAATACTCTCGCTGCGCGGGTCGGCCGGCTGATCATTGGGATCTGTCCTAGCCCATTCGCTGTTCGTCGCTCCGCGGCGCCGCTCCAGCCTTCTCCAGCGCAGACATTGATTCAGGGCGATCCTGTAAAGCCAGGATGAGAACTTTGCCGCGCCCCGATACGAATCGAGGCTCCGATAGGCCTGGATGAATGCCTCCTGTGCCAGGTCCTCGGCGTCGGCAAGGGAGCCGCTCATGCGATACGTTAGGGAGTGGATCATCCGCTGGTGCATCCGGATGAGCGCCGCGAACGCCTCCCAGTCGCCCTTCCTGCTTTGGGCGATCAGGGTACCCTCGTCATCGGTGACCATTCGGTTTACAGGATAAGAGGCGGAGGAGCGCACAATCCTTTGATCCAATTTGTTATTTTGTGACAAAGCCCCGTGGCATGCAGTTTGAGGAACGGGACCGGGCGGTGAAGGGTGGGGCGGGCCGAAGCCCGGTCCTATAGGCTTGCAATGCCCCGCCGGACAACGCCAGAGGTATCCCGACCCCATGGATTATCGACTGCTAGGCGGATCCGGATTCAAGGTCCCTGTCATCAGCCTCGGGACGGGCACGTTCGGCGGCGGCAGTGCGCTCTTCCGCGCGATGGGCAACTCGGGCGTTGGGGAGGCCACAAGGCTTGTCGATCTCGCGATCGGGGCGGGCGCAAACATGTTCGACAGCTCCGACATGTACTCGGACGGGATTGCCGAGGAGATCCTGGGCAAGGCGATCGCCGGGACGCGCGACTCGGTCATCATCTCGACGAAGGCGACCTTCCGGGTCGGGCCCGGGCCCAACGACGTCGGATCTTCCCGCTACCACCTGATCCGGGCGTGCGAGGGAAGCCTTCGCCGGCTGGGCACCGACTACATCGATCTCTACCAGATGCACGGCTTTGACGCCCTGACGCCGGTCGACGAGGTCCTGGGCGCGCTCGACAGCCTCGTCCGGAGCGGGAAGGTGCGCTACATAGGCTGCTCAAATTTCTCCGGCTGGCACCTCATGAAGTCGCTGGCGACCTCCGACAGGCTCGGGCTGGCGCGCTACGTGGCGCACCAGGCCTACTATTCCCTCGCTGGGAGGGACTACGAATGGGAGCTGATGCCGCTGGCGATTGACCAGCGGGTGGGGACGGTCGTCTGGAGTCCCCTCGGATGGGGGCGCCTGACGGGCAAGATAAGGAGGGGCCACCCGATGCCCGAGGTCAGCCGGTTCCCGGTGACTGCCGACCTCGCTCCGCCCATGACCGATGACTATCTCTTCAGGGTGGTGGACGCGCTCGACGAGGTCGCGCGGGAGACCGGCAAGACGATCCCGCAGGTCGCGATCAACTGGCTCCTGCAGAGGCCGACTGTTTCGACGATCATCCTGGGCGCGCGGACCGAGGAGCAGCTTCGCCAGAACCTGGGATCGATCGGTTGGAATCTGGACGCGGGCCACGTGCGCAAGCTCGACGCCGCGAGCGCCCCGGTGCTGCCCTATCCCTACTGGCACCAGCGCGGCTTCGCCGAGCGCAATCCTCCCCCGGTCTGAGCCGGGCCTCCCCCGGCGAACCCGGCTACCGGCCGACGGCGGCAAGGGCCGCGGTGTACTGCGGCTCGACGTCGGCCGCGGCCGATGAGCTGATCCCGAGCGTGCGGATGAGTCCGTCCTTAAGCCCGTAGATCCAGGCGTGCACGGTCAGGGGCTGGCCCCTTTCCCAGGCGTCGCGCACGATCGACGTCTGGCACACGTTGCGCGCCTGCTCGATCGCGTTGAGCTCGCACAGGAGGTCGGCGCGCAGGGATTCGGCCCCGGCCGCGTGCACGCACGCGGTATGCTTTTCCGCGACGTCCTGCACATGGCGGATCCAATTGTCAGCCAGGCCAATCCTCTCGCACCGGAGGGCCGCGCGCACGCCGCTGCAGCCGTAATGCCCGCAGAGGATGATGTGCTTAACCTTGAGCACATCGACAGCGAACTGCATGGCGGAGAGGCAGTTAAGGTCGGTGTGGACCACGACGTTCGCGACGTTTCGGTGGACGAACATCTCGCCGGGGAGCAGGTTGACGATCTCGTTGGCCGGGACGCGGCTGTCCGAGCACCCGATCCACAGGTACTCGGGCGACTGCTGACGGGAGAGCCTGGGGAAGAACTCGGGGTTGCGCGCCCGGATGGCGTCGGCCCAGGCGCGGTTCTGTTTCAGGAGGTGGTCAAGCTGTCCCATGGTGGGGTTCGATGCTCCGGCGCTCCGCCCACTTGTCGAATGAAAATCCGTCCGCCGCGGGCCCGTCAGAACCCGCTTGGCTCCTGGCTGCCGAGGCCCCTCCATTGGTTCTCGGTGACGATGTCCCAATAGACGCTGTACCGGTTGAAGCTGATTTCCCAGAAGGGCCGGAGGGTCACGTCGGTGGGGCGGCCCATGCCCGACGTGCGGAAGATGAGCGAACCGTCCCTGGAGCGGACGACCGACGACTCCGCGGGGCCGTCGCCCAGGACGAGGACGGGGACCGGCGGCGCGGCCTCGCCGGCGTTGGCATACTGGTTCTGCGCGTACGGGATCGTGGCTCCCTGCGGCGGCGGCCCGAGGTCGCCCGCCAGGACGACGGGGCCGTAGATAAATGCGACCTTTGCCGGGGCCCCCGGCAATGCCTCGGTGCGGACCGCCATCGGGATCGTGACCGTGAGGACGTCGCCCGCCTTCCATACCCGCCGGATGACGCCATAGGTCCCCGGCGTGCCGGCGTTGGGAAAGCTCCGGCCGTTGAGGTCGAACGTGACCGGACCCGCCGCCCAGCCGGGGCATCGCACCTTCAGCGCGAGCTCGTTAGCCGGGGCCCGCGTGACCGTGAGGCGGGTTTGGTCCCCCCTTGGGTAGTCGGTATCCTGCTCAAGCCCGAACCCCTGCTCCCCCCAGGTGAGGACGGAGGGTATGAACAGGTTCACGTAGAGGTCGTCCACGCCGTGGTAGTAGATGGCCCCGCCGTACTTCGTGTGGTTCTCCATCCCGGTGCCGACGCAGCACCAGAACGTGTCAAAGGGGGTGCTGTAGGTCCTGAACATGCCGGGCTTAAGCGACATGAAATACGTGAACATGCCCTTCCTCGGGTCCTGCGAGGCGAGGATGTGGTTGTAGAGAGCGCGCTCGTAGAAGTCGGCCGTGTCCGTGCCCGGGTCCCAGCAGAAGAGGTGCTGGGTGAGCTTCAGCATGTTGTAGGTGTTGCACGTCTCGGCCGTGTTGGTGTCCAGGTGGCTGGACATCGAATCCTCGGGATAGAAGTGCTCGTCGTCGCTGTCGCCGCCGATCGCGTAGGAATAGTGGTGGACCACCAGGTCCCAGAAATTCTCCGCGATCGCCCGCCCCCGCGGGTCGCCCGTCACCTCATAGGTCCGCGCGGCCCCGATGACCTTCGGGATCTGCGTGTTGGCGTGCTTGCCGACGAGTTCGTCGCGGCCCTCGAGCAGCGGGTCGAGGACCGCGTTGTGGTAGAAGCGCCGCGCCGTCGCAAGGTAGCGCGGGTTGCCCGTCAGGGAATAGATCTCGACGAGGACGTCCATCATGCCCCCCTGCTCGACGCGGAGCATCTCCTGGAGCTGCGCCGGGGTGAGTCCGGCGGTGACCGAGTCCACCCAGTCGGCCATCCGGAGGGTCACGAGGCGGGCCTGGTCGCTCCCGCCGAGGATCCATGCGTCCTTCAGGCCGTTCAGGACCTTGTGCTCGGAGTACCACGGCACCCACGCCCCGCTCTTGAACACGAACGGGGTCAGCACCTCGACCTTGCCCTCCCTGAAGGCGCGCAGGGTGGCCAGCTCGGTGGGGGGCAGGGCGCCGATGTAGCCGTCGCCATAGGCCTGCTGGCAGGCCGCCATCTCGGAAATGATGTAGTCGATCCGCTTCTTGAAGCGGGCGTCCCCCGTTGCCGCGTACTGCTGCGAGATCGCCGTCAGGTAGTGCCCGAGGGTGTGGCCGGCGATCCCCCCCGACTCCCAGCCGCCGTAGAGCTCCCCCTTGGGGGTCAATCCCGCATAAAGGCGCGTGTTGTGCAGGAGCCGGTCGGGCTCGATCGAGAGCAGGTAGTCGGCGTTGCGCTCCATCGCCGCCTTGAACGGGCTGTCGAGCAGCACGACGTCCCCCAGGGCGAACGGGCGGGCGGGCTCGGCCACGGCCGAGATCGGGAGCGCGGCCCGCGCGGGCTGCGCCGCCCCGAGCGAGGCAAGCAGGATGGCCGTCAGGAGTCTCATGGGGCGTCTTGCGTGAAGAATAGCGCCCGGCGTGCCGCAGGCCAGTTCTTCCTCGCCTGACGGGCGCCCGGGCTTGTGGCCGGAACCCGCGCGATCCAAGGTGGGAGGCCATGCAGATCGACTTTACGACCCTCCCGGTGCGCGAGGCCTACGCGCTCATGACGACCTCAATCATGCCGCGGCCCGTCGCCTGGGTGTCGACGATCTCGCCCGGGGGCAGGACGAACCTCGCCCCCTTCAGCTTCTTCCAGGGCGTGACCGCCAACCCGCCGACGCTCCTCATCGTCCCGGTCAACACGAGCGACGGCCGCAGGAAGGACACGGCGCGCAACATCGAGGAGACCGGCGAATTCGTCGTGAACGTGGTCCCCTTCGCCCTCGCCGAGCAGATGAACCAGACGGCGTCGCTCTTGCCGGCCGACGAGAGCGAGTTCGAGACGTTCGGGGTCGCGCAGGCCCCGTCGACCCGCGTGCGGCCGCCCCGCGTCGCCGCGACCCCGATAGCGTTCGAATGCACGCTCCACCAGGTCGTGCGCGTCGGCGAGGGGCCGCTGGCGGCGTCCGTCATCATCGGGCGGATACAATTTGCCCACATTGCGGACGGCGTGCTCGGCCCCGCCGGCACGCCGGACCCGGGCAAGCTCGACCTCGTGGGCCGGCTTGGCGGGGAGCTCTACGCGCGGACGACCGACCGGTTTTCGATCAAGCGCCCCGACCGGTAGGGCGCGCGGGCTAGGGCCAGCGGACGGCGAGGGGCTTGCCCGCGCCGGTTGCGTTCGAGGCCGAGACGTCCACCTCCGAGCCCTTGTTGGGCGCGAACCCGGTGAGAACCCGCTCGACCGGGTGCGCGGCGTCCGAGCGGATGACATCCCTCCCCTCGAGCACCAGGTGGGCGCCCCCCGCGGGGGCGTCCAGGGAAAAGGCGACGATTGCGCTCCCGCCGTTCGAGGCGGGAGGCGTGATCTCGATGGCCACGCCGGCTTCGCCGGCCGAGAGCGTCACGCCGACCGGCGGTGAGGGTGGCTTCTGCCTGCGCCTTCGCCCGGGAACCACCTGCGCGCAGCGGATCGAGGGCGGCCCCTTGCCGAGCGGGCTTATCGCCGCCACGGTGAAATCCACGCCCCGGCCGTTCTCAAGACCGGGGAACACGGCATAGCCCTTGGCGGCGAAATCGGCCGCGGTGACCGTCATCCGGGCGCCGGTCGACGAGATAACCTCGTAGGACCCCACCGGTGAGCCGCCGTCGAGGCACGGGGGATCCCACGTCACGATGGCCGACTTGTCCCGGGCCTCGGCGGCCACGTTTGCGGGAGGGTGCGGGGCCGCCGGGGTGCCGAGCGGCACCTCCAGAAGGTCCTGGTAGGCGTCGGGAATGCCCGAGCCGTCGACCGGGGCCTCCCGCGCGCCCAGCCCCAGGATGGGCGGCGACACCCGGTTCAGCGTGTCCTCCACCGCCCCCGGGCCGCAGTCGAAGGCCGCGATCGCGGCGCTAGGGAAATGGTCGACCTGGCAGTGCTCGACCGCGATCCCCGCCGAGCGCTCGACCCTGACCGCGGGCTCCGTGGGGTGCCCGGTCGAGACGTAGGAAAGCCGGCTGCTCGCGACGACGATGTGCCCGGCCCGGGCGATCCTGAGCGCCGGCCAAGCGATGTCGCCGAAGAGGCAGCCCTCGACCGTTCCCCCCTCGAGCGCGGGTCCCAGGTCGAGCGCCGGGGTCCCCATGTGGACGAACTCGTCCTCCAGGAACTGGATGTTGCCCGCGTTGGCGAGGCGGACGGCGCCCGCCGGCGCCAGGGGCGCGCCGGCCGCCGTCGTGTACTCGAAGCGGATTCCCTTGAAGATGAGCCCGGTCAGCGGCCTATCCCTGGAGCCGGAGCCCACGATGAGGGCGCCGGCCGCGGCGGCCACCACGTCGGCCGACGCAAGGTCCTCGCCGGCCCTGGGCATGTAGTAGATGCGCCGGGCCGACCGGTCGAAATACCACTGACCCGGCGTTTCGAGGAGCTCGAGCGCGTTCTCCGCATAGTAGGGCGGCTGGCCGGCGCGCTCGGACCAGATCGCGTCCGGGACGGAGGTGACGAGCTCGACGTCGGCCGGGTTCTTCCACAGGGCCCAGGGGTCGGGCTTCCCGGCGTCGGCCTGGCTCTCGGCCTCGGGATGCGTCAGGCGCACGCGGGTCCGGCTGGCGGGCGATCCGTTCACGAAGAGGTCGCGGGTGTCCGCGAGGCCCTCGGGCGCGGGCGCCGACCAGAGGTTGCGCGCGCTGTCCGCGGCCGTCCATCCCGTGACCGGGAGCCCGCCGCTCAAGACCGGGTGCTCGCCGGGCGCGGCCGTGTAAACCACGGAAAAGCCGTTCGTCCCCGAATCCTGCGGGCCGAACTCCAGGGGCTGGGCGAGCCTGTAGGATCCGCTGATGAAGACCGTCACGTCGTCGGACATGTCGGCGTTCAGGGTGCGGACCATGTCGCGCGCCCGCTCGATCGTCCTAAGGGGCTCTTCCTCGGTGCCGGGGGCGCTGTCATCGCCCGCCGGGGATACCCACAGCGCGGCGCGCGCCCCGGGGATTGCGGCCAGGGCGGCGGCGAGGATGAGGGCGCGTCTGAACGGGGTCACCCGTGACACGATGGGGGAACTGGCGTCCCCGGCAATCCCCGCGCGCGGGGAATAGCCTCGCGTTGGGCAATGTTCCGGTTGGAGGTATGGGATGCCTTTCTCAAAACT
>Ga0181537_10003402_pt1 | contig 13618 bp, 9 predicted proteins | sample PEATcosm2014_Bin_39_FD_119765 | JGI IMG/M metagenome (GOLD analysis project Ga0181537, IMG submission 119765) | Peatland microbial communities from MTU Mesocosm Facility, Houghton, MI, USA - PEATcosm2014_Bin23_10_metaG | ecosystem: Environmental > Terrestrial > Soil > Wetlands > Peat | place...
GCAACGCATCTCGGGGCGTTGGGAAATCTACTTCCGCCTTCTGCTGGTTCTTAGCGTTCTCTCTTTTTTTCTCGCAGCGCTTTTATACTTCTTTCCTCAAATAGGCATCGGCTCGAATATTCCTCTCGTCGGCACTGCTATCCTCGCGATTGCACTCGTGATCTGGCGAGCAGCATATGAGTCAATCATTGGTCTTTCGATTTTTCGCGAACGCGTTTATGTGCTGGGCAGCGGCGAGCGGGCGCGCGCCGTTGTCGAAACCCTGCGCACCAGACGCGACGCCGGCATGGAAGTTGTCAACGGAGAGAGCAAAGGCGCATTCGACGGGGCCTCGGAACGCTTTGCCGCAGACCTACGCGCCTTTTGCGAACCCAAGGCCCGCATTGACCGCGTCATCGTAGCCATGGAAGACCGGCGCGGGTCGTTGCCGGTTCGTGAACTCCTCGATCTTCGGCTTCGGGGAGTTGTGATTGAAGATACCAGCGAACTCCTGGAGCGCCTTCTGGGCAGATTGCCGCTGGACGGGCTCAATCCCAGCACTCTCATCTTTACGCACGGCTTCAACGTCAAGGTGACGCACCAGATTGTCCGGCGCCTGATTTCCATCGTGGTCTCTTTTGTGGGGTTGATCATCTGCCTGCCGTTCATTCCCTTCATCATTTTGGCCATTCGACTGTCTTCGCCCGGCCCCATCTTTTTCCGCCAAACTCGCGTCGGACTGCATGGAGAACTTTTTTCTCTGCTCAAATTCCGCACCATGCGGCAGGACGCCGAGGCAAACGGAGCGGTGTGGGCGACGAGGAACGACTCTCGCATCACGCCGCTCGGCATGTTCATGCGCCGCACCCGCCTCGACGAGATTCCCCAGCTTTGGAACGTGCTCCGGGGAGATATGGGATTTGTCGGTCCACGTCCCGAGCGCCCCGAGTTTGTGCAGTGGCTCATCAGAGAAATTCCTTTCTATGAAATACGGCACATCGTTCGCCCGGGGCTCACGGGATGGGCGCAGGTTCGATATCAATACGGCGCCAGCCTGGAAGAGACAAAGCGAAAACTCGAATACGATCTTTACTACATCAAACACGTATCGCTGGGTCTTTATTTGCTCATCATCTTCGAGACGATTAAGACGATCGTGCTGCGAAGGGGCTCCCAGTGACAACCCGTCACGGGATGTCCTTGACAGAAGTTGAAAGCCGGCCTGCACGGGAACGGCCGGTGCTTTGATCCTGGGGGATAAAGAATCAGGGGTATTTGCTTGTTGAAAGGATGAATGGATGGAAACGTACTTAGTTACGGGCGCAGCAGGCTTCATCGGCAGATCGATCGCCGCGGAGCTGCTGGCGCGAGGCAAGAATGTCCGCGGCATCGACAATTTTATGACGGGAAAGCGCGAGAATCTGCTTGGCCTGGAGGCAATGGACTTTATTGAGGCCGATATTAACGATGCTGCGGCAGTAGCCGAGGCATGTCGCGGCGTCGAGTGCATCTTTCATGAAGCAGCCATCCCCTCTGTACCGCGATCCATTGAGGATCCCGTGACCTCAAACCACGCCGGAGTCTCGGGAACCGTGCAGTTGCTGGTTGCAGCCAAGAACGCAAAAGTGCGAAGGGTGGTTTATGCGGGTTCATCGTCCGTATACGGCAATACGCCCACCTTGCCAAAACAAGAGCAGATGCAGCCCAGTCCTATCTCCCCCTACGCGGTCTCCAAGCTGGCCGGCGAACTCTACATGCAGTCCTTCGCCAGGGTGTACGGTCTGGAGACGGTGGTGATCCGCTATTTCAATGTCTTCGGCCCCTACCAGGATCCGACTTCACACTACTCAGGCATTTTGGCCATCTTTACCATGAAAATGCTGGCCGGCGACATTCCTACCATCTACGGAGATGGGGAGCAGAGCCGGGACTTTACCTTCATTCAGAATGTTGTCCACGGCAACCTGTTAGCTTCCGAGGCTCCTGCTGAACGAGTATCCGGTAAGGTCTTCAACATAGCCACAGGCAATCGCGTAACACTAAACCAGACGGTCGAAATACTGCGCCGCGCCACAGGTTACTCCGGAGAAGTACGGTACGCCGCGGAGCGCAGCGGCGATGTAAAGCATTCGCTCGCCGATATCAGCCGGGCAAAGGAAAGTTTTGGCTACGAGCCGCTCGTCGATTTCCGCGAGGGCATCGAGCGCACAGTCGCCTGGTACAAGGCGGCCGCTGAGACCGTAAATACGCACGCCGGGAGTCTGCGATGACAATTCCCTTGTTGGACAGGATGGCAGAAATCAAGCATAAAATCGAAACCCGCGAAGCCCGTATCGGCATTGTCGGCATGGGGTATGTGGGCCTGCCGCTGGCGTTGCTGTTCAGCGAGCAGCGATTTTCCGTTACCGGATTCGACATTGATTCCAGCAAAGTATCGACGCTGAATCGCGGCGGTTCGTACATCGTTCGCATTTCCGCAGCGGAGATTCAGTCGGCTCAGAAGAACGGCTTCACCGCGACTGCCGATTACGGCCTGATCGCGCAGATGGACGCCGTCATCATCTGTGTGCCCACGCCTCTCGACGAGTATCACGAACCCGACCTCAGTTATGTGACCGGCACAGTCCAGGCTATTGCTCCTCATCTGAAGGAAGGTCAACTGGTGATCCTCGAGAGCACCACGTATCCCGGCACTACGGAAGAGATTGTGGTGCCGCTGTTGGAAAAGGGCAATCCATCCGGTTTGCGCGTGGCGCGCGACGCTTCCACTTCGGGATTCTACGTCGCTTTCTCACCGGAACGCGAAGACCCCGGCAACGACACAGTCGCGCGGCAGGATATTCCCAAGGTGGTGGGCGGCTGCGGTCCAGTCGCGCGCGACCTCGCCTGCGCGGTTTACGCATCCATCTTCAACCGCACCGTGCCGGTTTCTTCGCCCGCCGTCGCGGAGATGACCAAACTGCTCGAGAACATCTATCGTTGCGTCAACATCGCCCTCGTCAACGAGCTGAAGCAACTCTGCATGCGCATGGACATTGACCTGTTCGAAGTGATCGACGCAGCAAAAACCAAACCCTTCGGCTTCCAGGCATTTTATCCAGGGCCCGGCCTTGGCGGTCACTGCATTCCCATCGACCCGTTTTATCTTTCCTGGAGGGCCAAGAGGTTTGACTTTCACGCGCGGTTTATCGAGCTTGCGGGGCAGGTCAACGTTTCCATGCCGTACTTCGTCGTCGAAAATGTTGTCGAGGCCATGAGCCAGCACGGCAAGCCGCTGCTTGGCTCAAACATTCTGATCCTGGGGGTGGCCTACAAACGCGACATCGACGACCTTCGCGAGTCGCCCGCACTCACCATCATCGAACTGCTGCAAAAGCGCGGAGCCCATGTCGAATACAACGATCCGTTTTTCGCCTTCGTCGGCAGCGGGCGCAGATACGATCTCAATATGACCTGCACGCCGCTCGACCGAATTCCTGAATTCGACTGCGTTGTGATCGTCACCGATCATTCCCAGTACGATTATGCAGGCATCGTGAAAGAGGCGAAGCTGGTGGTAGACACCCGCAACGCCACCAAGGGCATGACCGACGCTCACATCGTAAGGTGCTGATCAACTGAGCAGAAGAATTTGGGGAGTGTTCGGGGCGCCCGCAGCCAGGAAATCATGCCGGCGCTCGCGCATTGCCTCACCTACCGGCCTTCACCACATGGCCACTTTGAGGGGACCTCAGGGTTTGTTCACTCGGGGACGGACCGGGCGCGTGTGCAGCTTCACTTCCTGCAGCTTATAGAGAAGCGAGCGGTAACTGATGTTGAGCCACTTGGCCGTTTTGCGGCGGCTCCAGCCATTCACTTGCAACACCTTCAGCATGATCTCTCGCTCCAGACCCTGCTTGGCGGCCTTGGTAATTTCCTTTAAAGAGATGGGGTTGGCCAGATCAATCTCGGGAATGATCCCGGTGGTAGCGGCCGGAGTCAGGTCCGCCGCCAGGGCCTCTTCGTTGCCGATCAGAACATAGCCGCGAATCATGTTCTCCAGTTGACGAATGTTTCCCGGCCAGGCGTATCGCTGCATCATGCTTGTGACTTCGCGTGAAAGCGGCTTGGGCTCGACGCGGTAGGCCCTTGCATGCAGACGGAGAAAGTAGTCGACCAGCATAGGTAAATCCGCACCCCGATGACGCAATGGCGGCAGATCGAAGGTCACGGCGTTGATGCGATAGAAGAAGTCCAGCCGGAAGCTACCATCCTCGATGCGTTGCCGAAGGTTCCCATTGGCGGTGCAAATCAGCCGTGTATTGACCTTTCTCGACTCCTGCGCACCGACGCGCGTAAAGGTGCCATCTTGCAGCACCTGCAGCAGCTTTGCCTGGATCGACGTGTCCAGGCCGTCCACTTCATCGAGAAACAGAGTTCCCTGATGTGCGTGTTCCACGCGTCCGCGCTTGGTTGTATACGCCCCGGTGAAGGCGCCTTTTTCATAGCCGAATAGCTCGGACTCGATGAGAGTAAGTGGGATCGCCGGACAGGTCACCTTCACCCACGCGTTCTTCGAGCGATTTGAACGCGCATGCAGCAACTTGGCAAAGATTTCCTTACCCGTCCCACTCTCCCCCTGCAAAAGGACCGGGACGGTCGTATCCGCAACGCGCTCCAGCTTCTCGCGCACAGCCGCCATGGTGGACGACTGACCGAAGATCACATCCATCGGCGGCAGATCGTCAAGATCGACAAATTCGTTGGCGCGTGCCAAAGGCATGTTTTTTCCTGTCCCAAGCCGGGTTCCACCCGGTTACTTGCAATTTCCACACCAGACCACGCGGATTAAGCGGATAACGAGAAAATGTGACTAAGGTAATACATTGTCCACTGGAAATAGTAACCAAATTAGCCGAGAACTGGCTCTTTTCCAGATAATCTGCTCTTTTGGCAGTGCAAGAACTTGCATTCGTGTGGATTCTTTTTCCACTTTTAGTGGTACACTTGTCCCCACAGGCGGCACCTGCTGCACCTCGCTGTTGCGGTCCATGCGAGTTAATTTGTTCCTTCGTTTTCATAGTGCCTGCATCGGGAAAGAAAAACCATACAACTTGTTCTGTTGGCAATGAAGGAGACTGAATGGCGGGCACCCAAAATGCGCGGTCTATGAAGGTTCCGGGTCCGCGTAAACCCCAAATCGCAGTCCTTGACGCCAATCCGGCGATCCTGGACTACGTTCACAGGATTCTTGCCAAGCATTACGACGTAAGCGTCTTTACCGAGGCCCCCGAATTCTGCCGCAGCCTGAAAGAATCTCACAAGCCCGACCTGCTCCTCGTGGACTGCAACATTGCCGACGATAAAGTGGACGAGGATCCCCTCGGCCTGCTCGCGAATGTTCATGCGTCCAACCCATCGCTTCCCATCATCATGCTGGCTTGTTCCGTTGAGGGAGAACTGAACCAGGTCCTGGCGGCCGCACGCCTGGGAGCGGTGGACGTAATCCTCAAGCCTTTTAGAGAGACTGACATCGACCAGGCAGTGCAGCGCTGCCTCAAGAAGCCCGAGAAGCAACCCGCCAGCGACGAGAACGATGAGATTGTCCTGGACGAGAACATATCCTTCGTCCGATCGAGCAAGCGCATGCGGGAGATCGAATCCCAGTGCCGGCTCGTCGCGCGCGCCGACATTCCCGTACTCATACTCGGTGAGAGTGGCACCGGCAAAGAAGTCGCGGCGATGTTGATTCATAAATTGTCAGCACGAAGCCAGCGCAGCTTCTTGAAGGTGAATTGCGCGGCCATGCCTGCCGACCTGCTCGAAAGCGAACTTTTCGGGTATGAGCAAGGCGCCTTTACCGGCGCTGTCAAGTCCAAGCCTGGCAAGTTCGAGATCTGCGATAAGGGCACGATCTTGTTGGACGAGATCGCGGAAATGCCGCCCACTCTGCAGGCCAAGCTGTTACAGGTTCTTCAGGACGGGAGCTTCGCGCGCCTGGGCAGCCGCGCGAGCGTCAAAGTGGATGTGCGCGTGATTGCCGCGACCAACGTCGACATTAAAGACGCAATTGCCCGCAAGACGTTTCGCGAGGACCTCTACTACCGTCTCAATGGATTCACCCTGGAGATGCCGCCGCTGCGCGAGCGCCTCGAAGAGGTTCCGATTCTTTGCCGGCACTTTATGCGCAAGGTGGCCGCAAAATACGAGTGCGCCCCGTTGCCCATTTCTCCGGCCCTGCTGCAGGCTCTCACCAGTCACTCGTGGCCGGGCAACCTTCGTGAACTGGAGAACGTGGTCAAGCGCTATCTCGTCCTGGCCGACGAGCAGGTCATCATGAACGAGCTTGTACCCTGGCGCCGCGCGGGGTCATCAGCGCCCGCCGCGGAACAGAATGGCGACCAGAAGAGCCTGAAGCATCTGGTGCGAAACCTGAAGGGAGGTGCCGAAGCTGCAGCGATCGCGCAATCTTTGGAGTCCTCGGGCTGGAACCGCAAGGCGGCGGCAAACGATCTGCAAATCAGTTATAAGGCTCTTTTGTACAAAATCAAACAGTATAATCTCACTCCACCGCCAAAACAGTACGGCTCCAATCGCACGACACAAACGGTCTGACGCGATTCGCGGATGGCGGAATTTCGTTCGAAGCGAAAACCCTTACTGCGATTGGGCGTCAAGCTGATCGAGGATCGTCAGGTTTCAGCGCCCCGGAACATGGCCAAAATGTTGGTTTGCAAGAGGGGGCTTCATACCCATCCATTTTTTCTCTTGAATGGGCTACATCCTCAGTACTGCGACTTTTGTTACCAATGTTCACCGAACTAGCACAAAACTGTAATGGTCAGCCCTCAAAACCGGCGCAGAATGAACTATGTGCGCCGTCTAAGCTGCGCCATTTCACCAGCTTTGACGAAATGAGAGAGACCGCGACTCATGATCGAGAGGGATACAACTAAATCCGAAAAAGTTGTGATCCAGTTCGGGACGAGAACCGTCAAGGGCTACTTGGAATCCCCGGCATGGAACACCATTGAAGAGCTGCTAAGCGGTGCTCCCCTCAGCACTCCTGAGACTCTGCGTGTGCGCTTATTCGAATCGAATGCCGTCGAAGAAATCTCCATCAACGATGTCAAGGCCATTTTCTATGTGCATAACTTCGACGGGGACGCAAATCACAAAGAGATGAGTTTTTACGGCAAGTCGCCGATTGTCCATGGCATATGGATGAGAGTGCAATTTCTCGATGGGGAAGTGATCGAGGGGATCGTTCACAACTCGATTCGCTATTTGCTTGACCCTGGATTCTTTCTGGTGCCAACCCATCCCGGCAGCAACAATAAGTTGATTTACGTTTCCAAGAGCCAGCTCATCGACCATCGCGTTCTCGGCACGCGCAACTTGAACAGCGTTTTCGATTCAGCTCTAAGCGTGACGCGCGATGCCAAGTGGAATCTGCCGCAAAAAAAGGCCACTTCGATCGATGTCGGTGATGTGAAGAGAAGTGAATCCAAAGCGATCTAAGCGTTGGATACTGCCTCTTTGAGAATCGAATAGTCCAGAATCTCCGCGGCCACTCCCGTCAAACTCATCCGCGCCTTGTCCTTGCGGAGCGCTCGCCCGCGACATCGAATCCGACAAAAAGTCGATAGGGTGATCTCCGGCGGGAGTTCAACCAGAAATTCAAAGTCCTGCTCAATCAGCCCGCTGTCGTCCGCGGCCAGATAAAAATACACGCCTTTATTGCTTAGATCCCTGGTATAGGCGGGAATCTCGCGGTCGCCCGCGATGACGGTCAATGGTGCGCGAACCCGGAAACGTGGGATGCTCCGGCGATCGATTGTCGTTTCCGAATCTGGCATCCTACGCACCATAGGATTCAACAGGCCATCAACTGCCGTGGAATTTGACCGGTAGCAAAATTGCGAGACCTGCGAAGTTGGGGGGCTTCGGAGTCGTTGGGCGAGCGTATTGGCAGTGCTCCGAGCACGGCGCAACGGATTCGCCCACAAACTCTATGCAATCTCAGGGCCGTACCTTCTCTATGAAAACAAAGGGATAACGTTTACAAAAAGTGACAAGATGCAAATATTTGCACACCATGTGAGTAGAAAATAGACACTTTGGTTTGCCCGGTAGTCACTTGCCAGGACTGACCGGTCGGGTCAGAGCACTTTTGTGGCAGTCTTTCCGGCCGTGGCCGCTAACCGAAGCGAAAACGGGTCATGGGTACTTGGAGAAGCTATCGGAGAGGACGCTTCCTGCCGATCCATGACCCGGCCCGCAGCAAATCAGATCCTGATTCCGGCTTAAGCTGTTTGCCGATTTCTACGGTAAAGCGCGCCAGCCGCGGCGAGCAGACCGCTGCCGAGCAGGAAAAGGCTGTTGGGCTCAGGCGTAGGGGCGGGTCCAATGAACGTCTGAGGAAGACCGTCCCACACAGGTGACTGCGAGCCTGGAACCGGAACATACAGTTCAAATCCGTCGTAGAAGTTTGGGTCGTTTGCCAGCGTGTGAGTGCTCACAAAACTCACTGCCGCATCGTATTCAGCGGTGATGGCGGCATCGTTCAGGCCGCCCGGAAGGTGGCCGATCAACCCGGAATCGCCTACTTCCCAAGCCGCCCACTGCGCATCGCTGACCGTTTGTGCTGAGGAACCTGAGTTCAGGACCACGCTGTCAAGATATGCGTCTTCTTCTTCGTCCGTGACCGTGAGCGAAGGGGTTGCGGTGCCGATCGTAGTGATGGTGGCTTGCCAGGTTTCGGGCACCTGGATCTCCTGCAGGTAGCTGACACACATAAGCGGCACTTCTGGTCCGCCGTTGATCTTGAAATAGTAGGGGTAGGTGTAGACCCCTCCGGAATTCTCCCCTCCCACACCAACGAAATCCATCGAGACGGTAGTTGCGTGAACTTTCAGCGGACTAAACCCAAACAAAAAGCAGAAAGTAGAAATGGCGGAAACAGTAAATACACCGAACTTCTTCATGTAGCCTCCCGGTACGTTTTGATGATCCGCCACCTTTTATTGCAGATTGGTGGCCAAACGCAGTGGATTTAGATTCAACAACTTGAGCGCGAGCAGTTTTCAACATGCGCAAGATTTTGCACATCGATTTGCCAAATGGGTTTTACGTTGCCTCGCAGGAGCCGCGCAGTGATCGACCTCCTGCACTGAGACTTTCCACTCTTCCTCATCGTGCGCAAGATCGGGTCGGTGCCTGGGACAGGCACACCATCGAGTCCAGCGTGGGGATCGATTTCTGACGGCAGCCTTCGGAGTTTGCAGACACACAGGGACAAACGGCCAGAAGTTTTTGCTCCGGACCCTGTGGAGAGTAGATCGTCGTTACCCCGCTGGGCCCGCGGCACGAAAGTTGCAGGCAGGAGGTGTCCTCCGGGCCAATGGCGATGCAATTCCTTCGTGTAAGATGAAGCTGAATCGGTGAGTGGGTTTTGGCTCCGGAGAAAGTGTTTGTTCCTCATCGAAGGTCAATTGGCTGCTGAGACCATGTCCGCCGAGGGCTGTTCCGGAGCCAATCCTCCATCTCTATTTGCCCAGTTCTGCGTTGCGGCCACGAAGAACGTATGTCTCAGGTTCCAGGCAATACCAAAAAGCAAGGCACTGCGATCCTCATCGGAGCAGGTCCTGCCGGCCTGACTGCGGCCGTCGAGCTGCAGCGAAATTCGGCAATCAAACCCATTCTGATCGAGGCCAGCCAGGAGATCGGAGGCCTTTCGCGGACCGTTCGCCACCGCGGAAACCGCATGGATATTGGCGGTCATCGCTTTTTTTCGAAATCCGATCGGGTGATGAAGTGGTGGATCGACATGCTTCCGGTCGAACGCGGCTCGAGCGAAGGCGCAGAGCTGCGCTATCAGGGCCAGCAACGCGGTGTTCCAGAGCCTACGGTAGCTCCCGATCCTCAGCAGGAAGATCTGGTGATGCTTGTTCGCCAGCGAAAGAGCCGCATTTATTTTTTGCGCCGCTTCTTCGATTATCCGATCAAGCTGACCGCATCAACATTCAGGAACATGGGCCTGGTGCGCACGGTTCGCTGCGGGCTGAGTTACGTGCGCACGGCCGTGCTACCTAAGCGCAAGGAGCGCACCCTCGAAGATTTTCTGATCAACAGGTTTGGAAAGCAGCTTTACCTGACCTTTTTCAAGTCGTATACGGAAAAGGTCTGGGGTGTACCGTGCCATGAACTCAGCGCAGAATGGGGCGCGCAACGCATTAAAGGACTTTCGCTGACGGGCGTGGCGACGCACTTCCTGAAGAAGGCCTTTGGGGCGGGGCGATCCGGCGACATCGCGCAGAAAAAGACTGAGACTTCGCTGATTGAGAAATTTCTCTATCCGAAGTTCGGTCCAGGCCAGCTTTGGGAGCACGCCGCCGGCATGGTTCGCAAAAGCGGCGGCGAAATCCATTTCGGTATCCCTATCGACCGCATCCGCGTTGAAGGCGGCAAGGTGATTTCCGTGGAAGGACGCGACGAGTCAGGGAGCCGCGTCGTCTTTGCGGGCGATTACTTCTTCTCGACGATGCCGGTCCGCGAGCTGATCCGCGCCATCGATCCGCCCGTTCCAGCCGAGGTGGCGGAGGTGAGCGAAGGCCTCAAGTATCGCGACTTTGTGATCGTTGGACTGCTCGTCAAGAAGCTCAAAGTGGCGGAGAAAGATGGCGCCCCCCTCAAGGATAACTGGATCTATATTCAGGAGCCGGATGTGCTGGTAGGCCGCCTTCAGGTTTTCAATAACTGGAGCCCATGGCTGGTCGACTGCGACGACAAGGTGTGGATCGGCCTCGAGTACTTTTGCAACGATACCGACCCCTTGTGGAAGCTTTCCGACGAGGAGATGACCAAATTCGCCATCGGCGAAGCCGTCAAAATTGGCATCCTGGCGGGAGAGGACGTAGTGGACTCCCACGTGGTCCATGTGCCGAAGACTTACCCGGCTTATTTTGGCAGTTATGACCGCTTCGAGGTGATCCGCAACTACACCGACAGCATCGAGAATCTTTTTCTCGTCGGCCGCAACGGCATGCACAAGTACAACAACCAGGACCACTCCATGCTGACTGCCATGACCGCTGTCGAAAACATCGTCAACGATGTTCGCAGCAAAGACAATATCTGGGCGATCAATACGGAGATGGAGTACCACGAGAAGAAGACGGAGTAACCGGTCCGGCCGGAGCCGAGTGAACGAAGACGCTTCCGGCAAACTGTATCGCTGGTCTTACTTCTGCTTCCGCCTCATCCGCTCAACGCTCATGTGGGCTGCGTGAAAGCACGACAGAGGCAGACCGGCCATTCCCGGATGGTTTCCGGTCAGTGTGCGAAATGCTGCACCCGTCCGGGTACGCGGCTCGATCCAGCCGGGAGAGCGGCCAACCGTTTTCGCGACCTTTCTTGCCGCCAGGACATAGGGAGAGACGTCCGTCGCAAGATCGAGGAGATAGCGCTGGGCGCGGCTTGGCTCCCGCGTGGGCTCCCAGGGTTTGCGCCCCAGGCCGTGAATGAGTGGCGGGAGCCCGCGGTAGAGGTCGAGCACACGATCAAGGGGCTTGTAGCCTGACGATCCTGCGCACTGGGCGATGTGGCGCCCCCGGCGGATGCACTGGTAGGGCACCCGGCCGAACTCCTCGCTTTCGAGCAAAGCGACGAGGAGCCACCCATCGTGCTGGGCTTGCACCGGCCGCTTTTCATAGGGCAGAGCCTGGGCCTCGCGGTAGCGCGGGTCGTGGGTCATCTGCAACCAGCGCTCCAGCAGCGGGCGATGCGCCTGCGTGGCGCGAATGAAGCAGTTGTTGAAAAGCCCGACCGGCCGTGCGGAAGGCATACCCCACAGATGGCTCACGGGAATAATCCATGGGCCCCACTCCTGGGCAAAAAGAAGATCGCCGTCCGGAAACTCGCGAAGCATCGAAGAAACGGGCCGGGTAACGATGATGTCATCGTCGAGCCAGAGCACCTGGGGATGGCCCTGATTCAATTCCTGGAGCATGACCCATGGCTTTGCGTCCCAGCCGGTCACGCCCGGGGGCCGCTCGGTGGAGAGGATCACCTGAGGCCGGCTGCGCGCCCAGTCGCGCACAAAATCCGGCGCGTCCGGCACTGTGAGGTGCAGCGATACATCCCGATCCGCGGCGCACAAGGACTCGCCCATCAAAATCAGGCTGTCCATGGCCACTGCGCGATCCTCAAACGCGCAGACGCGAAGCGGTGGATGGTGATCTTCCAATTTCAATCCTCCACTTCACATTCACATCATAAAGACCATCGCCGCGCTCATTCCGCAGCGAAGCCGTGAGCGATTGAGTGCGGTCTCTCGTCTAGTTCGCGATTTGCCGGCGAGAGATCAGTCCTCGACCGCGTCAGACTTGAATAGTTGCCGGCACTCTGCCCAGCGTTCCTGGTCGAAAATGCCTTCGGGCGATAAGCAATCTGCCGCTGCGTAGGACATGGGTAAAGCATGGTGTGTATTGTCGTGCGCGAACAATCCCTGGCGGCCAAAGGTCAGCATGCCGTCGATTCCGCTAATCCAATCGTCCATCCGCGAAAGGTGGGTGGCGTAATCCTGGAGATATACGGGATACGCCTGCCGCAGGCGGCGCGTGATCACTTTTGAGACGCGGGCGGTTACCGGAAGGCCGGCGCGTCCCATCCATTCGCAAAGACGATCGCCCAAATCAGCATCGCTCATATCCCACTCGGGGCGTCCGGGATCCGAAGGGAGTTCGGCGCAGAGCACGGTCCTGCCGCGCGGTTCTGTGGCATTGTTGAAGTTCTTCGGCTCGGAAAGGCGGGAGATCGGGATCGACTCCTCGGGGAAATAATACGCGTCAAACTTGCCAAACTGATCCTGCTCCAGCACAAGGTAGATCAGAATCATTCCCCGGTAAGTAATGCTCCGGGAGGATTCGAGAACCTCGGGGGGAGCTTCGGGACGCACACCTTGCACCAGCACGCTGATGGGGATCGTCGACCACACAATTCCAGTCGGAATCTCGAACACCTCTCCGCCGAGCTGATACCGCACGGCTTTGATGCGGCCATCCTCCCGATTAACTCCGAGGAAGCGGGCGCCGAATTTGAAGTCCGCGCCGAGCCTCTGCGCCTCTTCGCAAAGACATTCAGTGAATTGCCCAAACCCTCGCCGGGCATAATAGAACCGGCCCGCATCCGCCGGTTTGAGGCCGGGAATCTGGTTCGATATTTTGCGCAGTACTTTCCCAATGGAGCTGCCCGTCACGCGCCGTTGCGCTGCCATGGCATCCAGTTTTTCCGGAGCAACACCCCAGATCTTGCGCGCGTAGGGGAAAAAGAAATCCCTGCAAACCGTGCGTCCCAGTCCCTGCTCCAACACGCTCGCAAATGTCGGCGCGCCGGAGCTTTTTCGCGGCAGGAGCTTTCGCGCCGAGTCGCCAAGCACGCCGAAAGCAAAGCTCTTCGGGAGACGCAGCACCAGGTCCATCGGCTTCAGTGGGAAATGGATCCAATGCCCCCTTAAGAGGATGCTGCCGTGGCGCACCTGGTAGTAGAGGTCTGGACCGAGAAGCCTGCGAAGGTCCTGCATGATGTCGGGCGGAAGCTTGGCAAAGAGCCGGTGACTGCCGTAGTCGCAGAAGACGCCGTCGAGCTCGAAGCTTCCGGC
>Ga0181537_10003403_pt1 | contig 13615 bp, 14 predicted proteins | sample PEATcosm2014_Bin_39_FD_119765 | JGI IMG/M metagenome (GOLD analysis project Ga0181537, IMG submission 119765) | Peatland microbial communities from MTU Mesocosm Facility, Houghton, MI, USA - PEATcosm2014_Bin23_10_metaG | ecosystem: Environmental > Terrestrial > Soil > Wetlands > Peat | place...
CATGGGCCTGAACACCGCGCTCTACACGCTCAACGTCGATCTGATCGCGCAAATGTCGTGCAATCCCGCCGTCGGCGGCATCGCCAAGGGACACCTCGTCCGTGAGGTCGATGCGCTCGGCGGGATCATGGGTGAGATCACCGACGCGGTCGGAATCCAATTTCGCCTGCTCAACACGTCCCGCGGTCCGGCCGTGTGGTCGCCGCGCGCGCAATGCGACAAGCAAGCGTACCGGCTGAAGATGCGCGAGGTGCTAGAGTCCCAGTCGAACTTGAAAATCAAGCAGGCGGAAGTGGCGGATCTGATTGTAGAAAGTTCTCAGTTCTCGGTTCTCAGTTCTCAGCAAGACCGGGAAGGGTTTGACTTCACTCGCGACAAAAACTCACACACTCTCCCAGAAAACGGAACCGAGAGCCGCGAACTGAGAACTGAGAACTCCGGCATTACCGGAGCCCGCGTCCTCGGCGTTCGACTGCGCGATGGCCGCACCGTCGGCGCGCGAGCCGTCATTATCACCACTGGAACTTTTCTCAACGGTCTTATTCATTGCGGAGAGCAGCAGTATCCTGCGGGGCGTTCCGGGGAACCGAATGCGGTGCTGCTGGGCGAGGCGCTGAAGAATCTGGGATTGCGCGGTTGCCGGCTCAAGACCGGTACGCCGCCGCGTCTGGATGGACGCACCATCGACTGGTCGCGCTTTCCGGCGCAACCCGGCGACGTCGATCCCACTCCGTTCAGTTTTCGCACCCAGCGCGTGGCGCATCACGATTCGCAGGTGCCGTGTTACATCGCGTGGACGACGCCCGAAACCCATCGCATCATCCGCGAGAACGTGCACCGTTCGCCCATGTATAGCGGACAGATTCAATCCATTGGCCCGCGCTATTGTCCGTCGATCGAAGACAAGATCGTGAAGTTCCCCGACAAAGAAATGCATCAGCTCTTCCTCGAGCCGGAAGGATTGAACACGCACGAGATTTATGTCAACGGCATGAGCACGTCTTTGCCGGTCGATGTCCAGCTGTCGATTCTGAAATCGATTCCCGGCCTCGACAACGCTGACATGCTGCGGCCCGGCTACGCCATCGAATACGACTCGATCGATCCGACTGAACTCGAACGCACTCTCGAAACCAAAAGGTTCGCGAATCTTTTTCTTGCCGGCCAGATCAATGGCACCTCCGGCTACGAAGAAGCTGCATGCCAGGGATTGATGGCCGGCATCAATGCCGCGCTCAAGGTGAAGCAGCAGCCTCCGCTGATTCTCGACCGCACCGAGGCGTACACCGCGATCCTGATTGACGACCTCATCTCCAAGGGCACAAACGAGCCTTACCGCATGTTCACGTCGCGCGCCGAGTTTCGTCTACACTTGCGAATCGACAACGCCGACCGCCGCCTCACCCCGCACGGCCGCCGCGTAGGACTGATCTCACACAATGCCTGGGAAGATTTTCAGGCCAAACAGCGGCGGCTGGAAAACTTGAAGGTGCTGCTGGAGCGAACGAGACTGACGTCTGCAATGCTGGAGCAAGTCTCCGCCGTCTCGTCAGCCCGTGTCGAGACGGGCGACTCGCCCGTCGGTTCTGAGCGCAGCGCCGAAGCAACGCGGCTCTCGCCGGCGATCATCGGACAGACTTGCGCCCAGCTTCTGAAGCGACCCGAGATTGTCATCGAGCAACTGGCGCCCATTCTTCGCGAGTTGGATCCTGCGTTCTTCGCAAGACAACAAGGAGAAATCCGTGTCGATCCGCGTGAATCCGTGGCCAAGCTTTCTTCCGCGGTCCGCAACGAACTCAAGTCCGTCGAAACCGAAATCAAGTACGAAGGCTACCTGCTGCAGCAGCAGCGCGCCATGGACCGGCTGAAAAAATCCGAACAGCGCGCCATCCCCGACTGGTTCGATTACCGCTCGGTCAGCGGGCTCTCGCGCGAGATGCAGGAAAAGCTCGGCAAGGTGCAACCGCGCACACTCGGCCACGCCTCGCGCATCCCGGGAGTCACTCCCGCGGCGGTGTCGCTGGTCAACGTCTATATTGAGATTCAAGCGCGTCGCCGCGACCAGGCGGCCGCGCTCTAAAAGCGATTCCATAATTCGCCGTCGGTTGGACGCGAGCGCGGGCTCTGGGCGGCTAAAGCCGCGCAAAACAACATTTATCGCGGCGCTGAAAGCGCTGCGCCACCCAGAATCCCGTATGAGAAATAAAGAAATCAACAGCTGTTAACTCTTCCCGCAATTGTGTGGCGGCGGCTGCCCGCGTTATGCTGCATCTTCAAGTTTGTTCCGGAGCCCATGGCCAATCTTTTCGAATTGCCCCGCTACATTGCAGTGGAAGGTCCGCTGCGAGTCGGCAAGAGCACGCTGGCGCGCATTCTGGCCGAACGGCTGAACGCGCAGCGGGTGATGGAGCCAGAAAGCAACCCGTTTCTGTCCGCCTTCTACGAAGGCGAGCGCGGCGCGGCGTTTCAAACCCAGTTCGCGTTTCTGGTGCGGCGCTTCGAACAATTGCGGGTGCTCGATCTTAATCCTCACTCGCAAAAGACCGTGGTCGCCGATTTTATCTTTGAAAAAGACAAACTCTTCGCCTGCCTCAACCTCACCGACCAGGAACTCGACACCTACAATCTTTATTACAACTACTTCCGCGAGCAGGTTCCCACGCCCGATCTCGTGATTTATCTGCAAGCCACGCCCGACGTGCTGAAGAAGCGCCTCAAGAAAAAGAATGCGCCGGGCGAGCGCGCCGTCAACGACGAGTATCTGCAGGAAGTGGTCAAGGCCTACGAACACTTCTTCTTTCACTACACGTCGTCCGACCTGCTGATCGTCAACACTTCCGAGATCGACTTCGTCGACCGCAACGAAGACTTGCAGGAACTCCTGCGAAAAGTCTCGGCGCCGATCAAAGGCACACAATATTTCCTTCCGCTCGGCGGACAGGAAGCCGCTAGCGCGTAGGGGGAAAGGCTCACGCCCTTGCGCAAGCCCGGGTGTGATCGGCGTTCTCTTCCTGGAACTTCATGGCTTCGTTTTCACGGCCAGTGAAGAGGATGCCACTCAGGCCGTGATCGCTCTGGCGGCCAGTTCGCTCGATGAGGCAGCGTTTGCCGCCTGGCTACGGGAGAACGTCGGAGGCAAGCGTGGCCTGTGAGCGGTGAGTACGATCCGCACGCGAGCCTAGGATTTCAGCCGCTTCGCTGCGCGGCCGAACATGCGAGGATCGTAGCGCAGCGGTTCCGCCGGATGTAGCGTGATGTGCTTGAACTCGGGATGCTGCGGATTGATCAGCCAGTTATTTTCATGCACGGCCAGCGCCGAGGGCACCAGCAGCAGACAAGTCTCCGCTTTCTTCACGAAGTCATCGCCAATTTGAGCGAGTCCCGGCGGCGCAGGAATTTCCCGCCAGTTTTGTGGCAGGTCCGCAGTTCGCAATCGCCTGCCGGACACGGTGTCGGGAACCTCCGCAGTCGCCAGGACCAGATCGTCCGGAGCGTCCTCGGGATCGAGATGCACAAAATATTCCAGCATGGCGAGAGACTGGTGTTCGGAAGCGTAAGCCACGCGCGTTCCCGGACTTGACCAGCGCCCACCATAGCGGTAAGCGCCTTCTCCATCGAAGGGCGCGCGCGCAAAGGCGGCGCGCAGCACGCGAAACACTCGCATCAACTAACGCCACCGAAAGCAATCCGGCCAAGAAGATTTTCCACCTGGCGGGCTCCGAGTTCGGTGTCGATGGCGGCAAGCGGCGCCAACCCGCCCAGGGCGCGATTGCCGCGCTTGAGCCACCGGCTGGCGCGCGCGCTGTCTCCCAGGCTCTCACGAGCGAGAGCCAGCAGCCGCGCCATGCGGTAAAGGCGGTCTGACTCGAAGCGAGCCAGCCGTCCGCGCCGCCGGCGCTGCAGGCTGCGCGATGACAGATCGAGAGAGTTGGCCAGTTCTTTCAGCGTGAGGCCGGAGGCGCGCATCAGTTCCTGCAACACCGCGTGCGGAAACCCTTCCCGGATCGCCTCTCGCAGATCACTGTCGCTCGAGAGAGAACGGCCCAGCACGCGCGCTCCTCCAAGCTCCCGCAACACAGCTCGAAGTTCGTTTGCCATTTGTCGTCGATTATAGCGACAAATGGCACAAAGACGCAAGCGCCGTTGGGCACTCGTAGTGGCTCAATTTCTCAATTATTCCAGCCCGATGTCATTCTGAGCGTGGCGACAGCCGGGCGAGAGCCGGCCCTGAGAGTTTGTGACTTTCTTGAATTTTCGACGACTTTGGCGCAGTAGCTGTTTTGTCTGCGGCATCGATTTTTGGCAACTTCGAAAAAGTCAAAAAACTCTGAGCGAAGTCGAAGGGAACCTTAGGCGCGCCGACGCTGTTGATGGCGTGAATGGGAATGCCCGCGCTTGCCCGAGTGCCGCCGCTCCTCGCATCCGCACAACAGATGTCTGGGTTTCGTAAGGTCCCTCCGGAGCGGCCTTGGCGCGCTCCTGCAGGATGACATCGTTATTCAGCGAATCCGCAAGTGCGTAACTACAAATCGAGCCACGATCTGATCGAACGGATTGATAGAGGCTGTTTCTACCGTAGAATCATCTCTTGCTCCTCACAATCGAAAAACTCATCTACGGCGGCGACGGCCTCGCGCGCCTTCCGGCCACTGCCCCAGGCGAGGACCGCGGACGCGGCAAGGCTATCTTCGTCCCGCTGGTTCTGGCCGGAGAAAAAATCGAAGCCACGCTCACCGAAGAAAAGTCCGGCTTCGCTCGTGCACGCGCGGAATCTATCGTCGAAGCTTCTCCCTATCGCGTCGAGCCGGATTGCCAATACTTCGGGCGCTGCGGCGGATGCCACTATCAGCACGCCAGCTACACACACCAGGTGGAAATCAAGAAAGAAATCCTACGCGAGAACCTGCGCCGCATCGCCAAGCTCGAACTGCAAGGCGAAATCGAAGTGCATCCCTCGCCGCCGTGGAACTATCGCAACCGCTCGCGCCTGCAGATCCAAACCAAGGACGCGCAGGCCAGGCCAAGTTTTGCCGTGGGCTATTTCAAGCTTGGCTCGCACGAACTCATGCCCATCGAGGAGTGCCAGGTCAGTTCTCCGCTGATCAATCGCGGCATCGCCACGCTCTGGAAAATGGGGCAGTCGGAAAAAGCCGCCGAGAAAATCGCTGCCGGAATCCGAGAAGTCGAATTCTTCGCCAACGCCGACGACACGCAATTGCTGGTGGAGCTCTCTTGCTCCGCCGAGGCGCGCCGAGCCGAGGTGCGCGTGTTTACCGAAGAGTTGCGTGCCGCACTGCCGGAGATCGAGGGTGTGGTCGCGTTTCGAGGCACACAGCCCAGCGCGCGCCCGGACGCAGCCGAACCCGCACCGCTGCTTGTTCTTGGAGAACGCTTCCTCACCTACCGCGCCGCGCACGCCAGCCATCGCGTGAGTTCCGGCGCTTTCTTCCAGACCAACCGTCACCTCATCGATGAACTGGTGAAAATTGTCACCCAGGGACGATCCGGGGAACTCGCGCTTGACCTCTATGCCGGAGTGGGATTGTTTTCGACAGCCTTAGCTGGTGATTTCCGTCACATCATTTCGGTTGAGTCGTCACAGCTTTCCGCCAGCGACCTGCAATACAATCTGCCATCCAATGGCGAAGCGATTCAGGCCGCGACGGGGCAGTACCTGAGCCGTTCTCGGGACGGTTCGTCACCGCGTCGTTCGGATAAGGCGGCGACTGGCGGGGAGGGCAGTGCTGCGTCAACCTTCCCGACTCCGGACCTGATTGTGTTGGACCCTCCCCGCAGTGGCTTGGGAGAACCCGTGGCGCGCTCGCTCACGAATCTTGGCGCGCCGCAGGTTACCTATGTCTCCTGCGACCCGGCCACGCTGGCGCGCGATCTGATTCCATTGTTAGCCGCCGGTTACCGCGTAGAGCAGGCGCACCTGGTAGACATGTTCCCGCAGACCTACCACCTGGAGAGCGTCCTGCACCTGGTGCGGTGATAGGGCGGTGAAGATCTTTGGGCCGCGCTGGCTTATGCCATTGGAATCGTCCTCGGCGCTATCAGTCACGTCGCGCATGCCGGTGGATTGTCGCCTGCGCGGCATTCGCCGCCGCCAGCATTTATTTCCTGCATGGTCAAATCGTCGGTGGACGAACCGGGTCTGTACAAACCGAGCCCGGCTCTAGCCCTTCACTGCCGGAGGTCTCCGAAACTGCCTTGCTGCCCAGCACGGCGTTACCCCTTCAACCGCGGTTCTCCAGTATTGATGTCGATATCCGCGGTCTCGTCATCCGCAGCCGAGTCCGGCCGGCGGTAGTCCTCAATCAGCTGCCGCGCCGCCTCGGCATCTTCTTCCTTCACCAGGATCGCGGTGCCACCCACGTCCGGAAATGCATACTGAGTCAGCGAAACCGGGCCCAGGCTGTTCTCAATATTCGCCGAATCAAGCAATCCCTTCACCACTAAAGCCTCGGTCTCCGTTTCCGAGTCAAAAATCTTCACCAACTTCTCATTCGGATTCGGACCCGTCGGATTCGGACGCGACTGCGCTTCCCCCGCTGGATCATCAAGCTCTGCCATAAGCATCTCCAATTCCGGAATCCCGAGGATTCGCAGCTCAGAAGCTGATTCTACTCTCGTGAGGGAGCAAGTGGCGGGGGAAGTCCGCAGGACTCATGTGGCAGCGGGCGACCCGTGTGAGAGCGGGCGACTCGCCCACCCGATTTGCACCGCAATCCCACTTTCGTACGGTTGCATTTCCCGTCAATTAATGCAGAATGCCCATAAGCGGACCCGCAACCGTCCGCTTCGACGGGCCATCTAAATCAGCACGCTCTATTAGCAGGACTTGGGCAAAAGGAGCAACATGCAAATACCGCGCCACACCGGCCGCTATCGAGACTTCCCGCTCGCCGAAGAAGAATCCCGCGACCCTTCGCACGACGCTGCCCAAGAAAAAGAAGAAGAGTCACGCAAAATCCGTCGCCTGCAGTTGATGATGAGCATGGTCCTGTCGGTGATCGGCCAGGACCCGAGCCTTACCGTGGAAGAAGCCTCCGAACTCGCCGCCGGAGCCAAGCGCGCCGCCCTCGCCATGTTCCCCGAAAAAGAACTCGCCTTCGATCTCCTCTACAAGCCCCGCCTGCAACGGCTGATGCGAGAAAGATTCCGGCTCCAGTAGGGCTTTCGGGCGGTTCGGCGGTATATTCTCCAACCTGTGACCTATCCCGTTCCGGCCTCCGTGGAGGAAGTCGTCGCCGCCTGCGAACTCGCGATCGGTCTCGCCCCATTTAGAGTGGCTTGCCGACCTTGCAGTCCCTGGAGGGTTGCCGGGTTCGTTAGGCCTGCCCCAGTGGCATGCCTTCGAATGGGATACCTGGCCGATTGGGGAGGGTATCCGGCGGGCATTCGTGCAATTTCCAAAACTGAAGAAAAGAGTAGCGGCCCTCATCGCTAAGGTCGTCGAGGTCGCAACACATCGCGACCTGCGTCGCGGACGGCAATCCTTCGTGATGGCCATGGGCTTTGTTGACGCCAGCCAATATGCGGCGACTTTGGTCCCGTTCCTGAGCGATTCCGATGTCGATGGGCAAATAGTTCATACGCTACTAAAGATGAGAGCCTCGGGATGCGCCCGCGTCGTCGCCACGCTGCTCGGGTCAAAAGAGGCTTGGAAACTGCTCTTGGCGAGAAAATACATCGAGCGATATCCAACTGAATGGATCGTATTAGATCCTAGGAAGTTCCTCGCCCGCTACTCGTCCACCACCCGATTCTTCAGCGTGCCAACACCCGCGATGGTCACTTCCATCACATCCCCGGCCACAACCGGCCCCACGCCGGACGGCGTCCCCGTAGCAATCAAATCGCCAGGAAACAAAGTCATGGCCTGCGCAATGTGCCGGATCACCACATCCAGCGCAAAAATAAAGTCGCGCGTGTTGCCGTTCTGCTTCACCGCGCCATTGACGCGGGTTTCCACTCCAACGCCCGCCCACGGGTCGATCCCCTCCACCACCACGGGCCCCACCGGACAGAACGTGTCAAACCCCTTAGCCCGCGACCACTGCCCATCCTTCGTCTGCAAGTCGCGCGCCGTCACATCGTTCACACACGTGTAGCCCAAAATATATTTCCGCACGTCTTCGTCAGACGCGGGCTGGTGGCAAGTCCTGCCAATCACCACGCCGAGCTCGCCCTCAAAATCCACGCGCTCGGAAATCTTCGGACGCCGCACCGTCCCGCCTGGCGCCAGCAGCGCCGAAGTCGCCTTCAGAAACAGCAGCGGCTCCGTCGGGACATCATGCCCCAGCTCCGCCGCATGCTCGCGATAGTTACGCCCCACGCACACAATCTTCGATGGCCGCACTGCCGGCAGCAGCACCGCTTCTTCAAGCGCTATCTGTTCGATGCGGCGCGAACGCACGCTTTCAAGATCGCCGTCCGCCTCTTCCGGCGCCGTCAGCAGAACCCGCAAAATCGCGTCCCGCCCAGCCACGGGCTCAACCAGCCCGTAGTGCGCCTCACCGTTCCATTGAAACCGACAATATTTCATCGCCACCTATCTAACCACGAGAGCACCAACTCGCGCCAAAAATTTCGGAAAGAAATCAACTCCTCCTGACTGTCATCCAAGCGAAGCAAACGACAACGCAGTCGGAGGATCCCTACCCATCCACTCTCCCTCGCCCTAGGACCTCGCCGCACCCCATCCGAAGCCCGGCTTAAGCCCTCACGGCACCGTCTCCCTCGCCTCCTCCGACCGAGCACTCTCATTCCCTCGCACATCCACCGCCGACACCGCATACAAATAACTCTTCCCCGCCGCCACGTTTCCGTCACGATACGCCGGAGTCTTTACGGGATCCTTATTGAGCTTTACCGCCATGCCTCCCGCCTCGTGACGGTAGACGTTGTACCCGGCTAAATCCAAATCGGCCACCGGAGCCCATACCAGATCGATCGCCGGCGACTGCCCCGGCCCGGAAAATACCGCCTGCAATTCCGCGGGCACGCCTGGCGGAAACACATCGTGGGCAAACACTTTCACTTCGGCTGAGTCATCCCCTTCGATTTCGATTTTCTTGTGATCGGCCGCGTCATCGCCGGCTAGCACCGTCACCGCTTCCACGTGGTAATAGTAAGTCTGCTCCCACTCGATGCTTGAATCGGTGAGTGACAGATTCATCTCGCCCACCACGGGCACCTCACCCACAAGATTCGCCTTGCCCGCCTCGATGCGGCGATACACGCGATAGAGATAGCTCACTACAGGCCGTGTGGGAGTGGGCGACTCGCCCGCCCGGTTTGACGGAGTGACCAACGCTTGTGCGGAAACCGGAGCCGCTCTCCAGCTCAGCACCACGCCCTGCCCGGTTGCCCGAGCGCCGAAATCCGCAGCCGCAGGAAGCGTCCGGGCCAGCGGAACCCGCACGGAATTCGACACGCCCGCCCCGCGTCCATTCGCATTCAGCACCTCGACCGCATAGCTGGCGAACCCCAACGTTTCCGGCCGCACGCTTCCCGAAAACAGAGTGTCGGTATAGATCGCCGCAACTTTCTGTTTGGCCTTCGATCCCGGACCGTGTGGCTGCGAGCGACTCGCCCGCTCGGTTACCGGCTGGGAAGCGCTGGTGTGTTCACCCGGCGCGGCCTCCCCCACCTCCGTTCCGCACTCTTTCAAAACCGGCTCACTCCCCCGGCAGATGCGGGTCGCTCCCAAACTCCGCACCGTCTGATGATCAGTAGTAAGCACAGGAACGGTCCAGGTCAGCAAAACGTTGTCGCCCTTGCGCGCAGCCCGCAAGTCCGCAGGCGGCTTGGGCAATTCCAACGACGGCGGCCGCGGCGGCCCCATCGCCGCACACCCCAACAACACGAGCGGCATGATCCCGAGCAGCAGCCTTCCTGTAGGAATTTTCATGCAGAACAGAAAGATTATCAGAAGCAGCCGTGGGAGCCGCCGGGAGTGAATACAGCCAGATACAGCCAGTGTGGGAAGCGGGCAACTCGCGTGGAACCAGCCTCCGGGGAACGGCCGACTCGTGTCGGAACCGCGAAGCCTTGTCATTCCGAATGCCGCATTTTTCCTCGCGGCGGAAGCAATCTCAGCCTTCTCAACAGTCGCGCGCCAGCGAATGGCTAGCCGCCCCACCTAGGGTTTCCTCGGTGTCCCCCTGTGCCCTCTGTGGTTCAGTCTGTGATTACAGAATGTATCTCGACAAATCCTGATCCTTCACAATATCCGTCAGCATCTTCCGCACATAGTCCGCATCGATGGTCACGTGCTCGCCTTTTTTCTCCGGCGCATCGAAACTCAGCTCATCCAAAACCCGCTCCATGATCGTATGCAGACGCCGCGCGCCAATATTCTCCGTGCTCTCGTTCACACGAAAGGCGAAGTGGGCAATTTCTTCCAGCGATTCGCGCGTGAACTCCAACTTCACGCCTTCGGTCTCGAGCAAAGCCGTGTACTGCTTCACCAGCGAAGATTTCGGCTCCGTCAAAATTCGGATGAAATCTTCCATGGTCAGCGACTGCAGCTCCACCCGAATCGGAAACCGCCCCTGCAGTTCCGGAATCAAATCGCTCGGCTTTGAAACGTGAAACGCGCCCGCCGCAATAAACAGAATGTGATCCGTCCGCACCATTCCGTAACGCGTGTTGACGGTCGTGCCTTCCACGATCGGCAGAATATCCCGCTGCACGCCTTCCCGCGAAACGTCCGGCCCATGGCCGCCTTCGCGCCCCGCGATCTTGTCGATTTCGTCCAAGAAAATGATCCCGGCATTCTCCACCCGGTCAATCGCCATGCGCGTCACCTGATCCATATCGATCAGCCGCTGCTCCTCTTCCTGAATCAGATATTCGAACGCCTCGTTCACTTTCATCTTCCGCTTCTTGGTGCGCTGGCCGAAGATGCTGGGCAACATATCCTTGAGGTTGACGTCCATCTCCTCGACGCCCTGATTCGTCATAATTTCAAACGACGGGAAATTCCGCTCGCGCACATCAATCTCCACCATGCGCTCGTCGAGTTTCCCTTCGCGCAACTGCTGCCGTAATTTCTCGCGCGTGCGCCCAGACGATTCCGTGAGCGCGGTGCTCCCGTCAATCACCACCCCGCCCGAAGCCCCAGAAGCAGACGAAGACGAGGCTGACGGCGAACCCGACGTCTGCGCCGGCCCCGACGGTGGCAGCAGAATATCCAGCAACCGCTCCTCCGCGTTCAGTTCGGCCTTGTCCGCCACGTCTTCCAGCTTTTCTTCGCGGACGTTATCAATCGCAATCTCCACCAGATCGCGCACCATCGATTCCACGTCCCGCCCCACGTACCCGACCTCGGTGAACTTCGAAGCTTCCACCTTCAAGAACGGAGAATTCGCCAGCTTGGCCAGACGCCGCGCAATCTCCGTCTTCCCCACCCCTGTGGGCCCGATCATGATTATGTTCTTGGGAATAATTTCTTCGGCGAGTTCGGCGGAAAGTTTCTGCCGGCGCATGCGGTTCCGCAAGGCAATCGCCACGGCGCGCTTGGCGTCTTTCTGCCCAATCACATGTTTGTCGAGCTCGACCACAATCTCACGCGGCGTGAGTTCGTCGAGCGCTAACTGCTCTTCTTCAGCGGAGGATGGAAGATAAATGGCCATAAAAAACAGTTCCCGGTTCTCAGTTCTCAGCAAAATCTCTGCCCACCGGTTATTCCATCTCCTCAGCGCCCTGAGAGCCGACCCAGTGCCAGCTCAACAGACCGGGTTCTCGCTGAGAACTGAAAACTGAGAACTTGCTTACAGCTCTTCAACCGTCACACTATCATTCGTATAAATGCACATCTTGCCCGCAATCTTCATCGACTCTTCCGCAATCTGCCGCGCTGTGAGCTGCGTATGCTGTGCCAGCGCCTGGGCCGCCGCCTGCGCATAAGGACCACCACTCCCAATCGCCGCAACTTCGCCGTCGGGCTCGATCACGTCGCCCTGCCCACTCAACAGAAACGTCGTTTCCTTGTCGCAAACCAGCAGCAACGCTTCCAGATGACGCAGAAATTTGTCGGTCCGCCAATCCTTGGCGAGCTCCACGGCGGCGCGTCCCAGATTGCCGTGATACTGCTCCAGCTTGGCCTCGAAGCGGCTGAAAAGCGTAAACGCATCCGCGGTCGATCCGGCAAACCCGGCCAGAATCTTGTCGTTATAGAGGCGGCGAATCTTTTTCGCGGTGTGCTTGATCACCGATTCGCCAAGCGTAACCTGGCCATCCCCGGCCAGCACCACTTTGCCATCGCGGCGCACGGACAAAACTGTGGTCGAGCGTATCAGTCGTTTCCTGGTCATGAGCGCAATTCTTGATTATAGCAGCGTGGTGCGATCAGCCATCAGCCGTCAGGCGGTGACGTAAATTCATCACCACGGAGGCACGGGGACGCCCCGCCATTGCCACAAGGACGCCGGGATCAATGCGTGTGAAAGGCAGGCTCCTCGCCCGATTCTGGCCCCCGGTCAACCGAAGAATCGGTTAAGAATAAGTGCTTTGGTAACTCGCATCGTGATTACTGATGTGACGTTTATCCGTCGCCGTTGCAGCCTTAGTTTCAGTGCATGTCCAGGTTCATGTGCGAGACGCCAAGGTTCGCCGCCGTGTTCTGTCACCATGCCCCGTCGCTTCAAATTCTGAGGACCGCCCTCGACGAAACCGGAATCGACTGCCTCCTCTGCCGCTCCCCGCAACGAGCTCTCGAACTCACGCTGGCAGGAGAATACTCGCTCCTGATCGCGGACTTCGCCTTGCCCGAAGCCGGAGAACTGGTGCGGTTGGCGTCGCTGCTGCCGCCTCCACAGAAGCCGGTGGTCCTGGCCGTCGCCGCGGAATATCCGGGAACGGGCGAAGCCTTTCAGTCGGGCGCAAACCGCATCCTTTACCGTCCGCTGGTAAACGGCCAGGTGCAGGACGCTCTACAAGAAATTCTAGAAAACGGCCGGAAGCGTGCCCACCGCGACAGCCCCAAGAAAAATTCTGCGCGGCTAAGCAAGGTTTCGAGGTTAACAAAAGAAGACAGGCGCGCCGCCGTTCGCAGCGGCATCAAGACTCTCGTCTATCTCGAACTTGAAACCGGGACACTCGCCGCCATCGGAGTCGACCTGAGCGAGCAAGGCCTCGCAGTGCAAGCGTCCGAGCCCATACCCGCCTGCGCCCGGATGCCCTTCCGTTGTCTGCTCCCCGGCACCGGCCATACTCTGCGCGGCCTCGCCGACATAATTTGGACCGACTCTCACGGCCGCGCCGGAATGTTCTTTTCGCATCTCCCGCCGTCGTCCCGAAAACTTCTGAAGCACTGGCTCTCGCGCGGCGGATCCCACAGCGGCGACGCCGTACGCGTCCTGTTACCTCCCGAAAGCGTCGCCCTATTTTCGTAGCCACGAGTTAGAGTTACTTGTGCAGACGTGTTCATGTTGCCTTGTTCGTGTGGAGCGGGCACTCTTGCCCGCTTGCCTTAAACCTTAGGAGACTCTGAATAAGCACGCTTCTAACAGCGAGTGACCCCAAAACTCAGGAAAGTTTATTTCACGAGCGAGCGTCGAACTCTGGAACTTCGTTTCTATCGCCCTTCTGAGCACTTTTTCCA
>Ga0181537_10003404_pt1 | contig 13614 bp, 12 predicted proteins | sample PEATcosm2014_Bin_39_FD_119765 | JGI IMG/M metagenome (GOLD analysis project Ga0181537, IMG submission 119765) | Peatland microbial communities from MTU Mesocosm Facility, Houghton, MI, USA - PEATcosm2014_Bin23_10_metaG | ecosystem: Environmental > Terrestrial > Soil > Wetlands > Peat | place...
GGTGTCGGCCAAAAATTGCCGCAGCGGCGCGGCGTAATAAGCGGCTTGCATGCTCAAGAGGTCGATCCGATCGGCGGCAATGGCCGCGAGGCAGTCCCGGTTACGCTAACCCCGGCAATTTAGCGCAATTTCGGAAAATGGTTTAGACGGTCATGCGTAAAATAAGAAAGCTGTTGAGCGCGCAGCACATTCAGATTCGCATATTGACAGATTACGGAACAACGGCACCGCAACTTTTGCTGCCGAACAGACGAGTGCGTTTCTAGAACCGACGCGCGCCGACGATCAATCTGCCACTCATTTGGGTCACCCGGACGAACCATCCAGCGCTCCCAATCAAGGCTCTTCGTACCTGAAACTGTCAATGCAATTTCAGACATTCTGTGTCGAACATTCGTGCGGCGTCGCAATGCCATATGTAACAGTGACGCGATTCCGGCTCGCGCCGCCTCATACAACAAACTCTGGTGCTCAAGCTGGGAGCCGGAACGCGCCTCGGACTTGGCCGCGACCGAAGGAGCTCACGAACCGCGCTCGCTCGCGCGATCGAAAGTGAGCAATCTTGCTCAGACACGGCATATCGGCGCGGCTAGCTTAATTTTTCGGCTCAAACTACACCGCAATCATAAGCATCGGCGGTATTTGCACTACAAAAGGCCGAACAGATCGGAAAAGATTATGTTGAGATTCAAATTCGGGATTGCCGTCATTGCTCTTGCTACTGCGCTTTCGACAGTGGCCTACGCGGCGAAGGGCGGAGGCGGAGGAGGCGGTGGGCATGCTAGCGGCGGAGGAGGCGGTGGGCATGCTAGCGGCGGCGGTGGCGGTCGTGCTGCCGGCGGCGGTGGCGGCGCGCATTTCAGCGGCGGTAGCGCGAGTCAGTTCAGTGCCAGACCGGCAATATCCCGTTCGGCTGCAGCGCCAAGTTCGCGCGGCACGGTCTCGAGCGGCACGGTCTCGCGCAGCACGGTCTCGAGCGGCACGGTCTCGCGTAGCACTGGTTCGGTCGGGGCTCACACTCCGGCGATTAGTTCGGTCGGCCAAAGGACACTTTTCGATTCAACCGCGAACCCAACGCACAGCTCTCGCATCAACCCAAGCCTCAAATCCAATGCCGTGCGCAGCACATTGAACTCCCCCGCGGTTTCCGGCGCATTGCGCAATACGAGTGCACTGCGTAATGCGGGCAGCCGCGCCCACATCACCGCGAGCGCGGCGACGGCGGGATGGCATAACGGACGCGAGGGGGGCAATGGCTGGTGGCGACACGGTAATGGTGGGTACGGTTGGGTCGGCCCGCTCTATTGGCCGTTTGCCTTTTACGACATGTACGACTACGCGATGTGGGGTTATGGCTACGACAATTCGTTCTGGGGCTACGGCTACGGCGATATTTACGCCGGCATATTCGCGCCCTACGGCTACGACGATCTCGCCGGCTACTTGCCGCAATATGCTAGCAGTAACCTAGGGGAAACGGCGCCGGCTCCCGGTGCGCCGGCCCCAGCGCCTGACCAGCTCACTCAAATGTGCGGCTCGGACAGCAGCGACATCGCTGGTCTGCCAATCGATCAGTTCCGGCAAACTATCCAGCCGACCGCCGAACAAACCGCCGCGCTGGACGATCTTGCCAACGCTTCGCTCAAGGCGGCGCAGGATCTCAAGGCGGCCTGTCCGACCAATGTTGCGCTGATTGCGCCGGACCGGCTCGCCGCCATGCAACAGCGCATCGAGGCGATGATCGCTGCGGTACAGACGGTGCAGCCACCGTTGGAAAAATTCTACGGCCTCTTAAGCGACGAGCAGAAGGCGCGGCTGACCGCGCTCGGCAACGATCAGCGTCAAAGCAAAGCCGGCGATTCCACTGGTTCACCGGGGCAGACCTGCGGCGCCGCACCAGCCGGCGTCATGGAATGGCCTACCGCCCAGATCGATCAGACGGTACGCCCGACCGCCGTACAACGCGCAAGCCTGATCGCGCTGCAGACCGCCACCACCCAGGCGGGGGATTTGCTCAAGGCCTCGTGCGTGACCAACGATCCGCTCACGCCGCCGGCGCGGCTTGCGGCGGTCGGTCAACGTCTCGCCACCGTGCTCCAAGCCGTTACGATGGTGAAATCGGCGCTCAACGACTTCTATGGAACGCTGTCCGACGAGCAAAAGGCTAGGTTCGAAGCGATCGGCCCGCAGCACACCAGCCAGCTCGAATAGCCAACAGAAGCTCCCAGGTATCGGGGCGGCATTCCTAACCCCGAGCAAATCATTCGGACGCCGAAGACGTACAGGGAGCGGCCGAAGACCGATACAAACGGGGTATCGGAACCGTGGTCGAGGTCGCCCAGACTAGACAAGCCACCGCTGAAGCCCAGTTGGAACGGGTTCAGGCTGACGGCGCTGCCCAGAACTCCTATCTGGCATTGATCTCGGCCATGGGTATTTCTCCGATGACGCGACTCGCGATCGCCGATGTTTCCGGTCGGAGACTGCCGCCATCCCTGACGGCGCCCATTGAAAGCTTTGTATCCGAGGCGTCGGCTCGGCGGCCGGATGTCCTCACCGGTTACGCGACGGTGCAGGCGAGTCTTGCCGGCCTCCAAGCCGCACAGGCGGAGTTCCTGCCTAAGGTGTTTGCTTCAGGAACGGCCACGCGTTTGGCGGGCGGCCTCAACATCACTGCCATTCCGGGGCTTGACCAGCAATTGCCGATCGTCAATCTGCCGAGCAATCAACTTGGCACATCAATACATCAGAATGCTGCCACCGCTCTGGTGGGCGCCACGATGCCACTTTACGATGGGGGATCACGCGCCGCGTTGCTGGAGCAGGCTCGCGACAGGGTCGATAAAGCGGAAACATCGCTGACTCAAATCAGGAATGAGGCGGCTCGTCAGATCATTGAAGCAAGAAATACCCTGAGGACGAGTTTATCTGCATACCGTGCCGCTACGGCACTTGCCGAGGCGACGCAGACGACGTTTAACTCCGCGCTAACGGCTTATCGCAACGGCGTTGGGTCAATCACCGACGCAACGACCGCTGAACGTCAGCTCCTCGCAGCCAAGAATGCGGCGACCGATGCCTACAGCACAGCACTGTCAGCCGCGGCGACACTCGCCTTGGCGGCCGGCGTACTCGGATCCGCCCCACCGGAATGAGTGGTAGCATGGATGCAGCATACCCTTGCGGATGGAACACGCCCTGTAGTCGACAGAGAGTGCAAATATGACCGCCGACTTAATTCTGCAAACCGGGTTGTTCACCACTTTGGATCGCTCAAAGCCGACCGCGACTGCGGTCGCAATTGAGGATGGCCTATTCACCGCTGTCGGGACGGACGGCGAGGTGATGCGGTTTGCCGGTCCGCAGACCCGAATCATCAATCTCAGAGGTCGACGTGCGCTCCCAGGCCTCATTGATAATCACCTGCACATCATTCGTGGCGGATTGAATTTCAACATGGAGCTTCGTTGGGACGGAGTACGCAGCCTTGCCGACGCGATGGCCATGTTGAAAAGACAGGTGGCGATCACGCCGCCGCCGCAATGGGTTCGCGTGGTGGGAGGATTCACCGCGCACCAGTTCGCCGAAAAGCGTCTCCCGACAATCGAAGAGCTCAATGCCGTCGCACCGGACACTCCTGTCTTCATCCTGCACCTTTACGATCGTGCAATTCTCAACGCGGCAGCGTTGCGTGCAGTCGGTTACGCCAAAAACACGCCTGACCCGCCCGCGGGAGAAATCGTGCGCGACGCCAGCGGTAACCCGACGGGACTTCTCTTGGCTAAACCGAACGCGGCGATCCTATATGCGACGCTGGCGAGGGGGCCGAAATTACCGTTCGACTATCAAGTCAGTTCGACCCGCCATTTTATGCGCGAACTCAATCGGCTTGGGGTAACGGGCGCCATTGACGCGGGAGGGGGATTTCAGAACTACCCTGAAGATTATGCCGTCATCGAGAAACTCGGCGAAGACAAACAACTGACAATCAGAATTGCTTACAATCTTTTTACGCAAAGACCCAAGGCGGAAAAAGAAGACTTTCTGAACTGGACCAGGACCTCGAAGTACAAACAGGGCGACGATTATTTTCGGCATAACGGCGGCGGTGAAATGCTAGTCTTCTCGGCAGCCGACTTCGAGGATTTCCGCCAACCGCGCCCAGACATGCCGCCAGAAATGGAGAGCGAGCTCGGGGACGTGGTTCGCATTCTCGCCGAGAACCGTTGGCCCTGGCGGTTGCACGCGACCTATGATGAAACGATCTCGCGTGCACTTGATGCGTTTGAACGCGTCAACCAGGACATTCCACTGGACGGACTTAATTGGTTCGTCGATCACGCTGAGACGATTTCCGATGAATCGATTGAACGGATCGCTGCGCTGGGCGGCGGTATCGCTGTACAGCATCGAATGGCCTACCAGGGCGAATACTTCGTCGAGCGTTATGGTCGAGGCGCCGCGGAAGATACGCCGCCGATCAAGCGCATCATGCGGGCCGGCGTAAAGACGTCCGCGGGAACCGACGCCACGCGAGTGTCGTCTTACAATCCCTGGGTGTCGATGGCCTGGCTGGTGACAGGCAAGACGGTGTCCGGACTCCAGATCTATCCAAGGCAAAATTGTCTGGACAGGGAAACCGCGCTCCGAATGTGGACCGAAAATGTCACTTGGTTCTCGAACGAGGAGGGTAAGAAAGGGCGCATTCAAGTTGGTCAGTTCGCCGACCTGATCGTGCCTGATCGTGATTATTTCGCTTGCCCCGAAGATGAGATTACGGACACTACATCGCTTCTCACTGTCGTCGGCGGCAAGGTTGTCTACGGCGTCGGGGACTTTGCTTCCTTCGACCAAGCCGAACTGCCGCCCGCGATGCCAGACTGGTCGCCCGTTCGCACATTTGGAGGCTACGCCGGTTGGGCCGACCAGAATAAATTTGCGCCAGTACAGCAGCACAAACTGTCGATGAGCTGCGGCTGCGCAAGCGCCTGCAACATCCATGGCCACAATCATGCGGTCGCGTGGTCTAGCAAATTGCCGATTGTCGACCTGAAATCGTTCTGGGGTGTGCTTGGCTGTGCCTGTTGGGCGGTATGACGCCTCGCAGGGATGACACACCCGCCAATGCGTCCCGTGCTGGTTTTTTGAGGAAACACATGAACCCTGTCATCGAGCGAACCGCAAAATCTGCGCTGCTATTGGAGCGTGACGGGAACGACGGCGAGCGCAACCGTCTCATCTTCCCGTTCCTGTCGTCTCTATACACATCCCTGGAGCCGTGGGGCTATGCAGTTATGCGCGTGGCTTCTGGAGCTATGATGGCGACCTTCGGTTGGCAGAAGTTATTCGCCGGAAAAATTTCTGACGACATCGCCATTTTCCACCAATTAGGTTTGGAGCCCGCCATTCCGCTCGCTTATTTCACCAGCGGATTGGAGTTCTTTGGCGGCGTTGCCGTGGCAGCCGGATTCCTGACGCGGCCGTTTGCAGCGATGCTATTCGGCGAACTCCTGGTGATCCTGGTCACCGTGATGATACCTCGCGGCACCGGTTATCAATTGTCGGTCGTGTGGTGGGGCGCCTTCCTGTTCATCGCGATACGCGGTGGTGGGCGCTTTGCGCTGGATCGCCTGCTGGCAAAGGAATTCTGAGTCGATGAGTTTGCCAAAAGCGGCTTCTTTGGGGGTCTGATATGCACAAGATCAAAGTCGTTGCCGGCACCGTCATCCTTCTCGGTATTGCCACCGGAGTGCTCTGGGCGAAAGATGAGAAAGCGGTCCAAGTTCCCTCCATTGCTGTCGGCCCGCAATACGATTCGACGCACGTTTACGTAGCACCGGCAGATTTGGATACCTTTACCTCAAGTCTGGTAGCGACCTTTGGTGGCACCAAGTCTCAGCCCATGACACTTACCGTCACGCCCACGCCCAGCGCGACGACGTTTGAATTTGTCTTCACGCCCGTCGGCACTTTTTCGGTGTTCGGCTTCCAGACGCCGATCCCTTATCCATTCGGGGCCGAGAGGACAGGCTATCTCGTAACAGACATGGATGCCGCTGTCCGGTCGGCCAAGGCCCACGACGCTGATATCGTCGTGGTGCCATTCAAGGATCCGATTGGCCGCGACACCATCATCACGTGGCCGGGCAGCGTCGATATGCAGCTCTATTGGCACACAACCGCACCGCATTACGCGCAGCTTCAGACTGTCCCCGAAAATCGGGTCTATGTATCCACGCAGCGCGCCGACGCTTTCGTTCGCGACTTTGTAGGCTTCTCGGGAGGCAAAATTCTTTCAGACGATCGGCAAGCGCCGGGCGTCGAGATTGGTCGGTCCAACGACACCTATCGTCGTGTACGCATCGAGTCCGGGTTCGGCAAAATGACCGTGTTGGTCACGGATGGACATCTTCCTTATCCCTATGGACGCGAAATAACGGGGTACGAGGTTGCCAACCTTTCCGATACTCTCGCCAAGGCGAAGGCTGCCGGTGTCACAGTCCTGGCCGACCCTTACACCGCGGATGGTCGCCAGGCAGCAATGGTCGCTTTCCCCGGCGGTTATGTCGCCGAGATACATTCCTCGGTCAGCAAATAGACCGATGTGGTGATGCGTATTTATGGGACGCTGCGGGGCACAAGCGAGTTCCGATCAAGATGCCCGCCAGGTGGGCGCGTCGTTTAGCTTGCCAAGGCGATTGCGCGCTCCGTTTATTGGGGCGCTTTTATTTTTGCTTCTCCCTCGACCGGTGTATGCGCAAGACAGCGATGGCACCGCCAACACGACACAGCCGACACGGCCAGCCATCCTCTCTAACAGGTGGGAGGAAGATTGGTCCCTTCTCGCCGATCCCCGTGTGCCGAAGGAGCCCTTCGACAGCCTAAAATACATACCGTTCGACCCCGGCAATCCTCAGACTTACCTGTCGTTCGGCGCTGACATTCGAGAACGATTCGAGGCCAATGACGTGACGAACTTCGGCGTCAGCCCCAATCGCAACAACGATTATCTTATCAGCCGCACGGAATGGCACGCCGATCTCCACATCGCTGACCAAGTTCAGGTGTTTGCGCAGTTCCAGAGTGATTATGCGCCCTGGAAAATAATGCTTACGCCGGCTGATCAGGACGTACTCGATCTCGAACAGGCCTTTGTGACAGTGACCGAGCCTATCGGCGACGGTACCGCGCGGGTACGTCTAGGACGGCAGCAAATGAACTTCGACTTCCAGCGTTTTGTTTCTGACCGCGACGGACCCAATGTCCGCCAATCATTCGATGCGGCTTGGAGCGAGTATGAAAACGGTCCCTGGAAGTTCATCACATTCTATAGCCAGCCTGTACAAATCTACGATTTTGGGGCTCAGCCATTCGACAGCTACAGCAGCGGAGCTAACACATTCAGCGTCGTGAGGGCGCAAAGAGAATTATTCGGATGGGCGACGCTGTCCAGCTATTATGCATATTACACACTTGATAACGCGAAATACTTGAGCGTCAGCGGGAACGAACGCCGGGACAGCCTTGATGTTCGGTTTTACGCCAAGACCAACGGCTTCGACGGCGATCTCGAAGTCATGGGGCAAACCGGAAGCATCGGAAGCGACACGATCAGGGCATGGACGATCGGCTCGCTTTCTGGCTACACATTTGCAGATATTGGATGGACACCAAGGCTCGGAATTCAATTCGACGCAGCCTCTGGGAATGAAAACCCGCACGGGAATGTCTTGCAGACTTTCAATCCGCTTTTTCCAAACGGTTACTACTTCACACTTGCAGGATATACCGGTTACACGAACCTCATCCACGTGAAGCCGTCGATAGCCGTCCATCCGACCAATTCGCTAACGCTCGCGTTTGCGGTCGCATCACTCTGGCGCGAGACTACGGCCGATGCAGTCTACACCCAAGGCAGCGTTCCGGTGCCCGGCACCGCAGGACAGCCTGGACGTTACACCGGGACATACGGTCAGGTTGACCTCAACTGGGCGATGACATCCCACTCTTCATTCGCAATCCAGGCGGTTCGCTATGACGTCGGCGATGCGATCCGACGGGCGGGCGGGCGTAACAGCGACTATCTAGGTGTTCAACTCGCCAATGCCTGGTGACCGTTCAATCAGCCGGCGGCGCCAGCCGGAAAGAATTGCTTAAAGTCGCCGAAATCGCGCTGAACCAATCGCCCAAGTGGTAATTTAGTTTCGTTCGCCGGTTTGGCGGTCACTACACTCGACGATATCGGAGGTATGGTTTCACAATGACAAATCGTCCGCGCTCCGCATTTGGATCATACATTGGGGATCAGGCGCGGATTCGAATACCGCCTTCCACCTCCTGCACTTCGAACATGTTGAGCGCATCGGTCGCCGGGCCATTGATCACGGCGCCCGTGACGATGTCGAACCGGGAGCCGTGGCATTGGCACATAATCGTCGTCCCTACGAGCAAGCCTCCGGAAAGCGGGCATGCCTCGTCCGCGCATGGGCAGAGGTCGTCGAACGCGTAGAGGCGGTTGGCAACGCGCGCGATCGATATCCGTAGTTTGCGGTCGCTCAGGTAGAACGGAACGACGAAATCGTTGGGAACGTCCTCGCCCGAACCAACTGGGCGGAAAGCATCAGGCACGACGTCAATCATCAGCTTCTCCTTGTTCTCGCGCACGGTTCAGTAGGGGTAGTCGGGGATGATGTCAGACTTCTTCGCATCGAGGCGCAGCTCACCGAGAGCGCCGGCAGGCACGCATGGACGGTGCGGCATGACTGGAGCGACGCGCGTGTAGCCGTGGCCCAAAGGCGGCCTCAAGTCCGGCTCTCCTTTGTTCGGCCAGAGCGCCATGGCGCGCTCGGTCAAAGCCGTAATTGTCAGTGATGGGTTCACACCCGGATTAGCCGGCATTACGCTGCCATCCATGACGTGCAGGCCCGGTTGACCGAACACGCGCTGGTAGGGGTCGACCGCGCCGTTTTTGCCGCTGTCGCCGATAGGGATGCCGCCCGTAAAGTGCGCCGTGGCGTTGCGGTTGATGACTTCGGTGGCCAGCGCGCCTTCGCGGCTGCCCATCTTTTTCGCCAGTCGATCGGCGAACTCTTCCACGATCGGAATGTGCACCAATGGACGCGCGCCGGAGCTGTGCCGGCTTCTTAGAATGCCGTCATGCCAGTACAGCTCGATCGAAGTGTCAGTCGTCTGCATGCAGAGCATGATGGCTGCCCGCTCGGACCAGCGGCGCGGGTCGCTGACGCCCAGCGTTTGCTCCGGGTGCTCGACCAGTTCCTTGAGCCACGACACGGTCGGATGCTTTCGCTCGCCATGCTGATGATAGGTGAACATTAATGCAAATAGAGTGCTTCCGACTCCGTAGTAGACAGGCTCGATGCTCGTCACCGCGTCGGGCCAGACGCCGCAAGTGATTGCGACCGATCCGGGTGTGATGTGGGTCTTTTCCGGATCGCGCTTCCATTCTTCGTGAGACCGGGAGATCACGAGAATCTGTTCGGAGTTTGTCCGCGCTCGCTGGCCGAGTTCGCTTGACAGGCCCTGCAAGCGGCCCTTGTGCTGCATGTGGTGAAGCAGCTTCGATGATCCATAGGCGTGGGCCGCAACGATCACCTGCTCGGCGGTGTAGGTGTGATGGTGTAGCTGGGCCGCACGCTGCGCCCAGCCAGGGTGCCGCGCATGCACTTCGAATCCTCCGCCCTCGAGCGGCGCGAGATCGTACACTTCATGCAGTTCATGAACCTGGACGCCGAGTTTCTCCGCCAGGTAGAGATAGTTGGTGGTCACCTTGTTCTTGGCGTTGTGGCCGCAACCGACTTGGCAGTTGCCGCATGAAATGCATCCGGTGCGCCGCGGTCCAACGCCGCCGAAATATGGGTCTTCGGCTTCCACCCCGGGTCGTCCGAAATAGACGCCCACCGGCGTCTTGTTGAACGTTTCTCCTTTCCCCATGTCGGTTGCGACCTGTTGCAGGTAACGGTCGACATCGGTGGGCATATACGGATAGCGGACCACGCCGAACATCCGCCGTGCCTGGTCGTAACAGGGCGCCAGTTCGTCGGCCCAGTCGGTGATACCCGCCCATCCAGGCGCATCGAAGAATTTCTTCGGGGGGACGTACAGTGTGTTGCCGTAGACATGCGAGCCGCCGCCGACGCCGGCCCCGCAAAGGATAAGGACATCGTCGAGATATTCGATCCTTTGGATCCCATACATCTCAGCTGCGGGAAACCATAGATAGTGATTCAGATTCCAATTGGTCTTTGGGATGTCCTCGTCTGGCCAATATCTGCCGGCCTCCATGACGCCAACGCGGTAACCCTTCTCCGCGGCACGGAGCGCGGCAACGCTGCCGCCGAAACCGGAGCCGATGATGACCACGTCGTAGTCGAAGGCCGTCATGAACCTGCTCCCGGCCATAAGCGGTGCGGCAACTCGCTGCTTCGGCCGTGACGGTCGGCGTCAACTTCGGAAACTGTGTTAACCGGCGTCGCTCTCGTCATCACCTTCAGTGTGCATGAGATGTGGTCTCTGGGACGGTGAACGTCACCGTCTGCCTGCACTCCGCGCACCCAGCGAATACGTGGTGGTTAGCGTCCACCAACTCGACAAGCATTTTGTGCTGACCCGGCGGCAGACCCGCCACGCTGATGGTATTGTTGTCACTCGTCGCTTCCACCCAACCCCAAGGCAGGTCGTCCAGATGTACGTGTAAATGCCCGATCCTTGGCGATACGTTGAGCGCGCCTGCGCCGAATACCGGTTCGATACGCACGTTCTCGGCACGATATTGGATCCAGACAAGGTCGTGGGCCAGTCCCGCGGCAAGCGGCATGGGGACCAGAATCAGTTTTGGTGGGGCCTCGTTCTCGATGGCGATGTACGGTGAGACCTCGCGGATCTCCCCTGCGCTCTGGGCGAAGGCGGTCGTGGCGAGCACGGTACCAACTGCGACTGCGGCAAGTGTCCTGATAAGTATGATCATTTGCGTCCTCACTTCTTGATTAGAAAAGCGTAAAGCTTCGTGCACGGAACGAGTTGCCCTTGTCGGCACTGCCGTGATGCAGTTATCAATCGGCTGGCACTCCCACTACGAAGAACAAGGTGGCCTTGGCGGAGGCATGACGGATCGGCTTGATCGCTTCATAGGCTGGCGAACTCCACCAAGCCTTTGCCTTTTCCATGCTGTCAAAAGCAATGATTACCGAAAACTTGGGCGGATCACCTTCGAGAGCTTCGACTTTGCCGCCGCTAACCAGAAAGTGGCCGCCAAATGGCGCGAGCGTGTGGGGAACCTGCTGCGCATATGTGTGGAAAGTGGTGGGATCAAATAATGTACCTTGGGCGACAAGGTAGGCGGGCGGCGCCTTACTCTGCTGTTCGTGAACGTCGGTGGCTTTCGCGATGGCGCTCATTGAATTCACCTTCAGGCTCAAACAAGGTTGAAATCGGCGTGTGCTTTAGTTCAGGGCGTAGGTGCATAGCGAGTGAAAACGTAGTCGCGATCCTTTGCGGGCTGGTGGCAGGGGAAGCACTTTGCGTGCAGCGCCTCGTTGCCGGGTTTGCCGTTTGTAAAGTCGGCGAATCCCCAGCCGCCGGACGCGGCGTACTTTTTTGAGTCCTTGACCATGAATTGAACGTTCACGGCGGACCCGGCAAAGGTCGATTCGAGACCGAGGCCGGGAAAGCCGGCGGCCAAGGCCTGGTTGTCAAAGTCCGACGAGTCCTCATTCCAATGCAGCGCGGCAATCATTGCGCCATCCGGGAACGGCAGAGTGCCGTCGCGGTAGGCCTTGATCGCCAGATCGTTGCCCAATTCGGCGCGCAACTGTTTGAGCCCGCCTCCGGTACCGGTGAGTTGCTTGCCTGTAAGCCGCTTTACGGAAATCAAGCGCCAGTCGCGGTATCCCTCGGGGAGTTTAACTCCATAGATCGGTGCGGCGTCTCCATTGGACTGCCCGGATGCGGACTCCATGTAGGCGGCTACACCAGCGACTGCTGTAACGGTAACTGCAACTGCAACCAGCGCTATCCGTCTCATAACCCCCTCCTTGTCCGGTCCCATCAAACTGGTTTTGTCACTTCGACGACTGCGTCGGCAAAAACCTTCGGCGCTGTTTGGGGTAGTGCGTGGCCGGCATTCGGTACCCGATGGTGGATACGCTTACCGGAGAACTTGGCCGCGGAAGACCGGCCATCGCTGGCAGGGATGATGCCGTTCGCCTCTCCGTCGAGCGTGACGGTGGGCACCGTGATAACCGGCAGCGTTGCGAGCTTCGCCTCGATATCCGCGTATTGCGGATAGCCCGGTGCCAGGCCGAGGCGATGCCGATAGGAGTGGATTACCACGTCGACATAGTCCGGATTGTCCCAGGAAGCGACGCTTCGCTGGAAAGTCGCGTCGTCATAGTGCCAGGTGGGATTTTCATTGGTCCACAGCAGGCGCGCAATATCGTCTCGATTAGCGGCCAGCCCGGCGCGACCCCGCTCCGTCGCGAAATAGAATTGAGTCCAGATGCCCCATTCCAATCTGGTTGGGAGCGGCGTCCCGGCGTGGGCGATGTCTTGAATGAGATAGTCGTTGACCGAAACCAGTCCGGTGCAGCGCTCCGGCCACAGCGCCGCGACAACGCAGGCTGCTCGGCCGCCCCAATCATAACCGGCTAACACTGCGGTCGGGATCTTGAGGGCATCCATCAAGGCGACCACATCCACCCCGATCGCCGCTTGCTGACCGGAGCGAGGGGTGGCGGTGTCGAGAAAGCTGGTCGATCCGTGTCCTCGCAAATGCGGGATGATTACGCGGTAGCCCCGCGCGGCGAGGATTGGCGCAACTTCGATGTAGTCATGAATGTCGTAGGGCCAGCCGTGGAGCAGGAACACGGGGTGGCCGTTCGACGACCCGGCCTCGGCATAACCGACATTGAGCACACCGGCGTCGATCTGCTTCAGCGGGGGAAACGGTGCGTTGGCGCCAGGCTTGCTCGCCAGCACCGGTGCCGGTTTGGTTTGGGCACGCGCCGCGCCGACAACTCCAAGTTCGGCGGCAGTAAAGCTGAGCGCAGCAGCGCCGAAAAAGCGGCGGCGGTCATGGTCGACCGCTTCGTGCATATTGATCTTGCCCATGGCTAATCTCCAAGATGGAAAGCTTTTTCTGTTCGAAGAACGGTGCGCCCAATAGGCGCGCCTGGGTTTTCAGATCATGCTTCGCGCCGGCTTGAACGCAGCGCGCTTAAAAAAGCGCACGGGTATTCCCCAGCCGCCCATTTTCCAGATTTGCCGCGCCGCATGTCAAGTGTAGGCGAACCAGCAAGGTGTCCGCTATGGGTCAGAAGCCGCCATGCGACCTAATCAAACGCGCGGCAGCTCTACCTCCGATAACGGACACTAATGCAGACATCAGATTCGCCTAATGATACGTTACGGAATGTTGCTGAGACCGAATGGAGCCAGGTCACATCCGGTCTTTGGTCGCTCCTGTGATGGACTGCTTCAATCGCCCTGAAAAATGCAGAAATACTGGACGCTTAGGCCGAGTCGTTTTTGCGCTCCTCGTACCGATCGTCGTACTGGGACTGATGCCCGTTGCCAAGATTAGTGACTGACGTTCAGTTA
>Ga0181537_10003406_pt1 | contig 13609 bp, 12 predicted proteins | sample PEATcosm2014_Bin_39_FD_119765 | JGI IMG/M metagenome (GOLD analysis project Ga0181537, IMG submission 119765) | Peatland microbial communities from MTU Mesocosm Facility, Houghton, MI, USA - PEATcosm2014_Bin23_10_metaG | ecosystem: Environmental > Terrestrial > Soil > Wetlands > Peat | place...
CTTTTCGCATTATCGAGGCGATGGAGGAGGATGCGTCGGAGATCCTGGCGCACGGCGACTACATCGAGAAAACCAACGAGTTGTACGCCGAACAACGGTATGCCGAAGCCCTTGACCTGATCCGAGAAGGGATCGCAGTTCATGGTGCGGATTATGAGTTCCTGAATCAGGAAGGGATTTATCTCACGGATATGGGTCGGCATGCCGATGCTCTCCACATTTTCGACCTCGCTCTGCAAATGAACCAGCGGTTCGTAAATCTCTGGGCGAACAAAGGTAGAGTGCTTCGTCTCATGGGACGTCATCTTGAAGCTCTGAAGTGTTATGACAAAGCGCTCGCGCTCGCTCCGCATCGCGCGACCCCCTGGCACAGCAAGGGAAATACCTTGCGTGATCTGGAGCGCAATGAAGAGGCGCTTCTGTGCTATGAAAAGGCGGTGGAAGTGGAACCGAACCATGAATGGGCATCGATCCACAAGAGCAGCCTTGAGCAGATGAAAGCAAAGCTGAGCGAATCATCTCGTAAGGTTTGAGCTATGAACGACGAATTGAGGGTCCGTTCTGACAATCGAGCCCAGACTTAGAAAGGAGCATGAAGGTGTCAATCAAGTGCGCTGTTGGAATTCACGAGTGGAAGGGCTGCAAGTGTGCCTCTTGCGGGAAAGTCCGCGCCGAGGGCCACGACTGGCACAGCAATTGTGAGAAGTGCTCCCGATGCGGCGCTGCGCAACAAGTCGCTCACAGGTGGAGCGGATGTAAGTGCACGAGCTGTGCCCAGGTTCGCGACGAAGGTCACAGCTGGAAGAGCGGACGATGCACCGCCTGTGAGGCGAAGGCACCGTCTATCATGCGTCTGATCGCGTCAAAAGATACCGCAGAGGTCAAGAAACTGCTCGCATCCGGTTCCGACCCCAACGAGACGGAATCAACTGGCGTGACCGCTCTCATGTATGCCGCCATGACAGGAAACACTTCGTGCGTTCAATCACTCATCGAGGCGGGTGCGAACGTGCACATAAAAGATCGCCATGGGCACTCTGCGCTCTTTCACGCTGCGATCCAAGGAAAAAACTTCGCCTGTGTTAAGGCGCTACTTGATGCTGGTGCCGATCCAAATGCGCTGCTCGCTCGTCAGGGCTATTGTTTTTCCTCGGGAGTTGCCGAGATAGACGCGCTACTAGAAGCGGCTCGAGCTGGCGTTTCCAGGTCGGAGCCTACAGTATCGCGGTCGAGGGTGGTCAGTCGCGGGTCACCCGCGGTACTCAATGATTTAATGACGCAGGATATCTTTCTTCTACCTACGGGTGATTTTCTCGCTCAAAGCGACGAACCAGCAAGACAGTTTTCCGCAACCGTTCTAGGCAATTACAAAGGATGGCTGTGCGCAAGCTGCCAGAGCGCTCGTTGCGATGATACGAGCAGCGTCCTTGTAAAGGTAACGAGCCGGAAGGCCGACGGCAACCTGGAGCTTCAACCTGTAGCCATCTGCGAAGGCTGCATGTCCACGCACAGCGAAGTAGATCTAATCGCGATGGCTAGGTCTGACAAACTCTGCAACGCAGTCACGGTCGCGAATTGACTCCCAGAGATGCCGCGCTTTTTTGAGTGTTACTCGGGATTCAAAAACGCCTTCGAGAAGTAATGATGCGCAACTCATTATCACAAAGGGAGAAATGGAAGCGCGAAGGAAAGATGGTCAAGATTGTTTTTGGGGATCATTTGCCCAAGCAAGAAGGTGAACGGTTTGCTAGCACTCTCTTCATGTTCAATATTTGCGAAAAGCCGCCAGAGCGTTCGAGCGACAATTCGGTAGTGATCCACTTCGACGTTGGTTGCGGCTTCTAGTGTGCTCGAAGAGGTAAGATACTCGAACTTTCGGAGGATCTCGTAGGTCCCAAGATCAGGCATGTATCTCTTCCAACCGCTTGAGAAAGGATAAGAGAAATGAGCTTTTGGAAAAAGCCCGCGGAAGTGCAGCAGACAACGACCAATGCCTCGTCGATAGAGGAAGGCCGGCTGGCGCATGAACTGATGGAGGCGGCGACGTTCGGCGATCTTGGTTCGGTACAGAAAGTGCTCGGCCGTGGAGCTTCGGTAAACATCGGGAATTCCGACTTTTATACTGCGCTCCATTATGCATCCGAGAACGGCCACGTTGGTGTAGTCGAATTGTTGCTGGCCGCAGGCGCTGGCGCGAATGCTCAGACAAACGAGGGTTGGACGCCACTGATGCTTGCCTCGATGAATGGCCACCTGGATTGTGTGCGGGCGCTGCTTGCCAAAGGGGTTGACGTCGACACCAAAACGAAAGTCGGCGCTGGGGCGCTGTTTTTGGCTTGCCAGGATGGGCATCTGGAAGTCGTGAAGACACTCCTCGATAATCGCTCAAATGTGAACGCCAAGGCGGTCAACGGGTGGACTCCATTGCTTTCGGCTTCGTTCAAGGGGCATTTGCAAGTCGTGAAGGTGCTGCTGGCAAGAGGGGCCGATGCCAATTGCAAAGAGACGAACGGCGCTGCTCCGCTCATGTTCGCATCCCAGGATGGTTACTTGGAGATCGTTCAAGCGCTGATCGAGAACGGCGCGAATGTAAACGCCAGGGCCAAGAACGGCGGAACTGCTCTCCTGGTTGCCCAAGAGGGTGGCCATCGAAATGTTGAGCATCTTCTGCGCCAGCACGGCGCCCGCGAGTAGTCTGAATGCCATCTTCGGTCACATTGAGAGTTTCGCGGGGGCCACTCATTGGCAAGCAATTTGTCTTCGACGAGACCACATCGCGCGTCATTGGACGCGCGAGCGATTGCTCGCCTCGCTTGCCCTCTGATGAAGCGCATATAACAATCTCGCGCCATCATTGTTTGTTGGACATCAATCCGCCGGAGATTCGGATTCGCGATTTCGGGAGCCTAAACGGCACCTGGATTAACGGAGAGAGAATTGGTCAGCGCGGCAAAGGCCTCTCGGCCGAGGAGGCGGCAAAGATTTCGTTCCCTGAGCATGACCTGAAGGCCGGAGATCAGGTTCGCATCGGCGACACCGTGTTTTGCGTTGAGGTGTTTGTACCGGCGCAATGCGTGGAGTGCTATGAGGAGATCGCTGAGGATAAGAGATCGAAGGCGGAACGTTCTCCGGGCGAATTCCAGTGCGAGAGTTGCCGCAAGAAGGCGGAGCTTGCACCTTGCAAAGACCCACCCAGGAAAAAGGCGAAGTTCTGCACCAAGTGCGGACGTGATGTTGCCGCCGAAATGGGAGCGAATCGCGTTGGTGACTACATCTGTTTCGAATGCCAGAAAGATGCCATCCAGATTCTGAAGGGCATTTTGGCGGGGGCAAAGGCCGGCGCTCGCGATCTTGAGGCGATACGTGGCTACGCCATTGAGCATGAATTGGGTCGGGGAGGGATGGGACTGGTGTGGCTGGCTCGGAATCAATCCTCCGGAGAACTTGTGGCATTGAAGGTCATGCTTCCTCAGGTAGCGGCAGACGAGCGAGCGAAGCGGTCCTTCCTGCGAGAAGTTGAGAACACTAGGGCTTTGAAGCACAGAAACATCGTGGAACTTCGGGAATCGGGATGCTCGGGTGGCACGTTCTTCTTTACGCTCGAGTACTGCGAAAAGGGCACCGTTAATCAGCTCATGAAAGATCGCGGCGGAAAAGTCCCCGTGAAAGAGGCGGTTGCTATCATTTGCGATGTTCTAAACGGACTCGAGTATGCCCATCACGCCACCATTCCGAACGTGAAGTTGAAAGATGGAACCTATGCTGAGGGGCACGGACTTACGCATCGTGACTTGAGTCCGCAGAATATCCTGCTCACTGAGGCAGGCGGTGTAGCAACGGCCAAGATTGCAGACTTCGGACTTAGCCGGGCTTTCGATCTTTCCGGCCTAAGCGGTTTTACGCGCACGGGGACGGCCGCGGGGAAGCCGTGGTTCATGGCGCGGCAACAGGTGACGGGCTACAAGCATGCCGGCCCCGAAGTGGATGTTTGGGCCGCTGCGGCATGTCTCTACACCATGCTGACGGGGATCTACCCGCGGGATTTTCCTCGAGGCAAGGACGTGTGGCAGACAGTGCTCGACACCAAGGCGATTGCAATCCGGCAGCGCGACCCGAGTATTCCGCGTCCCCTTGCAATGGTCATCGACGAAGCGTTGATCGACCAACCCGCCATCGTGTTTAAAACGGCGTCTGCCTTGAGGGATGCTTTGCTGGCGGCGCTGTGAGAACGGGCATTTGTTACGCCGGACTAAGCGATCGCGGACGCGTGCGTGAAACGAACGAGGACAACTGGTTTGCCGACCCAGAACGGGGGCTGTTCATTGTGGCGGATGGGATGGGTGGCGAGTTTGCCGGAGCGCTGGCAGCCCGAGCCGTGGTAACTGCGCTACCCGCATTGATACAGGATCGACTAGGGGCAATGCCGAGTTCATCCGGTTTGAGAGCCAGGCGCTGTATCGAAAATGCCATCGCCTTTCTTAGCGTGCAACTTCGAGAGCAAACGCGGAATGAACCCGGCCTGGATGGAATGGGATCAACGGTTGTCTGTGTGCTCGTGCGAGACCGGAAGGCAGTTGTCGCGCATATGGGTGACAGCCGCGCCTACCTCTTGCGCAAGGGAGGATTGCGGCGGCTCACTGCCGATCACACGTTGGTCGAGGTGCTGCTCCATCGCGAAGAGATTACCCCGAAGGAAGCCTCGATGCATCATGGACTAGGTCGTCTGACGCGAAACGTTGGAATGCCAGGCGAGCCGCTGCCCGAGTCGCGTTTAATAGGCCTCGATCCAAGCGACCTCATCATGCTTTGCACCGATGGTTTGACAGGCATATTGAGCGATAAGCAGATCCAGGCGATCTTGAAAGAGCCTGCTTCATTGAAAAGACGATGCCGACATCTGGTCGAAGCCGCCAACAATAAAGGGGGAAGCGACAACATCACGGCTTTGCTTATATCTTCTTTCGAATGAGAATAGCCGGAATGCGAGAGGGTCGTATATGCTGGCGATTCATACCTAATCAGTTGGATTCGGAGAGAACACAAGGTGGCCACGCAGATTGGGCACGAGTAAAGGTAAGTAACAACATAGTGGGGATAAATCGGCGAAGCAGACACATGTAGCAGCAGCGAGCGGTGAGCCACCCCCGTTGGCGCTATGGAAGGAAGGGGAATGCCATGGGACAAATCTACCTCAATCGATGCACCGCATGCGGGGGCACAGGCCTGTGCAGTCACTGCCGCAATCGACGTAAAGAAGTGGCAAACCAGAGCCGACAGACGCGATCTGCAGAGGAATCTCATAACCGCTTCCCGGGGCATTTTCCCGCGCTTTTCTTCCCTGAGATAGTGCCGTGTGGCGCATGTCGAAACACCGGGAGATGCTTTCAATGTGGAGGCGCTGGAGGATTTAACTTGGCCGATACATAAAACTCTTCGGCGCAATAGAGCCCTCACTCGTGCAGCAGTGGATTCTATCGAGTTTCAGATCCACAACTCAATTCAATTCCGATGCGCTTGGAGAAGCCACTAACCGCAATGAACACCCGTTGTATAGGCACCTGATCTAAAACTTGGAAGGGGAAAAGCAACGGCATGAGATTGGCGCCCTCAGTCCAATTGATTTGGAAAATGGCAGCCAGAGAAATGGCAGCGGGGCGGTTCAGTGAAATCGAGCCAGAACATTATTGCATGGCCCTGCTGAAGCTTGCCGATATGCCATGGACCTCGATTGCAGCTGCAGCGGAAGGGGAGGACGCTGCACGAGGCATCGCGAGCGACTGTGAATCACTGCGCGAGACAATGCGAAAGTGCGGGATCGAAAGCACTCGCGCTAGGCGTGCGCTCCGCAGCAGACTCGGTAGAGGCGGCGAGCTTGCGCAACCCGCTAAGGTTCATCGTTCACCTGCCAGCCGCGCACTGTTTGAGTCTGCCGCGATGCTGGCCTCACGTTCAGGCCGCGAGGCGCTCGAGCCCTTGCATCTATTGACTGCATTGTTCGAATCGCCCTCTCCGGCCATCGCCGAGACCGTGCTTGGCAGGCTACCTGCACCGCCAACTCGTATTGCGGGACTCCTCGAAGAAAAAGCGCGAGATCTTGTCCAAGATGCGCGCAACGGAAACGTCCTCCTCAATTCGGCGGTGATTACTGCGGCCAAGGTCTTGTTGCAATTGCTAGCAAGAGCAACGCACAAGAGCACATTACTGGTGACCGAACGGGATGAGCTGGCAAAGGACGTTGCGAGCGCGGTTGCGCTGATCATGGCTGGAGATGATTCACCGGCCGGATTGCGGGAGCGCAAAATCATCGACATTTCCGGGGCGCTTTATGGGGATGTGAATGAAGGTGATGGAATGAGGCCGGCCACAGGAAGGCCTGGTGCTCGTGAGTGTCTCCGGCAGCTCCTGGCAGAAGCAGCAACTAGGCCGGAGGTTATCTTGTGGGTGCCGAGCGTGGAGTCCGATAGCTCGTTTGGAATCGAATGGAACAGCCTGTTGAGAGAGGCTTTAGCGAAGCGGACGGTGCAATTTATTTACCCGGTAACTCCCGAGAGCTTCACGAATAACCTGAATAAGGACGCGGTCTGGAAACGACATGCGGAAGCGGTGTGGTTGGATTGTGCAGCTGAAGACACTGTCCCGAGAAAGCTGTGAGGCACGATGTTCACCGAGAAAGCACAAGCGATTATCGATTTGGCCAAGGACTACTCTCATAAAATCGGCGCACGGGATCTCGCCCTATCGTCGGTTACGTTTGCGATCCTCGATCACGTCGAAGGCTCCATGCTGCTCGCTGAGTGCGTTGGCACAGCTCGTGAGAAGCTGCTCGAAGAAATACCGGCCATCGGTGGGCAATCCAATGACCAAGGCCCTTTGCCGCTCGCGGAGCAAGTTCGCGCTTTACTGAGGTCCGCGAAGGAGCTAGCGCAGGAGGTTCCCGACACGGCGCATCCTGGGCTAGTCGACTTACGGCATCTGGTTTGTGCCTTAGCTATGTCAGTTGAGGGATGCGGGCTCTTACATGTCGCGCTGCTCACTCATGGAGAGGCTGTTTCTCGGCTTAACGTTTGGTACATCGAAGACGGCTTAACTTCAAAGCTGCCAGAGTTGGCAACCCGGCTGAGAATCCTTCAGGCAGACCTGACCGCCAAAGTGTTTGGGCAGGATCATGCAATACAAGCCTTCGTTGAGGGACTCTTTGACGCGGAGTTAGTAGCTTCATCAAATCGGCAAAGGAAAGCACCAAGGGCCGTGTTCTTATTTGCCGGACCACCTGGAGTGGGAAAGACATTATTGGCAGAGTTGGGCGCCGCTCACCTTGACCGTCCGTTCAAGCGATTTGATATGAGCGCATACTCCGATCATCAGCAACAGAATGCACTCATCGGTTGGGAAGAAGCTTACAAAGGAGCTCAGCCGGGTGTGCTGACAGATTTTGTGGCCAAGAACCCAACGGCTGTCCTATTGTTTGACGAAATCGAGAAAGCTCATCTCAATACGATTCAACTGTTTCTTCAGATTCTCGATGCAGGCCGCTTGGAGGACAAGTTTCTCAAGCGAGATGTCAATTTTGTCGACACTACAATCATCTTCACTACCAACGCAGGACGAAAGCTCTACGACCGCTCCAACGATGGTGGCCCAAGGGCCAGCAATACTGTCTTCCACCGCAAAACAATCCTCGATGCCTTGGGTCAGGAAATAGATACCCGAACTGGCAAGCCTTTTTTCCCAGAAGCGATTTGCTCTCGCATGGCAGCGGGCTACCCCATCCTATTCAATCATTTGGGCATCAATGAACTTGAGCGAGTCGTGCAAGCCGAACTTACTCGAATGACCGGCTTGTTGGAACGCCAATATCGCAAAGAAGTCAAATTCCACGAACTCGTCCCCATGTGCCTTGTCTTACGTGAGGGTGCGCGAGCAGACGCTCGCACCCTGAGATCCCAAGCCGAGAGTTTTCTCAAGACGGAACTGTTCAACTTCTGTCAGCTTCTGGATATCGACCGCCTAGAGGAAATCTGGACCAAAGTCGATGGCCTGCAAATCAGATTGGATGGAAATGCCGATAAGCTAGATCCGCTGGTCCAAAATCTGTTTGAGAAGACCGGACCTCCCCGCATTCTCCTGATCGCCGCGCCTGACGTGTCGGATCTTTATCGGGAATCCATCTCCGAAGTTGAGTGGCAGGCGGCAAGCACGGTAGCGGATGCGTTGCGGATCCTGGCTCACGAAGAAGTAGATATGGTGCTGTTGGAATTATCACTGGGCACGGAAACCAGCGGAGCAAACAATACATTTCAGCAGTTTGACCGAGTTCCGCCCGCGGCACGAGATTTGGATCGAGGCCAGGATATTCTGCGACACATCCGGGAGCGCTTGCCCGAGATGCCGGTCTACCTGCTGACAATATGTGATTCAGACAAACAGTTCGAACATTCTGACGTTCTGGGAGACGAGCCGTATCTAGCCTGCGTGCAGGCAGGCGGTGCGCGTGGTGTGATTGCAAGCCGTTTTATCGATGGCCTTGTCGAGCACTGGGAAAAGCAGCGCGATGAGCTGGCAAGGCACCTGCTGGAAGTCAGCCGAAGACTGCATCGGGAGAAGGCTGCTGCGCGCCTGGCGCAGGAGAGGAAAGTCCTAGGGTTCGATACCGTACCCAAGGTTGAGGGTCGAAATATATCGATCTTTCTGCGCAATTTCCGTATTTCTCGGGCAATCGCCGCAGCCGATGCCGGAGAGCTATTGGACGAAGTCGAGCGTCCGCGCATTCTCTTTGATGAAGTGATCGGAGCCAATGGAGCCAAAGAGGAACTGAAGTTCTTCGTCGATTTCCTGAAAAACCCAAGGCGGTTTGCCGCCCTTGGCCTCAAACCTCCGAGGGGCGTTTTGCTCTACGGTCCTCCCGGGACGGGGAAAACAATGTTAGCGCGCGCGTTGGCCGCGGAATCTAATGTCGCTTTTATTCCGGTTTCCGCTCCGAATCTGGTGACCGTGTGGCAGGGGAGCGGGCCACAAAGTGTAAGGGATATCTTTGCCAGGGCGCGACGTTATGCACCGGCGATAATTTTCATCGACGAAATTGACGCGATTGGAAAATTGAGAATGGGTGGGGTGGGCGCAAGCGCAGAAGAAAACACACTCACGGCGCTCCTTGCGGAAATGGACGGCTTCGCCTCACCCTCTCCGGACAGGCCCGTGTTCGTGTTAGCGGCAACTAATTTCAATGTTCAGGCGGAGGAAGGAGAGGTGACCGATCGGCAAGTGCGGACTCTCGATCCCGCGTTGGTTCGCCGCTTCTCACGTTCCATCCTCGTCGATTTACCCGACAAGGCGACCCGACAAACTTACTTGACGCAAAGGCTGGCGTCAATTCGGGGAGCGCTTATTCCTGATTCGGTGATCGAGCTGCTGGCCGAGAAATCCGCAGGGATGAGCATTGCAAATCTGGAACAAGTAGTGGAAGCGGCGGGCCGTAAGGTCCTTCAGGAGAATCGGGAGTGGAGCGCAGAGATGCTCGTTGAAGCCCTCGACATAGCCCGCGAGGGCGAGGCCAAGGAGTGGTCTCCGGAGTTTCTGGAATGCACTGCGCGCCACGAAGCTGGGCACACTGTGATGTATTGGCTTGCGGGATGGTGGTCTCCTGAAGTCTCGATCATTGCTCGAGCCGACCACGGCGGCGGCATGCGGCGCAGTGAGGAAGAAATCAAGCGTGAGAGTCTTACCAAGGCTGAGTTGTTAGCTCGCATTCGCACCTGCCTTGGGGGACGCGCCGCGGAATTCATCTATTACGGAAGGGAGGATGGACTGACGACGGGCGCTTCGGGGGACCTGCAGCACGCAACACAAATTGCACGCCAGATGATTTGCCGCTATGGAATGGACGATGAGTTTGGCCTCCGTGCCACGACCGAGATTTTCAAATACGCCGAAGCCGTGGGCACAGCACTTTACCAGCAAGTGAACGAGATTGCCGGTCGGATTCTGAAGGAGGAGATGGATAACACGCTCAAGCTGCTGGAGAAACACCGTAGCCATTTGGACGCCGTTTCGAAAGCGCTACTCGCAACGAACAGGCTTTATCGCGAGGATATACAGCATTTATTGCCATCACGGCCAGGGAAAGGTTCAGATTTGCCCGCGAAAGATTGAAAGGCGAGAGTGGCGTAACCAAGAATCATTAGCCGCAGCGCGGAAGCGCAAATGGGAAGGCCCTTTTGGAAGCGGCGGAAATCCGCACAAAATGTTCTCAAAATCGGCAGGGTGAGGAGGAATGGCAATGCAGAGATTTGAATACAAATTCGATTCGCTCCCCCACAACGATGTGAACGAGAAGCGAGTCCGAGATGTATTAAGCAACACCACAGCGAACTACACATTGCAGCGGCATGACTCGGGATGTGTACTCGCGGTTGTATATCTTCCGTCGTTCATGGAGTTCTTGGCGATGGAGGGATTGTTCAGGAGTTCCGGCCTCCGTTCCTAGGACGTGGTTGAGAAGTCGTTGCAATTGGATTGGATCGAAACGAAGGATGCTTCATTGTGATGCATCCCAAGACGCAATAGAAAGGGGAGAGAAGAATGGGACTGTTCGGGTCGAAATCAGAAAGCACCGATGCTGCTGACTCCAGGGTGTTTTTTGTCGAATTGGTTGAGGCAGTATTCACCAATCGGTTTATCGTGCGGTTTATGAGCGAGCCCGCAAAAGGAAAGGCCGGCATCGAGAGGGCCGTTGGGAAGAATAACGTTCACATCTTCGGGGTCCAAGGACAAGAGGACCTCGCTATCCTGATTCCGCAAACCGATAAGGACGTGGATACATGTCGAAAACACCTGAAGTCGATCGGCACTGAGATCCTTCAACCGGCAGGGCAGGAGTTAGGCGAAACTGCTGGCGTGCTGCTTGCCTTGTCATAGGATTGCACTGTTTTCCAATTCCCGAAAAGATCCGTTTGGCAACCTATAATCTCGCAAGCTGCACTTTCGACAGTGAATGAAACGGAGACATGGATCCAAGTGGCTCATTGGGTCACAGCTTAACACCAGTCGGTGAGATACGGAGCTGCGATGTTGATAATCCCATTTCTGAAGCCTGACGAACTGGCAGACAAGCCAGGCCGGCAGTCGATATTATGCTTTCTTTCCGGGATGCTGAGTTCCTTCTATCCCTCGACGCCCGTCGCCGCACGTGAACTTCTTGTTGCGCCCAGAGACAATGATGTCGCAAGCGAACTTCTCTACGCAGCGGCTTATGGAGGAGTGCCGGATGCACAATTTGAGTTAGCTCAATGGTCTTTTTCTGCCGGAAACACCGTCGAAGCTGCAGCATGGGCGGGGATTGTTAAGAAACAGAATGCAGCATATTTCCTTGAAGAGAGAAGTGGCCGCACTGCGATCGGAGTGTCGATGAGACTCGATATGCAGATAGATTCCCAGTTCAACAGGCCGGCTCTATCTAATGCGCGCAAGGAATTGGCCAGGAAGGTGAGGGACCGCGAAAGAGAACTTGCGCAGAAGTGCAAACAAGCAGTTAAGTGCCGCCAGCAGATGGTTGAGTTTGTTGAGGAATTGGAAAAAGTCGGCCTCGACCGAGCACCTCGAACTGAGGTTGTCGGGGGCCTGGCATGGTTCGGCTTTCAACTTGTCTGTGCCCGCCTTGTAACTTCGCCAACCTTCCTTTTTGAGAGGAACTTGAACCTTGATCCGAAGAACATTGTCGCGAATGCCTTTCAAGAGAGCTCTGGACGACTCGGCTCACATGATCTGGCCAACGGGGCAATAGGAGAGATGGCTCTTCTTATTCGTCAAACCGGAGAGATGCCGAATGGAATTGGCTGGACTTAAGGAATATCGAGGGGACCGCAAGGGTTCTCGATTGCGCGGGCGAGCACAGTGGGTATAGGATCTGCCCGATATTCTCACCGCATATGCCGAGCTGGCTTTCAATCAGAGGATGAAAGAGTTAGAAGACGGTTAGTCTGGGGTTAAGGTACGGTATCAAAGCATCCGGGAAATGCATCTTTCAGTGAATCCGGAACCCAACATTCGTAGCATCGACCCTCAACACGACACGCATAGGCTGTCTTCCGGTCGGGGATGAATAAGTAATTCCAGCCATACTCTATCGATTCGAATGAAAGGCTAATCAACGGTGTTGTCTTGCGTATGGGCCGCACCACTACCCATATTAGAGATCCAAGCTTGTCGGGTTCTCCTACTGTAATGAATATCCTGTTTTCGAACCGAGAAGGCAGAAGAAGCCAGCTGCTACCACCGACAAATGTCATTCCTGCTCTCTCGAAGACTCTTGTGCTGCTATCTTCGGCAGTGGGCTTTCTCCCCGCGACGAGCATGTTGTCGGCATGGCTTTTCATTTCTTCGGCCAGAAGCTTCTGATCGTTGCGGGCTGAGGGCGATAAGAACCGCCCGATTCTTTTTAGGATTTCCATTTTCCAGATCGATCCTTTGCGCTGCAGTGTAGCCCCTTCGCCCGTGCGGGTTCCACCAACACCTCTGCCAGCAATTGCTTGGCCACATCAGCCCTCAGCACGGTGCACCGCTGAAGGTGCTCTCCAGCAAGCTCTCGCATGCACGGTTTGAGCCATCCGGCTGGACTGTTTTCCGCGAATAGCTCGCTGACGTGGTCACATCACAACGCTACGCGGCTTAGTGAGGCTTCCCTCTGAAAGCAATTCCATCCCACTTTTGCCGCCGTGCTTGCGTAATAGGTCGCGCACTTCCACTCGACTTCGATCCAGCTCATGCATGCTGGCTGGTGTTACATCTTTTCCCTCATACCCCATCGCTCGATTCAATGGAGTGAGGCCGAACTTGTCGAGGGCGTTCACGTCAGCTTGGTTACTCAACAACCATTCCACGAAGTCTTTGCTTCCATATTTTGCCGCGTGGTGCAAGCGCGTGCTGCCATTGTGGTCCCGGGCGTTGATATCGGCTCCGTGGGAAAGCAGCAATTCTGCAACCTCTGTGTCCGCCAAGTGGAATGGCGTCTTGCCTTCGTTGTTCATGGCATCAACCTCGGCCCCGTGGACTAGCAAACATTCCGCAACCTCCTCGTGGTCCCTCGCGTTGTGCAAAGCTGTGTCGCCGTTGTCACTCCTTGCATTGACCTCGGCTCCGTTAGCCAGCAACAACATAACAGCGTCCTTGTGGCCGCCGGTCGCGGCCCAGTGCAGCGGAGTACTGCCGTCGCTTTTCCGGCTGAAAACGAGATCAGGATTGTGATTAATCCAAGCGTTGACTTTTTCCCGTTTTCCGTCTCGAGCGACTTCATGCAGATAATGCTTTTCACTCATCGTTGCTCCTGATTGGCCTTGATCGCGGGACTTACCGCATACTCTCCCGTACATTCACAGCCAATTTGGCCTGACTTTGATTTTCGTCCCCGGGCACTCAATTGCTTTGTCGCAGCCTCTCAACGCGTTCAGATGCCGCCGTGCTGACGCAGCAATTTCACCATGTCCTTAGAACATCCAGGCGCGGCCCAGTTTAAAGACGGATCGATAAAGGGGTGAGCCTCCTTCGATGCTATGCCATAAGGCGTCAGGCCGTTGTTGTTCTGGGAGTTGACTTCTGCTTTATAGGTCAAAAGCAA
>Ga0181537_10003407_pt1 | contig 13606 bp, 11 predicted proteins | sample PEATcosm2014_Bin_39_FD_119765 | JGI IMG/M metagenome (GOLD analysis project Ga0181537, IMG submission 119765) | Peatland microbial communities from MTU Mesocosm Facility, Houghton, MI, USA - PEATcosm2014_Bin23_10_metaG | ecosystem: Environmental > Terrestrial > Soil > Wetlands > Peat | place...
CCCGCCCGCGATCGGGATCGGAACGCCGCGAATTGAGCTCCTTGAGATCGTGGCCTGCGGAGAACGCCGGCCCGTTTGCGGCGAGCACCACCGCGCGCACCGAGCGCTCGTGCGCGATGGCCGTGAGTGCGTCGCCCAGCGCCTCCAGCAACGCTTCGGACAGGCTGTTGCGCGCAGCTGGCCGGTTCAGGGTGAGGATCGCGGTGCCCCCAATGTCTTCCCGCAGTAAGATCAACTCGGGCGAGGTCGCGGCTGCTTTGACGGTGGCGGTCTGGGTGTTCATTGGGCCTTTCGGCTATTTGGCCGATCCCCGTTTTGGCGCTTTTGCGATCCGACCTTAGGCATTGTATCCGAACTCTGCGGGACGAGGGGGAAACTAACATGGCCGGCAGTAAAGAAATGGCGGCGCCGAAACTGACCCGCAAGGAGCTCGTGGACCTTCTGCGCGCCGAGTTTCCGGAAGCTTCCCATGCCATGGGCAATTACGAGATCGAGGAGATTTGGCATGGCGGCTGCCGTTTACGCTATCCCTTTACGCAAAGCTCGTTGCGGCCCGGCGGGACACTATCTGGCACGACCATGATGTCGCTAGGCGATTTTGCCATGTATGTCGCGGTGCTCTCGGCGATCGGCTGGGTGCCGCTGGCGGTAACCACCAATTTGAACATCAATTTTCTCAAAAAGCCCGCGGCGCGGGATCTGGTCGCCGAGGCGCGCCTGATCAAGCTCGGCAAGCGGTTGGCTGTTGGCGAAGTCGCCATTCGCTCTGATGGCGAGGATGAGCTCGTCGCCCACGTTACCTCGACCTATTCGATCCCGCTCAAAGACAACTAGAGGTAAAAAAATACCTCCATAATAAAGTCCTGATACTACGAGATAAATTTTGCGGCGTTGACCGGCGGGAGAGGGGCGGCTAAACACCCGCGCGCGGCACCGGATCGTCGGCTGCCGCTTCCGAACGGATCAAGGACATGAAAACCTTTTCGGCAAAGCCCGCCGAGGTCGAGAAGAAGTGGGTGATGATCGATGCCGAGGGCCTCGTCGTCGGCCGGCTTGCCTCTCTGGTGGCGCTGCGGCTGCGCGGCAAGCACAAGCCGACCTTCACGCCGCACGTCGACTGCGGCGACAATGTCATCGTCATCAACGCCGCCAAAGCGGTGCTGACCGGCCGCAAGGCTGAGCAGAAAATCTATTACAAGCACACCGGTTATATCGGCGGTATCAAGGAACGCACCGCCAAGTCGATCCTGGCCGGCAAGTTCCCCGAGCGCATCGTCGAGAAGGCTATAGAGCGGATGCTGCCGCGCGGGCCGCTTGGGCGTATCCAGCTCGGCAATCTGCGCGTCTATCCCTATGCCGAACATCCGCACGACGCCCAGCAGCCGGAAAAAATCGATATCGGGGTGTTGAACCGCAAGAATAAGAGGACCGCGTGATGGCCGACACGATACAGACGCTTGAAGAGCTGTCCTCGCTCAAGCCAGCGGCGACGCCGCAGCCGCCCAAATACGTGCAGAAGCTCGATAAGCAGGGCCGCGCCTATGCCACGGGCAAACGCAAGGACGCGGTGGCGCGGGTATGGATCAAGATGGGCGCCGGCAAGATCGTCATCAACGATCGCCCTGTGGAGACCTATTTTGCCCGTCCGGTGTTGCGCATGCTGATTCAGCAGCCACTGACCGTGGCAAACCGCCAGGGCCAGTATGACGTCGTTTGCACAGTTTCCGGCGGCGGCCTCTCGGGTCAGGCCGGCGCGGTACGCCATGGTCTGTCCAAGGCACTCGTCCGGCACGAACCGGATTTGCGCAGTGCGCTCAAGCGCGGCGGTTTTCTCACCCGCGATTCGCGCGTCGTCGAGCGCAAGAAGTACGGCCGCGCCAAAGCGCGCCGCAGCTTCCAGTTCTCGAAGCGGTAATTGGCATACCGGATCGCCGCGAAGCGGCGATCCGAGGCCGGCAATCAGAAAAACGCCAGCGTGCGGATTTCGATGCTTTCGCGCGGTCGCGCGTGCGGCGGCGTGGTCGGATCCTCGAATGCGGTATGCGCGGTCCAGCGAGCGCGGCCGTCTTTTTCCGAATCGAACACTTTGAACACGTAGGCTTCCTCGCGCCTCATCCGCGGGAACCAGAACCATTTGTGCGCCGGATTGTATTTGATCGCGTAGGTTTGACCGATCCGGCCAGGTGCGCGCCGCTCCGAGACGATCATGTCGGCGGGCGACAGGGTTTGCGCGTCCGCCATGGCAAGAGGATGGGTCTCAACCGGGTGCCGGATCGGCCGCCATACCTGGATGATGGCGAAGCGGCGCTTGAGCAATTCTTCCGCCTCGTCGGGAATAATATCGCGGACGCGCTGCGGCGCCGACCATTCGGTGTAATCGTTGTGCACGCGGCTGACGACTTCGCGGATCTGCTTGGCTTGGCGCAGGTCGCTATCGGCGGTGCGCAAAGTGTGGTCGAACACGACGACGCGCTTGGCGCCGCTCTCGGCTTTGATCAGCGCTTCCATCTCGGGGTAGTAGCCCTGCTTGATTTCGGCCTCGTCGAAGAAATCGGCAACCCTGGTGTCGTGGCGGACGAAACGGAACCCGTTGCGATCCAACACGAAGTCCTTGGCGTGCGGGCGGCCATTATGGATGGTGACACGGTGCGGATCGGGCGTGCCGCCGGAGCGCGTATCGCTGCCTCCCGGACTGCCAACGATGGTGAAAATCTTGGTTCCGTCATCGACAATGTAGTTAAGCGTCGCCTCGAGAGTATCGGGGGCGGTGTCGAGTTCTGCGGCAAGCGTCATCGGCCACTCCTGTCGTTACCTTCAATTTAAGAGGGCTGCCTGCCCAAGGGAAGCGGCGCCAGAGCGGCGGGGAATCCATGCTTTGCGCCGCATAAATCGTAAAATCCCATTCCACCGGTTTACCGAGCGGCAACAGTAATCGCGCCTTTCCGTTGCGTGGTAACACGTAGAGAAGGCTTGGCGCCTAGTTTGCCGCCGTCGGAGTCTGGTGGCTTATGCATCTTGATGTTCAAACGCTCTCGGTGGTGACGGTCTTCGTCACTGCGTTGCTCGGAGCGTTATTGGTCTTTGCCGGCTTGCAGAATCGCAGCATTCGCGCGCCGATGTGGTGGGGCGCTGCACACATCGTCAATGCCAGCGGTCTCGGATTGCTGAGTTCCTACGGGACAGTTCCGGATTTTATCAGCGATGACATCGCCAATGCCCTGGTCCTGGTCGGCTACGGGCTGACCTGGACCGGTACCCGCGTCTTCGACGGTCGCAAAATCCATCCCTGGCTTTTAGGCGTCGCTCCCGCAATCTGGCTTGTGCTTTGCCGCATTCCGGCATTCGCCGCCAATGCCGATCTCAAAGTGATCGTCGTTTCGGCGATGCTTGCCGCTCTCGCACTCAAGGCCGCGGTGGAACTGTGGCGCGGGCGCGACGAGCCGTTGATGTCGCGCGGGCCCTCGGTCATCGTACTGCTCGCCTATTCCGCCGTGCTCTTGGCGCGCGTGCCGGCGACATTGTGGTTGCCCCATCTGCGGAGCGACTCATTGATGCAGGGCATGTCCATTATGCTGGTCACGTTCGGGACGCTGCTCTTCACCGTCGTCATGGCATTCCTGCAACTCAACATGACCAAGGAGCGTACTGAGCTCAAACATAAGATCAATTCACTGATCGATCCGCTCAGCGGCGTTGCGAACCGGCGCGCCTTTCTTGACGGCGCTACGCGGCTGATAGGCCGGCTGGCGGCTGATCACGAGCCTCTGGCGGTGCTTTTGTTCGATCTCGATCACTTCAAGCAGATTAACGACCGTTTCGGCCATGCCACCGGCGATGCGGTTTTACAGTGCTTTGCCGCTGTGGCAACCGCCACGCTCGGCGGCGATATCCTGTTTGCCCGCATCGGCGGCGAGGAATTTGCTTGTTGCGTGCCGGTTGGCGATCTCGACGAGGCCTACGCCGTCGCCGATCGCGTGCGGCGCAATTTTGCCGGGTCGGCGACGCGCTTCGGTAACGAACAGCTGGCGCCGAGCGTTAGCGCCGGCGTAACGCTCGGCTTCGATCCGCGCACTAGCGTGACGGAGCTGCTTGCGATCGTCGATCGGGCGCTGTACCGCGCCAAGGAACTCGGGCGTAATCGGGTCGAAACGGAAATGCCGGGTGACGGCGAAGCGCCGGCCGGCGCGCCCTCGATCGTGCCGATCATCGGCCCGGATCGCACGGCGGTGGGTGCCCAATCGATTGGCCGGCGCTGGCGCGCTGCTTCCTGACAATTTTCGAAAGTATTTTTGCGAAAACCCGCGCGATACCTCACACGTTCAGCAAACGAATTGCTGATAGGTAATTGTACCTAGTGGTGAGGAGTTTTTCGGAAATGTTTGTGCGGCTGGCTGAGGCATCGACTTCGCTCGACATAGGAACGCTGTTTGTTATCGCCACCTGCGTGACGGCGTTGCTCGGCCTGTTCTTGCTGTTCGCGTGGATGCAGGAACGCATCGAAGCGCTGGCGTGGTGGGGTTCCGCCTACTTGCTCGGCGGGTTCTCCGGCGCGCTGTGGCGGCTGGACGGCGTGGTGTCCTTCCCGTCGGGCGCCGGCAACCTCCTTTTATTCATAGCCGTCGGCATGATTTGGAGCGCCGCGAGACTATTTCACGGCCGTCAGGTTCTGTGGGGAGCAATGTGCTTTGGCGCCGTCGTGTGGGCGTTGGCTTGCATGTCGTCGTCGTTTCCTCATTCGCCTCCGGCCCACATCGTTCTCGGCTCGATCATCGTCGCGATCTACACAACGCTGGTCGCCGCCGAACTCGGGCGCGAGCGGCGCAAATCGGTAATCCGGCGCTGGCCTGCGGTCTTCGTGCCGATGTTGCACGGCGCAATCTTTCTCTTGCCGGTGGCGCTGGCGAGCCTCGGCATACGCAGCCCCGGCGCGGGTTGGATCGCGGTGTTCGCCATCGAAGTCGTGCTTTATGTGGTCGGCGCGGCGTTCATCGTGCTGGTCTTGGCGAAGGATCGCACCGTCAATCGCTACAAGGCGGCGGCTGAAACCGACTCGCTGACGGCGCTACTCAATCGTCGCGGCTTCTTTGAAGCCGCCACAACGCTGATGAATGGCAACAAGGCAAAGCAAGCGCCGGTCAGCGTGCTCGCATTCGACCTCGACCACTTCAAATCCATCAACGACCGGTTCGGCCACAAAATGGGGGATACCATGTTGGGTCTGTTCGCCAAGGTCGCGCGCAGGACCATGCGAACCGACGATATCATCGGGCGCATCGGCGGTGAGGAATTCATCGCGATTCTATCGGGCAACCTGTCCGAGGCGTGCATCGCGGCGGAACGCGTTCGCGCCGCCTTCGAGGCGGCGACACTCGCACCCGACAGCCCGCAAATCCCAGCCACCGTGAGTATCGGAGTCGCGTGCGGTTCGCCGGATGTCTCGATAGACTTGCTAATCGCGCGCGCCGATGCCGTCCTCTATCGTGCCAAGGAAAACGGCCGCAACCGCGTCGAGCCGGACGAAGACATGATTATCGACGCCGCGCCAAAACCGGCCGACCGCCGGACGGACGTACGGTCGGCGGCGATGCCGGCGATTCCTGCGGTTTCGGCGCTGACGGTGCCGATCATGGCCCGCTGACCGGCTACCTGGAGCGGCACTGTCCAGAAAAAGAAAGGGCGCCGTCGGCGCCCTTAAGTTTGCATCGCTTCCGCAATGCAGGGAGGATACTCACGGCAACGCTTACGATGAGTAATACATCTCGAATTCAACCGGATGCGGGGTGTGCTCGAAACGGATGACTTCAGTCATCTTGAGATCGACATAGGAATCGATGAAGTCGTCGTCGAATACGCCGCCGACTTTCAGGAAGGCGCGGTCTTTGTTGAGCTCTTCCAACGCCTGACGGAGCGATCCGCAAACGGTCGGAATCTTCTTCAACTCCTTCGGCGGCAGATCGTAGAGGTCTTTGTCGATAGCTTCGCCCGGATCCATCTTGTTCTTGATGCCGTCGAGACCGGCCATCAGCATCGCCGCGAAAGCGAGATACGGATTGGCGAGAGGATCTGGGAAACGCACCTCGACGCGCTTGGCCTTCGGATTTGTCGTGTACGGGATTCGACACGATGCCGAACGGTTGCGCGCCGAATAGGCGAGCAGCACCGGCGCTTCGAAGCCCGGGACCAGCCGCTTGTACGAATTGGTCGTCGGATTGGTGAAGGCATTGATCGCTTTGGCATGCTTGATGATGCCGGCAATATAGGACAGGCAGGTTTCCGACAGATCGGCATATTTATTGCCGGCGAAAACCGGCTTCCCGCTCTTCCATATCGACTGGTGACAGTGCATGCCCGAGCCGTTGTCGCCATAGACCGGCTTCGGCATAAAGGTCGCGGACTTGCCGTAAACCTGCGCGACTTGCTGGATGCAGTATTTGTAGATCTGCAGCTGGTCGGCCATCACGGTGAGCGGCGAGAATTTCAAGCCCAACTCGTGCTGCGCGGACGCGACCTCGTGGTGATGTTTTTCGACCTTTGCGCCCATGCGCGCCATGGCGGCGAGCATTTCCGAGCGCATGTCTTGAACTGAATCCTGCGGCGGCACGGGGAAATAGCCTTTTTTGGTCCACACGCGATGGCCGAGATTGCCGCCTTCATATTCGGTATCGGAATTGCTCGGGAATTCGACGGAATCGAGCCTGAAGCCGGTGTTATAAGGACTGGCGCTGTAGCGCACGTCGTCGAACACGAAGAATTCGGCTTCAGGACCGAAATAAATGGTGTCGCCGACACCCATCGATTTGACCATGCCTTCGGCCTTTTTGGCGATGCCGCGCGGGTCGCGGTTGTATGGCTCGCCGGTGGTCGGTTCGAGCACGTCACAGACCAGGACGAGCGTGGTTTCGGCAAAGAACGGATCGATGCAGGCGGAAGACGGATCGGGCATCAAGCACATGTCGGATTCATTGATCGCCTTCCAGCCGGCGATCGACGAGCCATCGAACATCATGCCTTCGGCGAACGTCTCTTCCTCGATCTGGCTAATGTCGAAAGTGACGTGCTGCCACTTGCCGCGCGGATCGGTGAAACGGAAGTCGGCGTACTTCACGTCGCTGTCCTTGATCAGCTTCATGACATTCTTTGGCGTCGTCATGGGATGCGTACCTTTCGTGCTCTGTTGATGCCTTAGGATACTGGCTCAATTGCCCTGCCGCCGGCCCGCGTTAATGAGCGAGCCAGCCCAGTCAGATGGCGTCCGTTCCGGATTCCCCCGTCCTGATCCGGATTGCTTCTTCAATATTTGAGACGAAAATTTTTCCATCACCGATCCGCCCGGTTTGGGCGGCGCGACGGATCGCCTCGATCGCTTTTTCAACCATGTCGTCACCAAGCACAATCTCGATTTTCACCTTAGGGAGAAAATCGACCACGTACTCGGCTCCGCGATAGAGTTCGGTGTGGCCCTTCTGACGCCCGAACCCCTTGGCCTCGGTGACGGTAATTCCTTGAAGACCAACTTCCTGCAGCGCCTCCTTAACCTCGTCGAGCTTGAACGGCTTTATGATCGCCTCGATTTTTTTCATCGCGTCTCGTCTCCCAGCTCCTGGACAAGCGGAATCGTCACAGGAACCGACCTTGGTTAGCAGGTCCCGTGCCAAGGCCTTTCGCGACCCAAAACCGCAATGGAATCAGATTGCTATGATGCGGCTGCACGGTGTCTGCACGGACTTTCGGAAGGGCTTCGCCAATAAACTAGGCATCCTGCCTATAATCTCCTCAATGGCGTGTGCAAAGCGAAACCTGGCGCGGCAGCGCAATGTTCGCGAAAGACCGCTTTCGCTATGTTGAGCCGGATGTTTGCGGTCCTCACCAACGACCAAATGGCCGAGGCCGACCGGCTGACGATTGCCGGCGGCGTTGCCGGGATCGTCCTGATGGAAAATGCCGGTAGAGCGGTGGCCGAAGCGGTGATGACGCTCACGCCGCCTGGGTGCCGCGTAATCGTCGTGGCTGGCCCGGGCAATAACGGCGGGGACGGCTTTGTCGCGGCGCGGCTTCTTGCCGAACGGAACTATCGCACGGATGTCGTGCTCGTCGGTGCGACGGATCGGCTCCGAGGCGATGCTGCGCTTGCCGCAACCAAATGGACCAGCCCGGTAGTCGTCGCGGAGCCCGACCGCCTGGCCGGTGCCGACATCATCGTCGACGCGCTGTTCGGGGCTGGGCTGGACCGGCCGGTCGAGGGGCCATCACGCGCGATGATTGACGCCATGAATGCGCAGACCGCGCCGGTTGTCGCGGTCGACTTGCCGAGCGGCATCAATGGCACGTCGGGCGCGGTGATGGGGGCGGCCGTAAAGGCTGCCGCCACAGTGACCTTCTTTCGTAAAAAGCCGGCACACGTTCTGTTGCCGGGGAGGCTTCATTGCGGCACGATCACAGTTGCCGATATCGGTATTCCGAGTTTGGTGCTCGATAAGATCTCACCCCAGACGTTCGAAAACACTCCCGAACTCTGGCGCGCCAACTTTCCGATACCCCGCCACGGTGGGCATAAATACGACCGCGGTCACGCCGTCGTGGCGTCTGGACCGTCGTGGTCGACGGGAGCGGCACGGCTCGCCGCTCGTGGCGCGTTGCGCGCCGGCGCCGGACTGGTGACGATTGCGAGCCCCCGCGAAGCGCTGGCGGTGAACGCGGCGGTCAACCTCGCGATCATGGTGCGGCCGGTCGACGGTGCCCAAGAGCTGAGCGAATTCCTGGCCGACCGGCGCTTGAATGCATTCGCCATCGGTCCCGGGATCGGCGTCAACGAAGCAACCTGCGAACTCGTTCTGACGGCACTGCTGGGCGAGCGCGCGGTGGTGCTTGATGCCGACGCCATCACGAGCTTTGCGAGACAGCCGGAAAGGCTGTCCGGCGCGCTTCGGGCTCGATCTCTCAGACCGACGATTCTAACGCCGCATGAAGGCGAATTCTCTCGTTATTTCGGTGCGTTGGATCCACAAACTAAAGTGGGGTCCAAGCTCGAAAGAGCCCGTCTTGCGGCCAAAATCTCTGGCGTCACCGTGTTGCTGAAGGGCTCCGATACGGTGGTCGCGTCCCCAGATGGCCACGCCTCGATTGCGGCGAATGCGCCTGCCTTCCTCGCCACCGCTGGCGCGGGTGACGTCTTGACCGGGATCGCAACCGGTCTTCTTGCTCAAGGCATGCCGGCGTTTGAGGCCGCTTGCGCTGCGGTTTGGCTGCACGGCGAAGCTGCTTCGGCCTTTGGGCCCGGTTTGATCTCCGAGGACCTGCCGGAAATGCTGCCGCGGGTCTATCGCGCGCTCCTGTCCTGAAGTTCAGGTCACTTCAAACCAAGCGGCCGGATCCTCCTTCGCAGCCAGACCTTCGATCAGCCATTGGCCGGGATTGTCAGCCACAAAGGCAATCCGGGGATGCGTCCGTGGCGCAACAGGCATCGTGTCGAGCCAGAACGGTTTCCAGCCGTCGTCGAGGCTGTCCAGAAGGCGAAAGCTATGCCCGTGCAGATGCATGGCCTCGGTTCCTGATGTCGAATTTAAGAGTCCAAGAATGACCGTCCGGCCCCGAGTAACCCTGAAGAGTGGAGGGCCATTCCGAGCGGCCGCCTGGCTCTTGACGCCCATAGCCGCCTCAAGATGAAAAGCGCCGGTAAAATCCATGCGTTCGGGTAGCGGATTGGCTGGCAAAGGTTTTGGATCGTCCCGAGGTGCGGGCCGGCTTGACGCTCCTGCCGCACAAGCGATGCGCGCAAGCGGGATTGCGTCGGCATCGGCGCGCTCCATTGTAATCGCGGCGCTTGTTCCAGGCGTAAGTGTGCAATCGACGAACACATCCATCCGGTTGCCGGGTCCAAGTGACAGGCGACCCTCGCGCGCCGCAAAAGGCAGCGCCGGCTCCCCGTCCGTTGCCATCACGAATGTGCGAAGGCCCGCCACGCGCAGGTCGAGAACACGATCAGTGGACGCATTGAGGAGGCGCAGCCGCAGCCTTTCGTTTTGACCGGCGCACATATCGAAATTTGAGGCGCCGTTGACGGTGAACGTCGGCAAGTCCGCGGCCGCGGCGAGGGCCGTATCGTCGAATGTCAGCGTATGGTCGTAATCGACGTCCACGGGCGCGGCCTCGCGCACGATAAGGACGCCGTAGTGACTGCGCGGCATGCGTTGCGGCGGGTGGTACCAAAAAGTACCGGCATCCGGCGCGATGAAGCGATAGTCGAAACTATCGCCGGGCGCGACCAAGGCCTGAGTGAGTGGGGGCGCTCCATCCATCTTATTGGTCAACCGCACGCCGTGCCAATGGAGTGCGGTGGGCTCGGCAAGCTCATTGACGAGCCGGATGCGGACTTCGTCGCCTCGTCTAACTTGCAAAATCGGCCCGGGGACGATCCCGTCATAGCCGCCCGCCTGGGCCCGCAGTACGCGGACGCCGTCCGACGGCGATGCGCGTGCCACCGAATGCGCCGCAACGCTTGCCATCGTGGCGGTCAGGAACCGGCGGCGCGACAAAAGGGACGGGATTGTGCGAATCGGATGGCCTCGGAACGGTTGCCGTTTCACCCTTATGGCACCACTTAACCCTTTCAAACGGCCCCAGATATTGGGGCTATTTTTGTAGTATGCCGCGGGGCTTGCATGATATAAGCCGCGCCACCGGGCCGCCCTGCGTGTCGCGGGCGTGGCGGAATTGGTAGACGCGCGGGATTTAGGTTCCCGTGACGAAAGTTGTGGGGGTTCGAGTCCCTCCGCCCGCACCACTTGGGCGGTTTCCCAAAACCTCGCCCCGGACGCGCCCGAATTCGGGCGGGAAGATTGACCGTTAAAGAGTAGTGCCGATGCAAGTGACCGAAACGTCCACTGCGGGTCTCAAACGGGAATACCGCGTCGTCGTGCCGGCGACCGACCTTGAAGCGAAGGTCAACGAGCGGCTTGATGATCTCAAAGGTCGAGTCCAGTTGCGCGGCTTTCGGCCGGGCAAGGTCCCTGTAGCCCATCTCAAGCGGCTCTATGGCAAATCCGCCATGGCGGAGGTCATCGAGGCGACCGTACGCGAGGCCAATAGCAAGATCGTCACCGATCACGGGTTCAAGCTTGCCACCGAGCCCAAGGTAGTTCTGCCGTCGGACGAAGGCGCGGTCGCGGGCGTCATCGAAGGCAAATCGGACCTCGCTTACACGGTCGAAATGGAGATCGTGCCGCCGATCACGCTTGCCGATTTCAAGACTATGAAGCTCGAGCGGCTGACGGCGCCGGTCACCGATGAGGAGATCGATCAATCGCTGCAAGCGCTTGCTAAGCAAAACCAGCCGTTTTCCGCCAAGGCTGAAGGCGCCGAGAAGGGCGATCGCGTCACCGTCGCCTTCCAGGGCACTATGAACGGCGAGCCCTTCGAGGGCGGCTCCGGGGACGACGTGCCGATAGTACTTGGGTCCGGCCAATTCATCCCGGGGTTCGAGGACCAGCTCATTGGCATTAAGGCCGGCGAAAGCCGTACCTTCGACGTCAAATTCCCCGAAAACTATGCGTCACCTACCGTTGCCGGCAAAAACGCGACTTTTGCCGTTACCGCGAAAGCTGTTGAAGCGCCAGGTCCGGTGACGATCGATGATGATTTTGCCAAGACGCTAGGATTGGAGTCGCTGACAAAACTTCGCGACGCCGTGCGCGAGCGCGTCGAACGCGAGCACGCTGCGGCTTCACGCCAGAAGATCAAACGCGCGCTACTCGATCAACTGGATGCGCAGCATAAATTCGAGCCGCCGCCGACCTTGGTGGAAGAGGAGTTCAAGAACGTCTGGGCCACGATCGAAAATGATCTTAAGCAGCAGAACCGAACCTTTGCCGATGAAGGAACTACCGAGGAAAAGGCCCGCGCCGACTACCTCGCGATCGCCGAGCGCCGGGTGAGGCTCGGCTTGGTGATCGCGGAGATCGGTGACAAAAACAGCATCAAGGTGACGGACGAACAGTTGAGCCAAGCCGTTGTCGCCCAGGCCCGCATGATGCCCGGCCGGGAGCAGCAGGTATGGGACTATTACCGCAATAATCCCTCCGCGATTGCGGCGCTCCGCGCGCCGATTTTTGAGGACAAAGTCATCGATTTCCTGCTTGAGCTCGTGGAAGTCACGGATAAGCAGGTGTCGCGGGACGAGCTCTTCAAGGAAGACGAAGATTAAGGCGGCTTGTGGCAGCTGGCGGTCGAGCCTGCGTCTTGCCGCCCGGAATTACGCACATATCTGGGGTAACTGCGAAAGTCCCGGTTAGCCAGGTTACGGGGCGGTTCTCCGGCAAACCGGCTTCGACAAAGTCGCCCGACTCAAGCCAGATTGTGCAGACAGTCTGTGCGGACGCTTCAGTTGACCGCCTGCCGGTGACCGAGTGCTAGTAACCAGTGACTTCCAACCGAGTGACTCCAACAAGGTGAGCCATGCGCGATCCGACGGACACTTACATGAACTATCTCGTTCCCATGGTGGTCGAACAGACCAATCGTGGGGAGCGGGCCTATGACATCTATTCGCGGCTCCTCAAGGAGCGGATCATCTTCATCACCGGTCCAATTGAAGACAATGTGGCCTCGCTGATCGTGGCCCAGCTGCTGTTCCTCGAGGCGGAGAATCCCAAGAAAGAAGTCTCGATGTACATCAATTCGCCTGGCGGGGTCGTGACCTCGGGTCTGGCGATCTATGACACGATGCAATTTGTTCGGCCCCCGGTGTCGACCCTGTGCACCGGGCAGGCAGCATCGATGGGATCGCTCTTATTGGCCGCGGGCGCCAAGGATTTGCGCTTTGCGCTGCCCAACGCGCGCATCATGGTTCACCAGCCGTCTGGCGGGTTCCAGGGCCAGGCGACCGACATCATGCTTCACGCGCAGGAGATCCTGAACCTCAAGCGCCGGCTGAACGAGATTTATGTGAAGCATACCGGTCAGCCGCTGAAGAAGATCGAGGATGCGCTGGAACGCGACATGTTCCTGACCGCCGAGATGGCCAAGGATTTTGGCCTCATCGATAAGGTCATCGAAAAACGGCCGGAGGAGCCAAGCCTAAAGTCCGACCCTGTCCCGGCTCTGAAGGGCGTGACTTAGTGCAGCCAAGCTGTTGCCATGAAATGGACTGATTCGTCAGCGGAAACGGGGTTCCGACGCTGGGTCAAGCGTTTCTCGGCGGTGTGGTCGAGAAAACACAGTGGCGCAAAGTCGCGTTATCGTTAATGGATTCTTGGTTGGCACGCCGTTAGCATGTCTGCTTGTGCTGTAGTACCGGGTGTCGTCAGCTTGACCGCCGGTTCGAGCGCAGACCGCGGGTGGTGCTACGAAATGTTAGCGCAGTGCTTCGTAAACTGGTCAGTTGAAGTGCTGCCCTCGCGAGGACGGAGATTGGAATGAGCAAGGTTGGCGGCGGCGACTCCAAGAATACGCTTTACTGCTCGTTCTGCGGCAAGAGCCAGCACGAGGTGCGCAAGCTCATCGCCGGCCCGACCGTCTTCATTTGCGACGAGTGCGTCGAACTGTGCATGGACATCATTCGCGAGGAGAACAAATCCTCGCTGGTGAAGTCGCGCGACGGGATTCCCACGCC
>Ga0181537_10003408_pt1 | contig 13606 bp, 12 predicted proteins | sample PEATcosm2014_Bin_39_FD_119765 | JGI IMG/M metagenome (GOLD analysis project Ga0181537, IMG submission 119765) | Peatland microbial communities from MTU Mesocosm Facility, Houghton, MI, USA - PEATcosm2014_Bin23_10_metaG | ecosystem: Environmental > Terrestrial > Soil > Wetlands > Peat | place...
AGAGGCAGCCGCCGCGACTGACGAAGCGCCGCAGCGGACCCCAGTGCGCAACGGCTCCGCCCGGCGTGTAGCGCGAACCGAGAGCGAGGTCGGCGCCGTCGTCGATCGCAGCAAGCAGCCGGCCGATGTCACCGGGGTCGTGGGACATGTCCGCGTCCATCTCGAGGACGAGGTCGGCCCCCGCGCTCAGCGCGCGCGCAAAGCCGGCGAGGTACGCAGGGCCGAGGCCTTCCCGCTCGGGACGATGCAGCACCTCGATCACGCCGTCGCTCTGCGACGCGAGACGGTCGGCCAGCTCGCCGGTGCCGTCGGGCGACGAATCGTCGACGATCAGCACGCGGAAGCTCCCGGGCGCCACGCGTTCGAGCTCGCGAACCGCCGCCGCGGTCGCGCGCTCGATGTTGTCGAGCTCGTTGTAGGTCGGGACGACCACCCAAACGGTCCGGGGGGGCATTTCAATCCTGGGCGCGCGCCGGCATGGCGGCATAACCTAGATGAATGAGCGACCTGTCCAACGGCGCGATCGCCGACGCGCTCGACGAGCTGGGCGATCTCTACGAGCTCGACGGGGCGGTCGTTCACCGCGTGCTCGCCTACCGCAACGCCGCGAAGGCGGTTCGCGACGCACCGCTGTCGGTGGCTCAGCTGACGCGCGATGGCGCCGTGACCACCCTGCCGGGGATCGGTGCCACGCTCGCGCAGAAGATCACCGATCTGCTCGACAGCGGCGACATTCCAGCCGCGATCAAGCTCCGTGAGCGCTACCCCGAAGGCCTGCTCGCGATCACCGCACTACCGGGCCTCGGCCCGAAGCGGGCTCGCCGGCTGTTCGACGAGCTTGGAATCGACTCACCAGCGGCCCTGCGCGCGGCGGCTGACGCGCAACGGATCAGGACGCTGAAGGGCTTCGGCGCGAAGGGCGAGGCGGCGATCATCGCTGCGCTCGAGGCCGGGGGCGCTGAGCGACCGCGAACACGCGTGGTGCTGGATCGCGCCCTCGCGATCGCCGACGTGATCGCCACGGCGCTGGCCGAGATCGCGCCGACGGCTCAGATCGAGATCGCCGGGTCGGCTCGTCGCCGCGCCGACAGCGTCAAGGACCTCGACATCGTCGTCGACCATGCATCGCTGCTCGACGACCTCGGCGGTCTCGAGGTGATCGAGACGGCCTCCAGGACGAGCGCCAGCGCGGCGCGCGGCCGTACACACACCGGCATGACCGTCGAGCTGCGCGCGGTCGCGCCGGAGCAGTTCGGCAACCTGCTCCAGCACCTCACCGGTTCGGGCGCTCACAATGCCGCGCTGCGCGAACGCGCGGTGCGCGCGGGCCTGCACATCTCGGAATACGGCGTGCTCGACGACGCCACCGGCGTCACCCACCACTGCGTGAGCGAGGCGGAGGTCTATGCGCTTGCCGGCCTTCCCTACATCGAGCCTGAGCTGCGCGAGAATCGAGGCGAGATCGAGACAGCCGCGTCCGGCACGCTCCCGCGACTGATCGAGCTGTCGGACATCCGCGGTGATCTGCACGCCCACACGACCGCATCCGACGGCCGCGCGAGCATCGAGGAGATGGCGCTCGCCGCGCGCGAGCGCGGTCACGAGTACCTTGCGATCACCGACCACTCGGCAACGCACGGCTTCGGCGACGACGTCTCGCCCGAGCAGCTGCGCCGCCAGATCGAGCTCGTCCACGAGGCCGACGCAGCGATCGAGGGGATCAGGCTGCTGGCCGGCAGTGAGGTCAACATCCTGCCCGACGGCGCGCCTGACTATGAGGATGCGCTGCTCGCCGAGCTCGACTGGGTGATCGCGAGCGTCCACACCTCTTTCGCTCTCGATGGCGACGCGATGACGGAGCGGATGTGCCGGGCGGCCGGCCATCCGCTGATCGACGCGATCGGCCACCCGACGGGCCGGCTGATCGAGCGTCGCCCGCCCTACGAGCTCGACATCGAGGCGCTGATCGCAGCCTGCGCGAGCACGCGCACGATGCTCGAGATCAACTCCAACCCCGATCGCCGGGACCTGAACGAGGTCCATGCGCGCGCCGCAGCAGCAGCCGGTGCGGCGATCCTCGTGAACTCCGACGCCCACTCAACGGAACGACTGGGCGCAATGCGCTACGGCATCTGGACAGCGCGACGGGCGTGGCTGACTGCCGCCGACGTTGCCAACACGCTCCCCTGGGCGGAACTTGCAGCGCGACTGAAGCGGCCGCGCTGAGTGACGCGATCACAACTTCACCAGTCGGTCGCAGCTCAGCCTGCGACCGACCGTGGCGCCCTCAAAGCGTCGGGAGATACACCTTGAACCCCGGCGTCCTCGTCAGCGAGATTGCCCGCCAGAACGGGGTCCTGTCAACGTAGAAGCGCACGCCGTCGCGGCCTTCGACGCCCAACACAGCCGCGTACTGGTTGCGCCAGGCGAGCGCCGAGATGATCGTGAAGCCGGTCGCGATGCCCGGGATCTGGGGTGCGACGACTCCCATCACGCTGGCGACGAGGGTGAGGATGAGGAGCGGCCAGAGCCGCGCGATCATGATCAGGCCCGGTCGCTGCTCGGGCACGTTCGGCTCCGAGCGCGCCGACGCGAGCAGCCGGGCGATCGCGGGCAGCGTTCGCCCGCGCGCGTCGAGCGCGAAGCCGATCACGCCGGCTGCTGCCCACCACACAAACGGAAAGGTCGCTGCCCCCGGATCGTGCTCGGCGGCCGCACTCAGCACGGTGACGGCGGCCAGCGTCGTCGCCGCTGCGGCGCAGAGCAACACGGTCGTCTTGATGAAGTCGGCAAAGGACATCGCTTCACCGCATGAGCTCGACGAGCAACCCGCGCACGCCCGCGGTGCCCTCGACGACGATATCCGCATCGGCGAGCAACTCTGGCGACGCCTCGTCGGAACTGACTGCGACGCACACCGCGAGGCCCGTGACAGCGTCGCGAAGGCCCCGGAACGCGTCGAGATCGGTCATATCGTCGCCGACGTAGAGGCCGCTCGCCGGGTGGCTGCGGCGAAGCAACAACGCGATCCCGCGGCCCTTGTCGATCGGGACGGGCGGGCGGATCTCGAGCACCTTGCGTCCGCGGTGAGTGGCGAGTCCCGCGGCGTGGGCGTCGTCCTCGATCCGCGCGACCGCAGCGAGAGCGGCCTCCTCATCAGGCGCCCCACGCCAGTGAAAGGCGACGATCGGCCCCTTGTCCTCGAGTCGCAGGCGCAGACGCTGCGCCTCGGCGGTGTCGGCAGCTTCCGCAAACGCGTGCACTCGCCGAGTGTGGCTCTGGACGCGCCGGTCGAGCGTCACGTCGGCAGCGCCCGGCGCAAGGCGCTCGAGACCATGGTTGCCGACATAGGCGATCGAGCCGATGCCGACCATCTGCCGCGCGACGACCGCCGGGCGCCCACTGACGCAGCCGACGATCCCGTAGCGCTTGGCGAGCGCGATGAGCAGGCGACGGGTGTCCTCCGGAATGTGGGCATCGGAGGCGTGCCGAACGATCGGGGCGAGCGTTCCGTCGATGTCGAACAGCACCGCGGTGTGGACTGGATCAGCCCGTAGCGGCGCGATCGTCTCGCTGATGGCGAGCTGCGCTGACACTGGGACAAGTATGGCGGGCGAACTCGGCCCGGCCGGCCGCGGTGTCTACTAGCCCGCGCGGCGGCGAGGGCGTTCCGCTCGTGCGGAGTCGCGCAGCGCTCCTCGCGGCGGCGCCCCCTCGGACGTCGCGTGCAGCTCGGCCGGCGCGCGGATCGGCGCGACGGTGGCGGGCAACTCCGGGGCGCTCGGCAGATCGTCTTCGGCCGGATCGAGCGCGACGCTCAGTGCCCGCGGGGCCTCCTCGACCGCGGCGAGCGCGATCTCCCGCTCGGACGCGGCGCCGGCCTCCTCGATGCGCCGCAGCTGCGGGATCACGCGCGACTCGAACGATCCGACCGCCTCGTTGTAGGCGTTGACAGCCGAGCCGAGCTGGCGGCCGACGCGCGCGAATGGCTCGGCGAAGCGCGCTATCCGGCGATGCAGCTCGCGGCCGGTCTCGGCGATCTCGCGCGCCGACTTGGCGATCAGCTCCTGCTTCCACCCGTAGTGCACCGCGCGCAGCAACGCGATCAGCGTGGTCGGCGTCGCGAGCAGGACCTGCTGCTCGACGCCGTAGTCGAGCAGAGCGGGATCCTCACTGAGCGCGGCGTGGTAGATGCCGTCCGAGGGGACGAACATCACGACGAGCTCGGGGGTCGAGTCGAGCTGCGACTGGTAACCCTTGGAGGCGAGCTTCGTGATGTGATCGCGGGTCTGGCGCGCATGGCGCGCCATGTGCAGCGCGCGCTCGGCGTCGTCGGTCGCCTCGGTCGCAGCCAGGTAAGCGTCGAGCGGCACCTTCGAGTCGACGACGATCAGCTTTCCGCCGGGCAGGCGGACGAGCACGTCGGGCCGCAGGCGACCATCGTCGGTCTCGATCGTCGTCTGCTCGGTGAAGTCACAGTGCGCCACCATCCCGGCCATCTCGATCACGTTGCGCAGCTGGATCTCGCCCCATGATCCGCGCGTGGTCGGTCGCTTCAAAGCGCCGACCAGGCTGCCGGTCTCGAGGCGCAGCGCCGCCAGGCCGTCGCCAACCTGGCGGAACATCTCGCCGAGCTGGCCCTGGGACTCGCGTCGCTCGCGCTCGATCTTCTCGAGCTCGCTCTCGACCTTCACGAGCTTCTCGCGCATCGGCTCCATCAGCCCGCGCAGCTCGAGCGCCCGCTTCTGCATCTCGCCGGCCGCTCGCTCGGCGTCGACGTTGCGCTGCGCCGCGATCTCGCGCCCGAGGGTCTCGCCGGTCTCGCGCAGGACGTCTGCGGAGATCGCCTTCATCTCGTCGCGCAGCTGTGCGCGGCTCGCCTCGAGCAGCCGTCGCTGATCGGCGTGCGCTCCCTCCGCGGCGGCGCGCAGCGCGCGCTCGGTCCGCAGGCGCCCGGCCAGCAGGACGCTCGCAAGGGCCGCGCCACCGACCGCGCCGATGGCGAGCATCGCTATCTGCATGGATCGAATCGGGCAGCTGGCATAGGACCGATTAGCTTCCTCCTCGTATCGGACGGGAATGCGAGGCGCGTCGATCTCGGCGACGATGCGTCGATGCCCGAACGCCAACAGGCCCCGCGGAGGCGGCGCGGTCGCCCGGCGAAGCTGTCGCGCCAGACGATCCTCGCCGCCGCCGTGGAGCTGATCGACCGCGACGGCAGCGATGGTCTGACGATGCGCTCGCTGGCCGGGGATCTCGGGGTCGAGGCGATGTCGCTCTACCGGCACATCGACTCGAGGGAAGCGCTGCTCGACGGCGTCGCCGAGCGGCTGATGAGCGAGATCGAGCCACGCGGCGCCTCCTCGGACTGGACGGAGGGTGTGCGCGGATTCGCGAGCAGCATCCGCGGGCTTGCGCACAAGCACCCGCAAGCCTTCGCCCTGCTCGCGCTGCGTGCGCTCGAGAGCACGAGCGCGCTTCAGCCGGTCGAGGACCTGCTCGCGAGCCTGCGCAGCGGCGGCTTCACCCCCGCGCGCGCCGTGGCCGCCTACCGCATCGTCGCGGCCTACACGCTCGGCTACGCGCTCAACGAGATCACCGGCTTCGCGCTCGACCAAAGCGCGCTCGCCGAAGCCGCGCCCAGCGGGCGCTTTCCAACAATTCGGGCGCTCAACAGACATCTGGCGAGCGAGCCAGGCCAGGGAAGCTTCCGAACCGGACTCGACGCGATCATCAACGGCCTGCGAGCGGAACGAGAGCGCTGATGGAGCTCGACCTCGGCGGTGGGCCTGACACGCGTCACTCGCAGCCGTCGAGCTAAAGGTCGAAGTTCGCGTCGGCGTAGCCGAGCGACGCGGTCCACGAGCTGGCGGTGCCCGAGAGGGTGAGCGGCAAGACGAAATGTAGCCCGACGAAGCCGGCCGGCGCTGCGGTCGCCTCCTCGCCCGCAAGCGTGAGCGTAGTCGCATGCGAGGCCGTCGGAGCGCTCGCCGCCCAGCTGCTCGCCTGCGGCGTCAGGTCGGACTCGCCGAGCGCGGGGCAGGTGCCCGCAACGCCCGGGAAGAGGCACGTCGTCGTGCCGCTGTTCGCAGCCTGAAGCGAAAGCTCGACCGCGCCGGCTTCGGTCGATGAGCTCGCGGGATCGCCGAGCGTCCAATACGCGGTCGGCGAGAGCGAGAGCAGCTCGCTGGTGAAGGCCGACTGCGAGGCCTCGCCGAGCATCGTGGCAACGGTGGACGACGAGACGGCCGAGGGAATCACGGCGGCGTCGGCGAGCTCGCCGTCCCAGTACGCGTCGCTCGGCACGTCGGCCCAATTGCTCGTGTCGCCGTATCCGATGGTCCAATAGCCGTTGTAGTTGGCATCGGTGATCCCGCTCGAAGTGCTCGCGACCGCGGTCGAGCTGTCGACGTACAGGGTCAGCGACGAGCTCGTGAACGACGCGACGACGAGGTGCCAGGCGCCATTGTCGTAGGTCGACGGGGACGTCACCTCGACGCCGCCGCCACCGCTGATGCCGGCGACGAGCTTGCCGGCGTTGTCCATCCAGATCGAGCGGTCGTGCTCGACGCCGGAGCTGCTCTGGGTATTGTCGAAGTCGAAGATGACGCCGCCGGTTGCATGGCTAGGCGCTTTGAACCACGCGACGAGCGAGAACGTGTCGGGGCCTGCGAGCAGGGACGCCGTCTGCAGGTAGCCGCTGCCGCCGGTGAGGGCGCCGGCGAAGCTCGAGGCGTACTTGCCGGGCGCGCCAAGCGTGACCGTGCTCCCGATCGCGGTCGCGTCGTCGTTCTCGCCCGAGTAGTCGGGCACGACCTGGAAGAACGGGTAGCCCTCGGTCGCGGTCGTGCCACTGTTGATGAGCGGCCAGTAGTAGGTCGGGGCGTCGGCGAGCAGCTGGGTCTCGAACGCGCTCGTGCTCGCCTCGCCGTAGAGCGTCGTGATCTGCCCAGCGCTCAGTGCCGAGGGAAGGTAGGCGGCGTTTGCGAGGTCACCGGTCCAGTAGTCGTCGGTCGGCGTGCCGGACCAGGTTGTGCCATCGAGATAGCCGATCAGCCAGTAGCCCCCGACCGTGCCGCCGCCGGTTCCGGAGGTGTTCGTCGCGACGAGGCTGCCGTCCACGTACAGCTTGAGGCCAGCGGAGCTCACGGTGGCCGCGACGAAGTGCCAGCTGCCGTTGTTGTAGGCGCTCGGCGACGTCGCCGCCTCGTCGGGACCACCGCTCGGGTATGTGCCGGCGACGATTTCGCCGGCGTTGTTCATCCAGAGCAGTGGATCGTGGTGCGCACCGCCACCCGCCTGGGAGGAGTCGAGCGTGAGGATCCCGCCGCCCGTGCTCAGCCCGCTCGGGGCCTTGAACCACGCCGTGATCGTGAAGCTCGACGGAAGCGCCGCGTTGTCGATCGTCGTCTCGACGTCCGCGTTTGAGGCGCCATCGAAGTACATCGAGCCGCTGCCGCTGAGGGGTCCGGTGTCGACCTGACTCACGCCGCCCTCGGGCGTTCCGAGGTTGTTGTTGGCGGAGATGTCGGGGAGGCTCGCGATCGTCGGCAGGTTCGTCGTGGTCGACGGCGACTGCAGTGGCCAGAACTGGCTCGGGCTGTCGGCCTGCACGCGCGTCTCGAAGCTCGACTCGCTGCCCGACCCGCCGCCGTAGAGCGTCGAGACCGCCGCGGAGGACAGCGCCGAGGGAAAAACGGCTACCTCGGCGAGCGAGCCGGCAAGATATTCGCTCGCCGGCTGCGGCGGCCAACCTGCGCCCGAATAGTAGGAGTACCCGAGCGTCCAGTAACCGGCGTAGTTCTGAGGCGCCGTGGCGCCCGAATTCGTCCCCACCGAGGTGCCGTCAACGTAGAGCGTGAGCCCCGACGTCGAGCTGAATGACGCCACCGCGAGATGCCACGCGCCGTTGTTGTAGGTGCCCGACGAGGTCGCGATCTGCTCGCTGCCGGCGTACTCGCCCGCGCAGATGTGGCCGCTGTCGTCCATCCACAGCTTGCGATCGGCGTCCGCAGGCGCGCCGCCCTGGGAGCTCTGGAACGCGATGATGCCGCCACCACTCGAGTAGCCGCTTGAGACCTTGAACCACGCCGCGAGAGTGAAGCTCGGCCCGGGATCGTTGACCTCCTGCTGTGTCTCGAGCATGCTGGTCGAGCCGCTGAGGCTGGCGGCGCCGCCGGCCAGCGGTCCGCTCGCGCCGAACGTCACGCCGTCGAGCGGAAACCCGTCGTCGCCGCTGCCCGACGCGTCCGGCGCGACCTCGGTTCCGGCGGCGGCGCTGACGAGTGAGGCCGAGGACGGCGCGATCGTGCCGGCTGTCGTGAAGCTGGTCGCCAACGAGCCGGCGGAACTGCTCGACAGCTCGGAAGAGCTGAGGACGTTGCCCGCACACGACGCGCTGTCGCTCGTGAAGGGGGTGTTCGAGCCGCCGGTCGACGTGCAGGCGGTTCCGCCCGTGGGTGTCGCCGTCAAGACGAGCGAGCCCGCAGTGCCCGTGCCGTTGCCGGTGATCGCCGCTGTGAAGGCGCCAAGCGTCGGAGTTGTGCTCACGACCGCCAGGAGCGGCACGGTGAACAGGACGAGCCGTCGCAGCCCCCGGCCGGACGGTCGAGTGAACCTCAACATCCAGCCAGCGCTCGCTACTGGCTGAGCGTCCAGGTGTAGCCCTGGGTGGCCTCGAGCCCCATATCGGCGCCGGTCGCGCTGGCGTCGAGCAGCGTGCTGACGTTGATCGTGGCGGACGAGCCTGCGTCCAGCCCCGCGCCGATCGCGATCGGACCGCCGACGTACAGTCCAGCGAGTGTGTCATCCCCCGACGGCGCCGGACAGGCGCTCGCCTGCGCAGGGAAGTAGCAGACCGTGCCGGCGCCATTGCCGATCGTGACGTCGACGAGGTCGCAGAAGCCCGCGGTGTCTCCGCCGTAGAACGTGCCGGAGCCGCTCGCCGTGCAACTCCCGGGCGTCACGTCGAACGTCGCCGCATCCGACGTGCCGACGTTCGTGAACGTCAGCGTCTGCGTGTTCGCTGGCCCGCCGGCGAGCTGGCCAACCGGTGCGCCGAACACATCGACGCTCGTGCAGTCATAGCTGTTGTCGTTGAGGATCGTTCCACTCGATACACCGGCCGAGTAGCAGTTGTTCGAGCTCCCGTTCTCCTCGAGGACGATGGCGCCGGCGGTGAACGTGCCGCTCCCGGTGATCGTCGCGGAGAACGCGCCGAGAGCCGCGATCGTGCCGACGCCGACGGCGAGGGCGGCGCAAACAGCCGCGATCGCCATCACCAGCGTGCGGCGCCTGCCATTGTCGCTACCTGCCATCCGTGTCCTTTCACGTCCGTCCGGCTATCGCGCCGCGGAACGCCAACGAGCAACGGATCAGCCGTTCAGCGCGGCCCCGATTCGGTTATCGGCCGCGTCGGGCTCGCGTTGAGGCCGCCCAGCGACGCGCGTCGCCGAGGCCTGCCGGCGAGCTGGTCCGTCGGCTGCCCGAGCGGAGCCAGCGCACCAGCCAGCAGCGGCAAGAGCACGAACGCGGCAATCAGCAGCCATCCCCATGCGGGAATGGCTGCGTGGGCCGAAAGCTGCGCCGCCGCCTGTCCCGCGATCCGCGCGCTGATCGTCCCGGCGTGAGCCGGCGCGATGACGACGCTGGTCGATGCGAGCGTGACGCGCAGCGGGAAGAGGCCGCCGTTGACGAGCCGCGCAAAGAACGCCTGGTGACTGTGCCCCGCGGCGATGACCGTGACGCGCATGAACGGCCGCAGGATGTAAAGCGGAAGCGCGATCGCACCGGCGATGCTGATGGAGCGGGCCAGCGGACGCCACGAGCGCGGCAGGAAGTGCGCCAGGACGACCCCGAACGCCAGCACGCCGAGCGCCCAGGGCGCCGCGAGCAGGAGCCACCCGAGCCCGGGGACGATCAACGCCGGCACACCGACGATCGCAGTGCGCGTGAGCACCCAGCCGTCGTCGCCGGAGTTCAGGTCCCCGCGCGTGCGAATTCCGCCGCCCGGCCCGATCCTCGCAATCCGGTGCATGTAGATCTCGTTGGTCTCGGGGACGCGGAAGGCGATCAGCATGCCTCGGTGCAGTCGCTCGCTTCCGAGCTCGTGGGTGAGCACGAGGCTGCCGGTCGGGGCGGTGGTCCCCATCGACGGCGTTTGCATCACGAGGATGTGCCCGCCGCCGATCATCCAGACGCCCAAGGCGGCGGCGAGCGCGACGCCGACGATCGCCGGAAGCCAGCAGGCGAGCTGGACCAGCCGGGCCCGGCTTCTCGTCGCGACGGTCTGGGCAAGCGGCTCGGGCGAGTCGAGCGCAGCCGGCGGGGCAGGGCTCGGCGCGAGAGGAGCGAACGCCCGCGAAGGAAGCGGGGCCGGCGCAGGCGCAGCCGGTCGCGCGGGCAGCGCGAGCGGAACGGTGGCGACCGGCGTAGGGAGCGGCGCCGATACCGGGGCGGCCGGTCGGGCGGTCAGCTCGACGGAAACGGTGGCAGCAGCGGCCGGCGCCACCGCCGGTGCCGACCGATCTCGCAGCGCGGAACCCTCGATGACGGTCCGCCGGCCGACGGCGACGCGACGCGCTCGCCGACGCCGCGCGATCCGCGCGGCGCCCTCGGCGGCGGCGTAGCCGGCGAGGGCGGCGGCTACGTAGGTCAATGGTCGCGAGCCGTCGGATCGAGACTCTGCAGTGCGACCACTCACCGCCTCAGGCCTCCGAGCGGCTACTGGTTGAGCGTCCAGGTGAAGCCCTGTGTGGCCTCGAGCCCCTGGTCGGCGTTCGTCGCGGTCGAATCGAGCTGCGTCTTGACGACGATCGTGTCGGAGGCGTTGGCCGCCAATCCTGACCCGATCGTGATCGGCGTCGAGGTCGTCGCCGTGGCGAGGGTAGCCAGCGTGTAGGTGTTCGAGAGCGCCGGGCAGGCGCTGGCCTGCGACGGGTAATAACAGACGGAGGCGCCGTTGCCGACCGTCACGTCGATCTTGCCGCAGAAGCCCGACGTGTCGTTGCCGTAATAGCTGCCGGTTCCCGCCGCGGTGCAGGTTGGGGCCGAGACGGTGAACGTGGTCGCGTTCGAGGTCCCGAGGTTCGTGAAGGTCGCCGTCTGCGAGTTCGCGGCTCCACCCGGCTCCTGCCCCGTCGGAGCGCCGAACGTGTCGATCGTCGTGCAGCTCGACGAGTTCGTCGTAAACGGCGTGTTGGTGCCACCGGTCGAGTAGCAGTTGGTCGCGCCCTGGGTCTCCCTGAGGATGATCGACCCGGCCGTGAAGGTTCCGTTCTGCGTGATAACGGCGTTGAACGCGCCGAGCGCGCTCATCGTCGTGAGGGCGACAGCGGCCGCGGCGACGAGCGCGACGGCGGCCGTGACGAGGCCGCGCCGACGCGAACGCACCGAGCGATTCGGCCTGCTCACGCGTTCGCGGATTCCCATCGAAGAGGCCCCCTACACCCGGCGTCGTAGTCCAGAGCGCACGGTCGTCGCGCACAGCGTGGCGACCGCGAATGGCAGGTTGTTCGGCTGCCGCGCTCAGTCCTTGAGGGCGCGAGAGCGTCCGCTCAGCCGCGACCCGCGACGCTGCGAAGGGTCAGCTGGGTGCGACGGCGGCCGTGCGCGCCCCGCGCGGCAAGCCGTGCTCGAGCGCGCCCTTGACGCTCGCGTCGAGCGCGTTCAGCCGGCAGAGGGCGAGCGCCTCGGCGCTCTGGAAGCGACCGAACGGCGCGGCGTCCGGTCCGTGATGGCAGAGGACGCAGTGAGCCAGCGCGTTGCTCGCGGCAGGATCGAGCGTCGTCGCGGCATAGCCGGCGATCAGGCTCAGGCCGATCTGCACGTGACCGAGCATCCGGCCCTCGTCGCTCAGCTCGATCGACGCCCCGTAGGTGAACTCGCGCGTCTTGCCGATGTCGTGGACGATCGCGGCGCAGATCAGCAGGTCGCGGTCGAGCCGCGGATGCTGGAGCGCGATCTCCTGGGCGAGCGTCGCGACGGCGACGGTGTGCTCGAGCAGCCCCCGAGGTAGGCGTGGTGCGCCGCGCGCGTGCACGGAGCAAGGCGCCAGGCGGCGCGGAGCGCGGCGTCGGCGAGCATCGCGTCGAGCAGCCGCCGGTAGCCCGGGGCGTAGACCTCGCGCGCGAGATGCTCGAGGAAGCCGTCGAGCTCGTCGAGGTCGCGGTAGGCGACGGGGAGGAAGCGCGTCGGGTCGAGGCTATCGCCGGCGGCGCGCTCGATCCGCTCGAGCTCGAGCTGGAGCTCCTCGCGAAAGCGCGCCGCCCGACCGGAGACCGCGACCAGCTCGCCGACATCGAAGCGCCCGCCGTGAAGATCGGCGTCGCGGAAGATCCGCGCCGGCAGGGCGCCGCTGCGATCGCGCAGCTCGACGGCGTGATATGGCGTGCCGGTACGCGTCAGCAGCCGCTCCTTGCGCGTGCAGGCGAACACGCCATCGACGGCGTCACCGGCGCGGAGCGTGGCCAGCAGCGCGCCCTCGCCCGCCGCCGGGGGAGCGAGTCTGCCGCCGTGAGCGGGAGGGTCGAGGCTGGACAGCGCCATCGCTGCATGATGTACGGTGAAGCGGATGCAGCCGCTGCTGTGGGAGGAACGCCCGGACGGCCTGAGAGCGCCCGCCCTCGTCTGCGCCTTCACCGGCTGGAACGACGCCGGCGACGCCGCCTCCGCCGCGCTGTCGTTCGTCGGCAACGCGCTCGGGGCGACACGCTTCGCGCGGATCGACCCGGAGGAGTTCTACGACTTCCAGGCGACGCGCCCGAAGGTCGTCAACAACGACGCGGGGGCGCGCGAGATCGTCTGGCCGGCGGTCGAGGTGTTCGCCGCCCGCATCCCGCGCGCGCCGCGCGACCTGATCCTGCTCGGCGGTCCCGAGCCGTCGGTCCGCTGGCGCACGTTCACGGCGCTGATCATCGACCTTGCCGAAGCGCTTGGCGTGCAGCTCGTCGTCTCGCTCGGCGCGCTCCTCGCCGACGTGCCGCACACGCTGCCGGTCCAGGTCAGCGGCAGCGCCTCCGACGCAGAGCTGGTCGAGCGGCTCGGCCTCCAGCCAACCGGCTACGAGGGGCCGACCGGGATCCTCGGCGTGCTCGGCGCCGCCTGCACGGCGCACGGCCTGCCGTCCGCGAGCCTCTGGGCTAGCGTGCCGCATTACGTCGCCGCCGCGCCGAACCCGAAGGCCGCGCTGGCCCTGATCCGCCGGCTCGAGGGAATCGTCGGCGTCGCGGTCGACGCGAGCGAGCTGGAGGCCGCGGCGGCCGACTACGAGCGCCAGGTCGGGATCGCGGTCCAGAGCGACCCTGACGTGCAGGAGTTCGTCGAGCGGCTCGAGCAGCTGGCCAGGGACGAGCGCGGCGGCGAGCCGGAGGACATCCCGTCCGGCGAGCGCCTCGCGAGCGAGTTCCAGCGCTTCCTGCGCCAGCGCGGCGGCGACGGTCGCCAAGGCTAGGCCGGGTGTCCTCGCCGCGCTTCGCGCGGCTGCGGGCACGCGGCCAGAGCCTCAACCGCGTGCCACTTCGGGCCCGCGTGGTTGGCAGGGGCCGGGTTCGGGTCCCGGGGGTCGCATGCGACCCCCGGCCGATCGGTGCATGCACCGATCGGGCCA
>Ga0181537_10003409_pt1 | contig 13603 bp, 12 predicted proteins | sample PEATcosm2014_Bin_39_FD_119765 | JGI IMG/M metagenome (GOLD analysis project Ga0181537, IMG submission 119765) | Peatland microbial communities from MTU Mesocosm Facility, Houghton, MI, USA - PEATcosm2014_Bin23_10_metaG | ecosystem: Environmental > Terrestrial > Soil > Wetlands > Peat | place...
GCCGGTATCTGCGGCGTCAGCGTACCCTGCGGCGCAACGAATGCCGGCCTTCCCGTCGGCATGCAGATTCTTGCCCGCCACTTTGGCGAAAGCACGGCATTCCGCGTGGCGCGCGCGGTAGAAGCCGCGGGAATCTGATTTTGCGCTAGAATCATCGCGCAGCATTTTTCCACTTCGGTCCGTCGCCGGCGTGGAAGCGGTATTTTTCCCAAGAGCGTGTTTCCAGGAATCCGTGCTGAATCGTCCCTGACGAAGAACGGGGCGCGAAACGGATTCGTAAGTCGTCAGGAGAATCGCCGTCATGCACGCTCGACGGAAATTTGTTTTTATCGCCCTCCTTTTCGCAATGTTCTTTGCGATCGCTTCAGCAGCCAGCGCCGCACCACGCAAGCACACCGTTTCTCTCGGCGCAGTCAGAAAAGTGCCGTATTCCAAAGCCGGCGATCCATCCGGCGCGGCCGCCGGCGAAGACGCGCTCAAGATTCGCGCCCTGCTCGTCGATGGCATCCTGAAGGAATGGACCACCGGCGACGCGCACGATGTGACCGACCGCAGCTTTGTGGTGCGGCGCGTCATCCGCCTCAACGACGCATTGCCTTCCGAGCAGCTCGTCCAAAAGTCCGCCCGGGCGGCTAGCCCCTGGGTATGGCAGCGCGGGCCGTGGCTGCTGGTAGATCGCGTGACCGGCCGCGTGACTGCACTGCACTTGCCCGACTACGATCCCGGAGTGAGCCAGGTGAGCTGGTTCCGCGACTACGCGGCTTACTGCGGCGTGACGGCAACTGGCAAGAGTCTCTATGCGGTGGTAGCGCAGTTGGCCGTGCGCAAGCCGGTGCTGGCCAGGAAGCTCGCGGCCTTCGATCCGGGAAATCAGTCGGGCCAGACGGCGTGCGCTCCGCCCGATTGGCAGCGCGAGCCGTTGCGCATCAGCTTTCATCCCACGGGCAAGGACGCCGTCAGCTATGAGGTTGTCCCGGGATCGGCCGTGATGGTGGAAGATTCAGGCGATGATGAGGAAACCCCGGAACCCGCTGCGAAATAGCGCGTCGGCAAGTCAGCAGGTCAGCGAGTCAGCTTGCGACCTGAGCGCACGGATGTGGCGCGCCGCCCCATCGCTTCGCGCCTTTTGCGCTTGGGTGAAAGGCGGACGGCGACTGGCTCTGCCCCCGTTGCGCTCATCACCAACTGCGTTGATGGTGGCCGGAAGCGCCGAACGATTGGGTCCGGCTGGAATATTGGCGCCGCTCTTCCTTCCACCAGTTCCAAAGCGCCCACGCCATAAACCAGAGTGCGATTCCCACAGGAATCAGCCAGAGTATGCCAACATCGAATTCCATTTTCACGGCGACAATCCTTCATTCCGCTTCCCTCGCGCCGCGTACCACAAACAGCTCCCGCGCTTCGGGAAGCGCGATGGCTCCAGTGGACGCCCATTTCTGTAAAGGGGGAGTAGGGGACTCGTAAGGGACCTGTAAAGGACACAATTCCGGGTCGGCCGGCCAAGGCTGATGTACCGCCCCTCCTTGACACCGAACCGGCCGCACATTTCTTATCGTTCTAGGCTTTCTTTTTGGCAACCGGGGCGGGACGAGCCTGGCGGGAACCGCTTTCTCATCCCTCCGGTGCTGGATGGGGAGCTGTGTCGAACAGGAAGTAGGCGGTAGTCGGGTTGCGCGGTGCGTGCAGGCGTGAACTTCAGGTCCTGCATGGTGTGGCCAAACCCCTCCACCCATAGCCTGGGGCGTTTAGAGGCCGAGGCTTGGGAACCTTTCCCGGAGACAAATCTATTGGTCAGGCCCCGGCCGTATTGGCCGGGCGCGCCTGTGCCCAAAGCCGGCCAGCGCCGGCTGCGGAGCAAGTAAAGGACGCAGGTAAAGCATGAACCTTGTGGCAACTTTGGCATTGTGGGCGGCTGCGCCGGCCCCGGGAGCGGGCGGCGGGCTGGGGATGCTGCTCCCCGTTTTGCTGTTTATTCCGCTGCTCTATCTGCTCATGATTCGTCCGCAACAGAAGCGGCAAAAGCAGTGGCAGCAAATGCTGTCGGGCATCAAGGCCGGCGACCGGGTGACCACCGCTGGCGGCATTCGCGGCGTCATCCTTTCCATCAAGGACGATTCGATCATTCTTCGCGTCGCGCCCGACAACCTGAAATTGGAAATAGCCAAGAGCGCAATCGCCTCGGTCACCACACAGGACGAGCCTTCGGCCTCCTGACAAGAGAAACGAAACCATGAAGAAAAATCTCAAGAACAAAATTGCCCTGATCTTTGCCGTACTGCTGATCTGCCTCTATGGAATCTTCGGGATTCCGTCGGGAGTCAGTGGAAAGGCTTTGCTGACCGCCATCTCCAGTCGCATTCATCTGGGCCTCGATTTGCAAGGCGGAGCCCACCTGATCCTGCAGGTTCAGTCACTGGAAGCGGTGAATGCCGAGACCGACAACTCGGTGCAGGAGATCCAACAGGACCTGAAGAAGGCCAACCTGAGCTTCTCCCAGGTGATCAAGCCTTCGCCTCTGGTTGAGGATCCGGCCACCCACCAGGAAACAGGCAAGCCTGAGGTGATCCGCATCGACGGGACCTCGCAGGCGCAGTCCGACGCCATCAACTCACTGCTCTCCGCTAACAAGTACGCCAACGAATACGATCTCACCGGCGGCAACGACACTCCATTCGTTCTGACCATGAAGCCGATTTTCGAGGCAGATCTTAAAAAGAGAACGGACGAAGAGGCGATCGAAACCATTCGCGACCGCGTAGACGCATTGGGCGTCAGCGAACCGCTGATTCAGGAGTACGGCCTGGGCGCAGATCAGATTCTTGTCGAGCTGCCCGGTGTCAGCGATCTGGATCAGGTCAAGACCATCATCAAGTCCACGGCTCGCCTTGAGATTCATGCCGTGGATGGCGGTCCGTTTCCCAGCGCAGACGCGGCCCTGCAAAGTGTAAATGGAGCGCTGCCTCCCAATGACGAGATTCTGCCCTTCTCGGGCGATCTGGCCACCTCGAACGGTCCCGAGTATTACTTGATTGACCGCACCTCCATCGTGGCCGGCAGCGACTTTCGCTCTGCCCAGCCGGGCGTGAACTCAAATACCGGACAGAGAATGGTGACCTTTACCCTCACCGACGAAGCCGGCGACAAGTTCTGGGGCTATACCAGCGCCAATATTGGCAAGTACATGGCTGTGATCATGGGCGGCTCGGTGCGTAGCGTGGCCGTCATCAAGGGCGCCATCCGCGATCAGGGTCAGATCGAGGGCTCCTTCTCGCAGAACGAAGTGATGGAACTCTCCAAGCTGTTGCGCACGGGCGCGCTCCCGGCCTCGCTGAATTACATTTCGGCCAGCACCGTGGGCGCAACGCTCGGCGCCGACTCCATCCGCGAGGGCGTTACCGCCGCGATCGTCGGCGTTGTTCTGGTCATGGCCTTCATGCTCATCTACTACAAGGGATCAGGCATCAACGCTGATTTGGCGTTGCTCTTCAACCTGGTCATCCTTCTGGGCATCATGGGTCTTTCTGCCGCGATTTCGGGTGCTTCCGGCGGCGGGGGCCTGGTGCTCACGCTCACTCTGCCGGGCATCGCCGGAGTGATTCTGACCATTGGTATGGGCGTGGATTCGAATGTGCTGATCTTCGAGCGCATTCGCGAAGAGATTCGCGCCGGCAAGGCGGCTTCGGCAGCGGTCGATCAGGGCTTTGCTCACGCCTGGGTGACCATCGTCGATACGCACGTTACGACCATCGTTTCAGCGGCCATCCTGTTCCTGTTCGGAACCGGACCCGTGAAAGGTTTTGCCACCACGCTCACCGTTGGTCTTGCGGCCAATCTTTTCACCGCCGTGTTTGTCTCGCGCGTGATTTTTGAAGCGCACTTGAACAAGCTGAAGCCCGGCGAGATGGTGTCGATTTAGCCAGGAACCAGGGACTGAATGCGGCCGGCTGCAAGCTGGCGGCTACGGGCCCAAAGAAGAGAAGGGAAGAAAAGCAGTGGAATTCTTTCGCGGCGTAAATGTGAACTGGCTGGGATATAAGTGGTACTTCCTCGCCTTTTCCATGATTTTTAGCGTGGCCGGCATTGCCAAAATGAGCTGGAACATGTCGCACATCGGCAGTCCAGTGCCGTTGGGCGTGGACTTTCGTGGCGGCACGCAGGTGGATGTGCAGTTCTCGCATACCCCCGACATCGGGGCGATTCGTCAGGCAATCGACGCGGCGGGCGTGAAGGACGCGACGGTTGTGCCCTTTGGCCCCGCGGCGAACAACGAAGTGCTGATCAGCCTGCCGGAAGAAACCAATGAGGCAGCGCTCGATACGGGCCGCCAGCAGGTGGAGTCGGCGCTGCAGAAAAACTACAGCAACTACTTCAACCCCTCCACCGGTGTAAAGGTCGATGTGGTCGGCCCCACCGTGGGTCACCAGTTGGAGAAGCAGGCAACACTGGCCACGCTCTACTCGATGCTCGGCATGCTCATCTATCTCTGGTTCCGTTTCCAACTGATCTATGGCGTGGCTGCGGTGGTGGCCTGCTTCCACGACACGCTGATTACCGTGGGCGCCTTCGCGCTTTTTAACCGCGAGATCAGCCTTACAGTGATCGCCGCCATTCTCACCCTGGTCGGTTACTCGATGAACGACACCATCGTCGTCTTCGACCGCATCCGCGAGAATCTGCGCCTGAGCCGTCGCGAGCCGCTTCCTGATTTGGTGAACCGCAGCATCAACCAGACCCTGAGCCGGACTGTCCTCACCTCGGGCCTTACCTTTCTCACGGTGCTGGCGCTGTTTATTTTCGGCGGCCAGGTGCTGAACGACTTCTCGTTTGCCCTGGTTGTGGGCATTCTGATAGGAACGTACTCATCCATCGCCGTGGCTGCCCCCATGTTGGTGGCTTGGCAGGACTGGCGGGCGGGCCAGGGGAAAAGCGCGTCGCTTCCGGCTGCTAAACGAGCCAAGTAGTGAGGATTGATAGGTATGCGGCACGCATTTTGCCCGCATTCACAAGCAAACGGATGCGGTTCGAGGGCATCCCAATAGGAGGAATCGCGGGGAACGCCGAAAATAGGAAGGGCCAAATGGCGGAAACCGTGGGGAGCGGGGATTGCACCGGTTATGCAGCATCTTTTGCAGCAGATCATGCACTTCTGGTAAGGTGGTTTCGCTCCTTTGCAAGGAATTTTAAGTACGGGAACAATTCCCCCTCCCGCGGTGTCTAAAATGGTAGTAACCAAACCCGATTCCGAGGCTGGCTATGTTTGAAGATTCAACATTCGAATCCGCGCACAAGATCAAGTCCAAGAGTGGTCGCTGGATGCTCGTCACGGGGGGCATCAATGCAGCGGTCCTCATTCTCTTGATTCTGATTCCCCTGATCTATCCCGAGGCGCTGCCTGCGGCGTTTATGTCAACGGTGTTGACACTGCCTCCGCCGCCACCGCCGCCTCCACCGCCACCGCCGCCGCCTGAAGTGCACGTCGTGCACGTGCAGTCGGAGATGATGAACAATCAGCTCACAGCGCCGACCAAGATCCCGCACAACATTCAGATGGTGACCGAGAAGGAAGCACCGCCATCAAGCTTTGGCGTCGCCGGCATGGAAGGCATGGGCGGCAACAATGGCGTGATGGGCAGCATGTTCGGCAGCGGCAGCGCACCCAAGGTGCAGGCCGCGGCTCCCAAGAAGGTCAACATCTCCGCCGGCGTAGCCGTGGGTATGCTCATTCAGAAGACGCAGCCCACTTATCCGCCCATCGCCAAGGCCGCGCGCGTTTCCGGCACGGTGGTGTTGCAGGCTACGATCTCCAAACAGGGTACGATTGAAAACCTTCGCGTCATTAGCGGGCCGGCAATGTTGCAGCAGGCCGCCAGGGACGCGGTGATGCAGTGGCGCTATCGGCCTTACCTGCTCAACAACGAGCCTGTCGAGGTCGACACCACGGTCAATGTCATCTTTACCCTGGGTGGGTAACGCAATCTCCGGCTCCCTGCCGCTTCCTGGCAGGGAGCACTGCTTTTGAACCGAATGCGCATTCTTCGAGAGCCGCATTCCCTACAGGATCCGCAGCGCCGGATTCATTGCAGTCCAAAAGAATCTCCTTAGGAGGAACGATTCAGTGATTCACGCTCAGCTCGCACATTTCGCTTCGCATATGGCCAACAACCTGGCATTCTTCCAGGACGAGGGTCAGTCAGTCGGCTTCAGCCCCTGGGAACTCTGGCAGCACATGGCATGGTTGGCCAAGACCGTGGCCATCATCCTGTTCATTGAGTCGGTATGGTCCCTGGCCGTCATGATCGACCGTTACCTTTACTTCTCTGCCGCCCGCAAGCAGTCGCGCGAATTCGCGCCCAAGGTTGCCGGCGCACTGAAGGACAGCAAGCTTGAAGAAGCCATCAAGATTGCCGACCGCAACAAGAAGTCGCATCTGGCTGAGGTCGTAACCGCCGGCTTGCAGGAGTTCCGCTCCTCGCAGGGTCAGCCGACCGATGAAACCATCGCCAGCGCCGGCCGCGCACTGGAGCGCGCCGAGGCTATCGTTCACGCCAAGCTGAAGAGGGGACTGTCGGTTCTGGCCACCATCGGCGCCACCGCGCCGTTCGTCGGCCTGTTCGGAACGGTTATCGGTATTCTGCACGCGTTCGACGCCATTGCCACCCAGAAGATCGCGGGTATCGGCGCCGTCGCAGGCGGTATTTCTGAGGCCCTGGTCACCACGGCGTTCGGCCTGCTCGTGGCCGTCCCTGCCGTTATGGCGTTCAACTATTTCACCGGGCGCGTCGAGGCATTCGATGTCGAAATGGACAACTCCTCGAGCGAACTGGTCGATTACTTCATCAAGCAGAGCCACAAGCGCTAATTGCGAAACGGCTGCCGGCTTGAGCGAGCATACTGCCGGGTGGAAGAACTGAAGCTCTTCCGCCCGGCGATTTGACTCCTCGCGCAGGCTGCTTGAATCAAGGTCAGGCCCGGAGTGCATCCGGGAAGAAAAATTCAGACGTACGGAGTCCCGATTATGGGAGTAGCAGTTCGCGACGAAGGCAAGAAAGTTAATTCCAACATCAATGTCACACCCATGGTCGACGTGATGCTGGTGCTGTTGATCATCTTCATGGTCATCACCCCCATGTTGCAGAACAAGGTGGCCATCGATCTGGCACAGGTGCAGAATCCCACCGCCATGCCCGATGCCGACAAGGAAGACGCCGTGATTGTCGCTGTGACTCGCGACGGTGCGGTGTATCTCGGCCAGAACAAGGTCGATCCCGCGCAGCTCGGTAGCCTGGTGCGCGACAAGCTTGCCGACAAAACCGACAAAACGATCTTTGTCCGCGCCGATGCCCGCGCCCAGTTCAAAGTGGTGGAAGACGCCATTGACGATGTGCGCACCGCTGGCGTGGAGACCGTGAACCTGTTGACACAGAAACGCGAAGGTAATCAGGCCGGCGGAGAGTAGTTCCGCGCCACGATTGCCGGTTGAACGATATTAAGGAAACGAGGAATTTAAGTCATGGCAATGTCTATGGGTGGTGGCGGCAGCAGCATGTCCGAGCCCAATATCACGCCTATGATCGATATTTTGCTGGTGCTGTTGATCATCTTCATGGTCATCGTGCCGGTGACCCCCAAGGGGCTGGAAGCTCTGGTGCCTCAGCCGCCCAAGAATCCCCAGCAGCAGCAAAATCAAGACCGCACTATCGTGGTTCAGGTTCTGTATCGCGCGGGCCAGGCCCCGGCGTACAAGATCAACGAGACTGACGTCGCGCACGCAGACTTGCTGAACCAACTGCAGCAAATCTACGCGAACCGCGCCGAGCGCGTGATGTTCGTCAGGGGCGATGACGATGTGAACTTCTCCGCCATCGCGGATGTCATCGATATCGGCAGGGCCGCCAACGTGGACCACATCGGCATCATGACGCCCAAGATTCAGGCCGGCCAGTAACGCGGCCGTGTTCGGGAACACAAGACCCGAACGTAGGGAAGAGTACAATTTTTCCTTGGCTGCGGTATCTCCCGCCTGCAACCAGTTGCTGGAATTTCCAGGTGCGGCCTTGATGGCCCAAGCCTGAAGGAGAAGGATACGAACATGAGTGGACGCGGACGTTTTTGGGTGCTCGCGGTGATTCTTAGCGGCATGGCGCTTGCCATGAGCGGATGCAACCAGCTTGCCGCCCGTGACCAGTTAAACAAGGGAGTAGAGGCCTTTAAAAACGGACACTACGATGAGGCCGTCGAGCATTTTCAGAAGGCCACGGAACTCGATCCCAATTTGCCCATGGCCAAGATGTACCTCGGCAAGGCGCTGGAGCAGAATGTAGTGCCCGGCCTGACGACCCCCGACAATTTGAAGACCGCCAATGAGGCGATGGACATTTTCAAGCAGGTTCTCGCGCAGAATCCCAACGACGTGAACAGCATGAAAGAGATCGCGGGCATTTACTTCAGCATCAAGGATCTGGATGATGCCGAAATCTGGCAGAAGAAGGTTCTTTCCTTCGATCCTAAGGATCCTGAGGCAGCCTATACCGTCGGCGTGATCGACTGGACCCGGGCGCACGAGAACAAGCTGAAGGCGCTGCAGGCCGCCGGCTTGAACGATGACGGCAAGGGCAATGTGAAGGCGCCCAAGAAGGTAATGGAGCCGCTGGCACAGGAAAATGCGCCGCTCGTCGATGAAGGCCTGAAGTACCTGACTATGGCCGTCGACAACCGCCCCAATTACGACGACGCCATGCAGTATTTGAACCTGATCTACCGCAACAAGGCGGACGTGGATTACGGCAACGCGGCCGCGGTGGCGGATGACCTCGCCAAGGCCGAGGACTGGACCCACAAGGCGATGGATATGCGCAAGGCCAACGAAGAGAAGAAAAACGCCGGGCCTGGCGGCATCACCATGGACAACAGCGGCCAGATGCATTGATCGCTGCATGCACTCAAGAAGAAAATCAAACGGCCTCCGCCCTGCGCGGGGGCCGTTTTTCTTAACCCTGCAACTTTTCCTCTCCGAGGTGTACGTTGATTAAGCTTGCACGCGCGGCCTGCATCGCTGCCTGCCTTCCGCTTTGTGTTTTCTCTGCGCTCGCCCAGTCTCCAGCCGGAACAGCGCCTCATCCCGCCGACCTGCAAACTTTACAAACGGGGACGGGCTTTACCGCGCACAACGAGCGCGAAACGCTCGAGGTCGCGGTTTGCGGCGATGCGCTCGTCCACGTCACGTCGCGGCCCGTGGAGGCCCCGGCTGCCGCCGAAGCGCAACCATGGCTGCTGGCCAAGAGCGACGCCTGCCCCGGCGCGCCTTTCCAATTCAGCCTGGCAAACGGCGTCACGACCCTCACCACGTCCCGCCTCGTCGTCACGTTGTCAGAGCGCGACGGTAGCCTGACGTTCAAGAATGCTGAGGGCGAAACGTTGGTGCGGGAAAGAGGCAATCTTCCGCGCACTTACCTGCCGTCCCAGGCATCGGGTCTCTACCACATCGAGGACCGTTTCGGCCCCGATGCCACGGAGGCGCTGTATGGACTCGGTCAGCACCAGAACGGCATGTTCAACTATCGCGGCAGCGTCGTCGAGCTCGGCCAGAACAACACCGACATCGCCATCCCGCTGCTGGTTTCGAGCAAAGGCTACGCCATTTTTTGGAACACCGCTTCCTTCAGCTACATCGACAACCGCTTTCCGCTGGAGCTGAACCTGGAGTCGATGGCCGCGCCGCAAATTGACTACTACGTCCTCTACGGCCCCCAGATGGACGCAATCCTCCATCAGTACCGCTCCATGACCGGCCACGCACCGCTGTTTCCGGAGTGGGCTTACGGCCTGTTCCAATCCAAGGACCGTTACAGGACGCAGCCGGAAATCCTCTCCATCGCGGCCGGATACCGTTCCCGGCACATTCCCATGGATGCGATCGTGCAGGACTGGTACTGGTGGAAGGAAGGCGGCAAAGGCGATCCTGTCTTCAATTCCGGCTACACCGATGTGCCCGCGGAGTTGAAGACCCTCCACGACGAGCACGTGCACGCCATGATCTCGGCGTGGGCCATGATGGACGCGACCGCGGAGAACTACAAGCAGATCGTGGCAAAGGGATTCGATGTCTCCCCCGCGCAGATCTACGATCCTTCCAATCCCGCCGCCGCCGACTTTTTCTGGAACCAGTTTGTGGGCAAGCTCTTTGCCCAGGGATGGGATGCTTTCTGGCTCGATAGCTCCGAGCCCGAGGAGGCGTGGCCGTATGTCGGCGACGCCATCCTGCGCAACAAGCAGCTCCACATCGGTCCGGGCCTGGAGTACACGAACGCCTTTCCCCTGCTGCACACCGGCGAAGTCCAGGAGCACTGGAAGCAGGCCGATTCGTCGAAGCGCGTCTTTCTGCTCACGCGTAGTGCCTTCGCGGGCCAGCAGCGCAACGGCGCGGCGGTATGGTCCGGCGACGTGTACAGCAGTTGGTGGGCGCTGCGACGCCAAGTGCCTGCGGGCCTCAACTTTGCGCTCTCCGGTTATCCCTACTGGACGACGGACATCGGCGGCTACCATCCACTGTTTGCCGGCCAATCCAGCCAGCCCGCCTATCAGGAGCTCTACGCCCGCTGGTTCGAGTACGGCGCCTTCTGCCCCGTCTTCCGCACCCACGGCCATCGCGATTCGAACGAATTATGGACCTACGACAAGGTCTTTCCTGCGCTTCTGGCCGTCGACCACCTGCGCTACCGGCTGCTGCCGTACGTCTATTCGTTGGCGTGGAAAGTCACGAGCGAGGACTACACCATCCAGCGGCCGCTGGTAATGGATTTCCGCCAGGACCCCGCCACCTGGGAGATTGGCGACCAGTTTATGTTCGGGCCAGCGATTCTTGTGAGCCCTGTGCTGACTGAGCACTCCACCTCGCGCTCGGTGTACTTGCCCTCGGGAGCAGGCTGGTACGACTTTTGGACCGGCGAGCGCACCGCTGGCGGTGCTGCTGTCACCGTTCCAGCTCCGCTTGATCGCATCCCGCTCGCAGTCCGCGCAGGATCGATCCTGCCCCTCGGCCCAGTCATCGAATACGCCGGCCAGGCCACGGACCCCATTGAGCTCCGCATCTATCCCGGAGCCGATGCCAACTTCACGCTCTATGAGGACGAAGGCGACAGCTATCGCTACGAACAGGGCGCGCGCGCGACGATTGATTTGCACTGGAATGACGCGGCACGCACTCTCACCGTCGGCGCGCGCCAGGGCAGTTATCCCGGCATGGCTGCCGGGCATACCTTCAACGTGGTGATGGTTTCCGCCGGGCACGGCGTCGGCGGGGATGCGACCGCTTCGCCCGACAAGACGATCCAATACACCGGCGCGAGCGTCGAGGCGAAGTTCTGAGCGAGCCGGCGAGCGAGTGGAACGCGCGCTACTGTGTGCCCTTCTTCAGGATTTCCTCGGCGAGGTAGTTGCGCACGCGCGCATCGTCCTGGAGCGTCTCCAGGTACGCGGTCTGCAACAGCTGCTTCTGGTTGTCGTGCAGCGACTGATGAATAGCCTGCTGTACGCGGGGATCGTTCAGTTCGCGCTGGCCTGCCGGCTCGCGCGAAAGCAACCGGTAAATGGCGTAGCCGGCAATCTTGTGACTCGGGTCATATTCCGGAATCACGTCGGTGAACTGTCCCGGCTTCAGATTGCTGACCGCTGCGAACATCGCGGGATCGGCCTTCACTTGCGACTCGCGCGCAAAGCCGACGTCACCGCCGTTCGCCGCCGAATTGGGATCTTCTGAGATGCTCATCGCCACGGTCGCGAAGTCCACGCCGCTCACAAGCTCGGTGTGTGCGGCATCGATGCGCCGTTTGGCTTCGGCCTCGCCACCCGGCTTCGCCGGCTGGTTGCCGTTGGGCGGCGCGGGCGTCGTGGTCACCACAATCTGCGCCAGGTGATAGGTGGGCTCGACGAGGTCGAATTCCGCCTTGTGCGCCTCGTAAAAGTCCTTAATCTGCTGATCGGTGATATTGATCTTCGACTCAATCTCTTTATTGAGGAGCTTGGTCTCGGTCAAATTCCGCCGGATGTCGCGCTTCAGGTCGTCCAGCGACATGTTGCGTTGCTTGAGCAGGTTGTAGAACTGATCCTCGGTATACGGAGCTTTGATCTCGGTGAGCTTCGCGTTCACGTCTTCATCGCTGGCAGTCAGGTTCAGTTTGGCCGCCTGCTGTTGCTCAATCTCGGAGAGGATCATCTTCTGCAGGACATTCAGACGCAGGATGTCCGCTTCCTGGTCTGACGGCTTCTGGGGGTTGTCACCCAGCTGGATCTGGTAATTCCGCTCCAGTTCCGCGCGCGCAATCTCCTTGCCGTTGACCGTGGCCACCACGTCCGCTGAGGGCGAGCGATGGCATCCGGCGACGGCGAAAGAAAGGACGCCGCTAACGAGCAGTACCGCAGCAATATGAGAACGCGCGGGAAAACTAAATGAGACTTGCAAGCTGATATCTCCTGGGGGCTTTCGAAAAAACCCCGGCAATCAAGGATAAATCCCCTTACCGGCCCGGGGGTAGCCCTATTTGGGTTACTGACCGCCGCTCTGGCTGGTTGCAGCCGGAGCCGGTGGCGGTACTTCGCCCACAGAGCGCAAGGCGCGATCGATGACCATCCAAAGCTGGTCCACCGGCACGGCGCCGCCGTTAATCTTTTCACCGTTCACATAGAGCGCGGGGGTTCCATCGATACCCAGAACGTTGGCCAGTTTTACTGACTCATTGATCTGCGTCTCATCCTGCTTGGCCATGCAGGCATCGAGCGCGGTCTCGTCCAATTTGCTTACCGTGGCTTCCTGTCGTGCAATCCGGTCCAGCGTGGCAAAGCTCTTGGTCAAGTCGCGCTGATCACCAGTAACCTCGTCCCCATGGGCGTGCAGATAGTCCACGTAGGCCCAGTAGACGGGTCCGCTCTGCGCGGCCAGGCAGTTTGCGTCCACGGCGGCGTGCATGGCCCAGGGATGCATGTCCGTGAGCGGATCGTCCTTGTAGACGTACCGCACCAGGTTCTTGTAGCGGTCCATGGTGGCCGGGAATAGCTCCTGCTGCATGCGCGCGCAATACGGGCATTCCAGATCGTCGAAGTTGATCACCGTTACCTTGGCGGCCGGATTGCCCCGGATGGGACGCCCCGCGATGGAAATAGCGTCGGCGGGATCCTTGGTCAGGTCCAGCGTATCCATGTGCATGAGCTTGGTGTTGTCATCCGAAATCAGAAAGTCGAACTCCTGCGCCTTGCCGTTGTGCGTAATAGTGATCGGCAGCGTCTCGTAGCCCGTAAATTGGCTGGGCTTGCGAGCGCCAATACTCAACGCAACGTCCGCGGGCAGGTCGAATTCCGAGCGAACCAGAATATCGATGCGGTGATTGAGCGCGGGATCGGGTGCGGCCGGCGGTGTTTGTGCTTTACATCCAACAGTCAGGCCAAGAAGGAGCAGTCCCGCTAAGAATCGAGCATTTGCCAAGTTGATTTCTCCTCAGGAAAGGATACCCCAGGCGACCGCTCAACGGCCGTATCCCGCGCCCCATTCCTGTGCCGATAAGCGATGGACGTATGCCACGCGGAAAGGCAACCGGCAGGCAGGGAATAGCCA
>Ga0181537_10003410_pt1 | contig 13602 bp, 9 predicted proteins | sample PEATcosm2014_Bin_39_FD_119765 | JGI IMG/M metagenome (GOLD analysis project Ga0181537, IMG submission 119765) | Peatland microbial communities from MTU Mesocosm Facility, Houghton, MI, USA - PEATcosm2014_Bin23_10_metaG | ecosystem: Environmental > Terrestrial > Soil > Wetlands > Peat | place...
CAGATCCTGCGCCAGCAGGGGAAGGGCCTGCCGTTCCGCATCCGCGAGATCGCTGCCGACATGAACCAGCGTGTCGCCGTTCAAATTCTTATCCAGAAACACCCTGCCCGTGGCGAGTTCGCGCGCGGTGACATGGGCGGTAATTACGATACGGTAATCCTGCGGCGTGGCGACATCGGCACTTGAAAAACTCAACCCTTCCCGGCTGTAACCGATAATGACACCCGTCACAACGACATCGCCGGGACCGCGCGTGGCGAGCTGATAAGTACCGTCGGTTTGCAACTGTTCGCGCAACGTCTGCGTCAGCACGCTGCCCAGCCGCGGCTGAAGCGTTTGATTATTGAAGGGCAACACCTCGATGGAGGCTGCACCTCCGGCCCGGGTATCGGGGTTGACCGGGCCCAGGTGATAACCGGCACAGCCGGCCAGCAACATTGCCAGAACGAAGGTAGCGGAGAACGGGAACCGGCGCATCTCAGTCGGCAGACGCCTGCAAGCGTGGTTTGAGGGCCTCGATCCGCTGCCGGGCCAAAGCCGCATAACGCGAATTGGGATCCAACTGCAGCACTTCATTGTAATAAATCACCGCCCCGTCCCATTTCCTGCTGCTTTCATAAAATCGTGCAATTTGAAAATTGCCCTGCACCTGTCGCGACTTGAGTGCGGTGATGATCCTTTGCACCTGCGGCACGCGCCGGTCATCGGGGTAAAGCGTCATGAAATCGGTAAACACCGCAATGGCCTGAGCCGCGGTGTTCTGATCATATTCCGCGCTTTGCGCCTCCTTCGCATAGGAAATGCCCTGCCGATACAACGCGTCGGCGACAATCACCGGTTGGTTTTGATAACGGTCCGCTGCGACTTCGTAAGCCTGCGCCGCCGCGGGATAGTCTTCCTGTTTCTCGCGCGCCGCGCCGATGCGCAGTTGCGCGTGCGGGGCGACATCGCTGTAAGGGCCGTTTTTAACAATTTTGTCGAACATGTCCGCCGGTTGGTCCATGGAAGGAGGATAAGAAATGTAACCCCAAAGTTTGGGCCATTCGCCGTTGAGAAAACGGCTGGCAATGGTGTATTCACGCCAAAGGACCTCCTCGTATTCCGCGCTCTTGGGATATTGCTGAATGATGACCTGATAGGTGTCGAAAGCCAATTCACTTTTGCCGTCCGCTTCCAGGCAGCGGCCGAGGAGGTATTGCGCGTGGGGCGCATAATCCGAGAGCGGCCACACCCGGACGACGCGGCGGGCGGCACGGAGCGCCAGACTGTAATTCCGAGCATCGAAGGCCTGTTGCGCAACGTCCAATTGATCTTTGGCACGCGTACGCTCCCATCCGCCGGTGGTGCCAAACGGCTCGTAGTACCATCCTTCGCCCGGCGAATAAATCAAGGGCGCCGGTGAACGAAAGGGAACCAACGCCACCCCCGCGGCCATGACCAACAGTAAAATTAACCGGCGATTCATATGGCGACACTATCCATCCAATATCTGCAAGTCAAGGCGGGCACGAACGGAATCATCCCCGGTAAACAATCAGTATCCCAAAATCCGTCAACGTCTTTTGCGAGGCAATGTCCACAAACGTATAGCTGATGGTGTGAACGCTGATCAGATTGGCCTCGCCGACTTCATTCAGAAATTCCGTTACCTTTTCATCAAACCGGTCGTGGCCGGATTCAACGCAGGTGGCGTGGCGAATGGTGTGAACGCGCACCCGTTTGTCGGCGCCCTTGGCCACCGCTTCCAACGGCACATTGGTTTTTTTGATCAGCAGTTCGCTCGGTTTGTCCCGCACGGGCACCTTGAGATGCTTTTCGATTTTGGCGGCGGCGGACGCGGCAATGGGATTGACGGGCAGACCGGTCGAGTGCGCCGCTTCCGGGGCGGACTTGGTGGATTGCCGCGGGATCGTGATGGTTTCACCGCACGACGGGCACTCGATTTCCGTGCCCGCGCCGGCGCTGTCCACCGCCAGTTCCTGCTGGCAATTGGGGCAGTCGAAAATGATGTCCATAATCCGCAACGGTTTGAGTGCGCGTCCAGCTTAAACCCGCACTCCTTTGAAACCAACAAAAAAATTCCGGATCACTCCCATTCAATGGTCCCCGGCGGTTTGCTGGTGATGTCGAACACACAACGGTTCACGCCCTTGACTTCGTTGATGATGCGGCTGGCGAGCTTTTCGAGCAACGCATACGGCAGCTTTACCCAGTCCGCCGTCATGCCGTCCTGCGATTCCACGGCGCGAATCGCAATCGTGTAATCGTAAGTCCGCTCGTCGCCCATCACCCCCACACTGCGCACCGGCAGCAGCACGGCGAAACTTTGCCAGATTTTGTAATACCAGCCGGTGCTTTTCATCTCATTGACCACGATGGCGTCGGCGTTGCGCAAAATTCCCAGCCGTTCGGGCGTGACTTCACCCAGAATGCGCACCGCCAGCCCCGGGCCCGGGAACGGTTGGCGGTAAACGATTTCCTTGGGCAAACCGAGTTCCAGCCCGAGCTGGCGGACTTCGTCCTTGAAAAGACATTTCAGCGGCTCGACCAGTTGAAATTTCATCTTTTTTGGCAGGCCGCCGACATTGTGATGGCTCTTGATCATCGCGGCCGGATTGCCGGCAATGGGGACCGACTCGATGACATCGGGATAGAGCGTGCCCTGTGCGAGAAATCTTGCCCGGCCGGCGCGCCTGGTGGCCGCGCTGAACACCTCAATGAAGGTCCGGCCGATGATCTTCCGTTTGCGCTCCGGGTCCGTCACGCCCTTGAGGCGTTGCAAAAACAGTTTCGAGGTGTTTTCGTACTGCAATTTGATCTTGAAATGCCGCCCGAACACTTCGCGCACGACCTCCGCCTCGCGCCCGCGCAACACTCCATTGTTGACAAAAATGCAGGTGAGCCGGTCGCCGATGGCCTTGTGGAGGAGCGCCGCCGCGACACTCGAGTCCACGCCGCCACTCAGTCCCAAGATGACCTCTTCCTTCCCGACCTGGGCGCGGATCTGTTCGACGGCCTGTTCGATGTAACTGCGCATCGTCCAATGTTTGCCGCAGCCGCAGACCCGGTGGACAAAATTGGCGAGGATCTCCCGGCCACGCGGTGTGTGGACAACTTCCGGATGAAATTGGAGGCCGAAAAATTTTCGCGCCCGGTTTTCAATCGCCGCAAATTCGGAATTTTCCGTGATGGCCACCGGTTTGAAATGGCGGGGCAGTTTCGTCAGCTTGTCCCCATGTGAATTCCACACCTGCAATTTCCGGGGCAAATGCCGGAACAACACGCAGGAGGCATCCCTGACCGTGAGCGTGCCCTTGCCGTATTCGCGCTTCCGGCCTTTCTCGACCCGGCCGCCGAGAAATTGCGCGAACAATTGCACGCCGTAGCAAATGCCCAGGATGGGAATGCCCAGCTCAAAAATCCTCCGGTCGGGCAGTGGCGCATCAGCCGCATAGACACTGGACGGGCCGCCGGACAAAATGAGGCCGCGGGGTTTCAGTTTCGCCAGTTCGCGCGCGGGCGTGTCGTAGCGCAGAATCTGCGAATACACGTTGCACTCGCGGACGCGGCGCGCGATGACCTGCGTGTATTGCGATCCGAAATCGAGAATGATGATTTGTTCGTTCATGGAAAAACCGAGACGCACTCTTTGCCTGTGAACGGGAGATTTTACGAGAAAAAAATGTTGCCGTTGCTACGGACACGCGGTTGCGTTATAAGGCCGGCATGAAGGCGTTTGGGCAAAGCGGTTGTGTCCGCGCGAATAACCGGCGCGGCGGCGGCCCAGGAACGTCTTCCGCTAAACCGGGTTTTTCGCTGGTTGAGCTCATCGTCGTCCTGGCGTTGATGATTATCCTCGTCACCATGATGTGGGGATTCGCCTCGGAAAGCCACCAGCACGCGACCCAACGGGTGTGCCGGCAAAATCTGGAGAAGATTTACGTGGCGCTGCAAATTTACGCCAACGACTTTTCCGGCCGGCTGCCGGAGAACCCCGACGCGCAGATTTCCGGGCAGGTACTGGACGTGCTGGTGCCACGTTACACGGCGGACACGTCCATTTTTATTTGCCCGGGCAGCAAGGATTCGCCTTTGCCTTCGGGGGTGCCGTTTGCGAATCGCAAAATCAGCTACGCCTATTACATGGGACAACACCTGGGCGGCGCGCAACCGCCGCTGATGTCCGACTGGCAGGTCAACACACTGCCGAAGAAGGCCGGCGATTTGGTATTTTCCGCCACGGGCAAACCGCCGGGCAACAACCACTACAAATATGGCGGAAATATTTTATTCTGTGACGGGCACGTGGAATTGACGCCGCCGCGGCTTCCGTTTTCACTCGTGATTACCCAAGGGGTCTTGTTATTGAACCCCAAACCATAGCGCCCCATGAAAATTCAATGTGCCTGCGGCGCAAAATACGAATTCGACGCCACGCCGGAGATGTTGCAAAACCCGGTGAACTTCGTCTGCCCGGCCTGCGGACTGGATTCGTCGGATTTCGTTAATGAATTGATCCGGCGCGAGTTTTCCGGACCCACCCCCGCCGCGCCGCAGCCGGCCACTGAAACTCCGCGACTCAAGATCGCCCGTGACGAGCCGCAACCCGGGCCGGCGGAAACAACGCCGGATTCTCCACCGGCCGGGGAACATTGTGCGAAACACCCCCTTAAATTGGCCGTGCACCATTGCGTAATTTGCGGAAAGCCGATGTGCCCGCAATGCACGGGCTTGTTCGGCCACGTCTGTTCGCCGTTTTGCCGGGCGAAGGCCGAGGCGCAGAATATTGAGGTGCCGGTTTTCGCAGGGCAAAAGGTTTTGGCCGAGGCCAAGTATTGGCAGAAAGCCGGCCTCGTTGCCAAATTGGCTGCAGTTCTGGTGCTCGGAGGTCTCGGCTTTTGGACGTGGTATGCATGGTTCGGCTCGGTGCCGCACACGGTTTTGTCGGTCCTTTTCGATGACCCGGCGTATGCCGGGGAATCCGGGCTCTGCGGAATGAACCAGATTGTGTTCCTGCACGGCGGCATCCTGGCGCGTTATGACATCAAGTCAGGACAACCAGTCTGGTCGCAGGTGCTGGTTTCGAAAGAGCAAATTGCGGACATGGCGGCACGCGAAAATCAATTGCAACCGACAGGTGGATTTGAACAAAGAATTCCTCAAAGTCAGCTCGAAGAAATGGCCGCTCGCGGACTGGAAGGACGGTTGCAATTACACGTCTCCGACCAGAACGTCTGGGTCAGCACGCCGGACCGGCTTACCCGCTACGATTGGGACACCGGCAAGGTGTCGCAGGAAATTTCCCTGACCGACAGTCCCGGTGACTTGATCGCCCACAACGGCGAATTCTTGATCGTGGGAGAAGGTGCCAATGGACAGGCGCTCATCACGCATATCAATCCGGCCACCGGCGAGTCGCGCGTCGAGGAAATCGGCCAGCCGGGGCAGGCGCTGGTCGCTGCGACAGCGCCGGCTGAAAGCACCGGCGGCCAGGCAACTGCCGGCCTTCCACTGGCGCCCGGCGTCGGCGCCGGGAGACCGATGAACCCGGCAAATGTAGGGGAACAGGCGCAGCATCTGGGCCTGCCGGCTCAGATTGCCCTGCCCGCGTTGCTGGCCAACAGCAAGGAGGAGGAACGGATTGAAGCGGAACTCAACGACCAGAACCCGCCCCATTCCGGTGCAATCCCGGTCCAACGGCCAAGGCCGGTTGAAATTGAAACCGGACGTTTCACACTTATCCCCAGTCGGTACGGTTACGTCGAGTTCGCCGTGCGGCTGCTGAAATCGGACATCGTCACGCGGGAGGCGATGCAGGCGCCATCGGGAAAATCTGCTCTGAATGGCAATTTGAACACCGCAAATGAAAGCGCCGCCGCAAATGAAATGCTCAACGAGATCCAGCGCGGCCGCGGCGGCGACACGGTGCAGGAGGACGAAAGCGTGTATCAAGTCTCCCTTCGCCGGCCGGACACAACCGGCCCCGCTGACTGGACCGGCGAAGTCGTCGGACCGCCCGCGCTGTTTCCGTTGAAGACAGTGAATGTCCTCGCGGCCGGAAAAACGCTCATGGTTTTTGACAAGACAAACAATAAACTCTGGCAGGCGACGCTGACTTACAACGTCCCTGCTGACAACCGCGATGCGGGCGCAGCAACCTCACCGTTTGGCGAAGGGCCGTGCGTCGAGCACGGCAACACGCTGTTTGTCTTTGATCAGGCGGTGCTGACGGCGTTTGATCTGGCAACGGGCAGCGCGCGCTGGCGCCTGCCGACCGTCGGTGTCGTCGGTTTGTTTTTTGACGACAAGGGAATGCTGTATGTCAACACCACCACCGCCGATCCGGACACCATCCGGTATTCGCGCCAGATTGACATCACGCAAAAAATCCAGGCCAGCCTGCTCAAAATGGATCCTCGAACCGGCCAGACCTTGTGGCAGATCCAACCGGGCGGGTTCATCTCATACCTGTCCAAAAATTTTATTTACACGGTTCAAATCTATAATCCCAGCGACGAGGAAACCAGCATGGCAAACCTTGCCAGCATCACCCCCAATCCGCCTCATATCTGGATCCGCCGGATTAATCCCGGGAACGGGCACGTGATGTGGGTGTACTATGAGGCTGACAAAGGAACGGTGCTCGACGTGCAATTCAAGGACAATTCCATTGAAATCGTTTTCAAGAAAGAAGTGGACGTACTGAAATACCTTTCCCTGTGACAGGGATTTGAGATGCGGTCACGGTTGCTGGACCACCTTGACTTTTCCGCTGGCTGCGTCGTAAGCGATTTGATAGCCGGCCGGCACAGCCGGGATTTGGGCTATGTAATTGGGAATGAGTTCCTGCAGGTCCTTCGGATAGCGCCCTTCCGCCGCGTTGAACTCCTGGATCGCCTGGGTGAGTTGCGCCAGATCGATCTGCTTGATTGAATAATTCTGTGCCTTGCCTACCGCACCGAGATAATCCGGCGCCACCGTAAGCGGGTTGCCGCTGGCAACGTTGGTGTTCGCATCGTTGGTCGCGGACGAATTGGTGGTACTGGAACTGTTGCCACAGCCGGTCATCAAAAGCAGCCCGGCCGCCACGGGAATTGAAAGCAATGCTCTCATAGCGGCAATTTAGTCCAGGTCACATAATTTCCAAGTGCCAAACGCAAACCATGCCTTGGCACTGAAAATCAAGCCCCTTCTGCCGCGCTGAGCGCGACAGACCACACCACGCAATTATTGCGCGGGCGCGTTCGTGGAAGGCGCGTTCGTGGAAGGCGCCGCTGGTGCCGTAGTCGACTCATCCGCTTGTTTCTGGCAACCGGCCAGCACCCCGATGGAAAGGAGACCCAACGCAACAACTAGATAGGCTAATTTTTTCATACGCGCTGAACTAGCCGGAAATCCTTTCACGCCGCAAGCACATTTTTCAAATATTTTCGCGGGACCTCTCCCCCATTGGCGTGGTCAGCGCCCGCGCACAGCGAATCAAATCCAGGTCGTCCACCAAATCCCCGAAGCGAAAACGCGGCTGGCCGCTCTGCTGCCAGCCCAGCAATTCGCCCGGCCCGCGCAACTTCAAATCCGCTTCGGCAATGCGAAAACCATCCGTGGTCTCCTCCAGCACCCTGAGTCGTTCGCGCGCCTCCCAGGTTTTCGCGCCGGAAATCAGAATGCAAAACGACTCGTGCGCACCGCGTCCAATGCGGCCGCGCAACTGGTGCAGTTGCGCCAGACCGAACCGCTCCGCGTTCTCGATGAGCATGACCGTCGCATTCGGCACGTCCAGGCCCACCTCGATCAACGCCGTCGCCACGAGCGCCTGGACCTGGTTTGCCCGAAACGCCACCATGACGCCTTCCTTTTCGGCGCTTCGGAGCCGGCCGTGCAGCAAGCCGGCGCGGAATGGCGCCAGCGATTGCCGGACGTTTTCAAATTCCTTGGTCACGGCCTTGAGGTCGTTGGCCGTGTCCTCTTCCTCCACGCGGGGATAAACCACATAAGCCTGCCGGCCGGCGGCAATTTTTTCGCGGATGAATTCCCAGACCTTCGGCAACTTGTCCGCCGCGCGTACAAACGTTTTTACCCGGCCCCGCCCGACCGGCAACTCGTCCATCACGGAAACATCAAGGTCGCCGTACAGCGTCAACCCGAGCGTGCGCGGAATCGGCGTCGCCGTCATCACCAGCAAATGCGGATAATTCCCCTTGCGCACCAATTGCTCACGTTGCGCCACGCCGAACTTGTGTTGTTCGTCAATGATGACCAGGCCAAGCCTGGGCGAATCGAAACCGGACGCAAACAAGGCATGTGTCCCGACGAATAGTGATGCGTGGTGCGTGATGCGTGATGCGTATTCGGCTTTTCGTTCGATGTTCGATGTTCGATGTTCGGCGTTCGATGTTTTCCTGCTGCCTGTTTGCAATTCCACTTTCACTCCAAGCGGCTCAAACCAATTCTTGAAATTCCGGAAATGTTGTTCGGCCAGAATCTCCGTCGGCGCCATCAATGCCACGTTGAAACCGCTTTCGAGCGCCATCAACGCCGTGCACGCGGCCACGACCGTTTTGCCCGACCCGACATCGCCCTGCAACAACCGTCGCATCGGATGCGCACCGGCCGGGCCGAAGCCTCCCGGCAAAGGCTGGCCGCCCATGTCCGCGCGGATTTCGCGGAGCACCTTCGTTTGCGCGCGGGTGAGATTGAAGCCGAGTCGCGCCAGAAACGGCTTCATCAAACGGTTGTCACCGCCGCACGGGAGCGCGCGCGCCCGGGCCTCGAAATTCTTCCGGCGCATCTGCATTTCGCGTTGCAACACAACGAATTCGTCCAGCGCCAGCCGGCGCCGCGCGATTTCCACGTCGGTCAGTTCCTCGGGAAAATGAATCATGCGCACCGCGTTGGCGCGGGTCGGAAAAAGTTTCAAGTCCGGCGCCGGGCTGGGTTCGACGAGTTGCGATTCAAACCTTTCCAGGGTCCGCCAGATCAGCCCGCGCAGCCAGCGTTGCGGCAGGCCTTCGGTGAGCGGATAAACCGGCGCAATGCGGTTGATGTGGATGACGCTTTCCTCGCCGCCTTCAATGACCTCGGATTCGGGATGGTCCATCGTGCGCGGTCGGGTGTCGACCAGTTTGCCGAAAACGAAAACCTCGTCGCCCACCGTGAAATACTTTTCCATGAACGGCAGGTTCCACCAACGGCAATGCAACCGCGCCGTGCCGTCGTCGAGGACGATTTCAAAAACCGATTTGCGGCCGCCGCGAAAACGTTTGAGTCCCTGGGCGACGATGGTGCCGCGCGCCGTGGCGGCCTCGTCGCGGGTCAATTCGGCAATGGCGCGGAAATGGCGGCGGTCCTCATAACGCCGTGGCCGGTGGAGGAGCAAATCCTCGACCGTGTGGATTTCCAGCCGCGCCAATTGCGCCGCCCGTTCGCCGCCGACACCCCAGAGCGACGTGATGGGCGCGGCGAGCGGTGCAATCTTGGTTTCCGGCGGCATCATTGACCGCACAATAACGGTGGAAAAAATTTGCTTCAACGGCAAAGCGATCGTCTTGCGAACCTGGCAGCTTGAAGCTACGATTGGGCACGTGGACGTAAAGGTGAACCGAGCTGTCCCCGCACCGCTGCTCCTGCTGTTGCGGGTCAATGCGCTGCAAAGTTGGCGGCGGCTGTGGTCTTTGCGGAATCAATCGCGGTTGCTCACCAGCGTCATCATGACCTTCGTGGTCGGTTACCTGGTCCTGTCGTTCTGGCTCTTCTATCACGCGCTGTGGTTCGTCGCCAAGTTTCCGGGTCTGGGCGCGGTGCTGACGGAGCGGCTGATGTATGCCCTGTTCGCCTTTTTGTTTGGACTGTTGCTGCTCAGCAATCTGGTCATCGGCTACACCAACCTGTTTCGCAACCGCGAAACCGCGTTTCTGCTGACGCTGCCCATTCCCACGCAAACCATCTTCCGCTGGAAATTCATTGAATCCATCCTGCTGGCGTCGTGGGCGTTTCTATTCCTGATTGCGCCCCTGCTCGTGGCATTTGGCCTGGTGCGCGACGCGCCCTGGCATTTTTACGCGATGACGCTGGTGTTGATTGCATTGTTCATTGTGTTGCCGGGGGTCGCGGGCGCCTGGCTGGCGATCTTGGTGGGGCGGTTTCTGGACCGGCGCAGTTTCCAGATTGCGGTGGTGGGCGCGGCCGTGATTCTGCTCGCGCTGGCCGCCTTCTGGTGGAAGGCGCAACCGGCCACGAACGCCCTGCTCGGCGAACGCACGCTGGAGGCACTGGACCAATTGCTCGCGAAAACCCGCTTCACCATGTTTCCCTTCCTGCCCAGTTACTGGCTGTCGGCGGCCGTTCTGCAATGGGCCGAAGGCATCCTGCGCGGCGCGGCCTTTTTTGCGCTGGTGCTGTTGAGCAATACGCTGTTCTTCGGCAGCCTCGCCTTCACCCGCCTGGGCAATGTGTTTTACGATACGGCATCCGCGGTGCAAAGCCGGGCCCAGCACGGGCCTGGTTGGCGCCGGCTTCGCGCCCAACGCGAATTTCCCAATCCCCCCGGTTTGCTGGAAAAAATCTTCGGGAAGATTTCCTGGCTCAGCCGGGACGGACGCGCGGTGGCCATCAAGGACATCCGCATGTTCTGGCGCGACACGACCCAATGGGGACAATCCGTGATGCTGTTCGGCCTGCTGGGCGTGTATATCATCAACCTGCGGAATTTCACCCACCAGTTGAGCGGTGAATTCTGGATCAACCTCATTGCCTTCCTGAACCTCGGCGTCTGCGCATTGAATCTTGCCTCGGTGACAACGCGGTTCGTGTTCCCGCAATTTTCGCTGGAAGGCCGCCGCCTTTGGATCGTTGGGATGGCCCCCATGGGGCTGGCGCGGGTGGTCAAAACCAAATTCTGGCTGACGAGTGTGTTGTCGCTCCTCGTGACTTCCGGTCTGATCATGCTCTCCTGTTACCTGCTGAAAATGACCTGGGACCGCGTGGTATTTTTTGGCGCGGTGGTCACCCTGATGGCCTTTGCCCTCAATGGCCTGGCGGTGGGGCTGGGAGTGTTGTATCCGAATTTGAAGGAGAGCAATCCCAACAAAATCGTCAGCGGCTTTGGCGGCACCTTGTGCTTCGTGTTGAGTTCGGTTTACATTCTCGCCTCCGTGTTGCTGCTGGGATTGGGTACCTCCGGCTGGCAAGGACGGGTGGCTTGGGCCGCGGAAAGTGTCATCGCTTTCGTGCTCCTGTCCGTTTTCGTCGGCTGGCTGCCTTTGAAACTGGGGTTGCGGCAACTGAAAAAATTTGAAGTCTGATGCCCGTCCCGGCCCCCCCACTAGACCTGCAGCAATTTTTCCAGCGCGTCAAACAGCTTGGGTGGATCCGCCAGATGCACGTGCCCGCCGCTCGTGATCAAACCAAAACCTTCGCCGTAAGCCGGGCCGTTCACCACACAAACGTCGGTGAGACACTGGTCGAGCTGCTGTTCCGCCGCGTGCACTGCCGCCGGGCGTTTGCCCTCCGCTTCGAATTTCCAACCCACCAGTCTGGCCGAGGAGAACCAGGCACGGAGGTTGATGATGATTTTCTGCGTCGGCACCAGTTCCACCAGCAACGTGCCCTTGTCTGTGGGAATTTTTTTTGATTTGATTTCCGTCAACCGGCCGTGCGGCGATTGCAATTGAATCCGGCCGAAATGAAAATCGCTGACCGCCGCCGCGTGGAAAACCGCGTTCACCTTTTTGGCGGACAACGATTGCAACTTCTCCCGCAGGTTGGCCGTGGTGGTAAACTCCTCGACCTGTTGCGCCCGGCGCTCGCCCCCATGCGTGGCCTGGGCGCTGACCAGCAGCCGCACCTGATGGCCGCGGGCCACCAGGAAATTGGCCAGTTCCGTGCCCAGCCGGCCGGTCGAAAAATTCGTCAACCGGCGCACGTCGTCCAGCGGTTCATAGGTCGGGCCAGCGGTGACAATGCAGTTCATATTGGTTTCCAACTTCGGCTGGTTTGGAGCAAACGGCAAGCCAAAGCTTGAACCCAGGTTTGGAGAATTTCGTGTCCCTTTGCGTTCAATCATGATTCAAATAGGGCTGCCAACATGAGCAAAATCATCGGCATCGATCTGGGAACCACGAATTCACTCGTCGCCACGGTGGATTCGGGCATCCCGCTGGTCATCGCCGATCGCGAGGGCCGGCGGTTGACGCCGTCCGTGGTCCATTTCCCGTCCGCGGACGCGGAGCCGCTGGTCGGCCACGAAGCCAATCACGTTCGCGCGCTCAAACCGCTGGAAACGGTCTATTCCGTCAAACGCTTCATCGGCCGGCGCGGCGCGGAAATTTTGGAGGAGGAAAAATCCGTGATCTATCCGCTGGCTGGCGCCGGGGCCGGCCCGGTGACGATCCCCATTCACGGCAAAAAATTTTCACCCGAGGAAATCTCCGCCGCGGTCCTGAAAAAATTGAAACGCGACGCGGAAAATTATTTCGGCGAACCCGTCACGCGCGCCGTCGTCACCGTGCCCGCCTATTTCAACGACGCCCAGCGCAATGCCACCAAACGCGCGGGAGAACTGGCCGGGTTCACCATGGAGCGCATCGTCAACGAGCCGACCGCCGCCGCCCTGGCCTACGGCCTGGACCGGCTCAGGGAGAAATCAAAAATCGCGGTTTACGACCTCGGCGGCGGCACGTTCGACCTTTCAATTTTGGAACTGAACGAAGGCGTTTTCCAGGTCCTTGCGACCCATGGCAACACGCGCCTGGGCGGCGATGATTTGGACCAACGGCTGGTGGGTTTTCTCCTGCAAAAAATCGAGGCGGCCACTCCGCACTCCGCACTCCGCACTCCGCAATTACTTTCCCGCATCCGCGAAGCCGCCGAACAGGCCAAAATCAAACTGTCCACGGAAACCGGGGTGGAAATCACCCTCCCATTTCTCACAACGGATTTCAGCTTCAGCTACCGGCTTACGCGCGCCGAACTCGAGGAACTCACCCGCGATCTGATTGCCCGCACGCGGCCGCATTGCCTGCTCGCACTGGCCGATGCGAAGGTCGAACCGAAGGATTTGGACCAGGTAATCCTCGTCGGCGGCCAGACGCGAATGCCGCTCGTCCGCCAATTCGTCAGCGACCTGTTCGGCTGCGCGGAATTTGAGGAAACCCGCGGCAGCGTCCGGCTCGGCACGGATTTCCACAAACCGAAAGGCCCGCAGCTCAACACGTCCCAGAATCCCGATGAAGCCGTCGCCCTCGGCGCGGCCATCCAGGCGGAGATTCTGTCGGGCGGCTTTAAAAACGTTTTGCTGCTGGACGTGACGCCGCTGTCTCTGGGCGTGGAAACCTTCGGTGGTTTGATGAACGTGCTGATTCCGCGCAACTCGACGATTCCGGTGAAGGCTGGCGAGCTGTTCACGACCGCCGTGGACCATCAGCGTTCGATGCTCATCCACGTTTTGCAGGGCGAACGCGAGCGCGCCCGGGACAACTGGAGTCTCGGCCGGTTCACGATTGAATTTGAGTCTGCGCCCCGCGGCGTGGCGCGGGTGGGCGTGCAGTTTGAAATTGACGCCAACGGCATTTTGCACGTCCTCGCCCGCGACACCCACACCGGCCG
>Ga0181537_10003412_pt1 | contig 13601 bp, 13 predicted proteins | sample PEATcosm2014_Bin_39_FD_119765 | JGI IMG/M metagenome (GOLD analysis project Ga0181537, IMG submission 119765) | Peatland microbial communities from MTU Mesocosm Facility, Houghton, MI, USA - PEATcosm2014_Bin23_10_metaG | ecosystem: Environmental > Terrestrial > Soil > Wetlands > Peat | place...
GCCGAAGCCGATGAAACACAAGCTAGGTTTTCCGTCTGGCATTTTTGGTGTCGCCTTTTCGTTCGCCTAATGATGGCAGGTTCGATACATATTCCGCAACGCGCCTCTTTTCACCGGGAACGTCCGCATGAAACCGCTCTCCTGCCGCAACCGGCTTGAACAGGCGCTTGCCCGCATCGCCGACCCCAAGGGCGAAGGCGCGCGTGCCTATCTGACCGTCTATGCCGGGGCGGCCCGCGCCGCGGCCGACGCGGCCGATGCCCGCGCCGCGTTCGGCGTGTCGCTCGGCCCGCTCGACGGCGCCATCGTCAGCATCAAAGATTTGTTCGACGTCGCCGGCGAGCCGACCCGCGCCGGCTCGAAGGTGCTCGCCGAGGAGGCAAAGCCCGCGGCGGCCGATGCGGCAATCGTGCGCCGGTTGCGCGCGGGCGGCGCAGTGATCGTCGCCAAGACCAACATGACCGAGTTCGCCTTCTCCGCCATCGGCACCAATCCGCATTTCGGAACCCCCGGCAATCCGCGCGACCGCGCGCGCATTCCCGGCGGCTCGTCCTCGGGCGCGGCGGTCAGCGCCGCCGACGGCCTATGCGAGATCGCGATCGGCAGCGATACCGGCGGCTCGGTGCGCATACCGGCGTCGCTCTGCGGCATCGTCGGTTTCAAACCGAGCCGGCAGCGCGTGCCGACGCAAGGCGCGTTTCCGTTGAGCTTTACGCTTGATTCGATCGGGCCGCTGGCCCGCAGCGTGACCGACTGCGCCAAAGCCGATGCGGTGATGGCCGGCGAAGAGTTCGCACCGGGCGAACCGCTGCGGCTTGCCGGTCTTCGCCTCGGCCTGGTCGAAGGGATGCCGCTCGACAATCTCGACGACACTGTTGCCGCGGCCTTTGCCTCGGCTGTGGCGCGGCTCGACGAAGCCGCCGTGCTTATCACCCGCGAGGAGATATCGCTGCTCGACGACATGGCGGAGGTCAATGCCAAAGGCGGCATTCCGCCGGCGGAATCCGCCGCCATTCATCGCGACCGCATCGCTCGGCGCGGCGACGACATCGACCCGCATGTGCGCTTTCGCATCGAGCGCGGCTGCGCCATCGCCGCCGCGGATTATGTTGAGACCTTGCGCGCGCGCGAGCGTCTGATTAGCGCCATGGACCGGCGGCTGGCAGCGATCGACGCGCTCATCATGCCGACGACGCCGATCGTCGCGCCGACGATCGCCGAGGTGGCGGATACCGAAAGGTTCTTTACCTGCCACAATTTGCTCATTCGCAATACCGCCATCGGCAATTTCTTCGACCTCTGCGCCGTCTCGCTGCCGCTGCAAGCGCCGCTGCCGGTCGGGCTCATGCTCGTCGGGCGCAACGGGGCGGACCATACGCTGCTGCGCATCGCTGCGGCGGTGGAAAGGATGTTGGCAAGTTAGAAGCCGCGCAGCGCGTCGAGCAGAATCTTGTGCCGCTCGGTACCGAGCTTTTTGCTCAAACGTTTTTCATGCCGTGCCGCCAGCGCCTTGGCGCGCGTGAGCAAGCTGCGACCGCGCGGCGTCAATTGCAACGCATGGCGGCGGCCGTCGGCGGATGAGGGCAGCCGCTGGATGAGGCCGCGCTCCTCCAAGCGATGCAACAGACGTACCAGCCGTGCCCGCTCGATCCCGAGCGTGGCGGCGAGCTCGGCCTGCGACGGCCCGCGATTGGCGCCCGTTACCACCAGCACCGAGAATTGCGCCGGGCTGACGTCGATGCCCTTTAGCGTGCTGATGAAATCCTGGAAAACCCAGATTTGCAGGCGCCGAATGAAATAGCCGAGATGGCCGGCGAGCGCGCCGAGAGCGATCACGGGGCGGGACACACGGCGCATCGGCGCCGCGCCGCGAACGGGTTGCGCCGGCTTTCGGGGATGTTTCGTTCTGGTCACTAGGCTACTCCGGGCGGTTCGCCGCGTAAAATGATGCCGCGACGGTATTGACGGCAATTGTTGTCGAGGTCAACAATATAGCCGCGGATCGGAGCCGGGCACCGCGAGACCGGCCCGCGACATATCCGGGGCTTGTGACAGCCTGCATTAATCCGGCATCATCGGGCCAAGCCCGACAGACCAAGAGCCATGGGAGGGTTCGCATGAGCCGTAAGCGCCGATCGAATTCCGCAAGCGTTAGCCGCCGTACCCTGACCGCCGGTCTCGGCGCCGCAGGGCTGGTCGCCGGGCTTGCGCCCTTCAACATCCTGCGCGCGCAAGGCGGCCCGCTGAAAATCGGCGTGCTGCTGCCGCGTTCCGGCATCCAGGCGGGCATCGGTCAGGATTGCCAGCGCGGCGTCGATATCGCCGGCCCGATCCTCAAGTCGCTCGGCCTGCCGGAGCTGACGATCATCAACGGCGACACTGAATCCAACGTCGATACCGCGCGCGCCCGCGCCGAAAAGCTGATCGGCGATGGCGCGCAGCTTCTGGTCGGCGCCTTCGATTCTGGCCAGACCACAGCGATCGCCCAGGTCGCCGAGCAGAAGGGCGTGCCGCTGGTCGTCAACATCGCCGCGGCGCCGCAGATCACCGAGCAAGGCTATAAGTTCGTATTCCGCAACTTCCCGACGGCGCCGATGATCCTGCGCGACGCATTCGAGCAGCAGAAGGAGATCTTCGCCATCGCCGGTTCCGCGCCGAAGACCGTCGTCTTCATGCACGTCAACGACACCTACGGTACGGCGATGGCCAAAGGCATCGGCGCGGTGATGCCGAAATTCGAGATGCCCTATACCATCGCCGAGGAGATCGCCTACGATCCGGCGGCGCGCGACCTTTCCGTCGAAGTGGCGAAGGCGAAAGCGACCAATGCCGACGCGCTGCTCGTGGTCAGCCGCCTCAACGATGCGATTCTGCTGACGCGGGAACTGGTCAAGCAGCGCTGGACGCCGCAGGCGGTCTTCAGCATGGGCCCGGGCTGGTATGAGGATCAATACTTCAAGACGTTGGGCAAATTGTCTGACGGCCCGATGAGCTTCGTGCCCTGGTACGACCCGCACAAGAAGCTGACGGACGTGCTCAAGGCCGGCCTCGCCAAGGCGGATCCCGGCGTCAACCTCAACACCAACCACATTTATACCTTCGAGGCGCTGCTCGTCGCCGCCGACGCTTATAAGCGCTCGGGTTCGACCGACCCCGCGGCGCTGGCGGAGGCCGTCCGCACCACCAACATCACCGACAATGTCAGCATCGGCCCCGGCATCAGCTTCAACGCCAAGGGCCAGAACGACAAGGTCAAGGACGGCGCCATCCAGAATATCGGCGGCGAGCTGGTGACCCTGGCGCCCAAGGAAGCCGCCAACGCCAAACCGCAATGGCCGATGGCGCCGTATCAAAGCCGCGGCTGAAAGCGTCGCGGTGCCACCAGACGTTTATCTCAACGTTGCCGTCGGCGGAGTTTTGACCGGCCTGGTTTACGGGCTGATGGCGCTCGGTCTGTCGGTCATTTTCGGCGTGGTGCGCGTGGTCAATTTCGCCCACGGCGAGATGATGACTATCGCCATGTTCATCGCGGTCGTGCTGTGCAGCGGCTTTCATCTTGATCCGCTTCTTCTGCTTGTTCCCATCGCCGCGGTGATGTTTGCATTCGGTTACGTGCTGCAGCGCGGGCTGATCAACGCCTTCATCACCCGTCCGGAGCATACCCAGTTCCTGCTGTTGGTGGCGCTGGCGATCATCATCACCAACGTGCTGCTCATCATCTTCGGCCCGGATGCGCGCTCGGTGCAGACGGCCTACGGTTACGACAGCTTTCAGGCCGGCCCGATCTTGGTCGATGCCGCCAAGGTCTATGCCGGGCTGGCGGCGATCGTGTTCGCCGCCGCTTTGTTCGTGTTCTTCCGCTACACGACGATCGGCACCGCGATCCGCGCCTGCGCCGACAACCACACCGGTGCGCTGGTGGTCGGGCTGAACGTCAAACAGCTCTACGCGCTCACCTTCGGGCTCGGAGCGGCCTGCGTCGGCGCCGCCGGCACGATGATGGTGCTGATCATCGACGCCACGCCGATGCTCGGACCGAGCTACACCTTGCTCGCTTTCGTCATCGTCATCACCGGCGGTCTCGGGTCGATGCCGGGGGCGTTGTTGGGCGGCATCCTGATCGGCGTCACCGAGGCGATGGCCGGCCTTTTGTTCACGCCGTCGGCCAAGAGCATGTTCGCTTTCGCCATCCTCGTCCTGGTGCTGCTGTTCCGGCCGCAGGGCCTGCTCGGCAAAAGGCTTGCATGACGAGGCTGGCATGACGGGGCTCGCATGACGGGGCTCGCATGATCGCGACCTTCACCGCCGGCACGTCGCGGCGCGGCGCCGTCCTGCTCGCCGTGTTGTTCGCCGCCTTGCTGGCGGCGCCCTTGATCGTCAACGATTATCTGCTCACTGTCCTCATCATCATTCTCTATTTCGCTTACGCCGGGCAAGCCTGGAACATCATGATGGGCTTTGCCGGGCAACTCTCGCTCGGCCACGCGCTTTATCTCGGGCTCGGCGGATATGTAGCGGCCATGCTGTTCACGATGTACGGCATCGCGCCGTGGCTCGGACTTCTGGCGGCGATGCCGGTCGCCGCCGCTGCTGGCGCACTGATCGGCTTTCTCGCCTTCCGCTTCCGCGTCGCCGGCGTGTACTTTGCCATCCTCACAATCGCCTTTGCCGAATTCGCCCGCATCGGCTTCGACAACTGGAACTTCGTCAACGCGTCGAGCGGGCTGTTCCTGCCAGTGACGCAACACGCGCACAACGATTTGTGGCGGCTGCGCGGCGATCCGGCGATGTTCTATTATGTGATCTTGGGCGCGACTGCCGTCATCTTCCTGCTCTGCCATTTTCTCCTGCGCAGCCGCACCGGCTATTTCTGGCTCGCCATCCGCGAGGATGAGCAAGCGGCGCGCGCAACCGGCATCGACACCTTCCGCTACAAGATGATCGCGGTGATGATATCGGCGGCAATGACGTCTTTTGCCGGCGTGTTCTATGCGTTCTTCTACAACAACCTTTTTCCCGAACAGGTCTTCAGTATTTTCCGCTCGATCGAGATCATTCTCGGTCCGATCATCGGCGGCGTCGGCACGTTGTTCGGCCCGGTCCTCGGCGCTTTCGTGCTCACCGGGCTTGCCGAGGCGCTGAGCTCGGCTTTGACCGCATTCGGTGTCGATCTGCCGGGCGCGAAGCAGGTGTTCTATGGCATCTGTCTGCTCATCGTCATCGTTGCGCTGCCGAACGGGGTGTGGCCGCCGCTGGCGCGCATGCTCGGCGTTGGCAGGTCCGGCAAATGACCGCGCTTCTGACAGTCGACGGAGTAGGCAAACGCTTCCGCGGTCTGGTCTCGGTCGATCGGGTGAGCTTCGCTGTGCCGCAAGGCGCGATCTTCGCCGTCATCGGGCCGAACGGCGCCGGCAAGACCACGTTGTTCAACATGATCGCGGGCGCCATGGCGCCGGATGCCGGCGCCATTTTGTTCGCCGGCGAACGCCTCGACGGTCTGACCGCCGACGCGGTCTGCCGGCGCGGCGTCGCCCGCACCTTCCAGATCGTACGGCCGTTTCCCGGCTTGAGCGTCGAGGACAATGTCGTTATCGGCGCGCTGTTGCATCGGCGCGACGTGGAGGGGGCGCGGGCTTACGCCCACGACCTGCTGCGCCGGCTCGACCTGTTCGACAAACGGCAACGCATCGCTTCGACGCTGACTTTGCCGGATCGCAAGCGTCTCGAAGTCGCCCGCGCGCTCGCCACCGGCCCACGGCTTCTCCTGCTCGACGAAGTGATGGCCGGCTTGCGGCCCACGGAAACCGACCGCATGGTCGCGATCCTGCAAGCGCTCAACCGCGATGGCCTCACGATCCTGTTGATCGAGCACGTGATGCGCGCGGTGATGGCGCTCGCCTCGCGCGTGCTGGTGCTCGACCACGGCGTCGCCATCGCCGAAGGCGCGCCGGAAGCGGTGGTGCGCGATCCGGCGGTGGTTCTCTCCTATCTCGGGGCGGAGGAAGTCTGATGTTGCGCATCAGCAATCTGTTCCCTCCCCCTTTGTGGGGGAGCACCTTCGGACCCCCCTCCCTACCCTGGCGCAGCATGATTGCCGTCGCTTTAGTGCTTGCCGACCCCCACCCCAACCCCTCCCCACAAAAGGGACGGAAAATAGTGAGGGTCTGATGCTCACCGTGGAAAACCTCGACGTGTTCTACGGCGATGTGCAGGCGCTCGACGGGGTGTCGCTCGATATCGAAGAAGGCGCCATTGTCGCGATCGTCGGCGCCAACGGCGCCGGCAAGACCACGCTCATCCGCGCGCTCGCCGGGATGCAGCCGCGAGCCCGCGGCCGCATCGTCTTCCGCGGCACCGATATTTCCGGCTGGCCGAGCCATCGCGTCTGCGATCTCGGCTTGGGCCAGGTGGCCGAGGGCCGCCAGGTTTTTCCGACGCTGTCGGTCGCCGAGAATCTCGATGTCGGCGCGATGCTGCCGCGCGCGCGTGCGCAGCGGGCGCGAAATCGTGAGCGTGTGCTCGCGATGTTCCCTAAGCTTGCCGAACGCGCGCGTCAGCCGGCCGGAACCTTGTCCGGCGGTGAGCAGCAGATGCTGGCCATCGGCCGCTGCCTGATGGGGGCGCCGGCGCTGATCATGTTCGACGAGCCGTCACTCGGGCTGGCGCCCAATATCGTGCGCGAGGTGCTCGACAGCATCCGCGAGCTCAACGGCGAAGGCATGACGTGCCTTTTGGTCGAGCAGAATGTGGCGCTGTCGCTCAAGCTCGCGAGCCGCGCTTATGTGCTTGAGAATGGCCGCGTGACCTTATCCGGCAGCGGCAGAGCGCTTCTCGCCGACGACCGCGTCCGCAGCGCGTATTTGGGATTGTAGGAAACGGAACGGATCAGAACGGCCGCCGCAACCGCTCCATAATGGCGCTTAGCGCAGCGACCCTCGCGCTCACCGGTGCCAGCGGGAAGGATTGCCGCAAACGGCCGTGGATCTCGGCGGCCGTCGGCGCTTCGATATCGGCGAATGCCGCCGCCATGGCGCGGGCCATGTCGGCTTCCGGCCGGCCGCTCAAGGTTGCCGGCACCATGGTGACGTCGCCATAAGGGACCGGCGGTTGCACGCGCAAGGTGATACGGCGGGCTCGCATGAGCGGGGCTCCAGAGAGGGTTGCGATTCCCTTTCTAACCCGCCGCTTGTACGAAAGTTCCGATTACGGCCTGATGACAGATGTGGGGAAGCGCACGACGGATTGGCTTTCGTCGTCGTCCGGCGCGCGCTGTTCGCGCAGCTGCAGCCGGTAGAACGAGGCGTAACGGCCACCCTTGCGCAGCAATTCCTCGTGACGGCCGGATTCGACGATCGCGCCGCTCTCCACCACGAGAATGCAATCGGCGTGCGTGATGGTGGCCAGCCGGTGGGCGATGACGAGCGTCGTGCGCCCCCGGCACAATTCGGCGATCGCCTCCTGCACGTGGCGTTCGGATTCCGAATCGAGCGCCGCGGTCGCTTCGTCGAGCAGGATGATCGGCGCGTTCTTGACCAGCGCTCGCGCAATGGCGATGCGTTGGCGCTGGCCGCCGGACAGCTGCATGCCGTGCTCGCCGACCGGTGAGTCGTAGCCGCCGGGAAAGCCGAGGATGAAGTCGTGCGCGTGCGCCGCTTTGGCGGCGGCGACGATCTCTTCCTCGCTGGCGCCGATCCGGCCGAGCCCGATATTCTCGCGGATCGTTCCGCGGAACAGCTGCACGACTTGGCCGACATAGGCGATCTGGTGGCGCAGCGAGTCGCGCGACACCGTTGCGATATCCTGGCCGTCGATGCGGATGCGGCCGGAATCGACCGTGTAAAACCGCAGGATCAGGTCGAGCATTGTCGATTTGCCGCCGCCCGAAGGCCCGACCAAAGCCGTCATCTTTCCCGGCTGCGCGACGAAGCTCATGCCGCGCAACACCGGCGTGCCGGGCCGATAAGCAAAGCGAACGTCGTCGAATTCAAGCCGCGCCGAATCGAGCTTGAGCGGTGGCCGTCCGGCTTCGCTCGATTCGCCCGGCGGACTGTCGATCACCTCGTAGAGGACGCGCACGCCGACCAGATTGTTGTTGAGGTCGATGTTGAGGCGCGCCAGCCGCTTCGCCGGCTCGTAGGCGAGCAGGAAGGCGGCGAGGAAGGAAACGAATTGCCCCGGCGTAGCGCCGGTCTCGACCACGCGGTAGCCGCCATAGATCGACGCCAGCGCGATGGCGAGCCCGCCGAGCGTCTCCATCAGCGGGCTTGCGCGATTGGCGACCCGGGCCATCTTGTTCGATTCACGCTCGACGGCCGAGACATTGACCGCGAGCCGGCGGCGCATCTCGTCTTCCAGCGAGAAGGCCTTGACCATGCGCAGGCCCTGCAACGCCTCCTGCATGGTCTCGATTATGCGCGTGCCGCCGGTGAACTGCATGCGCGCGATGCCGCGGACGCGGCGGATCAGCTTGCGCAGCACCAGAAAGGCCGGCGGCGCCACGACGACACCGGCGAGCGACATGACCGGATCCTGCACCACCATCACGATCGACAATCCGATCAGCGAGAGCAAATCGCGGCCGATGGCGGTTATCAGAAGATTGATCACTTGCGTCACGGCAGCGGCGCCGGTGGTGAGACGGGCGATGAATTCCGACGAATGGCGATCGGCGAAAAAACCGATATTCTGCCGCAGCAGCTTGTCGAACATGCGCTCCTGGTTGTCGGCAATGATGCGGTTGCCAATCGAGTTGAGCATCACCGCCGCGCCGTAGGTCGCGATCCCCTTGATCGCGAAGATCACGACCGCGATCACGCCGATAATCACGATGCCGCGGAAATTACGCGAGACATAGGCTTCGTTGGTCATCGAGCCGAGCAGATAGGCGCTGAGCGCGGTGCCGGCAGCCGCTATGGCCATGAGCAGAAAGGAGACGGTGTAACGCGGCCAATGCTTCCATGCCTCGTCGACGAGGAGCCGCCGCACTAGCATAAGCGTGGCATAATCGTCCGGGGTTTCGGCCGTGGAAGCTGTCATACGCGATTCGTTCCTTCCGCCGCGGCCGCAATGCGCGTTGGTCGCGCAGAAGTTTTAGTGGAGCATGATCTGTTTCGGAAAACCGGTTCCCACTTTTCCGGATCATGCTCTGTGCGTATGCCCGGAAAGACCGTGATTTTCAAGCTATTTTGGCGGCGCTCAGACTGGCCTTACGGGCGTTTGGAACCCGTGGTCGCAACCGCCGCCGGCGCGCGTTCTGCGGACCGCCTCTGCATCAACTTCCGCTCCCAGGCGAGTGCGTGCGCGACGATAGTGGAAAGATCGTCGAAGCGCGGATGCCAGCCGAGGGCGGCGCGCGCCTGGCGTGAATCGGCGACGATGCGCGCCGGATCGCCGGCGCGCGGGCCGGCGATCTCGACCTTGAAATCGGCGCCCGACACGCGCTTGACCGTCTCGATCACTTCCAGAACAGAGAAGCCGTGGCCGTAGCCGCAATTGAGCGTCATTGACGGCGCACCCGAGCGCAGCCGGCGCAGCGCATCGGAATGCGCCCGGCAAAGATCGCTGACGTGAATGTAATCGCGGATGCAGGAGCCGTCGGGCGTCGGATAATCGACGCCGAAGACATCGAGCTTTGCGCGCGAGCCGAGCGCCGCTTCGACCGCGACCTTGATCAGATGCGTTGCCGCTTTGCTCGATTGCCCGGCGCGGCAGGCCGCGTCGGCGCCGGCGACGTTGAAATAACGCAGGATGACGTAACCGAGGCCGTGCGCATGTGCGGCGTCGCGCAGCATGATTTCGCTCATCAGCTTCGAGGAGCCGTAAGGTGAGATCGGCTGGGTCGGTGCGTCTTCGGGGACGGGAATGACCGCTGGATTGCCGTATACCGCGGCGGTCGACGAAAAAATGAAATGGCGCACGCCGTTGTTCACCGCGCATTCGATCAGCGCGCGGGTGTTGACGGTGTTGTTGCGGTAATAGCCGAGCGGATCGCGCACCGATTCCGGCACCACCACCGAAGCCGCGAAATGAATAATGGCATCGATGCGGTGCTGGCGGATGAGCCGTGTCACCAGCGCCTGGTCGCCGCTGTCGCCGACGACGAGCGGCACGCCTTCGGCGACCGACCAGGCAAAGCCGGTGGACAGGTTGTCGAGCACGACGACGGGCTCGCCGGCATCGGCGAGCTCAAGCACCATGTGGCTGCCGATATAGCCGGCTCCGCCGGTGACCAGGACCGTCATGTCATGTCCGTTCGGTAACCGCTTCCTGAACCCTTCGGCCATACGCCGATTTGATGAATACCGCGTTATGCCGGCACTTTACGCCGGGTCCTGGCTGGCGACGCCGGGACGGTTGGCGGCCGCCGCGAGCGCGTCGCGGGCGGCGGCGAAAACCGTGTCCGGGCTGATGTCGCGCAGACAGCGATGGTGGCCGAGCGGGCAGACATTTTGATTGCACGGCCGGCAAGGCAGTTCGCCGTTGATCTCGATGGCCGCGGCGAGCGGATTGAGCGGCGCCCAAAGCGCCGCGGTCATCGGACCGAAAATTCCGATCGAGGGCGTACCCAAGGCAGCTGCAACATGAAGGAGGCCGGAATCGTTGGCGACGGCGACCCGGGCCGACGCCATCGCCAGGACGGCATCGCGGATATCGGGGCCGGTAAGATCGCGCGCTTTCGAGTCGCCGACGATTTGCGCGGCCAGCGCCTTTTCGCCCGGACCGCCGAGCACCCAGACATCGCAGCCGTCGGTGAGAAGTTTCCGGCTCAATGCGGCGTATGAGTCTGCGGGCCAGCGCCGCGCCGGTGCGACCGAGCCCGGCGCCAGCGCCACGATTGGCCGATCAGCCGCGGAAAGCCCGCGGGTTCTTTGCCATGCGGCGATCACGTCGGCGGGTACTTTCAGCTCCGGCAGCGGCCAGGCCGGTGGCAGTTTCGCATCGCGCGGCAGCGCCAAAGCCGCGCAGCGGTCGATGGTGCGCGGCAGTTTCCACTCGCCGAAGCGCACATCGTTGAGCAGGAGCAAGCGGCCTTCGCCGAAAAATCCGGTGCGTTCGGGAATGCCGGCGAAGAACGGCGCCAGCGCCGACTTCCAGGTACGCGGCATGACCAGCGCGCGGCCATAACCTTCGCGCTTGAGGCGCGCGGCAAGCGCCAACTGCTGTGACAGCGCGATGCGCCCGCGCGGCAGATCGGCCACGATCGCTCGCCGCACGCCGGGCATGTAATCGGCAAGCGGGGCGCACAACGTCGTCGCCAGCACATCGACCGGCGCGCCGGGAAAGCGCCGGCGCAGCAAAGTCACCACCGTATGGCAGCGCACGAAATCGCCGACCCACATATAAGGCACCAGCAGAATCGGCCGGTCGCCGGCGCCGCTGCTGTTACCAATTAATTGTGAATTGTTATTCATTCTTATATATGAATTTAGATTCACTTCATAAGTTAAGTACACCGAATTTGGCCCAAGGGAGCTACGCTGACAGGCGCTATACTGACTTGGTGTTGCGCCGCAAGTGAGACTGGGGCTAAACGGGGCGGCGGCAACCTCTCAAGCCAACCTTTTACCTGGTGTCACGCGTCGATGTTGTTGGTCACCGGCGGGGCCGGCTTCATCGGATCGAACGTGCTCGCGAGCCTCAACGAGGCCGGGCGCACCGACATCGCCGTCAACGATATCCTCGGCAGCGACGGCAAGTGGCACAATCTTTCCGGCCGCCAGCTCGCTGATTTCGTGCCGCCCAACGATCTGATGCGCTGGCTCGAAGGCCGCAAGCTCGACGCAGTGCTGCATCTCGGCGCTATCTCTTCGACCACCGCGACCGACGGCGATCTGGTCATGGAAACCAATATGCGGCTGTCGCTGCGGCTGTTCGACTGGTGCGCGGCGACGCGCACGCCCTTCATCTATGCCTCCTCGGCCGCGACTTACGGCGACGGCGCCGCGGGCTTTTCCGACGACTGGTCGTCCGGCGCGCTGAAAGCGCTCAAGCCGCTCAACCTGTACGGCTGGAGCAAGCACATGTTCGATCTCGCCGTGGTCGAGCGCGTTGCGCGCAAAGACAAACTGCCGCCGCAATGGGCCGGGCTTAAATTCTTCAATGTCTTCGGACCCAATGAATACCACAAAGGCGAGATGATGAGTCTCGTCGCCAAGCGTTTTGCCGATGCTAGGGCCGGCGAGCCGATCCAACTGTTCAAATCGTACCGCGCCAGCATCGGCGACGGCGAGCAGAAGCGCGATTTCATTTACGTAGACGACGCGGTCGCCGTCATGCGCTGGCTGATGGAGACGCCCTCGGTGTCGGGCATTTTCAACGTCGGCACCGGCAAGGCGCGCAGCTTCCGCGATCTGATGACGGCGATGTTGCGCGCCCTCGGCCGTGATCCGAAAATCGAATATATCGACATGCCGGCTGCGATCCGCGACAGCTATCAGTACTTCACGCAGGCCGAGACGGCCAATTTGCGCCGGGCCGGCTTCAATGCGGACTTCACCACTTTGGAAGACGGGGTAAAGCAATACGTGACCGGTTATCTCGATCGCGCCGACCGCTATCGGTAGGCGCAGCAGCAAGGGGCGCGGGGCGTCGGGGCAGACGATGGTCGATCTTGAAGATGCGTTGCGACTGATCGGCGAGCAGACCGTGCTCTGCGTCGGCGACGTCATGCTCGACGATTTCGTCTATGGCGAAGTCACGCGGATTTCGCCGGAGGCGCCGACGCCGGTGCTCAAGGTCACCCATAACGCGATCGAGATCGGCGGCGCCGGCAACGTCGCGCGCAACATCGCCGCTCTCGGCGCCCATTGCATTCTCGTCGGCCTCATCGGCGACGATGAATCCGGCCGCGTCCTGCGCAAGACGCTCGGCGAACTCAGCGCGGTCACGCCCGATCTGATCGTCGACAAGACGCGCCAAACCACGCGCAAGGCGCGTTACGTCTCCGCGCATCATTCCACCCATATGCTGCGCGCCGATTGGGAAACCGCCGGGCCGGCGAGCGAGCAAAGCGAAGCAGCCATCATCGCGCACGCGCAAGCCGCGGTCGCCGAGGCCGGCGCTGTGGTGCTGTCCGATTACGCCAAGGGTGCGCTCACCGAGCGCGTCATCCGCGCGGTCATCGACAAGGCGCGAGCGCTCGGCAAGCCGGTCATCGTCGATCCAAAGGGCCACGATTACCGTGTCTATCGCGGCGCCACGCTGATCACGCCGAACGCCAAGGAGCTCGCCGCCGCCGTGCATCGTCCGGTTACGACCGCAGCCGAGATCGATGCCGCCGCGGCCGATCTCGCCCGTATGGTCGGCAGCGAAGCCGTGCTGGTGACCCGCAGCGACGAGGGAATGAGCCTGCATGTCGAAGGCCAGGCGGCGATCCACGTGCCGGCTTATCCGGTCAAGGTGCGCGACGTTTCCGGGGCCGGCGACACGGTTGCCGCGGTGATGGCGGTGCTACTGGCGATGAAGACGCCTTACGAATTCGCCATGCGGGCGGCCAATGCCGCCGCCGCGGTGGTGGTCGGCAAGCGCGGGACTTCCACCGTGACGCTCGGCGAATTGCGCCATCGTCTGCTTCCGGCGGCTTCGCTCGCGCCCGAAGACAA
>Ga0181537_10003413_pt1 | contig 13601 bp, 9 predicted proteins | sample PEATcosm2014_Bin_39_FD_119765 | JGI IMG/M metagenome (GOLD analysis project Ga0181537, IMG submission 119765) | Peatland microbial communities from MTU Mesocosm Facility, Houghton, MI, USA - PEATcosm2014_Bin23_10_metaG | ecosystem: Environmental > Terrestrial > Soil > Wetlands > Peat | place...
GTCTCGTTGATCTTCAAACGCGTGGCGCGCTGGATTGGGATGCCGGCGCGATACGTAGACGCGATTAGTGGCCACTCCACGCGCGTCGGAGCGACTCAGGATCTCGCGGCCCTGGACATTGATCTTGCGGCCATCACACAGGCCGGCGGGTGGAAATCGCCGCGCATGCCGTTGCAATATGCGGAGAAGATCAATGTAGGAAGATCGGGAATGGCCCGGGCGGCAGAGAAGACGGGAAGGGATTCGATTATTGAATGAGAGAACCGGTTAAAATTGTGGGCGCAACCGATCAATTGTCCCCGCCAAGGAATGCGACTGATGAGTCAAACGCCGAAAGACACCCGTTCCGCGGCGGAAAAAGCCCGCGATACCGCGGGCATCATCGGCAGCCTCAAGCACGAGGGCTATGTCCCGAACGCTGAGGATGAAGCCATTCATCAATGGGCGGAGCGGGGCGAAATCACGACTGAGGAAGTCATCGCAATTTTTCGCGAACGCGCCCTTGAGCGAGAGCGAATGGCGCTGGCGCGCAAGCGTCCGCAACCCGGTTAGGCGTATGATTATTAAAGAGGGCCCGAGTCGCCTGGGCCGTCGGGTGGCCGGCCTCGCAACTCAAGGTTACCGTTGTTACCGACGATTGGAAGAATTGTGACTGATCTTAAGACTCCATTGGATGAAGGGGCTTTGGACCGACTGACGTTGGCTACCGCCGCGGCCGTTGTCGCGTTCCACGAACAACGTCTAGAGATTCAGGCCGCGCGAAAGGTGCGCAACGATCGTAAGCAGGCGGAATTTTCGCAAACACGTACGAGCCCAAGCGACGAAATCGGCTAGGGGTGGTGATTCCGCACGCCCTGTTGGAGAACCTTTCGTCGACGCTCGCCGGCATACTTCCGACAGAACCTGGACCGCCGTATTCTTTCGTTGATCCGCTCGATAGACACTAATCCGATCAGGTTGAAACCGCACTGTACTGTGGCAGCGGGATGATTTGCTAATTGCGAAGTACTTCCTTGTCTACCCGCCTCTACGTACGAGCTGCTTATAAATCGGGAAATAGTAGAGAATGTGGGACGGAGAGTGTCATCGATGCAACCCGCCTTTAGGAAAGCACATGCGGGAATGGCGCCACCGGAGCGCTGAGCGAAAAGGAGATTTCTGCTCGTGAGAATAGTAAATGCCGGCCGAGGAATCCATCAACGGGAAATTCCGGGCATCGATCGCCTTCGCGCGCTTCCGAACGAGTGGATCGCGTTTACGAATCTGGATCTCTCTCTACCCCAAGGGTCGCGCGAGATCGACGTCATATTGATCGCAGATGATCGAATATTGGTCATCGACCTTAAGGACTGGCGAGGCAAAATCGAGAGCGAGAACGGGTCGTGGATTCAAAATGGTTATGACAAGGGTCGCTCTCCAGTCGCGAAAATTAACGAGAATGCCAAACAGGTTTATTACCTTTTAAAGGCGTATCTTTCGGATCACATCAAGCGCACGGGTCATTCCAAGCCGGCCGGCGATGTACCTCGCGTCCAAGGCTTAGTGTTGCTTACGGCAACGAGCGATATCAGCGGAATTGCGCCAACGGAGCGCGCATCCGTGTATTGCATCGATCCATTCCTGCGTATCATCCAGCAGCCTGGAGAGCGTGTTCAGCACTTCCGTGCCGTTCCTCCTTGTTTCGTTGACACCCCCCTCACGTCGAACGACTGGAAACCGATCCTCTCTAAGTTCTTCAACGTCTCGACCGGCCGCTTTCGGCCAGGGAGCCGTCGCTATGGCGGCTATCGCGCCGCATCCGATGAACCTTGCTTCGTTCACCGCTCAGAGATCTTTTCGGAATTCGACGTCGAAGAGGAAAGTGCCGCCCGAGCGCCGGGTATTCTGCGGCGGTGGGACTTCGCGAAGGCGGACGTGCACTTCCAGACCGAGGCTGGTAGGGCCGAGATTGCCGGGCGCGAGCGAACGGTTGTGGCGTGGCTGAATGACCGAAGCGCCGACTGCGAAAGCACCATCCTCCAACCGAAGACGGACGACTCCGAGAAGGGAGTTGCCTACTGGGAGATCTTTGACAAACGACGCCGCCTAAAAAGGCTCTCCGATTTCGCTCGCACAGAAGCCGACCGACTGTCGAGGGACGAACGACTGGAATTGGCGCGACAGTTACTCGCCCGGGTCAAGACGCTCCATGACTTGCATGCCATTCACTTAGATCTCGGCCCACACAGCATCTGGCTCGAGAGTCCATCGACGGTTCGACTCTCGCATCTGATGGCGGCCAGCTTTCCAGATGTGCGCTCGCTCGGCGAGCTGCGCTATCAGTTTCTATCGTCCTCGGTGCTGCCAGAATCAGTGATCGGGGGCGCGGGCAGCGGACAGAAGAAGGACGTGTTTCTCCTCGGCTGCGCTGTCCACCATATTTTCTTTGGCGTGGCTCCCAAAGGATACAGACCTGGAGACCCATCGGAATGGTCGAGCGATATCGATCAAGAGGCATCCTATGCGAACTTGTATCACTGGTTTGAGCGCTCCCTAGCGTGGGAGCCGAAAAACCGGTTTTCAGATGCCGCAGAGATGTTGGAAGCATTCAATCGTGCACTGACCAATCAACCCTCTGCGAGAGCTGTCATCGAGGGCCTTGAACGGTTCAGGACAATCAAGTCCCAACTACAACTCGTCAAGGAGTACCCGCCACAGCGCGAAATTCGCGATGACGAAAGAGTCGCAATGTGGGTGAGTCTGGCTGATGGGCACGCTGTGTTCGTCAAAATGTGGAAGCGATCCGCATGGGGCGACCAGGCGCGCGAGGCGCCTCGCATTCTTGATTTTTTGGAGCGCGCCGAGAGCCTCAGTCAAACTCCTCCGGCCGGCTGTGCGTCAATTCGACGCGCCATCTGGTTGGGCGACGCCATTGTCCTGATCCACGATTTCATTGATTTCCCAAACGTGCGCGAGAGCTTGGTCTCAAAGCCCGAGAAATGGAGAGTGTCCACGTTCGCGCTTTCCTTCGTGCTCACCTTGGCTCAACGAATCAATGCGTTGCATGAGCGCGGGCTCGCACACGGGGATCTCAAGCCGGACAATATCCTTGATGCGCATCCAACCGACGCCCAACCGACTCTTATCGATTTGCTCGATTTTTCGAGTGAAGCCGACGGTGAGATTCGCACAACCGCCTACGCGCCGGCGTCGGGCGGCCGCTTCGAGCGCGATCGATTCGCGGTCACAAAGATCGCCGAGGAGATACTGGGGCCCTTGGGTTTACCCGGCGAGGCGTCCGCGAGCCTCGCGCTGGCCATCGAGACATGCAGGAAGGGGCCGCCGGAAAACGCGACTCTGTTGCCGATAATCGAAGTACTGGGCGAACTCTTGCATCCCAAGGCTCTCGTTAGTCCGCGACGGATTGTCGTCTCAATAGAAGGTGCTTCCCTCGGCCCGGTCTTAGCGGACGAAGGAATTTTTGGATTGCGGCGGGCGCCGGACAAACCCATTCTCTTTCTACGCGGAGCCTCAGAGGAGATCGAGATTCACTACGACGGCAATTCGCGGCCTGTGCGTGGCCGCCGCCGCGCGCTGGACCAGAAGAGAATTCGGAGCGTCTCGAGACACGAATTCGCGAAGATTTATGCCGATGTTCAAGTCGCCGGCAACCAACTCAATGACTTTAACGATATTGCGGCCTTGCTCAGCGACCCGGAGATCGCTGCTGGATGGAATCCTGATCATGGTCAGCCAGCATCGCTCTCTTTGGATGAGGATGATGAGGAGCCGAGTCCCTCCTCTGAGGAGGCAGCTGACGCCCTGGGCGAAGTCGTGGCAACTGAAGACGTGGCCGTCGCGATAGTCGACGTGCCGCGCCTGTGGCGACGCCTCATCGATGTCGAAGGCGAACTCAAGAACGAGGGTGTTGCCAATGACGATAGCACATTCAGGCGGGAGACGAATCGCCACGTCGTTCCCTTTAATCTGGAGATCGGTACCTTCGATTTCGACAGGGACGATACGGTTCTTGTTGAGAGACTCGACAGGGCAGACCGGTGGGTAAAGATCGGTAATTTGCAACTGGGTCTCTGCGGACCGGATCATATTGCAATCGATGCATGGTCGTGGACCGCCCGGAGCGCGGAACGCCTTGTTCTCGACGGGCAGCGACTGCGATTCACCAGTCACTTTGAGGCCACGAGTCGCTCCAGGCGTGAAGCGGCGACAAGCCGCGTATTGGCTCGTCAATCCATGGCGACGAACCTGATCGATGCGTTCGACCAACGAAGTGGCATGCGGGCGAGTCACGTTGGTCCCGCAGTGGACATTAGAAGCGTCATTGATCGATACGAACTAAACGATGACCAGGCCCGGGCTCTCGTCCACATCGTATCGACCCGGCCAGTGGGTTTGGTGCAGGGACCCCCGGGGACTGGTAAGACCAGATTCATTGCAGCGTTAGTGCACTATGTCTTGACCCACAATCTTGCTCGTAACGTACTACTCGCGAGTCAATCTCATGAGGCAGTTAACAATGCAGGCGAGGAAGTCCTCGCATTATTCAGCGGGCAGGATCACGCGCCGAGCATCATTCGTGTGGGGCACGAGAATAACGTCTCGGAACGTCTGCTTCCGTATCACTCCGCACGCGTGGAGACTCTTTTCAAAGATCGGTTTCGCGCGACGATCACCGAGCGGCTGGGAATAGCCGGCCGTGCCCTAGGAATCACCGAGACCGCGATTGAGGCGCTGACGTTGATTGAAGGAACGCTGCGCCCGGTCGTGGAACGACTTCAGGTCCTGACGAAGCATCCCGCAGAGGCCGATACTGAGTCGCGTCTCCACGGTCTTCGAGCGACACTGCAGCAACTTCTGACGCGACTCGGCGTCGACATGCCGCAATGCGAAGAAGAGGACGATCTGCTTGACGCCATCGTTGATGCGGTCATTCATCGGGAAAGCATGATTACTCGTGACCAGGTCGCCAGATTTCGCGCCGTTGCCCAGCTAGGACGGGACATCGTCGGCAGCATATCGACGCGAGAGCGTAGCTTCGAGACTTTTTTGGCCGGAACCCGCCGCATCGTCGCAGGAACATGCGTGGGACTAGGTCGAGCATCCCTCGGGCTGACCAGCACTGCGTTTGACCTGGTGATCGTCGATGAAGCCGCCCGTTGCACAGCCAGTGAGCTGACGGTACCGATCCAGGCGGGACGATGGATCGTGCTCGTAGGCGATCAAGCCCAACTAGAACCGCTGCACCGTAACGAGGTGGTCAGGCAGGTGGCTGCGGAAATGCAGATAGCGAAGAGTGAAGTGGTGAGGAGCGACTTTGAGCGAGTGTTCACCTCGCCGTACGGACTTGAGGCCGCTTCGCGCTTGACAAAGCAATACCGCATGCTTCCCCCGATCGGCCAAGTGGCGTCGGCCGCGTTCTATGCCGGCGCCCTGACCCATGAACGGAGTGAGCCTGTGATTGCACCTGGCTCTACTCCCAGCGGCCTAGATCATGCGCTCCTCTGGGTTTCGACTGACTCTCACGGTGAACGAGCATTCCAGAGACACGACACCTTAGGCGGGAACAGTCTTGCAAATGTCGTGGAAGCCGACTTGATCACTTCTCTCTTAAAGGAGTGGGACGCCCATGAGGCCTTTCGGCTCTGGTTGACCGAACAAAGTCGTTGGACCCATGCGATCGGCGTAATTTGCACGTATTCGGCCCAGAGCGCGCTCATTCGCAGCAAGCTTCGATACGTAAACCTGTCGGATGCGATGCGCCGCTCAATCAAGATAGACACCGTGGATAGCTATCAGGGCAAGGAGAATCCGGTGGTCATTCTCTCTTTGGTGCGCAACAACGCGGAAGGGAGGCTTGAGAATGGAGTCGCCACGATCAAGGAGGGATTCATGGGTCGACCGAACCGGATCAATGTCGCCATCACTCGAGCGATGGATCACCTGGTGATTGTGGGAGCGCGGACGCGGTGGCGACTAGGAAGTCCCATGTCTCGCGTCTCGAGCGCCTTCGATGTTCAAGTTGCCCGCGGGGCGGCCAAGATTCTCGACGCGGCTCAGCTTCAGGAAGAAATCGACTCTCACGCGGGGCCGCGGGCGCCCAGCCGCGCAAGCGCCGGCGCACCCCCTGGAGTCACGCCATGAGCAACGGGCGTTCAATTCTGAAGCTGAAGACCTCGAAAGAAACGCTGGATGACGCGGTGGTGGACGTCGGTGTGTTTGACGTGCTCCTGCCATCGCGCTTCTTCAGCATTACGCACAAAGTTGCTGAACTTGGGCGAGTGTCGATGACCACAGAGTACCTGCTGCGCCTGCTTAGCGCTGTGGATGGAATAGACGAGGAGCAGGTGAAGGAGTTCTTCGCCTTCGATCTGCGCGAAATGGCCTTCGTGCTCGCCGAGGCCGAGGCCAATGACTACGTTGTTCGTACGAACGGTCGCCTCTGGCTCACATCAACCGGCCGGGGCTTATTTCGCGATGGATCGGCGGAGCCGCAAATTTTCGATGTTGAGAAGCGTACCGAGCGAGTAGGGCTTGATCTGTTCGCCCTGGCTCCACAGGAGAGGGAGTCGTTGAGTCGGTTTGAGGGATGTCTTCCCGAGCTGCAGCCCAAAGATGTAGCGGCTATTTCCAATGCCTCCGAACGCGTGCCCGAAGCGTTTCGACGTCACTACACCGAATTAGCGACACGACGGGATAAGGACGGACTCAAAAAGCGGGCGCTCTATTCAGTCGATAATGTGACTGCAGGTGATAGATTCTCTTCGATCGTCAACATTGTCGCGCGCTCATCGGCATCGCGCCCGGATTTCCCCGAGCCTGACCTGAGTGGTTGGCAGCCAGGACGCGACCTTGACGACAGAGCCGCCGTGGTCGAGTCAGTCGTCGAATTTCTTGCCGCCCTGAAGGTTGAAAACCGATTAGAAACCCCAGAGGCGTACGGAACGCTGCTTCAGCTTGCTCCTGAGTTTCTTAAAGAATTCACGCGTCGTGACGGACTAGCAGTTGACCGGTTCTATCGTGAGGCTGTGGCCCGTGCCGGTGAGTTCCGAATTGACCGCCCTACCATTCCGCTGCTTGGACCTCTTTTCACGCGCGAGAACAACAAACGGCTCGGCGACGCATTAGGGTACGCGTCAAAAAACTTAGGTGACCGCCCTGGAGAGTTTCTGTGGGTGATACCGGATGTCGCTTGGGGAATGACGCGTGTTCTTCCGTTGACGCTGGAAATGATCCGGCGTCATGTAGCAGCGACGGACGATGAGGTTTCTGCTGTTCGGGCATTGGCAGTTCATCCGCGCAGGCGCGAACGTCATATCGAAGAGGCTTTCTCTGTCGTGGACACAACTGGGTATGATTTGCAGGCGGAACTAGAACTCCTGCTAATTCCTAAAATGCTGATGGCCGCGTTGGTGCACGCTCCACTTCGCGCTCGCGGCGCGTTTCCGGTGCCGCTAGGCATTATGAGTTTCGACTTGGATACCGTGTCTCGGACAGAGGATTTCCTTCGAAAGCGGCTGCCTTCGCGTAATGAGGCAGAATCAAGCTTGCCCGACTACCAAAGGATACTTTTGGCGCGGCCACAAGAATGAGGGATCTGGTTCACGTGATGAATGTCGGCGGCTGCGGGTCCGATCAGAATAGGAAGTATGCCAATGACTGGACCTCAGCAACTTCTTCTTAGCGACCGCGAAATAGTGCAACAGGTTGTTGCCCGATTGCTATCGGCGCGCGCCACAGGGCGCGCGGGCCAAACGACCACCTCTTTTATGACTAAAAGATTTGATGGGCTAACAGAATGGTAGATATGCGGCGGCGACGGGCTTCTGTAGATTGGGAGTCGCTACACCGAGACAGTGGTACCACGGCGTCAAACCGATTTCCTAATGGGCTGAGATGACGCGCAAACTAAAAGGGTGGGCTAGGCCGAGGCCGGCGAGAATCGCGTTCTTGATCGAGGACGGCGAACACGCCGCGCTCACTCTTGACGGCATTTTTGCCGATTGCTACGGCCGTTGGGGCGGTCGCTTCAGTTTGATCGTGCCCTGCCAGAATAGACGGATTCCACTCAAGTATTGGGAATGGCTTGAGACATTTGACCCCGATGTCGGGATTCGACGAGCGCCTCGCCGCTGCGCGACAGCAACTCATTTCCGAGGGTATTCGGTTCGAACTGCTCACACCAGATACGTTTGAAACGTCCGACGAGCCGTATCTTCGCTAGACATTCCTTCCGTAAATGGGCAGTCCCCCCAATGTAAGACGACGGAGCACCCCATCGCTTTACCGGCCGACGCAACTGCCTGATGAGGTCAGTTTGGCGTCCCCAAGTCACTGTTTATTGACTGTCAGTCACTGATTGGCTACTATAGCTCACCGTATACACTCGCGGTTACATCGGACGAGCCAGATCAAATCTATGGATGTCGGGCATGCAATCAAGTTTTGCCGACAGCAGAAAAAACTGTCGATACCGGCCTTGGCGGCGCGCGCCGGTCTGTCGCCTTCATATATATCCCTTCTAGAACGAAATGCGCGTGATCCGCCTCTGTCCACGATGGAAAGAATCAGCAGGTCACTGGAAGTGCCGCTGAGCGTGCTTGTGTTCATTGGGACTTCGCAGGGGGAGCTGGATTCCATACCAGCTGAGATATCGGAAAAGCTCGCCGCCGCAGCACTAAAAATGCTTAATACGGTACCCGACCAACGTCAACCATCTCTGATTCTATAGAAAGGCGCCTTGCAGTCGAGGAGTTGTCCCAGGAAAATCGAGTCGCGAATGTACGAGTTCCATGTGAAATGCAGAAGCTGTCTCAGCGACGAAAACGTGATGGTGTCAATCACAGAATGACCAAGAAACGCATAGCAGAATCCGCGCGCGCGGCGCCGTTCACCTATATTGATCTGTTCTGCGGCTGCGGCGGCTTCAGTCTGGGCTTGGAACGAGCGGGCCTCAAGTGTGTGGCGGCGATCGACCACGACAACCGCTGCACGCAGGCCTTCAGCAATAACTTCCCGAATGTCGAACACGTGCTAGAGCGCGATCTGAAGAGTTTCACGCCCGAGCAACTTCAAGACATCATCGGCGCGCAGAAAATAGACATGATAGTTGGAGGGCCGCCATGCCAGGGGTTCAGCCGGGCGCGCAAGGTTGATGGTTCGAATTATGGTGAGCGTTTGGTGCAGGACCCGCGCCGCCTCTTGTATAAGAACTACCTGCACTATGTCGAGTTCTTCAAGCCTTCTATATTCGTTATGGAGAACGTTCCGGGCATCCGCAATGCCGCGGGCGGCGAATTTTCAACCGCGATACAACAGGACGCCCGAGCATTGGGCTATCGGGTGCATGCAACGACCATTTGCGCGTGGCAGCACGGCGTCCCGCAGAAAAGGGAACGCCAGTTGATAATTGGCACAGCATCCAATCTGCCTATATTTTCCACGAATGTCTATGTGCCGCAGACCCACGAAGACCCGGTCAAGCGCGTCAACAGTCGCAGACCAAAAGAACAACGCGAATGGCGCGGTCGTCGGAGGAAGCTTGAAAAATCGGTGACACTTTGGGAGGCGATAGGTGATCTACCGCCATTGCATGCGGGCGGTGGAGAATCCGAAACCGACTACGACGCTATTCGCGGCCGTGAACATCTGGAGAAATATGGACGTCGGTTTTTGTTTGATGTGATCGAGATCCATCGCTCGCCCCGCTTGACCGCACACGTCGCGCGCGCCCATAGCGATCGGGATCTGCGGGACTTCGATCGCTTGAGGGAAGGGGAAACCAGCAAGGGGGCGCTCGCCCGCGGCGAAAAGATGGAGTTCCCATATGACCGCGAGAACTTTCCGGATCGATACACCCGACAGCACCGGGACGCGCTCTGTTCGACCGTTGTGGCGCATCTCGAGAGGGATGGTTTGATGTACATTCATCCCACCCAGCGACGGTCATTGACCGTCAGGGAGGCCGCGCGTGTCCAGACATTCCCCGACTGGTTTGCGTTCCCTAAAGAGAGAAAAACAGCCTATCGTTTGATTGGAAACGCTGTTCCACCGCTTCTGGGAGTGGTGGTCGGCAGGGGAGTAAAGCAGTACCTTGGTGAAATCCTGGCAGTACGTTCATTGTCGCCGATGCCTGCCACGCCGGTTCAGGCCATTGACTGGCTGAAACCAGCGGTAAATGTAGTGGCGAAATCTAGCGCACTACGCAATTTATCGATGCTCGAATTTAAGAAGGCTTGGTTTTCTGTCGGGTTTCTTCACAATGGACTGCACCCCGATGGCGCTGCCGACAACGGCGATCGGATAATTGAGCAGGTTCAGCAACCGGCATTGCTTGATGGGATCGCCCCGCAGCTTGCCGCTCCTGCCTATGCCCTGAGCGGTTGGCCGATCAAACTTGTGCCGCTCGCCAGAGAGGCGGCACGACGATTCCAGATTGGCCGCTTGAGTGTTGACGAGTATTACTACTCAGGGGCTCAGATTGCGGGCCAGAAGTGGCGTGAAAGAAGTCGGAGGTCTGAGTGGGGACGAAAAAGCACGAATTAATTCCGTCGGCACATCGGCTGATTACATCGCTGCGGGATATGGGCTACGATTTTTCAGCCGCCGTGGCTGATGTTACGGACAACTCCATTGAAGCACTCGCTTCGAAGGTGGAAGTCGACGTGCACTCGGAAGGCGATGATTCCTGGGTGCGGATTACCGATAACGGTGTTGGCATGAAGCCCGCACAGATCCGCGAGGCTCTGCGATATGGCACGGCCCGCAAATATGACGCGAAGAAATCCCTCGGGAAATTTGGATTGGGCCTTAAGACCGCCTCAATGAGCCAGTGTCAACACTTGACGGTGGCGAGCCGCTCAAACCCCGGACGACCGGAAATTGCCGCGCACGCATGGGACCTTTCTCATGTGATGGCAACCGATCGATGGGAGATCCTCGAGGTCGGTCGAGACGAGCATCCTGAACTTTGGCACGAGCCACTTCGTGAGCATACCGGTACCGTGATTCTTTGGCGCCGTTTGGATCGGATACTTGGCTTCAAGAATCCATACGGTGAAATGGCCAAAAAGCGGCTGGCGGGAATGTGCAAGGAACTTGAGGAACACCTGTCCATGGTTTTTCACCGGTACATTGCAGGTGAGGCGGGACGGCGAAAAGTCAGGATCACCGTTAACGGCAAAGCCGTGCGGCCCTGGGATCCGTTCGTGCGTCAAGAGGAGGGCACCCAGCGAATGGAGCCTGTCACCTTGCACTACGATCATGAGGGGACCCTTGGCGAAATATTAATCGAGCCCTTCGTCGTGCCGCATCAGGCCGAATTTTCCTCGCCTGAAGCACACGCAGCGGCCGCGGGCCCGCTGCGGTGGAATCGGCAACAGGGATTCTATATTTACCGCGCGGATCGGATGATTCAAGGCGGCGGCTGGAGCAATCTGAGAACCTTGGACGAGCATACAAAACTCGCCCGCGTCGCACTCAGCTTTGACCCGCGGTTGGACGACGCATTTCGCATTAACGTTGCCAAAATGCGGGTGCAGCTACCACGACAGCTGAGGGAACAGATCGAGAAGGCCATAGCGCCGGTCATCAAAGCCGCCCAAGCTGCATATCGTCGCGTTGAGAGTGACGCCCGAATTCACCCGGTGTCGCAAGAGGGTGTAAAGGCGGCTCGGACCGCCGCCCGCAATAACGTTGATGCGAAGCCGTCAGCACGCGTAATTCCGACAGCGAGCTTTGCCAAGAATTTGGTGCAAAAGTCAGGAAAGGAACCTGGCGACGAGCGCCTGTGGACAATGCGGGAATTGCGGCGTGAACTCGAGCGCGTCGCAACCAGCGATGAGCGGCCCATCGTACGGACTGTCCTTGAACGCCTTTTGAATGACCGATCCGACGAGCAAAATAAGATTAATGATGTCGTCGTGGATCTCAATCGCGCAAAGCGCCGACGCCGTTCGTTGCGATATGGTACTGGTTAACGTAACGGGACCAAAATGCGAATAGTCCTATGAGCGATGTGTTCTCGAAGGCGAAGCGTTCGGAAGTGATGGCGTTAATACGCAGCCGGGGAAACAAGGCCACTGAGCTTGCGTTCATGACGTTGCTTCGCTGTCACAAAATATCAGGGTGGCGGCGGCACATGCCGCTCAGGCTGAAACAAACAGCCGTGGAAACCCCTAACGGCGGGAGGTGGCACCCATTTGTGAGGCCAGACTTTGTCTTTCCAGAACCACGGGTTGCCGTGTTCATTGATGGATGTTTCTGGCATGGCTGTCCACTGCACGGCACAAAGCCCGCCGGGAATGCAGATTTCTGGCGTGCAAAGCTGGAGATCAATCAGGCGCGCGACCGCTTTGTCACCAAAATGCTGCGCCGGAGGAAGTGGACAGTATTGCGGATCTGGGAACATCAACTGCGTCAGGGGGATCAAATTATGGCGCAAGTTAAGTCCCGGATTGCGGCAGCTATAGGCGCGTACTCGTGATCGAGGTCTTGAAATATGTGAACGGACTTCGCGTGCTCACGCGATATGGAGCGTTAGACTAACGCCAGAGGTGGGCGAGTCAAAATTGGGGCGATCACAAGCCGACGGCGCATCTGGGAATATTGCTGCACAAGGAATTGGTATGGGGATGCGATCCCGATTGAATGGACTCATTGCTATGCGCTCTCGGGGTGTGTTCCCGCTGGCATGTACGCACATCGCGACGGCTGGATGAAGTCGCTCGAGGTACCGCCGTTTGCTCCGGCGCTCGTCGAATCGATGCGAGCAGTCGGATATTCGCTGGAGTCTGCGCTCGCAGACATAATCGACAACAGTGTTTCGGCTGCGGCACGAAACATCGAGATTCGGTTCTCCCCATACAACGACCCCTACGTCGCTGTCGTCGACGATGGGCTGGGCATGAAAGCGAGCGAGCTCGTTGAGGCAATGCGCCACGGGAGCCGAAATCCTAACGATGCGCGAACCGGAATGGATCTTGGCCGATTCGGTCTTGGGCTTAAAACCGCGTCCTTGTCACAGGCAAGACAGTTGACAGTTATCTCCCTGAAGAACGGCGCCTTGTCGGGCGCTCGCTGGGACCTCGATGTCATCGCGGACACCCAGCGCTGGACCCTTCTTCTGCTCGGAAAAGAGGATATCAAGTCAACCCACTTTGTCGACGAGTTGCGCAAGAAATCGCATGGCACGATTGTGATTTGGAAACTCTTGGACCGGCTCGCAGATGCAGAGGGATCGGTCGAACTGGGGCTGCGCGAGGGAATGACCCGTGTGAGACAACACCTGGCGCTCGTGTTTCATCGATTCCTGTCAGACGAAGTTCGATCTGCACGGATCACTCTGACAATGAATCTCGACCCGGTGCAGCCAGTTGACCCGTTTCTAACCTGGCATTCCGCCACGCAACAGCTTCCAACCCAGCACATTCTCGTAAATGGTGCCGACATAGCCGTACAGCCGTACATCCTTCCGCATTACACCAAGCTTACCCCAGACGAGCTTTCGCTGGCCGGAGGGGAAGAAGGGCTACGTCGCCAGCAGGGTTTCTACATCTATCGCAGCAGGCGCCTCATCATCTGGGGAACTTGGTTTCGCCTTGCCA
>Ga0181537_10003414_pt1 | contig 13600 bp, 14 predicted proteins | sample PEATcosm2014_Bin_39_FD_119765 | JGI IMG/M metagenome (GOLD analysis project Ga0181537, IMG submission 119765) | Peatland microbial communities from MTU Mesocosm Facility, Houghton, MI, USA - PEATcosm2014_Bin23_10_metaG | ecosystem: Environmental > Terrestrial > Soil > Wetlands > Peat | place...
AGCAGCAGCAGCAGATAGACCGAGGATTCACCGACCAGCATCAAGCGCGTACGCGCCCATTGCTCGGCCACGCTGCCGCTTGGCTGCCCGTTTTGCGCCTCAAGTTCGGCAATGCGCTGCGCCTGGCGAAAAATAAGCGTGGTCCACCAGGTCGCAAGTGCCAGCACCAGCACCAGCCAGCTGCTGGCTACCGCGACGACCAGCCGCGCGCGCCGCGCCGGCACTTTGCTCAGACCGCCCTGGCCCGCTTTGCGCCTCATTTCGACAGCCACTCCCGCCAGTGTCCGGGCGACGGAAAAACCTGCAGTGCCCGCACGCCCGCGCGGCGCAGATGCTCGGCCGTCTTGCCCGGTCCGCACGCATGATGCACCGCTGCGCCAGTACTGTCCCGCCAGCGCTCGAACTGTGCGGTGCTGTGCCAATATATATGTGTCGCGCGCTCGGGTGATTCGCCGCTGGCGGCGCCGCCCGCCCGATGCTCATAAGTTGCAAGAACGTGGCCACTTTGCCAGTCGGCGGCGGCACCGGCATGGGTCAGCACCAGCCACTGCGCCGCCGGTGGCAGACCCAGCACTCCCTCGGCAAGCGTGGGCGCCAGCGCCGCAAAACCCAGTCCCTCGCCACAGCCTTCGACCCAGGCGCCGCGTTCGGCCAGAGCAAACCAGCTTTCCGTGCCCGGCACCCAGATGTGCCGGCAGACGTTGACCGCTGCGGCTGACATATCCGGCAGCGCCCGCCGGTGCGCAATGAACGCGGCCGAAGCTGCCGCCAGCGCCGTCGCGCATTGCTGGGCAGCCCCGGGCAGTACCTGGATGGGTTGCTGCGGTTGCCGGCTGCCATCCCATGCCACGATCGGTGCCACAGCGGCCTTAAGCGGTGTTGCGCTATGCCACTCCTGCCGGGGCTCGAGCAGCTGCTCGCCTACCGCCTCACGCCAGTACAGCAAGGTGCCGAGGCCCTCGATCGCCCGTTGGGTCGCGCCCAGGCGTTGATGGCAGCCGCCGCCGCGCGCGGCAAGCAGCGCGCGCTCGGCCACGACCGCGGTGCGCGTCGGTGGATCGTCGAGCGGCGCCAGCAATCCCCGCACATAAGCATCGTCGGCGCGGCATTCGATAGCCAGCGCGCCCTGCGCCGGCGCACCCGGGCATAGCGTCAACGGCAGAGTCATGCGTGGCAGGCCCGCGAGCAACCCTTCCAGCAGTGCGCGCCCGCCGAGGGACTCATCGGCCCACAGCCGCGCGACTCCGGCCAGGGCGAGAATCACGCCATCCATGTGCCGCTCCGAACCACGCGGCTCGCGCAGCCGCTTGATCCGCGAATCCACGTTGCCACGCAGCTCCGACAGCTGCACGTTCGCGCCGCCCGGCAGCGCGCGCTTAAGGAACGGTGGCACCAGCGCCGCGCGACGCGGCGAAGAACTGCCGATGCGCAGGGGTACTCCGGCCGCAAGCTGCGCGGCGACATCCGGTGCAAACAGCACGATATCGCGCGGATTTTCGCGCTGCGGTACGGCGCCGAGGCACAGGGCCGCCGGCCGCTCGAGGCTCAGATCCTTATAGGAATGCACGGTCAGATCGACCGCACCGCCGAGCAGCGCGGCGTCGATCTCGGCAGTGAAGAACTCTTTGCCTTCGACCTGCGAGAGCGGAATGTGCGTGATCTGATCGCCGCGGGTGTCGATGCCGATCAACTCGACGCGCAATCCGGGATGGAGTTTTTCAAGCCGGCGGGCGATCGCTTCGCTCTGGGCGCGGGCCAGATGCGAGCGGCGCGTGCCCAGCCGGATCGGCTTAAGCGACATGCGCGCGGGCTCGATCAGGAGAGCAGTTTAGGCGCTGAGCGCAGCGAAAGCGGCCAGATCTTCCCAGCCATGGGCCTGATTGGCGTTGCCACCCAAGGTGCGCAGCAGCGCTTTTTCCGCACAGGCATGCCGCGCCCGCTGCACGTGGCGCTGGCGTTGATCGAGCTGCGTGCGCAGCATCTCGAACAACGCGCTGAGACTGGTCAGCCCCGGCACCGCGGCCCACTGCCCGGCCGCGGACCCGGCAGATCCTAAATGAATAATGCGGCCCGGACGCGGCACAGTTGCGAGCCACGCGGCAATGCGCTGGGAGTCGCGCTCCCCATCGGCCGGCACGCACAGCACCACGTCGCGCGCGTCTCGCCAGGCAAGCAGTTCGGCCTGCAGCGATCCGTCGAGCACTTTGCACGGCCGAGCCGGATGCCGCTCGCGCACTTCGGTGGCCAGCTCCAGCGCCCGCTTCGGCGTCCGATTTGAAATCCACAGTTCGGAACATTCCACCCATGGTGCCACGGCCTGCGCCAGCTGTCCGGCGCCGATCAGCAGCGTCGGGCCCTCGCGCCCGGAATCCCCGAGGATCCGCCGCACCTGCGAGCCGTAGGAGGCGCTGCCAAGCCCGGACAAAAACCGGGCGCGGATTTCCTTGGTGTCCTGAAACAACTGCTGAATCAGCGGGTCGAGCTGCTGGCAGAGGGAGCCTGCAGCGGCCGCATAGTCGCGCCACGCCTGCTTGATCTGGCCGAAAATCTCGGTCTCGCCCACCAGTTTGCTTTCCAGTCCGCAGGCAAAGCGCAGCAAAAATGCGTAGGCCTCGGTGCCTGCAAAACTTTGCAGTTCACCATCGGACGGCAGCCGCTCGCGCAGCGCCTCACGGTCGGCAGCGCTCGTAAGGATCGTGACGCGGCGCTGGCAGGTGTCGATTTGAAAACTCGGGACGTCGCCCGACGGCGTCGAACTGCAGGCCGCCGCGACATGATCGCCGCGCCAATGGAGAATATGGAGGTCACCGAGTTCCACGGGATCGAGGCTACTGGGGCAGCCCGCGATCATTGTCACCGCCATGTCATCCGCGCCGACCGCGAGTTACGGCCCCGGCAGGCGCCGTTACAGAGTGTGACGCCGGTCACATAGCGAGCGATTCTGCCCACTCTTTTGAGCCTTCATTCGGCCGACCGCCGCCATGCCGTAAGCCAATGAATTCAAACAATATTGCGCCGGAGATAGGCTTGCCACTGGCCTCCCTAAACACCTGATTGGATTCTGATAATCGGCGCCGAGCGATTCCCGCCTACCCATGGGGACAGCTACGGTAGCGATGGCAGTTGCCGGTTGTTCCTGGATTTCGTTGGACCTGCCCAGCATTTTCGCTGTGCCTTGTACGTCTTTGACGCATATCCGTCAGAGACGTACATTGCAAATGGCGAGACGCTTTTGCCGATTCGGGAGACTCTCCATGGCAAAGATGACTGGGCGCGCGGTGCGCGCACGTGACAAAAAGCGCGATCTGGGCGCCGAGTTGCTCGCATCGGTGCGCGAGTTGAAGGCCGGCAAAGTTGGCCACGTGCACCGTGTGACCATGTCGGCGGTCACTGACGCGCGCGCACGCGCTGGATTTTCGCAGCAAGAGTTTGCCACTCTCATGGGCGTTTCCAAGCGCACGCTACAGGAGTGGGAACAAGGGCGGCGGAAGCCCACCGGCGCGGCGCGCACTCTGCTTGAGGTTGCTATCAAACGTCCTGAGGTGCTGCGCGAAATCGTCGCGGCGGCCTAGCCTCGCGCCAACTTGCAACCCCCATCGGCCGCACGGAGCCCTCGATGGGCAGACCCCATAGGAACGGCTGCCATCCAAGACCACTGCCAACCTGTCACCTAGGTGTTGAGACCTTGCTAAATGGGAGTGGTGCCGGAGATAGGAATCGAACCTACGACCTACGCATTACGAATGCGCCGCTCTACCAACTGAGCTACTCCGGCCTTAAGGGGGCGGCATTCTAAAGAGCGGCGACAACCCAGGCAACGCCGCACACCAAGGTCCGGATGACCTTTAGCTGCGGCGACGCAGCCGTATCACCAGATCGATGCCGTCAAACTCCATACCGGCGGGCGGTTCGGGCAGGCGTGAGAACTGCACTTCTGGCAACGGCACATCGGTCAGCTCGCCGGTGGCCGGGTCGTGAAAATGATAATGCGCGGCCACATTCGAATCGAACCAGGCGCGCAGGCCATCGACGTTGAGCTGGCGGATCAGGCCACGCGAAGCAAACAGATTGAGCGTGTTGTAGACCGTCGCCTTGGACACGCGCCAACCGCCGTGCAGCAATGCTTCGGCAATCTGTTCAGCCGACAGGTGCTGCGGTGCCGCCAGCAGCACCCGCGCAATCTTCAGCCGCTGCTCCGTCACCCGGATACCACAGGCCTGCAGCCGCCCCGCCACCAGGCCGGCCGGTTCGGCAGTTGAATTCACCCGCTGCGACATGTGCCGATTATAGCCACGAATCCAGGCTTGAAAACCAGCGGTCCGACAGCTCCCGCCACTGGCAGGCCGGCCGCCGCACTATGTGAAAGCCCTTTGCGGGCCTCACCCGGGCGTTCAGACCCGAAGCGCCCGCGGCAGCGCAAAGACCACGCGCTCCTCGCGACCGGTCAGCTCCTGCGGCGTCTGGCCGCCCCATTCGCGGAGCCTCGCAATGACCTGCTGTACCAACAGCTCGGGAGCTGAGGCACCGGCCGTCACGCCCACGGCCTTACAGCCATCGAACCAGGCCTGCTGCAGGTCATCGGCCCCGTCCACCAGATAGCCAGGAATGCCGGCGCGATCGGCCAGCTCGCGTAAACGATTGGAATTGGAACTGCTCTGCGAACCGACCACCACCAGGACATCGCACTGCTCGATAATCGCCTTGACCGCATCCTGGCGGTTTTGCGTCGCATAGCAGATATCCTCGTGACGCGGCGCCTGCAGCGCCGGGAAGCGGCGCTTCAGTGCCGCGAGGATCGCCGCCGTGTCATCAACGGACAGCGTGGTCTGGGTGACGAAGGCCAGCCGGTCGGGACTTCGCACCTGCAGCCGCTCGACATCCTCAACGTCCTGGACCAGCACGATGCGCCCGCCATAGGAGTCATCAAAGCGGCCCATGGTGCCTTCGACTTCCGGGTGCCCCTCGTGGCCAATCAGCACGACTTCACGGGCTTCCCGCGCAAAGCGCGCCACTTCCATGTGCACCTTGGTTACCAGCGGACAGGTTGCATCGAACACCTGCAGCGCGCGCCGCTGCGCCTCGGATTCAACCGCGGTCGAAACCCCGTGGGCGGAAAAAATCACCGTGCCGTTGTCGGGCACCTGGTCGAGTTCCTGGACGAATACGGCGCCCAGCCCGCGCAACCGCTCGACCACATTGCGGTTGTGGACCACCTCGTGGCGTACATAAATGGGCGCGCCGAACAGCTGCAGGGCCCGCTCGACAATCTCGATGGCCCGATCGACGCCCGCGCAGAAGCCGCGCGGATTAGCCAGCACAATACGCATGGCCATCAGCGCGGCGCCGGGCCCGCGGCGCGGCGGCTTAACCAGGCATCGAGCAGCAGCAGCGCGGCGCCGAGCGTGATCGAGGAATCGGCTACGTTGAAGGACGGGAAAAAATGCTCTTGCCAGTGCGCCTGGATGAAATCCACCACATAGCCGAAGCGCGCCCGATCGATCACGTTGCCGGCGGCCCCGCCCAGCACTAGCGCCAGGCCCGCGCCGAGCACGTTGGCGTCGCGGCTTAGGCGCTGCAGCCAGGCAATCAACGCAATGCAGACGGTGCCGGCCAGCGCAATCAGCACCCAGCGCTGCCAGCCGGAAGCGCCGGCCAGAAAATTGAACGCGGCGCCCGGATTGTGCAGCCGGGTCAGGTTCAATACCGGCAGCAGCACCCGCACGCCGAACAGCGGCAGAATGTTCTCGATGGCCGCCTTGGACCATTGATCGAGGATCACCACCGCGAGCGTGAGCCACAGCCACACCAGGCGCCCGGATTGATCAGCAGTGTTGTTCATCAGACCATCCTGCGGTTTTCGCCGGGCAGGGAAAGGTTGGTGACGCAGCGCGCACACAGCGTCGGATGCTCCGGCTGGCTGCCGACGTCGGTCGTGTGCTGCCAGCAGCGCTCGCACTTGACCGCGGCAGTGCGTTTCACGATCAGCCAGACGCCGCCGCCGGCAACGCCGCTCGCCGCGACCGCTTCAGGCGGCGGTTGCTCAACCCGGTGCGTGCGCGCCGCCGAGGTGATCAGAAGGAAGCGCAGTTCGGCGCCCAGGGGCGCCAGCCGCGCCAACGGCTCGGCGGTACAGTAAATATCGACTTCGGCTTCCAGCGGCGCACCGATCGTGCCCGCAGCGCGCAGCCGCTCAAGCTCGCGCGCCACGTCGGCGCGCAGGCTGATCAGCCACGGCCAGTCGATCGCATCGGGGGGCACTACGGGCAGCGTGTACCAGGTGCTGAGGAACACGGAATCGGCCCGGGTGCCGGGAATGAAGCGCCACATTTCCTCGGCGGTGAAGCTCAGGATCGGCGCCAGCCACCGCACCATCGCTTCGGTGATATGCCACAGGGCGGTCTGCGCCGAGCGGCGCGCGTGGGACGCCTCCGGCAGCGTGTAGAGCCGGTCCTTGAGAATGTCCAGATAAAAGCCGCCCAGATCCACCACGCAGAAATTGTGGATCTTCTGGTAGATCAGGTGAAAGGCGTAATCCTGGTAGGCAGCGGCGATTTCCTGCTGCAACTGCGCGGTTCGCGCCACCGCCCAGCGGTCGAGCCCGAGCATTTTCTCGGGCGCTACGGCCTCGCCCGGGTCGAAGCGATCCAGATTGCCGAGCAAAAACCGCACCGTGTTGCGCATGCGCCGATACGAGTCGCTCATGCGACTTAAGATCTCCGGCGACAGGCTCATCTCGTTGGCATAGTCCGTGGCCGCGATCCACAGCCGCAGCATGTCCGCGCCGAGCTGCTTGACGATGTCCTGCGGCTCGATGCCGTTGCCGAGCGACTTGGACATCTTGCGGCCCTTGTCATCGACCGTGAAGCCGTGCGTCAGCACGCCGCGGTAGGGCGCGCGCTCATAAAGCGCCTCGGACATCAGCAGCGAGCTGTGGAACCAGCCGCGATGCTGGTCCGAACCTTCCAGGTACAGATCAACCGGCGAATGAAAATCATCGCGCAGCGCCGCGACGCATTCGAATGACAGACCCGAATCGGCCCACACGTCCATCACGTCGGTCACCTTCTCGTACTCGGCCGCCTCGGCACCTAAGAGCTCGGCCGGATCGAGCGCGAACCACGCATCGATCCCGCCCTGCTCCATGCGCCGGGCTACCTGCTCGAGCAGCTCGAGGCTTCGCGGGTGCATCAGGCCGCTGTCTTTATGCGTGAACAGTGCGATCGGCACGCCCCAGGTGCGCTGGCGGGAAATACACCAGTCCGGGCGGTTCTCGATCATGCCGAAGATCCGCGACTCGCCCCAGGCCGGCGTCCAGTGCACGCGCGGGATATCGCGCAGCGCTCCGGCGCGCAGGCCCTTGCGGTCCATGCTGATGAACCACTGCGAGGTGGCGCGGAAGATCAGCGGGCTCTTGTGCCGCCAGCAATGCGGGTAGCTATGCTTGAACGGCGACTCGTGCAGCAGCCGGCCGCGGCTTTTCAGGGCTTCGATGATGACCGGGCCCGCGGCCTTGACCGACAGCCCGGCCACGAGCTCCGTGCCGGCTCGGAAATGCCCGGTGCCAGTGACCGGATTATCAACCGGCAGCCCATAGCGCAGACCGACCTGAAAGTCCTCCTGACCATGGGCCGGTGCCGTGTGCACGGCGCCGGTGCCAGCGTCGAGCGTCACGTGGTCGGCGAGCACCACAGGCACCTGCTTTGCGAGCCACGGATGATTGAGCTTTAAGCCCTCGAGCACCGCGCCGGCGAAGCGGGCCCGTTCGATGGCGCTCGCCCCGGGCGCTGCGCAGCGCTGCACGAATGGACCTACCAGATCCGCGGCCACCACATAGGCACCGGGTCCGGCCTCCGTGTCGAGCTCGATGAGCACGTAATCGAAATCGGACTTCAGCGCCACCGCCTCGTTGGCCGGGAGCGTCCAGGCAGTCGTGGTCCAGATCACGATCGCCGGCGGCCGGGACCCAAGCGCCTGCAGCGGGTGGCCGATGCGCGCGGCAAAGTCGGTGGGCTCGCTGATCGGAAACGCGACGTCGATTGCGATCGAGGTGTGGTCCTCGTACTCGACCTCGGCCTCGGCGAGCGCCGAGCGGCAATCCAGGCACCAGTACACCGGCTTGGCACCGCGATACAGGTGACCGTTGCTGATGATCTTGCCGAGCGCCCGCACCTGCTGCGCCTCGTAGCGCGGATCCATGGTCAGGTACGGGTTATGCCAGTCGCCGAAAACGCCGAGGCGCTCAAAATCGGCCCGCTGCAACGCGATCTGCTTGGTCGCGTACTCGCGGCAGGCGGCGCGAAACGCGACGGCGTCGAGCTTGTGCCCGGGGCGGCCATATTTTTTTTCGACCACCAGTTCAATCGGCAGTCCGTGACAGTCCCAGCCCGGCACGTACGGCGCATCAAAGCCGGCCAGCGTGCGCGACTTGACGATGATGTCCTTGAGAATCTTGTTGACCGCGTGCCCGAGATGGATCGCGCCGTTGGCATAGGGCGGACCGTCGTGCAGCACAAACTCCGGCCGGCCGCGCGATTGCGCGCGGATTTGCCCGTAAATGCCCTCGCTCTGCCACATGGCAAGCTGCTCCGGCTCGCGGCGCGCGAGGTCCGCCTTCATCGGAAAGCCGGTATTCGGCAGATTGACGGTGTGCTTGTAATCGGCCACGGCTTAAAGCACTTCGCCGAGGGCCATGAGTGCCGCGCGCGCCTGCTCCGCGTCGCGGTACATCTGTGCGACCAGTTCGTCCAGCGATCCGAACCTGACCTCATCCCGCAGCTTGCTCACGAATTCCACCTCGAGCTCACGCCCATATAAATCATCCGCAACATCAAACAAGTGCACCTCGAGCAACGGCTCAACGCCGTTGACCGTCGGCCGCGTGCCCAAACTTGCCACCCCCGGCCAGTTTGGCCGCGGCGCACCGTGCACGCGAACTGCGAAGACGCCTGACAGCGCTGTGCGCAGCCGCTGCACCGGCAGGTTTGCGGTCGCAAACCCAAGCTTGCGCCCAAGGCCCTGGCCGCGATGCACACGGCCGCGCATCGAATAGCGCCGTCCCAGCAGCCGCGCGGCCCCCGCCAGATCGCCTGCGGCGAGGGCCTCGCGAACCAGGCCGCTGCTCACGCGCAGCCCGTCGAGCATCACCGGCGCCACGATCTCCACCTCGATCCCAAGTGCCGGCCCCTGTGCCGCGCACCACGCGGCATTGGCCTGCCCACCATGGCCAAACCTGAAGTCGTGGCCGACCACGATCTGCCGCGCACCGGCCGCGCGCAGCAGTTCCATGAACTGCGCGCCGGTGCGGCTGCGCAGCGTCGCATCGAAGGGCAGCAGCCAAAGTCGCGCCAGCCCGAGATCGCTCAGCAGCCGCCAGCGCTCGCGAAAATTGGTCAGCCTGGCCGGCGGATCGCGCGCCTGCAGGAACTCCCGCGGCGTCGGCTCGAAGCTCACCATCATGGCCGGCAGGCTACTTGCCGCCGCCCTGGCCAGCACTCGCTCGATGAGCGCCCGGTGACCCAGGTGCAGACCGTCGAAGGTGCCGATCGTCACAACACACTGCGGCTGTGGTCGGCGCGGATGCAAGCGGCGGATCAGTTCCATCGGCCCTCAGGCGAGTTCGACACCTTATCCGCCTAGGCTTTGAGCGAACTTGAGATCATACCGGTCCGGTCCCCGGATTCGATAGTCAGGCCCCGCCAGTGCCGTGATCATCCCGGGGATGAAACGGCCGCTGGCAGCTTTGCCGGGGGACTTAAATCGGCTGGCTTGGGGGCAAATTGCAGCGCCGCAGGCCCCAGGCGTGCGCGGCCGAGCCGGCGCTCGGCCGCATTGACAAAAATAGCCTCGATCCGCAGACTGCGCGGCTCGTTTTTGGCCTCCATTTCAGACAGGGTATTGCAGCGTGGCGAACACAAAATCAGCGGATAAGGCCGCCCGGCAGGCCGAGCAGCGTCGGACCGTGAACGTGGCACTGCGCTCGCGGATGCGCACCGCGATCCGCAAGGTGATCGACGCGGCCGCCAGCGGCAACAAGGAGCTGGCCAAAAGCAGTTACCAGGCGGCGGTGCCGCTGATCGACACGCTGGTGAACAAGAAGATCATTCACCGCAATCAGGCCGACCGGCACAAGAGCCGGCTGTCCGCGCGCGTCAAGGCCGTGGGCTAGGCTGAGCCTTTTCCAGATCCTCGACCGCAAGCAGCAGCGACAAGCGCGCATCGCCGCGGGCAATCTGGCGCCAGTGCGTGCCTTCCGGCCAGGGCTCCAGCGCACCGGCGAGTGCCCATAACAAGTTCAGCGACGCGCCGCGCCCGCCGCGGCGCAGTTCCACGAAAACCCGCGCCGCGCCCCGGCGACGCAGCTGCTCGACGCGGTAAATGCCGATTGCAGCGAGCAGCTGCTCCGACTTGGCGCCAAGATTGCGCAGATCCCGGATCCGCAGGTGCAGCTTCCCGGCCGCCAGACGCTGTCTGACCTTAACGTTTCGCAACGGCCCGCCTTGCGCGCTGCTCGAGGAAACTCATCACCGCCTCGGCCAGTTCGCGCGTGCCACGCCCGGTAGCGGCCGAGATCAGAAAATGCGGCCCCTTGAAGCGCAGGCGGCGCACGATCCCGGCCGCGAGCTGCTCGGCGTCTGCATCCGGCAGCAGATCGCGCTTGTTCAGCACCAGCCAGCGCGGCTTGGTGGCCAGATCCTTACTGAATTTCTTGAGCTCCGCGACGATGGCGCGGGCATCGCGCACCACGTCGGCCTGCGGATCGACCGGCGCGATGTCGATCAGATGCAGCAATACGCTGGTGCGCTGCAGGTGCTTGAGAAAGCGGATGCCGAGACCTGCGCCACCGGCGGCGCCTTCGATCAGCCCGGGGATATCGGCCATCACGAAGCTGCGATGCTCGCCGCAATCGACCACGCCTAAGTTCGGATAAAGCGTGGTAAAGGGATAGTCGGCGACTTTCGGACGCGCGGCGGACACGGCCCGAATCAGTGTGGATTTACCGGCGTTGGGTAGGCCGAGCAGACCTACGTCGGCGATCACCTTCAGTTCCATCGCGAGCACGCGCTTCTCGCCCGGCAGGCCGGTGCCGAACTGCCGCGGCGCGCGGTTGGTGCTCGACTTGAAGCGCGTGTTGCCCCAGCCGCCCTTGCCACCCTGAGCCACCTTCAGTTCCTGGCCCGGCCGCGTCAGGTCGCCGACCAGCTCCCCGGATTCCTGGTCGCGCAGCACCGTGCCGACCGGCACGGTGACCTGCAAGTCGGCACCGCCCCTACCGGTGCAGCCGTTGCCGGAGCCCGCCTCACCGGAGCGGGCCTTATAAGTACGCTGAATGCGAAAATCAGCCAGCGTGTTGATGCCTTCGGCCGCGCGCACGATCACGCTGCCACCCGCGCCACCGTCACCGCCGTCGGGGCCGCCGAAGGGCACAAACTTCTCGCGCCGGAAGCTGACGCAGCCGCGCCCGCCGTTACCGGCCTGGACCTTCAAGATGGCTTCATCGACGAATTTCATGGCTGGTGCCTAGCTTAGGGCAGGCGCATCTTGCCAGCCCAGAAACGAAAACCCCGGCGCCTGGCCGGGGTCGGATCAAACCGCGAGCGCCCGGCGCCGCCCGTCAATTGCTTTTGGTCTGCGGCTGCACGCTGACGAACATGTGCTGCTCGGTGCCCTTGCGGCCAAAGACCACCTGGCCGTTGGTGAGCGCAAACAGGGTATGGTCGGTGCCGACGCCGACGTTCTGCCCGGCCCGCACTTTGGTGCCGCGCTGGCGGACGATGATATTGCCGGCCACCACCTGCTCGCCGCCAAAGACTTTGACGCCCAAGCGCTTGCTGTGGGAATCCCGGCCGTTGCGGGTACTGCCGCCTGCTTTCTTGTGTGCCATGACCTAAAAGCTCCGTTAACGCTTGTCCGGCCTCAGCCGGCGCTGATCTCAGTCACCCGCACCTCGGTATACGGCTGGCGGTGACCTTTCATCCGCATGTAGTGCTTGCGGCGGCGAAATTTGACGATCGAGACTTTCTGGCCCTTGCCGTGCGATTCGACCGTCGCCAGCACCTTGCTGCCCTTGAGCAGCGGCGCACCGACATTGATCTTGTCGCCATCGGCCACGAGCAGCACCTGGTCGAACTCGACGGTGGCACCGGGCTCGGCCGACAGCATCTCGATGCGCAGGACCCCGCCCTTCTCCACCCGATACTGTTTGCCGCCTGTGGCGATGACCGCGTACATTGTCCCGACTCCAAATTAAACGGCCGGTGGACCAAAACTTAAGGGGATTGGCACACGGGCGGAAAGGTCGCGCATTCTACTGAGCGCGGCCAAGTGGGTCAAACGGGGATTTTCTTCGGGGAAACAATTAGTTGAGTAGCGTACCGCAACCCCAATTCGCCGATTCCGGCGGCTCGGCCGAGCAGCTTGAGCACATCCGGACCCTGGTGCGTGCCGATCTGCTGGCCGTGGACGAGGCGATCCGCACCGGACTTCGGAGCATCGTGCCCCTGGTCGACCAGATCGCCGAGCACATCATTGCCGGGGGCGGCAAGCGGCTGCGCCCGTTGCTGGTCGTGCTGGCGGCTCGCGCCTGCGCCGGGAGCGGTGATGCCGGGGTGCGCGCGGCGGCCTTTATCGAACTGATCCATACCGCGACTTTGCTGCACGACGATGTGGTCGACCATTCCACGCTGCGCCGCGGGCGGGACACGGCCAACAAGCTGTTTGGTAACCAGGCCACCGTGCTGGTCGGCGATTTCGTCTATTCGCGCGCCTTCCAGATGATGGCGGCCGTGCAGTCGCAGCCGGTCATCAAGATCATGGCCGATGCCACCAATGTCATCGCCGAAGGCGAAGTGCTGCAGCTGATGAACGCCCACGATCCGCAGACGACGGAGCAGCGGTACCTCGAAGTGGTTTATCGCAAGACGGCACAGCTATTTCAGGCCGGAGCAGAAGTCGCGGCAGTCGTGAGTCAGGCCGATCCCAAGGTGCAGCAGGCGCTCGCCGCCTACGGCCGGCATCTGGGGACGGCCTACCAGCTGATTGATGATGTGCTCGATTACCAGTCGGACCCTGCCACGCGCGGCAAAAACCTGGGTGACGATCTGGCCGAAGGCAAGCCGACGCTGCCGCTGATTCATGCCCTCAGGCATGCGGCAGGCCCGGTCGCCGCGATGATCCGCGAGGCGATCCAAAGCGGCGGGCGCGGGTATCTCGAGGTCGTCATGGCTGCAATTGAATCGACCGGGGGGCTTCAGTACACTGCGCGGCTCGCGCAAACCGAGGCTGATCAAGCGTGTGCCGTGCTGACGGCGCTTCCCGACACGCCTTATCGCACAGGCCTCGCAACACTGGCGCGGTTCGCTGTCGAGCGAAAGCACTGAGGATTCTTCGGCGACCGCCATCGAGCGGGGTGTAGCTCAGCCTGGTAGAGCACTACGTTCGGGACGTAGGAGTCGCAGGTTCAAATCCTGTCACCCCGACCATTGAATTTGTGTCTATACCGGTGGCATAGGCGGCGTTTTATACCGGAGACATGGGTGACAGTTTTGCGGCGAAGGGGTTCACCGCGCTCTCAACCCGACACGTCTCGTCATCGAAGTAACCC